>OFDJ01000012.1_pt1 | contig 140042 bp, 167 predicted proteins | sample 1520901 | NCBI WGS metagenome assembly OFDJ01 (sample SAMEA2699035, study PRJEB24076) | metagenome | biome: Human gut stool | place: Spain | collected 2012-11-19 | reverse complement strand
AATCCCGACACGTCAACTCCCCAAGGAGTTGACAAAAACATAGGAACACCCCCCAAAAAAAAATGGCGAAGGGCGGGTTCCAGTGATCGTCGCAACGCCTGGCTGACTGATGGGAGGGCCAGGTGGACAGGTGGGTGTTCGAGGGTGTGGAGTACGCGACGCGTGGTGAGATGTGCGCGGCGAGGCGGCGCCGCTACGTCGAGCTGCTGGGGGCGGGCATGAACTTCACGCAGGCCGCGCGGGCGGTGGGCGTGTCCAAACGCACCGGCAAGGTGTGGCGCAACGGAAGGACACGATCGAACGGCAGGAACGAGAAGCCGTCGGTGGACTGGTATCGTTCCACCGTGGACGTTCCCCAGAAGATCAGTTCGAGGTATCTGGACCAGGACGAGCGCATCAGCATCGCCGACTGGCGGAAGGCCGGCATGGGCGTGCGCGGGATCGCGCGCAGGCTCAATCGTCTCGCGTCGACCGTCAGCCGCGAGCTGGCGCGCAACGCGAATCCCGCGACCGGCATGTACGAGCCGTACCGGCCCCAGCAGATGAGCGCGGACGGCTCAGACGACCCAAGCCCGCGAAGATCCATACGGTGCCCGGCCTGCTCGCATACATTCGCGCAGGATTGCGGGCGCATTGGAGTCCCGAGCAGATCGCGGGGCGCCTGCGCGCCGATTTCCCGGATAATGATGCTATGCATGTGTGCGCGGAGACGATCTACCAGGCCATCTACGTCCAGGCCAAAGGCGAACTGAAAAAGGACGTCATCAAGGCCCTGGGGAGCGGGCGCGCCCAACGCCGGCCGCACGGGCAGGCGGGTTCGCGCAGGCCCGTTTCCGCGAGCCCATGATCATGATCGGCGAGCGGCCCGCCGAAGTCGAGGACCGGGCGATACCCGGTCATTGGGAAGGCGACCTGATCTGCAGCGCGGCCAACAAAAGCGCGATCGGCACGCTCGTGGAACGCTCGACACGGTTCACGATCCTCCTGCACCTGCCCGACGGGCACGACGCCAAACACGTCCGGCAGGCCGTCATCCGGAAAATGCAATACCTGCCCAAGCTCCTGAGGAACTCGCTGACCTGGGACCAGGGAAGCGAGCTCACCCTGCACAAACGCATCTCGACCACGCTGGACATGCAGGTGTATTTCTGCGACCCGCATTCACCCTGGCAGCGCGGCACCAACGAGGACACCAACGGGCTCCTGCGCCAATGCTTCCCCAGGGGCACCGACCTGAGCGCATACCCCGAGGACTACCTCGACGCGGTCGCCGAGGAACTCAACGACCGGCCCCGCAAAACACTCGGCTACAGGAAACCATCCGAGAAAATACTCGAACTCATCAACACAGCATGATGCAATCGCACCAATCCAAGACCGCCATCAAGAGCGGCAAAACACACAGGTGTTGCAACCACCACTAAAATCCGCCAAGCCCACCTTGCCGAATGGGGTGTCGAACATGGAATCCGTCTTGGGGGGCGTGCGGTAGTCGCATTCGTAACAACAATCCGCTTGAATGAGCTGCTGAGCAAATAGCAGGTCTACATGCCTGCTTTGAACCAGCCGATGGCGATTTGAGTGCGATTGCGCAGGCCCAAAGTTGCGAGGATACGGGTCACGGCACGTTTGACGGAGGCAGGTTCGACGGTGAGTTGATTGGCGATTTCCTCGTTGATGAGCCCTTCGGAGATGAGTGCGCAGATTTCACGCTGGCGAGGGGTGAGTGCGTCGAAAGCTTTGCGCATTTCTTGCTGGCGCTGGCTGCTGGTGGGATGCGGAACGCCTCGTTCAAGCACTTGTCTGGTGATTCGTGGGGTGAGTATTGCGTCACCGTTGGCGATGGCGTGAACCGCGTCGATGAGGTTGTGCTTGGTGACGTCCTTGAGCAGGAAGCCGCTGGCTCCGGCGTCGAGACCGCCAAAGGCGTAATCGTCCTCGTCGTACGTGGTAAGGATGAGAATGCTGATGGTGGGCCAGCGTCTGGTGATGCGGCGAGTGGCTTCGATGCCGTCCATACCGGGCATCCGCACATCCATGAGGATTACATTCGGCAATGGACGATGCTGAACGGCGAGCTGTTCGAGCGTCTCGATGGCGGATCGGCCGTCAGCGGACTGGGCAGTGACGACGATGTCGGAAGCATCGTCAAGCATGAGTTGGAAGCCAAGTCGCGCGAAACGCTGGTCGTCTACGAGCATTATACGAATCATGCGGTGTGGTCCTTTTCGTTCACTCCGTTGGACGGGATGGTCGCCTCGACGACCCATTCGCCGTCTTCGTTTGGACCGTATTCGAAGATGCCGCTTGCCGATTCGACGCGGTGGAATAGACGGACGAGCCCAGTACCGTCATCCTTGCGCGCGTCCTTGCGCGCGGGACTGCCGTCATTGCGGATAATCACGGCGACGGTGCCGTTCTCGCTGTGGTTCCAGGCGATGCTGATATGCACCACGTTCTGTCCGTGACGTATGGCGTTGGTGATGGCTTCGCGAGTCACATCGAAACACAAATCAGCCTGAGCTTCGTCATCGGCGCGCGTACCAGTCTCGGTGAACACCGTGACGATGCCCAGCCGGCGTGCGTGCGCGAGAATCGGCCGAATGTCATCCCATGAATGCTGGTCTGATTCTTGGGTGTGCGTATCGTCACCGTTCGCCGCTCCATCGAACTCGGTCAGTGCGCGGACGGCTTTGCGCGTGTCGCCCAGACTCTCTCGTGCGATTTCGTTGATGCCGTGCAGCGCATCCTCCACGCGTGGGTCATCGGTTTTGCCGGCCAGACCCTCAGACAGTGCGATGATTACGGTCAGATCCTGGCCCACACTGTCGTGCAGTTGACCGGCTATGCGCGAACGGCGTATTGCGGCATCGCGTTGGAAGGCCAGCTCGGCTGCCCGCCGGCATTCCTCGGCAGCTTTGTGTTCGGCTTCCTTGGCCTGTTGCCTGCCACGTACTGCAAGCGCGCCGCCTCCCACGGCTGCCAACGTTACCACTCGACTCACCCATTCGGTCGCGAGAACGTCCGGATGCACCATGATGGCCGACGCGGTCATCGACAGCATCATGCCGATGCCTCCAACGCACAGCCCGCGCCCCCTCGCTGTCCGGGCGAACGCATAGCAGGCGACGAGCGTCTGAATCATCACGATTGAGTCCAACCGCCAGTACGAGGCAACTATTAACAATACCGCTTCAAGCGCCAAGGCAACGGCTGGCAGCCAGTAACGGACAAGCAGTATCGCACTGCTGGCTATGGTCATCGCCAGCAGCAGAGCCAATCCCAGCGGATCTTTGGCAAACGTATACATGGTGTCGGCCGGCGCTCCGATCGCATGCTCCCACAGCATCGCTGCACATTCGACCACGGCGATGACCAGTGGCACGGCCAGGACCGTGACCTTATTGGCCTGCGCGGATTGCGGTTTCATGGCTCCCATTGTGGCTCTTTTTGTATGATGTTGCGTGCATGTCAGCATGTGCGTATCGTGTCGGCCACGCTGCGGTGTAGCGCGGGGCGAATCTGCGTGAACTGGATGAGGAACAATGCCAGCCAGCAGGCCGTGCCCATGCCGATTACGCCCGGCCATGGGATTTCGGCCACGGGGATGCCGACGAGCGCCGCGGATCTTGCGGCGAAAACGCTTGCGCTGACGGCGACCGGGATGAGCGAGAGAATGACCGCGCCGGCGGCCAGCTGCAGGCTCTGCCAGAGATACATGCGGATCACACGACGTGGGGACAGGCCGATGCTGCGCAGCAATGCCTGGTCGGCGACCATGCTGCGGTTCGACAGGGCGATGACCGCCATGCTGGTGGCCAGGGACACGATGCACAGCATCGTTATGAGCAGCAGCGAGTCCGCGTAGTTCAGGCTCTTCGGATGGCCGCCCAAGGCGAGTATCCGGCCATAGGATCGCGCGCAGGTCAGCAGGGTGACCGACAGTCCCATGGCAAGGGCGAGCGGGGCAATCGTGTTCGTGTTGCTGGCGGCCTTCGCCTCGGCGGAACGGGCGGCGAGCACGCCGGTCGCGGACCCGCACAGGCGACACACGACACGTCCGATGCCCAACAGAATCGGAATCAGCATGCTGACAAGGATGTACATGCCGAACGAGGCGATGATGCCGGCCCACAGCGCGCTGTTGAATGTCTGCCCCGCCTCCTGGCCGAACGCGAGCGCCCGTGGCGTGCCCATGCCGGAGAACGCCAATGCCAGCGCCGCCGCCATGACAATCAAACCAAGTGCCCAGTGCGCCCAAGACCGCCAACCGTGCCGTATCCCGATGGCTCCCGTGCCGCGAATCACCTCGATGGGACGGATCTTCGCTGCGCGCAGCGAGGGGATGGACGCGCCCAACATGCACGTGGCCACACCCAACAGCAGGGATCCGAGCCACGCGGCCATCGACGGCGTGAACGCAGGAGGTGCGAACGAGCCGAATCCATCGGCGAAGCTTTCCGCAGCCATGGCGTTGAACTCGGGAACCGCCAGCAGGCTGGCCGGCACTGCAGCCAGAGAGCCGATCAGGGAACCGAACAGGCTCGCCACACCCACGAGCATCCACATGCTGGCAAGCACCTGACTCGGGCTGGCGCCCATAAGCCGCCATTGCGCGAACGTGCTGTGAATACGGTTGACCGTGGCCGAGCCGACCACCGTCAACGAGAAGAACGCGAGAAATGACACCACCACATAGATCGTGACCGACACCATGCCGAACTCGGCCGGATCAAGACCCGCCTGCCGCGCGGCCAATGTGAACGACGGAGACGAGGTCCACACGAATTGGTTCATGCATATGCCCACCAGCGTGGTCACCACTGCGACCACCAGAATCGTGGGTACCCATCCCGTGACATTGTCGCGGAACACACGCAGCACATACCTAGCCACGATGAGCCTCCTTCCGCTGCTGCGGATACGCCACGCGCTGGACCGGTCGGCCCGGTTGGACGGATTGGATAGGCTGGGCGTTCACCATCATCGGGCCGACAGACCGCGCCGCCGCAACCAACGGCGGCGACCCGGCCGGTACGAAAGTGCGGCGTATGCCATCGGCAATCTGCTCGGCGGTGAGTCTGCCAGCGATGTGGGTGACCTGACCGTCGCGCAGGAAGATCACGTGGTCGGCCAAAGCGGCGGCATCCGTGTCATGCGTGACCATGACCACGCTGGAGCCCGCATCCGCCAGCTCGCGCAGCACCTGCAGCACAAGCTCGCTGTTCGCGGTGTCGAGCGCGCCGGTCGGCTCGTCGGCGAACACCACCGCCGGACGCATGAGCAGCGCACGGCACAGGGCGACGCGCTGCTGTTCGCCACCGGACAGGGCGCTTACCGTCGTCTTCGCCCTCTGGCGAAGACCGAACCGGGACAGCAGCTGCGTGACCTGCACGTAGTCGGCCTTGCGATGGGCGAGCGAGAGCGGCAACATCACGTTCTCCTCGACCGTCAGATACGGCACGAGATTGTATTGCTGGAACACGAAACCGATATGCCCGCGAATGAACCGCGAACGCCGTTCCTCATTCAGTGCGTAGACGTCGGTACCGCCGATGGTCACCCGCCCGGAATCGGGCCTGTCCAATCCGGACAGCACATACAGCAGCGAGGTCTTGCCTGCGCCGGACGGACCGACGATCGCCGTCAAGCCCGCTCCATCGATATCCAACGAAACATTATTGAGAACAGTCTGCGTGTTTGCGGGTCGGGAGGCGGTTCGAGCATCGAACCCTGTCCGTTTCACCAGTCCGAGCGCCTGAATCGGTGTGCCGGCATTTTGCCAAGTCATGAGGTAGCCCCCTGTCGTGAAAGTTGACGCCGTTTTTCTCAACCTTCGCGCCAGGGGCATGGCAGGTCGAGGTAAACACGGAAAGTGACACCCTAGGGTGACAGATTCCAGTAGCGTTCCATGACCGGCACCCAATATGCCCTCAACCAGACCAGCGACAACGAGGACCTGCCCGGCATCGTCCAACTGCCCGCCTATGCCAAGTATGATGGACGGCTGCTCGTCATACTTGGTTCCTCCGGGAAGCGAATATCCTTCTGTCGTTTGCGGAAACAAGCCCTGCCGATGCCCAAGACCGCCAGATAAAGCAGGAACATCACGGGCACGACCCATGTCACGTACCGCCACGGGTCAATCTGGAACGTATCGAAGACGATGAACATGACGCCCCACACGTTGATGGCGACGATCGCCAGAATCTGGGCGGCCGCCGAATCGAACCTGGATTCGGCCGGGCTGGTATCGTTCGCGTCGGCCGGAACGTCAGGCGTCCGCCCGGCGCGACGCATGAAGCCGAGCGCCGCCCACACGATGGCCGCCACCAACGCCACGGCCGCCGGCACCACCAGCTTCCAGAACTCCCCGTCATTCCAGCCGTACCGGATGACGGCGCACGTGATGGCCGTGACGGCGGCCACGCCCAATGTGGCGGAAGCGCCGAAAAACCACAGCAGACCTTGATTCCGACGCCCACCATGGGAGGCCCGCACCTCATCGTCCGCAACCATATCGTCCCCGCATTCCATAAAGTCCGACGCGTACGCATGCCATCTCAATTATGGCACTCAAAGAGTCAATCAGACAACATGCTGTCAAGCGATCGCATGACAGGAATCGGCTATCCGTCAATGCCTTAGGGTGCTGTCGATGCATATCCGATTGACCGATGCTTCTACATGCGTGCCGACATGTGCCGGTCCTTCGCGTCCGCGTACGCATTCTTACATCACGACCTCAAACTAATCTACGAAAAACTTTAAACAGATATCTATTTGATTTTAATATTATTTATGGTATACTTAATTTTATTAAACCCGCCGTGAATTGAAGGAGGCAGGTATGGATACGACGATGATCCCGCCGTGGATGTCGAACCTCGATGACGAGGATATGACGTTCATCAAACGGTTTCTGCTCGCATCAGGCTCCATGAAGGAGGTCGCCGCGCAGTACGACGTCTCCTACCCCACCGTTCGGCTTCGGCTCGACCGGCTCATCCAGAAAATCAAGTTGGGCGAGCAGATCGAGAACGAGCCGTATATCGCGCTCATCAAACGGCTCGCGGTCGACGACAAGCTCGACTTCGACACCGCCAAAATCCTCATCAGCGAATATCGCAAGCAGCTCAAGCAAGGAGAGTAATCATGATTGGCGCCACAATATTTGCCGTAGTGTTTTTCGTGTTTCTCATCGCCATCTGCATCGGCTTCATCATATTGCAGATCAGGCTTTCGAAGATGGACAGCAAGTGGCCCGGTCTGGTATTGCCCGCCATCACATTGCTGCTGTCGCTTGTGGCGGCGATTACCGTCTTCGCCAGGGCGGACATCGGTGCGTATGGCAACATGTGGAACGTCGTGCTTTCCGCATTCATCGCGTTCCTGTCCAACAACGTATCCACCATCGTGCTGGCCGGCATCTACTTGTATCAGCGTGACAAGATCAATCGTCGCGCCGAGCTGGCCCGTATGAACGTTCAGGACCTGTAACTCACTGTGCAAAACACGCAGACTGAACCCTACGCCGCTTATGCCGACTCATCATCTTTTGCGCCGCTTCGCGCAGCTTGGATGATTAAGCCGGTGACGTGGTCGCAGGGTTCGTCGCGCAATCGGAGCCGGACGCCCTGTCATTTCGGCTGATTCCGTACATCCTGTTCCGCCGCGAACCGTTCGGCGATTTGCCGTGCGTGGATGTTCTTGGCTTCGTTGACGAAGTCGGCGCATGCCTTGCTGCCGTAGAGCGCCTCACCACACGGGTCGGCGAAACGCGGATCGCCGACCAGCGCGGAGCGAATGGCCCCGAACGAGCCGGACAGCGGCATGGCGTTCATCACGGTCGCGGTTTGATTCTGTGCCGCCCGGGTGCGGGCGGTCTTGACCAGACCGGTCTCGTCGCAGTAGCGCAACGTGCGCGTCGTCACGCCGCTGATCAATGCCGCCTGATCAATGGGCCACAACCGGCCCGTATCCAGCGGATTGCCCTCCACATCGAACGCGCCGGAACCGTTGACGGCGTTCGCCGTGTTGTCGTTCTCGTTCATGATCGATCATCCCCCTTGAAGCCGATTATCCTCTACCCGCCGTGCGTGTTTCGCGGCGTTGCCGTCAGGATAGACGTTTACGCAACGTCAACCGCAAGCGATAATGGGATGTATCGTTCAAGCCAGGCAATATGCCGTCAAGCAATCGCATGACAGCACCATGTTCGGCACATACCAGATGGAAGAATTGGCAAACCTTAAAAAATACCGCGGTTATTGCTGTGCCGAGAACGCCAATATGACCATAGACGTGCTTTCCCGCTACACGTTATTCACCTGTCATGCGCCGATATCAATCAAAAGACACTTGCATAACCACCGCTACGCATCGCCAATAACATACCGATGAGCCAGAATGAGGCCCAGGCCACGATGCTAATCCGTAAATAATACTGGTCAGAGTGGCAGGTACATTGGTCCTATGGCTAAGCGCAAACATATCGGCACTGTTGTTATTGCAATACTGGTCGCTATTCTGCTGACGGTGGGCGTTTCCGGCTGGCTATTCTGGCAGTCGGTACAACGGGTGATCGGCGAGGCGCAGCAGGCGGGCGAATATGCGGCTGAAGCACAGCAATCCGTCGGGCAGGGCGACTTCAAGCAGGCGCTTGAGCAGATGGACAGCGCTGGCAGTCACATCGTCGCGGCGCGAGACGAAACCCAGGGCATGCTATGGCAGGCCGCCGAATACGTGCTGTATTACGGTTCGGACGTGAAGGCGGTGCGCGGCATGCTGGATGCGGCCGCCGACGCCGCGACCAACGCCCTGCCTAAAATCGACAGTGCCGCGCAGGGCACGCTGGTGGACTTCAATATCGAAGAGCTGCTGTCCGGCATGAACTTCTCCGACGGCACGCTTTCCATTCCCAAAATCGCTTCCATCAAGCAGGACCTGTCCGACGCCGGTGCGGTCTTGAAGCGCGTCAAGACGTCGATTTATGCGCTGCCGCAACCCCGCACGGAACAGATCACCGAAATGGTCAACCAGGGCAAGCAGGTAGTGGACCAAATCGATGAGACTTTCGACACCTTGAACACCATCGTCGAAAAGATTCCGGGCTGACGTCGGTTTGTTCTTGTCAGGCGTACCATTCGGGTCGTCGCAGTTCCAGGAATGGCCGCTGTTTGCGCGCTGCTGCGGTCTGTGTGAGATCGATGTCGGCGATAATCAACTGTTCTTGGTCGTCGGCCTTGCTGACGACGTTGCCGTACGGGTCCACCACCACCGATTGGCCGGCGAACGTCACATCGCCTTCCTTGCCGACCCGGTTGCACATGACGATGGCCACCTGGTTCTGCATGGCCTGGACACGGATTTTCCACAGGAACGGCTTCGACGGTTCGGCGTCAATGTTCGGAACCGATGCTCGCCGTCGGCACGATGACCAGGCGGCGCCGCGCAACGCGCATGTGCGGATGCCTTCACGGGGTTCACTCAAATAGCGTCATCCAGTCGGGATCGCGGTGGGCCGCAAAACACATGGCGATTTGTTCCGCGGTGTTTCTTGTTTCCGAAAGCCGCGGCAACCGGTCTTCCTCGAAGTAGCGGATTTCCGTCGTTTCGATGTTGGCCGAGAACCAACCGCCGGCGCGGCTGCACAATACGAAGAACTTGAGCACCCCGTACGGATAGGTCAGCGCGTTGTGATTGGCGCAGTCCTGCACCGCGATGAGTCGCTCGCCCCTCACATCGAGCCCAGTCTCCTCCTTGACCTCCTTGACGGCGTTGGACCGAATGGACTGGTTCTCGTCGACCCAGCCTCCGGGCAGTGACCATTCCCCGCTGTTCTCATGCGTCATGAGGATCCTGCCTTCCTCATCGAAGATGGCCGCACGAGTGTCGAGTTTCGGCGTCGGATATCCGGCGCTGAGCAGTCGACTCACCTGTCCGGCCGGCGCATCAACCTGCGTGGAGAGCATGTCGACCGCCATCGCGCGGATACGCTCGTAGCGCTCCCGGTCGAAGGGATCCTTGCAGTACATCAGTCCGGTCTGGGCCAGCGCCTGCAATTCTCGGGCCTGTTCCAGTAACGTGCGGTTCGTGGCCATCATCGTTCATCCTGTCATCGTAAGGTCTTGGATCCGTTTGCGCTCAGGCATCGCAGCGTAGTGCAAGCAGTATAGCACTTCGAACCGTTCCGGGGACGAGGGTCTCAGCGCATCCCCCGTAACCTCTCCCATGTGCCATCAACGCTTGGCGAGCTGCACGTTCTTGCGCTGTCTGCGATTGCGGCTGGCGACCGACTTTTCACGCTCGCGGCGCACGTGGGCCTCCTCACGCGCGGCCGCCGCGCGCTCTTCTTCCAAAGACGGCAATCCGGAGGCGGCGCGGCGCCGGTTCTCCCGCTCATGGTCGCGTTCGGCCTTGCGCTCCCCCGCCTCGGATCCGGGCGCCGGAAACCATCGCAGTTGGCAGAGCGTCTGGCCGAAGTTCCACAGGTTATTGGTCAGCCAGTACAGCAGCACGCCGAACGGCAAGGTGCCGCCCGACACCACGTAGATGGCCGGGAACACAAACGCGGTCAGCTTCTGCGTGCGGAACTGCGGTGAATCCATGGCGTCCTTCGGCGTATTGCGATGGATGAGCAGCCACTGCATCGCGAACAACATCAGACACATCAACGCCACGGCCACGCCGATGACGACGTGCGACTGCGGCGAGACGACCGTGCCGAACGAGTCGGCGATGCGCACGCCGAATATGGACGATGATTCGATGTCGCCCGCCATGACGCGGTCGATGCCGCTCAACGGTTCCGCATTCCCGGCGGCGCTTGCGGGCAGGGATTGCAGCGTGTAGAACAGCGAGCACAGAATCGGCGCCTGAATCAGCGAAAGCAGGCATGAACCGAGCGGATTGGCGTTATGCCGCTGCTGCAAAGCCATAATTTCACGTTGCATGGCTTCTTTGGAACGCGGATCCTTACGCGCGGCGTACTTGCGTTGGATACGTTGGATTTGCGGTTGGAGCACCTGCATACGCTGCGTCGCGCGCATTTGGGAGAAGAAGAGAGGCAATAGACAGATACGGATGATGAGCACGAGGCACATAATCGCGATGCCTAAGCTGTGCGGCACCGCCTCCTCCTTCTACGGCGGCGGCATGGTCGTCGGCCAGCCCATCGGCACCATGATCGGCTCTCGCATGATCAACAATGCGTAAGCCGGCTTCATCATCGGCGCCGTGATCATGCTGGCTTCCGGATTCGTAGCGCTTGCCATCTGGCCGCGCGAGGAATCCTCAAAGGACATGGAACGCACCAAGATGACGCTCAAGGATCTCGCTGTCTCCTTCCACTTCCCGAAGTTCTCCACCTCGCGCGACTTCTACAAGGCGTTCGGCTGCCGAGTGTGCATGTTGCTCAGCTACCAGATGATCTCCGTGTACCAACTCTACATCGTCGAGGATTACGTGCACCAGACCAAGACCGAGGCTGCCGGCACCATCGCCACCATGTCCATCACCACCATGGTCGTTTCCCTGACCGCTTCGCTGATCTCCGGCCCGATCTCCGACAAGATGCACACGCGCAAGGTACCAGTCATCATCGCCTCGCTGCTGTTCGCGATTGGCACCGCGATGCCGTGGATCATGCCGAGCGTCACGGGCATGTACCTGTATGCGGGCATCGCCGGCTTCGGCTACGGCGTGTACTCAGCCATCGACCAAGCGCTCAACGTCGACGTGCTGCCGAACAAGGAAGAGGCCGGTAAGGACCTCGGCATCCTCAACCTGGCCACCACGCTCGGCCAGGCGGTGGGCCCCACCATCACCTCGACGGTAAAGACCGCGACCGGAGCTTTACGCCTGCATTCGCCATCTCCATCATCATGGCCGTGTGCGCCGCCGTGTTCGTGCTGCGCATTCAGAAGGTGAAGTAGACGCTGCAAAGTGCCCATCTCCGTTTCGAGGGGCTGATGCCAAAGTAGCTACTGGTCAAAAACAACGGAATGACATTGGAGTAATGCCATTTCTATCCGTAATCTGGCAGTTGACCAGCCCCTTGAAACGGGAGTAGACCTCCGACAAGCACGAAATCAGCCCCTCGAAACTGAATTTGGCTCAATGCATCGCCCGGCGCAACTATATCCCCGGTGCGGGTATACTATTTCGGGCCGTCACGATGACGTCCACGGAACGCACGCATGGCAAAGAGAGAAGCATGAGTCAGCCCGATACCGACATGGCAAAGCAGTCGCCGTCCTCGCAACAGGAAACGCAGATTAGGATGGATGCCCCGCAGCATAAGCCAAATCAGGCAGACGAATCGAGCGCATTAGGCGAGCAGTCAACTGAGCCGACTAGCCAGCACAATAAACACGCTCTGCACACGAACCTGAAGCGCGGCATGGAATCCCGCCACCTGCAAATGATCTCGTTGGGCGGCGTGATCGGCACCGGTCTGTTCCTGAGCTCCGGATATACCATTCAGCAGGCAGGCCCGATCGGTACGATTCTGGCGTACAGCATTGGTGCGCTCATCGTCTATCTGGTCATGCTCACGCTCGGCGAGCTCTCCGTGGCCATGCCGGTGACCGGTTCCTTCCATGTGTATGCCGAAAAGTTCATCGGCCCCGGCACCGGTTTCGTGATCGCGATCCAATATTGGCTCACTTGGACGGTGGCTCTCGGCTCCGAATTCACCGCCGCCGGTCTGCTCATGCAACGATGGCTTCCGGACAGCCCCACATGGGTATGGAGCGCGGCGTGCATCATCCTCATCTTTACCTTGAATGCCCTGTCCGTCCGATTCTTCGCCGAGGCGGAATTCTGGTTCGCTTCAATTAAGGTGTTCGCCATCTGCGCGTTCATCATCATCGGTCTACTCGCCATCTTCGGCATTATTCCTATCGCCGGATATCAGCATGCGCCGATGTTCGGCAATCTCATCAAGGACGGCGTCTTCCCCAACGGCTTCATGCCGGTGTTCGCCACGATTCTGACCGTCAACTTCGCGTTCTCCGGCACCGAACTCATCGGCGTGACCGCCGGTGAGACGCGCGACCCGCAAACCGCCGTGCCGAAAGCCATCCACACCACGCTGTGGCGTCTGGTGCTGTTCTTCATCGGCTCAATCACCGTGATGTGCGCGCTGATTCCGTGGCGCCAGGCCGGCGTGAGCGAAAGCCCGTTCGTGCTCGTGTTCAACAGCATCGGCATCCCCTATGCGGGCGACATCATGAATTTCGTGGTGCTCACGGCCGTGCTCTCCGCCTCGAATTCAGGCTTGTACGCCTCCACGCGCATGGTATGGTCGATGGGCAACGAGGGCATGATTCCGCGCTGGTTCGCCAAGACGAACCGCCGAGGCGTGCCGATGCTCGCATTGTGCGCCGCGATGGCGGGAGGCCTTCTGGCGCTGCTCTCGTCCGTGGTGGCCGCCTCGACCGTCTATCTGGTGCTGGTGGCCCTTTCCGGCCTGTCCGCCGTGGTGGTATGGATCGCCATCGCCTACTGCCAGATCGTGTTCCGCCGCCGTTGGCTGGCGGCCGGCCATGGCGTGGACGAGCTCAAATACCGTACGCCCGGCTACCCGTATGTGTCCTGGGCGGCGTTCATCCTGTGCACCGCATCGTTCGTGCTGGTGGTTTTCGATGCCGAGCAGCGGTTCGCGCTCGTGGCCGAGCTTGTGTTCATCGTGGCCTGTTACGGCATTTACTTCCTGCAACAATGGTGGCGGAAACGCGGAAAAGCGTCTGACAGCGAAGACGATCTATCCATGCCGTGGGCCAATCAACACTGATTGAACGATTGCATTTTGTTCCGGGTTCCAGCTCCGGTTCTTTGCCTTGCGGATTGCGTATATCCGAACAATAGATACAACACAATAAAAAGCCATATTTGATTGGAATGCCGTCCATCCCCATTCATAGGTCAATAGAAGGCCGGCAAACAGATAATAAACCGCGAGGGGCGGTGATGTTCGGATGATGATAACCGAACGCCACCGCCCCTCGCACTCATTGCGGGATCAAAGCCACGAATCAGCTCTCCGCATTCTCGCGGAGAGCCTCCTTGGCGTCGTTCTTGACCTCGGTGGCCTTCTTGGCGGCCTCGGCTTTGGCGACATCCGCCTTGGCTTTGGCCTCGTCGAGCGCATCCCCGGCCTTGTCCACCAGGTCAGAGGCCTTGTCGGTAGCCTTGTCTTTGATATCGCGGGCCGTATCGGCAACTTTGCTGCCGGCCTGTTTGGCAAGATCCTTCGCATCATCGATCAAACTCATGGTTGCTCCTTAGTACATGTGTGCATGGAACTACTGAAATTGCTGACAATACTGTTCGATTATTCTTGAGTTGTGGTGAGCCTTACTTGCGACGTTCCCGCGCAAATATCCAGCTCACGAATAATTATACATAGCGTGAGTGAATGGAATCCGTCAACTCGGCAACCGTCAAATGAATTTCAACGGCTCATGCAGACTGCAATCTCAATGGTTCTCCACATTCCCGCAGCAACGGATTGCTCCTTGCCGTGCGCCGCCTCTTGACTTTTTATGAGCACGCGCCAATCATGGAATATATGGGGATTGCAATCAAGCGCATATATGAGGAGCCGGCGGCATCGGACGGGTTCCGCGTGCTGGTGGACCGCCTGTGGCCGCGCGGCATGACAAAGGAGCGCGCGGCCCTGGACCTGTGGCTGAAGGCCGTCTCCCCTTCTCCCTCGCTACGCAAATGGTTCGGCCATGACCCCGCGAAATTCGCGGAATTCCAAGCCCGGTACGTTGCCGAACTTGACGCCAATACCGCCGTCGAAGACCTGCGCTGTATCTGCGCGGAGTATCCCGACGTGACGCTGCTGTATGCGGCCAAAGACCCGCAAGTCAATCATGCCTTGGTACTGCGCGACTATCTCAATGAGTCACTTCAATAATCGGCAGCACAAGCAAATGTTCAAAAACGACATTCGCTTCTCGCGGCGATTTCGAATTCCAAAGTTCACACCAACGGCTTGCGTACATCCAGTTCGCAAGTGATGCCAGTCTCCTTGCGAGCCCATTCCGCCGCCTGCAATGCGGCGATGTTCCAGAGCGCGTGCGGCACACCGCCGAGATCTGGATGGGAACCCCAGAACGTGATGTCATCGGAGTATGCGGTGATGACCGAATCCTCCGTAACCGGCATAATCGTGCGGTAAAGTCGATCGGCCAGCGTGGACACGAATTCATTGGCCGCGGCAAACGTGTCGATGAGATGCTGCTCGGCAGTCACCGGCGGCCAACCAGCTCCCAGGATTCGACATCCGTAGCGCTCCATTGCGCGGCCTCGCCGTCCACCTCGCGCTGCAGTGAAACGAACAGCCTAGCGAACTCGTCCGAGGTCAGACCTGTAACTCGACGACGGGTCGAGAGTTCAATCGGAGTCATCAACTTCTCCTTTCCATGTATTTATGCATCATATGCTCTTAAGGGTCAAATTCGATTCATGCGGACGAACGAATCCATCTAGTAAACGAAAAGCATGGCTGCAATGCATTACAGAATTGACTCAAGATCCCCAGATGAATGCTTTTTCTTGTAAATCGGATATACTGGCGCGAGAACAGTGCGAGAAAGAGGCGAGGATGACCGAGAAACAATCGCGGAAGCAAACGGCAACATACGTCAACCTGCAGAATGACCAGTCCGGTCAGCCACAGCAAGGCAAGCCGCGCAAGCCGTCGCTGCATGCACGCTGGAAAACCATGGGCCAGGCCATGCGCATGGAGATCCGCGAGCATAAAAGCTCGTTCGCGGTCTACGCCGTGCTGCGCATACTGGTGCTCGTCATGGCCGTGCTCCAGTTCTTCAACGGGAACTATGAGAACGTGTTCCTGTGCATCCTGACGTTGCTGCTGCTGTTGGCGCCGGCGTTCATCCAAGTGCGGTTCCGCATCGAGCTGCCTTCGGTGCTTGAGGTCATCGTGCTGGTGTTCGTGTTCTCGTCCGAGATTCTTGGCGAGATCAGTTCGTTCTATGAGATCTTCCCGTTCTGGGACACGGTGTTGCATACGATGAACGGCTTCCTCGCCGCGGCGATCGGCTTCTCGCTGGTCGACCTGCTCAACCGGTCCAGTCGGGTGAAGTTCGAGCTTTCGCCCCTGTATCTGGCAATCGTCTCCTTCTGCTTCTCCATGACCATCGGCGTGATCTGGGAGTTCTTCGAATTCGGCATGGACCAGATGTTCGGGGTCGACATGCAGAAGGACGCCATCGTACACTCCATCAGCTCGGTGATGCTCGACCCCACGCACACCAATCACGTGATCCACCTCAACAACATCACGCAGGCCGCGGTCAACGGCCACGACCTAGGTCTTGGCGGGTATCTCGACATCGGTCTGATCGACACGATGGAGGATCTCATCGTCAACTTCATCGGCGCGGTCGTGTTCTCCGTGTTCGGCTTCCTGTATGTGAAAAACCGCGGCAAGAAGGACTCCATCATCAGTCGTTTCGTGCCGCAACGCAAGTCCGCCGACCGCGACTATCTGCGACTGGTGATCGATGGCGGGAGCGCGGCTGATGCCAAGGCCAAAGCCGGCGGTGTCAGCGCTGACGATAGTGCTAACGCCAGTGCGGCCGGCACCGATTCAGCTGATGCAGCTGGAGCCAAAGCCGGCAATGCCGACGCCGCCCCGACCGTCACCGCCAAGCCTTGAGCACGTTCTGCGGCACTTTCGAAGCGTCGAGACGGTAGTGCCCGGTGACCGTCACGTGCTTCTTGAAGGCGAAGTAGTCGTTTTCCCGCTGCTGCTGCGCCATGTTGTGAATCACATACGGTGCACGCCCCGCGGTCAGCCGTGACACACTCGCCGATAACTGCGACTGCAGCACGCCGCCCAGATGGCGTACCACCAACGCGCCGCCCACCGTCAACGCCATGATCAGCACGATGGCGACGATTCGCCCTGTTCGCCGCCCGGCCCGTCGGCCCGTCTCATATCCCGTTTCCGTCAGATGCCGCGCCATCCCCGATTTCGCCTCGCCGTGTGATTCGATGATTCATGAACGTATTCGGGTCACACTGTGATCGTCCGACCCGCCGCCCGCACCTCCCAATCCGCCCGGTGCTTGAACTTGTGGGGCTTTGGCGGTATCGCGACCGCAGCATCGCCATGCTCATCTCCAGCCATCAGCTCAACGAATTGCAGGAGTTGTGCGGGTGATTCCTGTTCATCAAAGGCGGCCGGCTTGCGGACGAATTCGCCGGCGAACAGAAGCGGATCACGGTTATCGAGCTTGGCCGGCCGCTCGGTGTCGCGAAACGTGCGGCGGTCGCGGCTTTGGATCCGGCCGCCGTCATTCATACTGATTCTGCCGGCCGTGAACCTGTTCAACTCCGATTTCATGAAAGTCAGCGGAAAGACCGGTTCGGTGAGTGTGCTGGATTTCCTCGCTGGCGAGTTCGTCGTACAGAACATGCTGATGCTGCCACCCGGTTCTCGACCGGCAGTACGAGAGCGCGGACCACACCGTGCACCTCGATGTGAAGGTGGACGAGGACACGGTGTGGCTTAACAGACAGCAATTGGCATTGCTGTTTGGCCGCGATATCAAAACAATCGGCAAGCATATAGGCAATGCATTGAGGGAAGAGCTCAATGGATTTTCAGTTGTCGCAGAATTTGCGACAACTGCATCTGACGGTAAGACATACCAAGTCGAGCATTACAACTTGGATATGATCCTGTCGGTCGGATACCGCGTCAAGTCCAAGGAAGGCATCTATTTCCGGCGATGGGCCAACTCAGTTCTGAAGCAGCATCTCGTTGATGGTTATATATCATCACTCGCAAGCAGCTTGACGCACTTCACGCCGTCGTCAAGGTGCTATCGAGATCCACCGAACCGGAGATTGCTGGCACCGCCGAGATCCTGGAACGATATTTGCCGAGTCTTGTGCTGCTTAACGACTATGGCACAGGCAATGTCCCTATACCCAAGGGCGACGAGTCCCAATGGGTCTTGACCTATGAGGACGCGATGCTGTTCATCCGGTCGATGCCGTTCTACACGCAATCCGATCTGTTCGGGAGGGAACGCAACGGTTCGTCCCAGGGAATCGTCGCAGGACTCTACCAGACGTTCGGAGGCGAAGAACTGTACCGTTCCACCCAGGAGAAAGCCGCTAACCTGCTGTATCAAGTTGTCAAGGATCACCCGTTCTCCGACAGCAATAAACGTTGTGCCGCCGCACTGTTCGTGTATTTCCTGAACGGCAACGGTACACTGTGCGACGATGACTCCCTGCTTGTGGAGAGCAACGCCCTGGCGGCGATGACGCTGATGATTGCACTGTCCGCACCTGCAGAGAAGGACACGATGATCGCACTAGTCGAGAACTTCCTCATACGGCACGAATCACAGGAGATCAATTGAGAGACCGTCAATGAAGGGTGTGCATCAATCACGTTCTTGCATTGCGCGACTATCTGTACGAGTCGTCTGAACGACCTGCTGGGAGTGCCCTTCGCGGAAAACCAACAGCAGACCGGAGGCCGCATCCACTATGTGTTGTTCAACCCTTGGACCGTGCGCAGCAATGGGGCATTGAACAGTTGCGATTCGCCACTGATGAAGCTGCTGGTGCGTGCCATTTACGCCATTGTGGGCGTCAGCGTCGAGGAAGCGATCGTTTCCATCGCCCATCTGATCGACAACCCGCCGCACGCGGCGCTGTCGGCGTTCATCAAGACCAAACCCGTCGATCTCACTATGAACACCTTCAACAGGGGCACGGCGGTTCGGTTGGACGATATCACCAAAAAGCTGCTGAATCGCTAGCTGTCATAGCACAAGGCCTTAGGCAGAACACCCGGAAATCGAATGGGTAGATGGATCGTGTCTCCCCTTGACTTCCGGCAAGCGCACGCCAATCATGGGTCGTATGGGGATTGCAATCAAACACATATATGAAGAACCGACTGCGTCGGACGGGTATCGGGTGCTGGTGGATCGCCTGTGGCCGCGCGGCATGACGAAGGAACGCGCGACGCTGGACCTGTGGATGAAGGACGTCGCTCCCTCTCCCCTCCTGCGCAAATGGTTCGGCCACGATCCCACAAGATTCGCCGAATTCCGCACGCGTTACATCGCAGAGCTCGATGCCAATGCCACAGTGGACAGTCTGCGCCGCATCTGCGCGCAACATCCCGACGTGACCCTGCTCTACGCCGCCAAAGACCCGCATATCAATCACGCCCTCGTGCTGCGCGATTATCTTGATTGAATATTGAATCAAGACAATCGTCGTTTCAGTCCATCTGCGAGATTTTCGCCGATTTTCGTATCCTTGAATCGAAGCGCACAGTCGTCACTCCTTGGATTGCCAAGCAAAGGGATGCCCCCAAACCAAATCAACCCGTCATCGATTATGGCGAAATCGGAACACGATTCGGCGGTCCGGACAATGCACCCAATAGCACGCAGCCGATTGATATTCCGCTCTATTCGTGTTCTGGTTGCCGCCGCAGCAGTCGCCGGCAAACGAACATAAACTTCGATGAGCGCTTTCCTGTCGGCCAGTCGGAGCAATTCATCGTCAATTGCGCTGAGTCCCTGTTGCGACACATATTCAGCCGAGATAATCAGGGAACGTGCGCAACCGGCAATATCCTTGCGAAGTATCTCTGCATAATTCGTGGCCGTAACGATGCTGCCTTCGAATAATCCGTCAGACCGTGTGTCGAGCAACGCATCCGCAGCATCTTCGCCCTGCGTCGCAGCCGTCATGCGAGCGCGCAACGCTTCCGCCTTTGCACTGAGCATGTCCATTTTCTCAGCATGGTCAGGATTTACCGAATATCCTTGATTTGCGTATGCCTTCAGCCGTTTTCGATACGTGACAGCAGATAACGGCACCGTCACATCGATGTAATCATAGACACGAACCTCGGTCTTGCCATCATTCTCGCGATGAAGTCGCCCCACATATTGCGAGAGAGTACCCTCAAACGAGACCGGAGCGGCAAGCAGAAGTGTGTCAAAACGCTTCTGGTCGAATCCTTCTCCGATATAGCTGCCCGTAGCCATTACAGTCAGGCTCTCATTATTCGGCACCCAGGATAAATCATGCAATTTCTGTTGACGATCTTTCCTTGAACCGCCACCATGCAGCAACATCACATGGGTGCAACCGCTCTTTTCCAAAGCTTGCGACAATACTTTTGCGGTTATTCGCTGTTTGCGGTGGGGCGGGCATAGGTTAGTGTTTCGGGTTCGATTCCCTGTCAGAAAAATAATCGAGTGCGGGATTACGGCCGGTAAAGCTCCTGCTGTGGATGCGGATGCGCGTCAGCCTTACGGTGGTGCTTTCCCAAAACGCGGATTGTACGAGGTGTGGGACGGCACGCGGATTCGGCCGTTTTCTCCCCGCCGTCCCACAGCGCTCGCAATGAACGGTTGTGGCTAATCATGGAGCTGCAGCGGGAATCGGCGTTATTCCGCGGTTTCAACAGTCGCCGGTGTGGGACGCTACGGACGTTAAACGGTTGACTTGTCTGCCATCCCGCGTTCTTGAGGGACGGCACGGACGACAAACGATTGACTTGTCTGCCGTCCCACAGATATTGGGATGCGCGCGGCCGCCTGCTGCCCATAGCGGGTGTCGGTCACCCCCACCGGTCACCCCCCTGCTTCCGAAATACGCGACTCGACTTTCTGTAGGCATCATGACGGCATGACGACGGCGGACAGTCGAAAAGACCCCATGATGCCTCAACAGCCATCAACCGCAAATATCAAGAGGCCGAAAATCTATGAGACAAGCAGCCTCGGAAAGTGACCTCGGAAAACCTCAGACCCTACAAATGGCTTTATTGCAAGGGTATATGCCGGTTCAAACTCCACTAATAGAACTAATAGAACAAATAGAACAGCCGGCTTAGGCACGGCGCGGCAAATGGCGCAAACCGGCCGCGATAGTAGTAGCGTGGTGCATACCAGTACAACCATGCGAGGAGAACAGCCATGATCAATGAGGAATACAAGGCCATGCTTGGCGGCAAGTCCGTGATTCGCGAACTGAGCGAGTACGCCACGAGCCGCGGTGCTGAAATCGGCTACCAGAACATGTTCGATTACAGCCTTGGCAATCCCTCAGTGCCGGCTCCGAAATCCTTCACCGACGCCATGGTCGACCTCTACGAAAACGGCGATCCTGCGGCCATCCACGGCTACTCCCCCTCGCTCGGCATCCCGTCCGTCAAGGACGCGATCGCCGAAAACCTCAACGAACGTTTCGGCATGGCATACACCGGCAACCATATCTTCCCGACCACGGGCGCGGCGGGCGCGCTGTCCCACGCGATGCGCGCGGTGACCAAGCCGGGCGACGAGATCATCACCTTCGCCCCCTACTTCCCCGAATACCAGCCGTACGTCAAGGGCATCGGCGCCAAGCTGACCATCGTGCCGGCCGACACCGAGAACTTCCAGATCAACTTCGAGGCGTTCGAGGCCGCGCTCAACCCGAACGTGCAGGCCGCGCTCATCAACACCCCGAACAACCCGTCCGGCGCGGTGTATTCGGCGGACACGCTCAAGCGTCTGGCCGCGATCCTGACCGCCAAGCAGGCCGAGTACGGCCACGACATCTTCCTGATCAGCGACGAACCGTACCGCGAAATCGTGTTCGACGGCGCCACCCAGCCCTACCCGGCCAGCTTCTACGCGAACACCCTGACCTGCTACTCGTGGTCGAAATCGCTGAGCCTGCCGGGCGAACGCATCGGCTATGTCGCGGTGAACCCCACAGCCACCGACGCCGACCTGCTCGTGCCCATGATGGGCCAGATCTCGCGCGGCATCGGCCACAACTGCCCGCCGAGCTCGATTCAGCTGGGCGTGGCCAAGGTCATCGACCAAACCGCCGATCTCAACGTCTACGAGACGAACATGAACCTGCTCTACGATGCGCTGACCGGTATCGGCTTCGACGTGGTGCGCCCTGGCGGCACGTTCTACATCTTCCCCAAGGCGTTGGAGGACGACGCCGTGGCGTTCTGCATGAAGGCCAAGGAATACGACCTGATCCTCGTGCCGTCCGACAGTTTCGGCGTGCCCGGATACTTCCGCATGGCCTACTGCATCGACACGGAGAAGGTCAAGCGCTCGATCCCCGTGCTCGAAAAGTTCGCCCACGAGGTGTACGGCCTGTAAACACGGACCGCAAGTAACAAACACAGGAAAGGGGTTGCCATGGAATACACCGAAGACGCCGATCGTCGCGAACTGCTACTGCACAGCGCCTATGACTCCGATACGGTCCGAGCCATGGAGCGACCCCTGCTGGACAAAGGCGTGCCGCTGATGCGCATGGCCGCCCAGGCCGCGGCCCACATGGCGGCCGGTATGCTGGACGACGAGGATCTGGCGCTGGAGGACACGTCGATCGTGCTGCTGGCCGGGGCCGGAGACAATGGTGGCGATGGTCTGTTCGCGGCCGCCGCGCTGGCCCAGGAGGGCGCGAACGTCACCGCCATCGCCGTGGGCCGGTCGTTGCATGAGGCCGGACTCGCCTCGTTCGTGCGCGCCGGAGGCAAGGTGCTGGTGCTTGATCCCGCGGCTGATATTCCCGGTTGCGCGTCCGGGTTTTCCGCCGGTGAGGCCGGCGAGCGACTGCAGACCGCCATCGTCGTGGCCAGGAAATCACATCTGATCATCGACGCGATGACCGGCATCGGCATCCAAGGCTCGCTACGCGGCATTCCCGCCGCACTCGCCTCCGCCCTTGGTCTCGACGGCGAGGCTCCCGATGAGCCCGCCTTGCCGAACCGTGAGTCGTCAGGCGATTTTCCGCTGGTACTTGCTGTGGATACGCCATCCGGCGTCGGTGTGAACGATGGTTCTCTGCCCGGCCCGTACATTCCGGCCACGGTCACGGTCACGTTCGGCGCGATGAAGCCGTGCGCGGTGCTGCCGCCCGCCACGTTCGCCTGCGGCCGTATCGAGTTGTTCGATTTCGGATTCGATATCGACGACAAGGATCCGGACGTCGAGGTGGTGGATAATTCGTTCGCGTCCGACGCGGTCCGTCTCCCCCGGTTCGAGGATTCCAAATACTCCCGGGGCGTGGTTGGTCTGGTGACCGGCTCGCAGCGCTACCCCGGTGCCGCCGTGCTCACCACCAGCGCCGCCGCCCGCGCGAACACCGGCATGGTCCGGTATCTGGGCCCGGAGCGCGCGCAGAACATGGTGCTCACCGCACTGCCGGAAGCCGTGATCGGCAAGGGACATGTGCAGTCCTGGGTCGTGGGGTCCGGCGTGCCCGAGGCTAGCGTCGAGGACGCCGACGGCGATATGCAGCGGGACACCATCGCCGCATTGCTCAAGCATTACACGCTCGGCAGCGAGGATGAGAACAAGGACGCCTACGACATGCCGCCAATCGTGGTGGATGCCGGCGCACTTGACCTGCTGCCGGAGCGTGTGCCCGGCCAGGTGGTGATCACGCCACATGCCGGCGAGATGGCGAAACTGCTCAACCGGTTCGAAATCGCCGCCAGCACCGCGGAGCATGCCGATTCGCACGAGCCATACACCGCCGACGACGTGCGGTTGAACCCGTTGGCCAGCGCGAAGCGCGCCCACGAGCTCACCGGCGCCACCGTATTGCTGAAGGGCGCGGTGACCATCGTGGTGGATGAGGACCACGTCTATGCGTCGGGCAGCGCGCCGGCCTGGCTGGGCACCGCCGGCGCGGGCGACGTGCTGGCCGGTCTGACCGGCGCCCTGCTCGCCCAGCAGGATGACATGGCCACCACGGCCGAGACCGTGGCCTCGGCCGCATACCTGCATGGCCTGGCGGCGGCGATCGCCTCCGAATCCGAGCAGCAGGGCTGGCAGGAGCCGGAACTGATCGGCCGCGAGCATCGCCAGCGCTTCATGACGCTCGGCCACCCGATCGTGGCCGGCGACGTGGCCCACGCCATTCCCGAAGCCATCGCCGACGTCATCTCATAACCTTGTTGACCTCCCTCTGACGAGGGAGGTGTCTCGGCAAAACCAAGACGGAGGGAGAGAAACATAAGCCTCAAACTCCACATACCCCAACCTATACACAAACTCCGTACACTAAATCGCAGACCTCACCCAACGACCCAAACACACAAGGAACCATCATGGCCAACTCCCCCATCACCGACGTGATTTTCGACTTCTGCGGCGTGCTGCTGGACTGGAACACCCGCGCATGCCTGGAAGGCCGATTCCCCGATGAGATCGTGGAACGCATCTGCGCCGACGACGACCCCTGCGGCTTCTTCCACTACGAGGACCGTATGGACGCCGGCGAGGATTTCGCGGACATCTACCCGGATGTGGTACGCGAACAAGGCCAGGAACTCGCCGACATCTTCAAGTTCTACATCGGCCACTACGCGGACGCGCTGCCTCGCACGCTGCCGGGCATGGTCGAACTGCTGGCGGATTTGAAGGCCCACGGCTACGGCGTATGGGGGCTGACCAACTGGTCGCATGAGACCTTCCACCTGGCCTTCGAGAAGTACCCGCGCCTTGAACAGCTGTTGCAGGGCACCGTGGTCTCCGGCGTGGAGAAGATGCACAAGCCGAACGCCGACATCTACGAGCTGGCCCTGACCCGTTTCGACCTCACGGCCGAGCGCTGCGTGTTCTTCGACGACACCGCCAAGAACATCGTCGGCGCCAACGAGGTCGGCATCCACGGCATCCTCTTCGAGAACGCGTTGCAGGCACGCGAATCGCTCGCCGAACTCGGCGTACGTCTGTAAGTCGCCAGACGTTGCATCGCGGCATCGGACGGCGAGCCGATTATTGACGACGATCCAACCCAATGCCGCGCCGAATACAGCAACCGGCTTATTCCGCCGAGTCCGCGCCCTTCAGCCCGGTATACAGCGTGTAGTACCGCCCGTGCGATGGCGAGCAGCTGGCGCTGGCCTCGGCTCAGCGCCGCGCTTGCGGGCGGTCGGGTCGTTTTCGGACGGCTTGACTTCCGGATAGCTGAAGTCAACGTCGTTGAAGCCTATGGACCCATCCTTGACGACGGTGACCGGCGTTTGGCGGCCGGCATGTCACACTGTTCGGTGAGCACTTCGACGACGCGGCGCGCGGAGGCCGACGACATCGTGATCATCACAATCGTCATAGACAGCATCACCAGACTCATCAGAATGTTTATGCAGTACATGAGCAGACTGGTCAGATCGCCGGCGTTCAGGTCGCCCGCAACGATGAGGCTGGCGCCCAGATAAATCAGCGCCATGCGCCCCGAGACCACGAACACCATGCACATGGCCACCAGCAGCGGGGTGATGATCGCATCCCGTTTGAATTCGCCGATGTGTTGCATCAGCACTTTGACAACCCTCACGCTTGGCCTTTCCCGCTCGTGTCGATGTCATTAGGTTACCAATGTGGCGCATATCCCGTTACACAGCGTCCGCGATATGCGAGGCGTCTCATATTGTGTCGCCATAGTGGATTGATGAGGTTATAAACCCGTGTGGCGACCATCCCTAGCGATATAAATAGACTTTATGACACTGCTGCAGCTGAAATACATCGTCAAGATCGTCGAGTGCGGCTCGATGAACGAGGCCTCCCATGCCCTGTACGTCTCCCAGCCGGCCCTGAGCTCGTCGGTCAAGGAATTGGAGAACGAGCTGGGCATCGAGATCTTCACCCGCTCCTCGCAGGGCATCGCCCTGACCGTGGACGGCGCGGAATTCCTGACCTACGCCCGCCAGGTGCTCGACCAGGCCGACCTGCTCGAAGAGCGCTACAAGCACGCCAAACCGCGCAAGCAGCTGTGCCAGGTCTCCACCCAGCACTACATGTTCGCCGTCGAGACGTTCGTGGAGATGATCAGCTCCATCAAGTCCGACGAATACGAGTTCACCATCCGCGAGACCCGCACGCGCGACATCATCAACCAAGTCGCCAACATGCAGTCCGAAATCGGCATCATCTACCTGTCCGATTTCAACAAGGACGTGATCGGCAAACTCCTGCGCGAGAAGCACCTCGAATTCCACCCGCTCTTCCGCGCGCCGCTGCACGTGTTCATCTCGCGCAACAACCCGCTGGCCGCCAAGAAGGTCATCACCATGGAGGACCTGAAACCTTACCCGTTCATCCAGTACGAGCAGGGCGAGGAAGGCTCGTTCTACTTTTATGAGGAAGCGGTCTGGCCGGAGTACTCCCCCAAGCAGATCAACGTGACCGACCGCGCCACGATCCTGAACTTCATCATCGGCCTCAACGGCTACACGGTGTGCACCGGCATCGACAACGGCGACCTCAACAACGAGAAGATCGTCACCGTGCCGCTCGACACCGACGAAACGATGTTGGTCGGCTGGATCACGAACGAGCGTTCCAAGCTCTCCAAGGCCGCCGAAACCTACCTCACCAAGCTCAAGTCCGTAGTCGCCGATCACGGCTACAAGCTCATTGATTAGGAGTAAATAAAACAGGCATGGTCAGCAGTGAGATATACTGCGATTAAGCCAACCCCGCTGGGGAAATGGAAGTAAGAGCCGGCCCCTGAGTATCTCAGGGGCCGGCTCTTGCGCTATTGAGACTGACTGGCACAACCAGTTTGATGGCCTCCGACTACTTGGCCGAGATTACCGACGTAGCGGCTGTCGCGGCAAATCCCTTAAGCACCTCAATCATCACGTCACGGTCTTCAACATCAATGCTGCGGGCCGCGGCGAGCATAATCGGCAGTGACTGTGTCAAATGCGAAGTGAGGTCGCCGAATGTGTCGTATCCGCCAGCCTCGAAGATGGCAAACAGGTTTTCGATGAACCTGCGGCGATGCTCATCATCGTATTTCGCCATCCATCCGTTGATCGTGCGCGCCAGGTATCGCGCGCTACTTGTCAGTCCATCAGCCTGTACGAATTGGCCATGATCTACTTGCCAGTGCAATGCGAAATGCTGCATGATGCTGGCACCGTCGCTGCTGACCACCGTATAGCCGTCTTCCACATGCTCACGAGTCTCAAACAGCATGCCGATGATCGACGATCCCGGTACCGATTTATGGATTTTCGGCGCAATGCGCGCGTACCCATCCTCATCGAAGAACGCCTCATCGAAGCCTGGACCATCGTGCGAATACACGGCCGTGATACGTCCCTGAATTTCGCCGGGCACATTGGCCGCCGCGTATACCGCCAGATTGCCGCCTTTGGAATGGCCGCCGACCATAATCGGCCCGGCCCAATGGCCAGCCAGCTCGGTCAGATAACGCGCGGCGGCCTCCTGCGAGGCGACCGCGCGGCGGAACGCCATCATGAAGTCCTCTTTCCACCCGACGATTGAGCTGTCGGTACCGCGAAAAGCCACATAGAGCGTGCCGTTACCCAGTTCGAACACGCAGGCCGAGAATTGCTTGGTGGTTTCGGCATCGAATTCGTCCACGTAGGCGCCCACGCGTAGGTTCCTCCAACGTGGGCTCTCGCTCATCGCACGTAACAGATCGACATTCATCGAAGGCGACCACACCTTGCCGAACATGTCGTCATAGCATTCGGCGCGTAGCAGGTCGCGGATGGAGACCGCGGGAATCATGCCGCTGGCGTCCGCCGAATCCTCGTGATAGCGCGGCACGTTATCCGGCATGCGCGCGTAGGCCAGCTGGGACAGGGCGAGACTGTCCGCCTCGGTGAACGGCAGTGCGGCGAAAGTGTCGAAATGTTGCCGAATATCGTCGGTGATGTTCCCCATAGCGGCCTTCCTTGTTCGAATGCAACGAACCTACGGTAATTCTACGCCGAGCGGGTTTTCATCACAGGCGAGCCGGTCCCAGAGTTTAGAACCCTATCTCGCCTTCAAGGGGCTGATTTGGCCTTCTGGAGACATTTATCTCCGTTTCAAGGGGCTGTTCATCCGTCATATCCCGAGTATGAGCGGCATCACCCCAACGTCATTCCGCCATTTTCATGCTGCTTCTACTTGGGCATCAGCCCCTCGAAACGGAAGTAGATCTCTGGAAACCACGACATCAGCCCCTCGAAACGGAGATAGCATCAATTTAGGCCCAGATTGCCCGTTACAGCATCGGGTAATACTTACCGTGATCGATTTTGGCGGCGATATCACGTAATTCGGCAGCATCTCGGCGGTCCTCTTCATTACCTCGCGACAACTTATTCGCTTTACCTTCCAGATGACGCTCAATGCCCTGAAAACTGCATATCTCCACGAGCGCAAACAGCCCTATACCAACTAACCAGTTCATAGCACGCTCCTTGCCAAAGCTTCTGCCTTAATATGGTACTGCTGTTCATGGATCGTAATAAAAAAAGCGGGCTCGCAAGCCCGCTTTTGGTTTTAGGTTGAAGACGATCAGGCGCCGTATTCCTCAAGGTAGGCGGCGGCGCGCTGCTGGATATCGTGGCTGAGCAATGGGGTGCCGTCGGAGTTCTTCATCTTGGCGGCGGCGTCGAAGATCTCGCGCACGTTGGCGATGGAGAGCACCGGGAAGCCGAATTCGGCTTCCACGGCCTTCACGGCGGACAGGTCGGAGTCCTTGGTCTTCTCCATGCGGTCCACGGAGAGCACGAGACCCACGACCTCGACGTTCGCCTCGGCCTTGAGCTTGGGGATGACTTCGCGCACGGCGGTGCCGGCGGTCATCACGTCGTCCACGAGCAGCACCTTCATGCCGTCGGTCAGCGGGGTGCCGACCATCCAGCCGCCGTCGCCGTGGTCCTTCTTCTCCTTGCGGTCGAAGGTGTATCCAACGGTCATGTTGTGGCCGGCGTTCAGCGCGATCGCGGTGGACACGGCCAGCGGAATGCCCTTGTAGGCGGGGCCGAACACGGTGTCGATGTTGCGGGGAATCGTGTTGTGCACGATGGCCTGGCTAATCTTTTCGGCGTAGAACGCGCCGAGCGCGGCGATCTTCTTGCCGTCGTCGAAGGCGCCGGCGTTGATGAAGTACGGGCTCTTGCGGCCGGACTTCAGCGTGAAGTCGCCGAACTTCAGCGCGTTGGATTCCAACAGGAATTCAGTGAAGCGATGTGCGAGTGTTTCTGCCATGATGTTCCTTACCTCCAAGTCTGTCCTGCGGCCAGTTTAGCAGCGAGTTCGGGACGGCTGTCCAGCAGGTAGTCGAGTTCGCGGGCGACGCGCAGCGGGGCCACCGGGTCGAAGAGCGCGGCCGCACCCACTTCGACGGCGTTCGCGCCGGCGTACAGGTATTCGAGCGCCTTCTCGCCGCTGTCGATGCCGCCGAGGCCGATGATCGGAATCTCCGGCAGTGCGGTGCGCACCCGGTAGACGGCTGCCAGGCCGACCGGCAGCACGGCCGGGCCGGATATGCCGCCGGTGACGTTGGCGATGATCGGCTGGCCTGTGCGAATGTTGATGCGCATACCTTTGAGCGTGTTGATCATGCTCAACGCATCGGCGCCGTGTTCCACGGCCGCGCGCGCCGGCACGGTGATGTCGGTGACGTTCGGCGTGAGTTTGACGATCATCGGCTTGTCGGTCATCGGGCGCAGCCGGTCCATAAGATTGGCGAGGGCCACCGGGTCGGTGCCCACGCTCATGCCGCCGGCGGAAACGTTCGGGCAGCTGACGTTGATTTCCAGCATGTCCGCGTCGGAGTCGGCGAGCTTTTCCACGACCGCCGCGTAATCGTCATCGCAATGTCCGGCGACATTGGAGATGACGAACGCGCCCGCGGCCTTGAGCTTGGGCAGGTCTTCGGCCAAGTAATGGTCGATGCCGGGGTTCTGCAGGCCCACAGCGTTGATGTTCGCGGCCGGCGATTCGGCGGTGCGCGGCGAAGGATTGCCCTCCCACGGCACGGGCGAGGCGCCCTTGGTGCATACGGCGCCGAGCTGGCTGACGTCGTAGAACCAGCGGACAGCGGCGTACTGGAAGGTGCCGGAGGCGGTGCCGACCGGATTCTTCCATTCCAGACCGGCCACCTTGGTGTGGTGCTTCCACACGTGGGGCTCGTACAGGTTGATGTGGTTGTCGCTGCCCTGCGCGGACTGGTTGTTTGCGGTCATCGTCACTCCCCCCATCCGAGCTGTTCGCGGGTGAACACGGGTCCGTCGGAGCAGACCTTGAGGCGGCCGTCCATGGTGTCGATGGTGCACAGCACGCAGGTGCCGTAGCCGCAGCCCATGCGCTGTTCCATGCTCAGTTGCGCGGGGATGCCACGTTCGGCGGCCCAGGCGGCCACGGCCTTCATCATAGGCAGCGGCCCGCAGGACAGAATGATCGGCTTGCGATCGTAGGCCTTCAGGTCGTCGCCTTGTTCCAGTTTGTTGAGCAGGTCGACCACGTTGCCTTCGGCGTCGTCGATGCTCCACGACCAGTCCGCGTACCGGGAGACGTATTCCTCGGCGAAGTGGTCGTTGCGGTAGCCGAATACGGCGGTGGCAAAGGAGGCGTCGTGTTCGGCGAGCTTTTGCGCGGCGTAGATTAGCGGGGGCACGCCGAGTCCGCCGCCGACGAGAATGTAGTTAGCGTCTTTCTTGAGGTTGAAGCCGCGGCCGAGCGGGCCGAGCACGTCGACGGTGTCGCCGTCTTGCAGTCCTGCCAACTGTTCGGTGCCGTGGCCCACGACGGCGAAGATCACGCTGACTTCGTCGCCGTCGACTTCGCTGACGCCGAACGGACGCGGCATGAGCATGAAGTCGTCGTGCGTGAACAGGTTGACGAACTGGGCGGGCTTAGCGTGGGAGGCGATGAACGGGTCGTGGAACGTCAGTCGCATCACGCGGTCGGTCAGTTCCGTAACCTGCGTGATTTCGACGTTGTGGCGCGGCGGGAAGAATCCGGCCGCAGTCGCCTCCGCAACCACATCATGGGTGGGGGTGAAAGTTGTCATTTCATTCCTATTCAGCACATCAAGCTCCCCTTATCAGGGAAGCTGTCAACCGCAGGTTGACTGAGGGGGAGTTAAACACACTCGGCTCCGGTTTCCAGCCCACACTCACGTATAGCCCACAGCCGGACAATCTACCTACCTATATACGGCAACCCGCAGATTATCGCGCATGCCGAGCGCCGCCTGGCGCGCGCTGCTCGCCACAAGGTCCAGCGCCTCGTCGGCGGTCATGGATTCGGAGTACTTGCCGCTCTTCTTCCATGCGCCGATGATGCCGCGCGACGAGTTGACGATGGCGCCGCTGCCCTGCTTGTCGAACATGCCTGCCACGTCCGCGGCCGTGCCGCCCTGCGCGCCGTAGCCCGGCACGAGGAAGAACGTGTGCGGCATGCGTTCGCGCAGCGCCTTGCCTTCCTCGGGGTGGGTGGCGCCGACCACCGCGCCCACGCGGGAGTAGCCATGGCTGCCGATGGTCTCGGCACCCCATCCTTCCACGAGATCGGCCACGTGCTCGTAGACCTTCGTGCCGTCGGCCAGGTCGAGCATCTGCAGTTCGCTGGAGGACGGGTTGGAGGTGCGCACGAGCACGAAGATGTCCTTGTCGGCTTCGGCGGCGGCCTTGACGAACGGGGTGATGCCGTCGGTGCCGAGGTACGGGTTGACGGTCACCGCATCCTCATGCCACGGGTCGAAGTCGCCTACGCCGTTCAGGTGGTGGGCGTAGGCGGCTGCAGTGGAGCCGATGTCGCCGCGTTTGATGTCGCCGAGCACGTAGAGGCCTTGCTGGGCCGCGTATTCGCAGGTCATCGTGTAGATGTCCACGCCGGCGGGGCCGAGCGCCTCGTACATGGCGATCTGCGGTTTGACGGCGGGCACGATGTCGGCGATGGCGTCGATGATCGTGCGGTTGTATTCGAAGTAGGCGACGGCCAGCTGCGCGGATTCGATTTCCTCCGGGGATTCGACCGAGTCACGCACCTCGTCGGCAAAGCTCGCCACGACCTGCGGCGGTACCAACGCCTCGGTGGGGTCGAGGCCCACGACGCTGGGGTTCTGAGTGTTGTCAATCGCTTCGATCAGGCGATCCATGCTGCTCCTTATGTTATCTACAGACGGCTGAACATCAGCTGGGAGCCGATGATCGTGGCGAGGGGGCGTCCGGTGACCTGCCAGCCGCCAAACGGGGTGTTACGAGCCCTGGAGTGGAACTGTTCAGGGTCCACGGTCCATTCCTCAGCGGTGTTGAGCACCACGAGGTCGACATTGTCGGCGTCATCCACGCGGCTCAGGTCGAGCAGTCGGTTGACGCCTTCACGCTGCGGCTGAGCGTCGCTCTCCCCCGCAATCACGCCATCCGGATCATCCCCAGTGGGCGCGGGTTCGGCGTAGTCCTCGACCAGCGCGGCCACGTCGGTTGGCACATGCCCCATGAGTTCGGCGGGTCCCACGGACATGAGCTCGATCAGACGCTCATCGGAAATGAAGCCGCCGTCGACGAGCACCTTGTGGCACACGCCGTACGCGCATTCCAGTCCGATGATGCCGTTGGGTGCCTCAAGGAAGCCGAGTTCCTTCTCTGCCAACGTGTGCGGCGCATGGTCGGTGGCCAGCAGATCCACGGTGCCGTCGGCGATGGCCGCGATGGTGGCTTTGCGGTCCGCTTCGGAGCGCAGCGGCGGATTCATCTTGGCGAGCGTGCCGTACTTGAGCAGCGCCTCGTCGCTCAACGCCAGATAGTGCGGCGCGGTCTCGCAGGTGATTGGCAATCCTTCGGCCTTGGCCTTGCGAATCGCCTCGAACGAGATGGCAGTGCTCACATGTTGGAAGTGTACGTGGACACCAGTGCGGCGGGCCGCTTCTATATCGCGGGCCACGATCTTGAGCTCGGTGTCTTCCGGAATGCCAGGCACGCCAAGTTCGCGCGAGACCGGGCCTTCGTTCACGGCACCTGTATCGTGATGCTCGCAATGCTCGATTAGGTACAGGTCGGAGGCCTTGACGTTCTCCAGCACCTGGTCCAGGATCTCCGGCGTCACAGCGGAACCGTCGTCGCTAATTGCGGTGATGGGGTGCGTGAGCATGGCCGGCGTCTTGGCGTCGTCCTCGAATCCGGGCACGTACCTGAGCCAGTCGGCAACGTCGCTTGCCTCATGACCGGCGCGATCCTTGGACGCGCACACGCACAGATCGTAACGAACCGGCAATTGAACATCGTGCGCAGTATCGTACTGCTGCAGGAAGTCGATGACGTTGTCGAAGCCGGCATCCAGAACCTCTTTCGCACCGGCCGCTTCCAGGTCAGACACGGTCTGCCCATCCAGTGCCGGCAACGTGTTCGGCATGATGAGCACGTTCGTGTATCCGCCGGATGCGGACGCGCGGCAGCCGGAGACCATAGATTCCTTGTAGGTCTGGCCGGGATCGCGGAAGTGGACGTGCGGGTCTTCGAAACCGGGGGCCACGGTCAGTCCGGTGGCGTCGATATCGGCACCGTCAGCCACGGCGGAGGTGTCGGCGAAGTAGGCGGCAGCGGTCCCGGGCACCACGAGGTCGATGACTTCGCCGGTGTTCCAGACCTTGATGTTGCGTAGGGTGATGCTCACAGTTTGGCTTCCTCGTCGCAGTAGTCGCAGCGGTATTCGAGCCGTTCGGAGTGCACGAGGTGGAACATCTGCTTGATGCCGGGCTCGGTGGTGGTCACGCAGCGCGGGTTCACGCAGGAGATCACGCCGACGATGTGCTCGGGCAGGTTCGGCTGCTTCTTTTCGACGATCTTGCCGCCGCGCACCACGTCTACGGTGGCCTGGCGGGCCACGAAGCCGAGCACGTCGAGGTCGATGTCCTTGTCATCCTCGATTTTGATGATGTCCTTGGAGCCGTAACGCTTGGAGTTGGCGTTCATGATGAGCGCAAGCTTGGTTTTGGCCGGGTCGATTTTCAGGTATTCAAGAACCTTCAGCGAGGTTCCAGCCGTCACATGGTCGATAATGATGCCGTTCTGAATGCTGGTGACTTCCATCAGGCATGAACCTCCTTGGAGTTGAGCGGTTCGTATCCGGGCAGTTCGTCGCCCACCACGGTGCTTTCGAGGGCCATGCGCACGAGCATGCCGTTCTTGACCTGTTCGAAGTAGGCGGCACGCGGGTCGTCGTCCACGTCCACGGCGATTTCGTTGACGCGCGGCAGCGGGTGAAGCACGGCCATGGACGGCTTGGCGAGCTGCAGCTTCTCTTCGTCGAGAATGTAGGTGTCGCGCAGGCGCAAGTAGTCGTCTTCGTTGAAGAAGCGTTCCTTCTGTACGCGGGTCATGTACAGCACGTCGAGGTCGCCGATCACGGAGGCCAGGTCGCGCACTTCCACGTAGGAGCAGTTGTCTGTGGCGTTGATGCGGTCGATCACGTACTGCGGGGTCTTGAGCTCGTCCGGGCTGATGAGCACGAAGCGCACGTTGCCGAAGCGGCACAGGGTCTCGATCAGGGAGTGCACAGTGCGGCCGAAGGTCAAATCGCCGCACAGTCCCACGGTCAGGTCGGTGATGCGGCCGAAGCGCGACTGCAACGTGGCCAGGTCGGCCAGCGTCTGCGTGGGGTGCATGTGGCCGCCGTCGCCGGCGTTGATCACCGGCACGGATGCGGCGCGGGAGGCCACCAGCGCGGCACCCTCCTTCGGGTGACGGATGGCGACCACGTCCACGTAGTTGGACACGGTCTTCAACGTGTCGGCGATGGATTCGCCCTTGGTCACGGAGGCCAGCTGCGCGCCGGCGAATCCGATGACCTTGCCGCCGAGACGCAGCATTGCGGTCTCAAAGCTCAGGCGCGTACGGGTGGAGGGCTCGTAGAACAGCGTGGCCAGCACTCGCCCATCGCAGGTATGGGCAACCTCTTTGCGGTGGGAATCGATGTATTCGGCCTTATGCAGCAGGTCGAGAATCTGGTTTGTAGACAGGCCGTCCAGCGTTACGACGCTTTTGCCGACCATTGGCGTTTCTTCAGACAAGGCTCACCTTTTCGCTCGTGGTTTTCAGGTGGCCACCCTTGTGTGACCTAATATAACTTACGCCATTTTTCGGACAGCCGCATTCACCGAGTGTTCACCTGAAAATCCAACGAATATGCTGTGTCTGTATAGCTGATATCTGCTTTGGAACGCCAGAGCTCATTCATTAGGTCGATTTGACGTTCATTAGGTCACTGCACCCTCGTATCTGTTGTTGGAATGCCGCCATTCCAACAAGGTATGCGGCGGCGGACCGACCTAATGAACGATGAATCGACCTAATGAACGTAGTGAACGCAATACAAGAAAGGTCTATCGCTGCGCGCGGCGTCGATTTCGTTCCAGTCGCGGCGCGATCACGTGCATACGCGGGCGAGGGGCGGTTTGCGGCTGCGGCGTTGCGGCGGAGGCCGTGGCGGTGGCTGCTGCAGTCGCCTCACCTTCGGTCTGCCCGTAGAACAAGCGCTGGCACACGTCACGGCATTTGCGCATCACCGCCAGCAGGTCGTTCTCGAAATGCTGGCCGCGGTGGGCGCCGTAGCCGAGGTAGACGGCGATGCCGCCCAGCGAATAGATGTCATCAGGCAGAATATCGGCCTGGTTGGCGCGCCCGCTCCACAGATAGTTGCCGTTGCGGGCCGCGGTGCACAACGTCCAGGTCTTGCGCAGCTGAATCGCGTCGATAGCGCTGATGAGCTTCTTGGCTTCCAGCACGTCCAATGCCTCCAACGTGCCGTTGACGCGCAGATCTTTGATATCGCCGGCGTGCTGGAGCTGCATGAGTTGCACGGTCCATTCCACGTCAGACAAGCCGCCCTTGCCGAGCTTCAGATGCCGTTCACGGCGCACGCCGCGCGGCAGACGCTCGGCTTCCATGCGGGCCTTGAGCTTGCGGATGTTCTGCAATTCTGCTTCAGTCAGTTCCGCGGTCGGGTAGCGCAGCGGGTCGGCGATGTTGATCAGGAAGTCCCGCGCCAGTTCAGCGTCGCCGGCCGCGTACCGGGCGCGCAGCAGCGCCTGGCGCTCCCAGGTCGAAGCCCAGGATTCGTAGTATTCCTCGCAGGAGGCATAGGAGCGCACGAGCGGGCCGTTCTTGCCTTCCGGGCGCAGGTCCAGGTCGAGTTCGATCTTGGGTTCCAGCGTCGTCGGGCCTTGCAGGATGTTGCGCAGGTCTTCCACGACCTTCTTGGCGAAGGCGTTGGCCTGGCCGTCGTCGGCGTCGTCGGCCGGACGGTAGATGAGAATGGCATCCGCATCGGAGCTGAAGTTCACTTCGCGCCCGCCGTAACGGCCCATGGCGATGACGGTGATGCCGGCCGGCGCGGTTTCGACGCCGAACGCGGCGATCTGGTGGCGCACGGCCCAGGTCAGTGAGGCGTCGATGATCGCGTCATACACGTCGGTCATGGCCTTGAGACTGTCGGAGTCGCTGATCACACCGCTCATCCAAGACAGGCCGATGCGTTCGATTTCGTGGCGGCGCATGGCGCGCATGGAGGTGGCGAACTCGTTGATGTTCGAGCCGAAACGTTCCAGCGCCGAGCCGGTCTGCACATCCAATGCCTCGCGCGTGCGGGCCTGCAGATTGCCGTCATCACCGAGCCAACTGATCGATTCGACCGACTTGTTGAGCGCGTCGCCCAGGAATCGCGAGTTGGACAGGATGTGGCACAGACGCTGGGCAGCGGAGGTGGAGTCGCGCAGGAAGCCGAGGTAGCCGGATTCGGTGCCGAAGTTCTCCTCCAGCTTGCGCCAGTTGAGCAGGCCCATGTCCGGGTTCTGGCCCTCGCCCAGCCACTGCAAGACGGCGGGCAGGATGATGCGGTTGATTTTGGCCGCGCGCCCCACGCCGGCAGTGAGCGCCTGCACGTGGCGGATGGCGGCGTCCGGGTCGCCGAAGCCGATGGATTCGAATCGTTCCTGTGCGGCCTCGACGCTCAGCACGATCTGGTCGTTCTCCATCTGGGCGTTGACCGGCAGCATCGGGCGATAGTAGATGTCGAGGTGCAGGTGGCGTACTTCGCGACGGGTGTCGTCGTATTTGTCGACGAGTTCTTCCGGGTGCAGGCCGAACGCGCGGGCGAGGCGACGCAGCTCCTGGTTCTGGTTGAGCTCGTCCACGTCGATGTCGCGCTTCTTCTCGAGGCCTCCGACCGAGGCTCGGCCGAGGTCCGGGAACAGGTGCGTGCGCTTCAGGGACCAGATCTGCTGGCGATGCTCCATCACGCGCTCGAAGCGGTAGTCCTGGGACATGCGCACGGCCTGTTTGCGCGAGACATAGCCGCCTTCGGACAGGCGCTGCAGCGAGTCGAGCGTGTTGCTGGTGCGCAGCGATTCGTCGGTGCGGCCGTGTACGAGCTGGAGCATCTGCACGGTGAATTCCACATCGCGCAGGCCGCCGCGGCCGAGCTTGATTTCGCGGTCCTTCAGGGGCGCGGGAATCAGATCCTCCACGCGCTTGCGCATTTTCTGGCAGTCGTAGACGAAGTTCTTACGCTTGGACGCGCTCCACACGAACGGCCGGCTCATGTCCATGTAGGCCTGGCCGAGGTCGGGGTCGCCGGCCACCGGGCGGGCCTTGAGCAGCGCTTGGAACTCCCAGTTCTCGGCCCACTGCTCGTAATAGTTCTTGTGAGAGGAGAGCACGCGCACCAGCGCGCCGTCCTTGCCTTCCGGGCGCAGGCCGCCGTCGATCTGCCACAGCGGCTGCTCTGCCACGCCCATGATGACGGACTGGCAGACGCGCTGCAGCATGGTGCCCATCTTGGTGCCCACGCGGATCAGCGTCTGATGGTCCACGTCCTTGTCGGCCGGTTCGACCACGTAGATGAGGTCCACGTCGGAGACGTAGTTCAGTTCCTGTGCGCCGAGTTTGCCCATGCCGATGATGGTGAAGCGCACGTGCTCGTTGCCCTCGGTTTCGTGGCGGGCGATGGCCAGCGCGCCTTCGAGCGCCGCGTCCGCAAGGTCGGACAATTCGCTGCTGATGGTCGGTTGGATGCGAATCGGATCCTCCGCCATGACGTCCTGCGCGATGATGGCGGCCAGCTGCCGGCGATAACCGGCACGCAGCGCCGTGGCCGCTTCCGCCAGATCCTTGGAGGCGACGGGCATGGCCTGATCGTCGGGATCGGCGCCGACCGCCATGAGCAGACGGGCTCGACGCTGTGCGCGGTTGAACAGGTGACTGTCGGCGCTGCCGACGGACGCGGCTTCGACGAGTTCCGGCCTGAAACGCATGAACTTGCCCATCGCGTCGGAGGCGCCGAGCACGGTGATCAGACGTCGAAGGGCACCGGCGTCGGGAATGACCCGATCCAGATCCCGCCGACTGGACTGCATCGCGTTGACGATATCCACGAAATTGCCCAGCGCCACGTCGGGGTCGCACGCATGGGCCAACACGCCCAGCAATTCGGCGCATCGTCCATCGGCGATGGCGTCGGCCTTGAGCTGGCCGAACAGGGCGCGAGCCCTGTCGAGGTCTTGCAGACCTGCCCTGATGAGGTCCATGGAGCTGGGTTTGAACATCGACGATTCCATAAGATTCCACTATATACGCTCATGCCCTTCCGAATGGGGCATGAGCCGGGAAGGAGTCATCGGGCGACGCTGATGAGCTCCGAGGAATCCATATCGTAATCGGCCATGGCGTAGGAACGGATGGCGGGATCATCATAGGTGTTCATGTAATAGGTGTTGGTCTTGGACGAGTATCCGCTGGTGAACAGCGTGCGTTCGAACTGGCCGTTGCCCATCTTCGCCATGCCGTCCACCATCTGCACGGAGCCGAGGGTGTGGAACAGGCGCGACACATTGGCGGCTTCATCGTTCTGCTGCGGGTAATGCGCGTTGGTGTAGGCCACACGAACGAAGCGGGACGGGGAGCTCACGTCGCCCGGGATGCCATGCATGCCCACACCCGCACCCCAGGCGGTCAAGGAGGCCTTGCCCCATGAAGTCGGTTCGGCCATCTCGTTGCTGACGCACATGTAGTTGCGCAGATTCTCCATATGGAAGTCGAACGTCGGCTGATTGGTCAGCACATCGACGTCATCATGATGCACATGCATGCCATCGGCCATCTGCTCGACGACGATGCTGCGTTTGCCGTCGCCGATGAACCAGTGCAGCAGCGACTCCTGCTGTCCCGGCACGATCTGGGAGACGAGCGTCACGTTCCTGAGCGCCTCCTCGACCTCGTCGACGGAGTCGAAATTACGCGCCACCCACAGCGGGAATTCGAACGTGGCGACGTTCTCCGTGCCTTCGACCGGTTCGTGGACGAACGAGGCGTAACCAGGGAAATTCAAGCCGGCGATGGCCAGACCATGTTCGTTGGCGCAGTCGAAATACATCGGCCTATCGGCCATGACCACGCCCACGCCGATCACCGCGTTCGGCTTCGCCTTGCCGCTCGCACCGAACACCGTGTCATAGTGGTAGCCGCACGGAGTGACCAGGATGGTCTCCCCATATGAGAAACTCCAGTCGAGATTACGGCCGAAATAGGTGTTGCCCTCATCATCGGAGAAACGGACACCAGTGCACATAACGGACTTCCTTCCATCGCTTTGGTTGGCTTGCACGTTCATGATACCCATCGGCCGCTGGGTGAACTCTGGGTTTCGCCAGCAGGTTAACGTGCGGCGCGACGCATTGAGACGCGCCGCGCCGCGATATGCGTCAACCTTGCGTACCGAGGAACAACGGTTCCACGTTGCGCCAGATACGGCGCGTGGTGGCGGGGTGGTTCATCGAATACAGGTGGACGCCGTCCACGCCGTGGGCCACGAGGTCGGCGATCTGCTCGGAAGCGTAGAGGATGCCGGCGGTACGCAGCGATTGAATGTCATCCTCCCACCTGTTCAGCAGTGCATCGAGTTTGTCGGGAATGCGCGAGGCGTTGCGTTCGGCCATGCGCCGCACCGACTTGGCGCCGCGCACCGGCATGATGCCCGCTTCGATCGGCACGGTGATGCCGGCGGCGCGAGCCTTGTCCAGGAAGCGGTAGAAATCCTCGTTGTCATAGAACAATTGCGAGATCAGACGGGTGACGCCGGCATCGACCTTGATCTTCAGGTTCTCGATGTCCTGATCCAACGATCCGGACTGGTAATGGCCTTCTGGATAGCATGCGCCGAACACCGTGAGATCCGGTTTCATGGATCTGATGTAGGACACGAGATCGCTGGCATGGTTGAAATCGCCGACCAAACGTTCGCCATCGATGTAGTCGCCTCGCAAGGCGAGCACCGCGCTCACACCGGCCTGCTCGAACATGTCGAGGGCCTCGTCGATTTTCGCCTTGTCGGAGTACAACGCGGTCAGATGCGCGACTGCGGGAATGCCGTACTCCTTGCTGATCGTGTGGGCGATGCGCGCGGTGGCGGTGCGGTCCGAATGGGTGCCGTGGCCGTAGGTCACGGAAATGAAGTCGGGGTTCAGCCCCTCCAGACCGTCAAGGGTGTCATAGATGGTGTCCACGGGAGCGTTGCGTTTCGGGGGAAAGACCTCAAGGCTGAACATCGGGGAATGCATGCTGATTTCCTTACATAAACCCGAGCTCCCTCATCCGGAAGGGAGCTCGGTGATTTCCGCTACTTGTCGAGCCTGGCGCGCACGGCCTTGGCGGCGGCGACCAGATGTTCAAGGCTCGGCCAGGTCTCGTCGTTGCCTCGGGTCTTCAGACCGCAGTCGGGGTTGATCCACACCTTCTTTACGTCGATCTTGTCCAGGATCTCGTAGATGCGATCCTCGATCTCCTTCTCGGAGGGGATGCGCGGGGAATGGATGTCGTACACGCCCGGACCGGCTTCGGTCTCGAACCGCGCGTCGTGGATGGCGTCAAGCACCACGAGATCGCCGCGGGACGCCTCGAAGGAGATCACGTCGGCATCCATCGCATCGATGTCGCGGATGATGTCGTTGAACTCGGAATAGCACATGTGCGTGTGGATCTGGGTGGTCGGCTTGACGGCGGAATGCACCAGACGGAAGGCCGGGATGGCCCAGTCGAGATACTTGGCGTGCCAGTCGGACTTGCGCAGCGGCAGCTTCTCGCGCAGGGCGGCCTCATCGATCTGGATGATCTTGATGCCGGCGGCCTCAAGATCGAGGACTTCGTCGCGGATGGCGAGAGCGAGCTGCTTGGTCTGTTCCTCATGGGTGATGTCCTCACGCGGCCAGGACCAGTTGAGGATGGTCACCGGTCCGGTGAGCATGCCCTTCATCACATGGTCGGTCTTGGACTGGGCGTACGCGGACCATTCCACGGTGATCGGGTTGGCGCGGGAGACATCGCCCCACACGATCGGGGGCTTGACGCAACGAGTGCCATAGGACTGGACCCAGGCGTTCTTGGTGAACAGGAAGCCGTTGAGATTCTGGCCGAAGTACTCGACCATGTCGTTACGCTCGAATTCGCCATGGACCAGCACATCGAGGCCGATCTCCTCCTGTTTGCGGATGACGGCGTCGATCTGCGATGCGATGAACTCGTCATAGGCCTCCTTGGTGACTTCGCCCTTGCGCAGCTTGGCGCGCTCGGCGCGAATCTCCTTGGTCTGGGGGAAGGAGCCGATGGTGGTGGTCGGCAGCAGCGGCAGCCCGAGGGCCTCGCGCTGCAGGGACTGGCGCTCTTCGCGGGCCGGCTGACGCACGTAGTCGGCATCGGACAGCTTGCCGATGCGTTCGGCGACGGCCGGATCGGCGGCCACTCGGGTGCCGTCGAACAACGCCTGATTGGCGGCGAGGGCCGCGGACGACTTCTTCTCATCCTCGGTGGCGTCGGTCAGGGCCGCGATCTCCTTGAGCTCGCCGAGCTTTTGGACCGCGAATGCGAAGTGCTTGAGGTCTTCGGCCGGGATGCCGGTCTCCCCTTCGGTGCTGAACGGCACATGCAGCAAGGAGGACGCGGTGGAGACGGCCACATCGGCGGTGACCTGCTTCAGAGCATCGACCAAGCCGAGGGAGGTGGCGTAGTTGTTGCGCCAGATGTTGCGGCCGTTAATCACGCCGGCGAAGATGGTGGTGCCGGCGGCCACGCCGTACTTGGCGACGGCTTCGAGGTTCTCCTCGCGACCTTCGTTGAGATCCAGCCCGATGCCGTCGAAACCGAACAGGTTGACGGTCTCATACACGTCGGCGATGTGGCCGAAGTAGGTGTTGAGCAGCACCTTCACATTGCCCTTGGCGGGCAGGATCTTGGTGTAGAGGGCCTTGAAGAGCTCGACATCGCCCGGCTCCTTGTCGAGCACGAGGTACGGCTCGTCAAGCTGAACCCACGCGGCGCCAAGATCGTTGAACCTGGCGAGCACCTCGGCGTAGACGGCGGCCACCGCGTTGACCAGTCCTTTGTCGATCTCCAGTTCGGCGGCTTCCGGAGTACGCGCGAGCTTGAGGAAGGTGTACGGTCCGATGAACACGGGCTTGGTTTCGACGCCCAAGGACTTGGCCTCGTTGAATTCATCGAACGGTTTGGTGGAATTGAGCTTGATTTCGGCGGACGGTTCAACCTCGGGCACCAGATAGTGGTAGTTGGTGGTGAACCACTTCTTCATCGGCAGTGCGGTTACATCACCCTTGTCGCCCTGGTAGCCGCGCGCCATGGCGAAGAGCGTATCCTCCTGATCGTCGAAGGCGAGACGCTGGTAACGCTGCGGAATCACGTTGAGCAGGATGGCGGTGTCCAGCATCTGATCGTAGTAGCTGAAGTCGTTGCTGGCGATGAGATCGATGCCAGCGGCCTGCTGCAGCCTCCAATGCTTGGCGCGCAGTTCGGCGGCGGTGGCCTTGACGGCGGCAAGGTCGTTGGCACCCTTCCAGTAACCTTCGATGATCTTCTTCAGTTCACGGTTCTGCCCGATGCGGGGGAAGCCGGAGACGGAAGTCAGAGTGGACATGAATCCTCCAAATTGTGTGCGTTCGTAACCCGATTCAGGGTAGCAAACATTCGGATTCCGGCCCCTATAAATAGCCGCAGAGTGTCGCTATCAACGGAATTTATACCCTGACGATCCCCTCCCGGCAGCCCCAGGTCGCACGCGGTCACGGAGGGTCGATTCAGTCAAAATCCTTCACATTGATGACGGCAAGCAATTCGCCGCTATGAACCTGCCATTCATCGAACGGTTTGTCCAACCCCATGATCACGACGGATGCGGGCGAGAGTCCCAGATTGAGCAGATCAAGCCGTTCGGCATCGGAGTCGGGCGAGGCGAGCCATTGGGCGCTGATCGATACCGTCGGCTCATGACCCACGATCATGAACACGCGGTTCTTGGCCTTGACGTGGGCGAGCTCGTCGAACACCGCCTGCACTCCCCCGTCATACAGGCTGATGCGGTAGTCGACGATCGGCTTGTCGCCAAAGGTCTTGAGCATGCGGTCCAGTGTCTGGCGCGTGCGGGTAACGGACGAGCAGGAGATTTGATCGGGCACCAATCCCAGCGACTCGATACCCTTGCCCACGGCCTTCGCCTGTTTCAGACCTTTGTCGGTGAGCTCGCGTTCCGAGTCGCCCTTGTCGCCGAACAGCTCGGCCTTGGCGTGCCTCATGATGATGAGGATATGGTCGTATTTCTTCGCTGCTTTGGCGACTTTGCTCAGCTTGATGCCCATCCGTGGCTCCCTTCACGAACCGCCTGCCCGGTGTGGCGGTGTGGCGTTGCTTCCAGTATAGAGGTGTGTGAGCGCTCACAAACTCATCGTTTGGCGGTTATTCGTGCGTGTTGCCAAGTTCTCCCACCTGACGGTCGAGGTCACGCAACACCTTACGTAGTTTGTGGTCGGAGATGTCGCGCAGTTCCAGTTCCTCGATCTGCGCCTCACGCTGTTCGTCGGTGAGCGAGTCGATGTCGGTCTGTGTGTCCTTGGTCACGCGATCGCGCTTTCTGAGCGCCTCGAACCCGGAGGCCATGGCGCGCGAGATAACAAGGAAACCGGTATGGCCGATCATCTGGTGGTCGGGGCGTACGGCGAGGCCTTGGGCCTTCCATGTGCGTTCGAACGATTCCTGGATCTGCGGCTCGGTCCAGCAGCCGGCCGCGCGCAGGGCTTCGGCCAGTCGGCTCATCTGCGTGGTGGTAGTTACGTAACTGACCAACACGCCGCCGGGGGCAATCACGCGGTATGCCTGGTCGAGCCTGTTCCACGGGTCGAGCATGTCGAGCATGATGCGGTCGAACCAGTGTTCGGGCAGTTCGGCGGCCACGGAGTCGAAGTCGCCGGTTTTGAGATCCCACCAGCTGGGGGCCTCGCCGTAATACAGCGTGGCGTTGGCCTGAGCCACTTTGGCGAATTCGGGGCGCAGCTCGATCGTGGTCAGATGGCCACGATCGCCCACGGCGTCCAGCAGGTTCACGCTCATCGCGCCCGAGCCGGCACCGGACTCAAGCACGCGCATGCCGGAACGGATGTCGCCGAGCTGGACAACCTGGGCGATGTCCTTCGGATACATGATCTGCGCGCCGCGCGGCATCGACAGCACGTAATCGGCCAGTCGCGGGCGCATCACCGCATATTCCCAGCCGCCGATGGCGCGCGACGACTTCCACGGCTTGTTCTTGTCTTTCTCTGGATAAACCTGGTTGACCTGCGCCTCACGCTTGGCGTGCACGGTGAGGATGACGGTGCCTTCGGTCTTGCCGATCACATCGTCATGCAGAATCAGGCCATGCTCGGTCTGCGTGGAGCCGCCAGCCACAAGCTGATCGGTGATCTTCTTGCCCTTGCGGTCGGTGAACTGCACCTTCTCACCTGCGGTGAGAGGCCCGCGCCTCGGCTCCATAACTTGCTCCTTGCGTGCTCGGTGGGTCAATCGCTACAAGTCTAATGCATGTAAGCTCGTTGGTGAGGTGATGACGATGCGAATGCAGATGACAAGCCAGATCGATGCCGACGGCAATGACCCCATTTTCCTGATGTTCCACGGTTACGGCAACGACGAAAGCGAGATGGTGCGGATTCTCGACGCCGTATATGCGCCGATGCGGCCCCGTCCGCAATTGCCGCCGTACCCAGCTATATCTCGTTCCGTGCCACCTACGCAAGGCCCTATATGGGCGGCAATTACTGGTATCCCGACGGCTGCGGCGTGGACGAGCGCCAACGCGAATGCGCGGCGGTCGGGGATGCGGTGGCTTCACTGCTGGATGCCTCGGCATTCGCCCATCGCAGGAAGATATTGATCGGTTTCTCCCAAGGCGGTTATCTGTCATATCGTCTGGTCAAGGTGCATCCGACGTTGTTCAATGCCGCGATCCTGCTCAGTCCTTCGTTCATGGGCGAGGAACAGGCGGCGCTTGACTCCACTACCCGATTCTTCCTGGCGTATGGCGCGCAGGACCGCACGATTCCGCTGCCCGACCAGCAAACGGCCCATCAGGTCCTTGAACGGGCCGGGCATCTGACCTATCGCGAGTATTCCGGCATGGCCCATGCCATCTGTGATGAGGAAATCGCCGATATCCGGCATTTCCTACGTGCCATATGATGCCGGAATAGCTTCAATATGGAATATCTCCGTTCAAAGAGGTACCGGTCCAAGTAGAAGCGGCTCAACAATGGCGGAATGGCGCTGGCCATGCCCATTCATCGCGCGATGGTTCTGCGATCAGCTCAATTCCCCTGCCGGCTGATGCCGCCCTTATGACCGGTGGCCTTGAATGGCGTGGCGCGTGCCGTCACCTTCGGCCCCGGCAGATTCGTACTGGTATTGGATTGACCGCGGAGCCCGACAGCCGGCTGGGACTCGGAGCGTCGACCAGTACCCGTGATGTTGGTATGCCGTTTGCCGTCGTGCGCCCGTTTCCCACCAGCACCTTCAGCCTCGTCAATATCAATGCCCTTGGCGTGCAAAGCACGCGCCCACCGCTCATCCATCGTGCGCCTCACACATCCCATTCGGGTTTCCACGTGTACTGTATGTCGTAGGCGCTTGACCAGAACAGGTATTCGTTCTGCACACCGGTCACGAAGATGTCCACGAGCTCGGCCCGGCGCTCTTCGTTCAAACCCTCCACGAGCTGTTCGATGTGTTCAATCAGCCACGCCGAGCTACTCCAGAACTCCTCGGTCTTGTACATGTCCACCCAGCTCTTGTACGGGTTGGCATCGAGCGTGTCCGCGAATTCGGCGGCGAGACGCTGACCGTAGTCGGCGTACACCCAGGCGCAGGGCAGCACGGCGACCAGGATATCAACCAGCGGATTGCCGTATGCGATCGACAGGATGTTCGACGTGTAGGCGCGGGCGAACGCAGACTGGCGCACCGAGTTCATCTCCTGCTCGCTGATGCCGTAGCTCGCCATGTATTTACGATGCATGGCGGATTCCACATTGAAGATGCCGTTCTGCACATCCGCCATGAACCGCATGACCTCGGGATCCTGGGTCTTGGTCAACGCCAGCGCGTGCACCTTGGCGTAATCGTTCAGGTAGCGGTAATCCTGCAGCAGGTAGAACGCGAAGCGCTCGCGCGAAAGCGTGCCGTGACCCAGCTCGCGCAGGAACGGCTGCCGGTAGCCCTCCTCCCAGACCAGGTCGGAGGCCTGGCGCAGGCGCTGGGCGAACGGCGGCAGGTGGTTCAGGGTGATCGGGCCGAATGCGACGGCGTCAAAAGACATCGTTTGCCCCCTTCGATGGTGTTGGCCAACAGGCTCCAAGGGTCAGGCACAGCGCCTTTCTCAACCCGTTCGCCACCACGATGGCCGGCAGCTTGCATTCACGGGTTCCCCTGCAATGCGCCTCATTATGGCAACACGAACCGACAGGTGCCGGCTGCGCCTAGGATGGGAAATCATTGCTGCACGCCGAAAAGGGGAGGCGACTGTCATGAGGTATTTCACGACCGACACGCATTTCGGGCATCCACTGGTCACGGTGTTGCGAGGGTTCACGACGTTCGATCCGACGCACTCGCGCTATGAGGAGGTGCTGCGCGCGCATGATCGCAAGACCGCCGAAGATTGGGCCAAGGAGGAGACGTTCGGCGCGGGTCTGACGTTTCGTCAGGTCGCCGATACGGATGCGCATGACAAGGCGATTGTGGATCATATCAACACTTTGGTCGGCCCGGATGATGAGCTGTGGATTCTGGGTGATATCGGTTTCCGCACATCGCTGACCCATCTGAAGAACTGCCTGCGAGCGCTCAATTGCAAGCATCTGCATGGTGTGATCGGCAACCATGATGACTGGTGGCTGGAAGACCGCCCCGCACTCAACCTGTTCGAAAGTTTGGAGCCGCACGATACGGTTAAGATTGAGGGACTCGGTACGGTCAATCTTTCACATTACCCGTATCGGGAGGATCTGGCATACAGTTGGCCCGATGATGTGGCGAAGTTCAGCGGCAAGGCGTTGCCGTTTGACGGTCGCAGACTGCTGTATGGACATACGCATCAGCTTTCGCCAGATGGTGCACGCCCGGAGGCACTGAATGTTGGCATTGACACAGCATTGACCGCCGTTGAGATGTATGCACGCTGAACACGCGCCTCAACGGCATTGGTCTCGTCATCTCTCGCTCACACCAACGGATTGCCGGCAAGACGGGTCAATTCGGCGTTCAGCTCGGGGAAATGCTCGTTGCCGACGAACGGACCGTATTCCGTGCCGGATTGGAATGGGCACCATGCCTGAATGGTCATATGCTTCAGTCGTGAATAAGGCAGGATGCCACCGGTGCGATCGGCTGCGGGATCGCTCGCCATATTGAATTGGATTTCAGCGTCGAGCATCTGTGTATGCATTCCGCCGTGTCGAAATAGTCGATGCCGGAATCATGGGCCACGGCCACGGTACGTGCCGCATCGGCGGCATCCAACGCGTCCATGCGCATCACGCCCAGCGCCACTCGTGACGCAATCATGCCGGATTGTCCGATTTCCTGAGTCTTCATAGTGTCTCATTTCTGTTATCGTGAATCGGCGAACGGGCACTGTCCGCTTCGTTGCCGGGCAGCAATCTCCATTGCCGCTGCTTATGTCACCTTATTGCTTGAAGTGCACTTGAAGGCAACTCGCAGGCAGGCAGCGCGCGCTGCCGGGCGCGTCTTCGCGTCTTCATGTCTTCGCTGTGACCGAGACATCGTTGTGCCGTAATCATGCCCATTTCTTGTATGATGACCTCTATAGCAACAGAGCTAGGGGGATTCCATGAATACTACCGATTCAGCCAAAGTCAGTGATGCCAACGCCGGCGCAAACAATGTCATCCATATCCCGCACAATCCCACGCTTGCCGGATTGGCCACACTGACCCGCAACGTGGCGTACGAGACCGGGGCCGATAACCTGGTGATGGATATCATCTCGCCACAATCCACCGGCGATGACGATGACCGCCGCTACCCCACCGTGGTATTCGTGCAAGGCAGCGCCTGGACCACGCCGCATCGCGACTACGAGATCCCGCAACTCTCGGCTTTGGCCCGCGAAGGCTTTGTGGTGGCTACGGTGAATCATCGCGATGCCTCGAGCGATCCCCACGACGTGTTCCCCGCATATCTCGAGGACGTAAAAGCAGCCATCCGCTATCTCAGGGCAAACGCACGTCAATGGCACGTGGACCCCGACCGTCTCGGTATCTGGGGCACGTCGTCCGGCGGCAACACGTCGCTGCTGGTGGGGTTGACCGCCGACGATCCGCGGTATGAGGACGGCACCAATGCCGCTGAGAGCGATGCGGTGAAGTACGTGGTCAGCTGCTTCCCGCCCACCGACATGCTTGAAGCTGTCGACGCATTCGACGATGAGACCAATCCATTCCGGCTGTATTATTTCGGCCCGTTCGCGGCCGTGGTGGGTGCGACCCATGAGACCGGCATCAATGCCGAGGTCCGTCAGCGCGCGGCTGACATGAGCCCCTACCTGCAGGTGCGGGATGACCAACAGTATCCGCCGATGCTCCTGTTGCACGGTACCGCCGACACCGTGGTCCCCTACCATCAATCCGTCAAGATGCGCGACCGGCTGGTCGAGCACGGCGTGGACGCGCAGCTGGTGCTAGTCGACGGCGCCGAACATGAGTACGATTTCTGGAGCCAACAGGTCTTCGACGTGATTTTCGATTTCATTCGTGAGCGGAGCTGAACGGTAAGGACACACGGGCGCGTCCTTTTTATAGGTTGCCGAGTTCTCTTTTAGCCAATTTTGTTGGATCCCCTATCTGCGCGAACATACCATGACAGTTCTAGACTGTGTTCTAGGACTGTCAATCGGCAATGTGTATGAAGCGTGATGTGATGGGTCAGACGGCGATTGATGGAGTTGAGGGACTTAATAGGGCCGGTGAACTCGGTGAACTCGGCAGATTTAGCCGTTCGCGGCAGCTGATGTGGGGGGTCATGCGCTGTATCTGATTTGGTGGTGTATTTTCTTCCGCCCGAATGCGCAGGTCAAAGGCGGCGCGCTGCGCGTATTCGGTATTGCGTGCATTCTTGTGGCCGGGCGGTGGCGGGCATCGTCGGAGTAGTGTTAGAATGTTTTGGCATCAGTAAGTTACTTTAGCACGCGGCCGATTTCCTCTTTGAGAGCATACCGTCTCGGGTACTTTGCCATGATCTCCTTGGCGAGAGCCTTGGCTTGGTCGAGTCCGAAAACGTTGCGATATTGCTCGATCCACATGGCAACGAATCGGTATTCGTTGCGATTTCCCTGTTGCAGATCGCGATCCAGCGGCAGCTGCTTTCTGATCAGTCGTTCTGCTTCCGCGCTGTGATTGAGGCTGATGGGCTTGAGCAAATCACGCAGGAGTTCCGGCCGCTGCCCGGCTAAGGCCAAGGCCTCATCGGATAGGCGCTCTTCAGTCATGAGTCGTGCAAGGACTTTCCCACCGAAATCATGCTCATGATAGTTGCGCAGAATGTTCTGAACGCTTTGAGGCCAGCCCGATTTGCCGACCATCGATTTGAGGATGGGAATGCAACGTTCGTCCGCCACTGAATCACTGTGAGCGACGTAGTACTCATATAATTGTTTGATGCCGTTCTCATCGTTCAGTCGTTCATAGCAGGCCTCCAGCATGGTAAGCTCGCCATGCGGCAGTTGAGCGGTGAGCTCCCAATACCCCGCATGCTTTTGCGCGGCATCCCAATCGTAAGTCTGTTCCAAGAAAACGGCGGCCCCGGCATAATCCCCGTCCAGGAATTTACGTGCGATGACGGCAAATCTGCATTCGGCCACGTCCGTGTTTTTGGACAGTAGCTCATCGGCACTAATTGCGTCGCCGCCGTACAGCAGAAAGTCATGATGGAGTTTCATCAGATAGTCCTGTGCAGCTCGCCAATCGTAATCGGTCAGGTTCGTTCGATGGCCGTCAATGGAATCCCCCTTCTTGTCATGAAGGAATTGCTGGGCAACATTCAATGTGGACTGCGCATAGGTGCGGCACATGAACGAGGTCGTGCCGATCTCGCGGGGCTGATGCTCCATCTGTTCTATGTCCGCCGTACCTCGTGCGTGAATATCCGCGAATGGGATGACGCATTCCAGCGGCGTGTGCGGCCAAAACAGCATCTCGATCATAGGGGTATCACGCATGAATCTCAACGCTGCAATCAGCATCTGCTGCGCTTGCTCGCCTGTAACGATTGGTGCCGCGGCATACGTATAAGCGAGGATCCGCTCATTGAGGTGTTCGATATATGTCTGTAGCGCACCCTCTTCATCATCGACTTGTCTCGCGAACCACACTGTTTTTCGCAAAGCCGCGCACATGCGTCTCATGGCCAGCGGATAGTCGTTCGATTGTTCTGCTTCCTCGAATACGGCCATCACGCCGTTTATGGCGGCATCTCCCCATTCGAATTTCCAGCCGTAGTCCTTGCCGAGATGTCGCCGCATGGGAGATTCCATGACGCGATTCACGGTGCTTTCGGGCATCAATGGTTCCATGCCGCTCGCGATTGCCGGATTCGCAGTCACGATGGCATTGATTTCGTCCTGATTCCAAACCAGATAGAAATGCTGAGCGGGCGTCCACCGTTCTGATTTGCGCAGTCCCACTCGTTCTCGAATATGTTGCAGCACTCGATTGAACACTTCAGGTTTCGATGCGAGAGGATTTGCTGCTACGGGTATGTCTGGCCGAGAGTCGTCCTGCTTTGCAATCATCGCATCGTATGTCACGTTCTGCTGATGATTACCGCCGTGTTTGTAATCACGCAACGTCAAGAGCGCCGCACCAATATGCTTGCAGTATCCGTCATAGTCGTAGGGGCAGGTGCAGGATGCGAACACGATATCGTTGCCACGAAGTCGAATATCGACATCGTAGAGTTCAGAACCGTGCACTTCGGCGTGGAATAGTCCGGCCGACAATTCCTCTAACCCACCGATTCTATGCTCGTCCACGTAATCATATGCTCGCTCCAGGCTGCGGGAGGTCATCTCCTCTTCGAACTCGTCGAAATGGGCAGTCATGACGGGCCTCCTAATGATTGGTCATACATTACGGTGTGGGACGTAGTAGCCTAATGCAGTTCGGCTATCATCTGTTCAGCATCACCCATGCAACATCATGTCACGGTGCTTGTGCCAACGGAACAGACGCTCACGATGGCGGTTCAGCGTGAAACGATCCCACATCTGGTCCTCGGCCCACTCAACCGTGCCATCATGTTCTTCATCTTCGGGATTGCCCAAGGTATCAAGGAACCGCTCGAACCCATACGCCCCGCCGACATCCTCCGGAGGCGCATCCCCCGCCCCATCCCAAAGCTGAGGATCCGCAACGTGCACGCTGCGGTAGGTACGCAGCAGCTTGATGTCATGGATCCAATCGTCACCATAATCGTAGTAATAGCGAGCGGTACGCGCCTTGGGAAACACGTCGCCCAGCTCGGTTTCCGAAGCAATGCGAACTTCCGGCAACGGCTCTACCGGCATATATTGTTCGTATCTCGCCTCATGGTATGAGGGCTCTTCTCCCCACAATTCTTCCACTTGCACCTGCTTCCCATCCGGGAATGTGGCGCAGAAGCAGAACAGATGCTCGCCGTACCACATAAAGCATTCCTGCAATACCGCATGCAAATCAAAGAACGTCAATGATGCCGGCACCAGAATCTCCCGCCAGCATTCGCGCCCGTCAAGGCGCAAAGTGACTCGGAAACGAAATGCCGTGTTGCCATTGCCTGCCATGAAGACTCCCTTATCAACGATGAAGTTATTATCACCGTAACAGAGTCCAGGGCAAACCACTGCATTACGAATCTGATTCGCGCCCTCAGAAAAGGCCGAATCATCTGTTCAATCTCCGTGTCCTGTGGAAAAGACTCTAACAATAACCGGTACTGTTCATCATCAGCAAGTCCAATATGCCATGTGACCAGGTGCGGGACACTCATGTGATCAGTCGCTATGGCGGGGAGACGTGACTTTGGTTCGTACCGTCGAGCAGACGCGAATGGGGATAGCCGTGCTGCTCGTGTCCGATATCGGCTGGGGCGTGCTGCCGCTGTACTGGCGCACGCTATCCAGTATGAATGCCATCAGCGTGCTCGCGTATCGTTTGGTCGCCACGTTGGCGGCCATGGTCGCGCTGTTGGTGGCGTTCTCCGGCCTGCCCACCGCGATTCCGCTGGCCACGTTCTCCTACGGCGTGCAGCACAGCCATTACCTGACCGTGAGTTTCATCCAATATCTCAACCCGCTGATCCAGTTCTGTGTGGCTGTGCTCCTGCTGCACGAACCGATGCGCGCGCAGGGCTATGCGGCGTTCATGGTGATTTGGGTCGCGATCGCGGTGTATTCGTTCGGCGCGATTTGGGCGTATTGGGAGCGGCTGAAGCCCCACGCACGTTAAGCGCTTCCTTAACTCCCCTCCCCGAATGCGATTACCCAGTGGAAACAAGACTACATCAGACCAGTATGCACCGCCAAGCGGCGAGTAACACTCCACCCGCTACAATCAGCAGTATGGTTGTTCCGCAAAAGCCAACGCTGGCTCAATTCGAGGTCATGTTCGAAGGCACACCGTTGATTCTTGAACGTGCCACCGATTACTGGGAATCGGGCCGCGTGAGTTCGGTGCAGGAGATTGCGCCGCAGCTGTATCACGCGCAGGTGTCCGGCAGTGCCGATGACTGTTATGACGTTGACATCCGCCTCAGCAAAGACGCTCGCGGCGAGAACGCCAATGAAGCAAACACTGATGACCAAGCCACTACCAGCAGTAACAGCGACCACGAATCCACAACCGACGACAATTCGATTCGCATACAATCCGCCGCGTGCACCTGCCCGTATCAGAGAACACCATATTGCAAGCATATAGGTGCCGTGCTTTACGAACTGCGCAAACAGCTCATTGGCGCGCACGGCAATCACCACAATGATGACACCGCCAACGCTCACGATGGTGTCATCGCACTCCCCCGCACCGTGCTGTATCCCATCCAGCAACACCTCGACACGCGCGCAGAGCAGGGCAAAGGCCATCTGCTGTTCCTGTGGTCCACCCAACTGCGCGAAGCCGCAAAGACGTTCTGCGCCCAGCCAGACGAAGAACGACCGCTAATCCCGCTGATCGACGCACAAACCATGCTCTCCGACACAATCCGCCGATGCCATGAACGTTTCATTATTCATATCAGTAAACACAGCGATGCGTACAGCAAATCATGTGACTACACAGAATTCATCAAAACCGTGCAGGCTATCGCGGGCAATGCCCTGCAATCCAGTGATTACGCGAGCGCATGCGGCAACCTGCGACTGTGCATACACGAAGTCCACGCGCTTCTGCTCTCGTCCGAGAACGATGATGGCTCCGAACCTTTGCTCACGCTTATGGATGATCTGGCGATGCGCGTGCGATGCTATATGGAGAATGTGGCGGAATTCGCCGACTCCTCTACCGCCGGCAAGGCATTGAACACCATTGCGCAGGCCGCGAACGACAAAGACATGCGGCAATGCGAACCATTGAACAGTATGTTGCTGATTTCCAGCGCGCTCGCTTTCGCCCAATATGACGACAAACGCATATGGGCCATTGACGTGATCGAGAACGCGATAACGCGTAATCTGGAATACTCGTTCAACGAAGAGAGCGAAGAAAGCGACGAGGACGACGAGGATGAGGATAACGAGGATACGAGCGAAGTAGACGACGAAACCGACTTCATTTCGGATGAATCGTTACACGTATTGCAGTTGTTCACACTCATGAGCGCCTACGACCTATACGCTCTATCCAACGATGACGCCGGACGCGAGCAGCTTCTGAAAGACTACCCGGAGTCAATGGCCCTCACGCTGATGAACGCTGCGAACATGATTCATGAAGAGCGCTTGCGTTCCGCATACATGCTCGCACAAGGTTTCCTTCTGTCGAGCCGGGATATGGAAGATGTCGATATCGATGCCCGGCATAACGGTCTGCTGCCGGACCTGCTGCCCCATGGATGGCATACCATCATGGAATGCTGCGCCGAGGGACTCAATGACGTTGGACTGCTCGCCAACGTGTATCGGTACTACATTCTTTCCTGCAACGACAGATCCGATACCCATTACGTGAGTAAACTACGCAATCTGTTACGCATCTACGGCGGTCTTAGCGCAGAAGAATGGCATGACGTGGCTGATGGGCTGACCAGAGATTGCGCCCGGAACATCATCGACCGCATCAAGTACCAGCCGGAAATAACCACCAAAGGCGGCACACAGCGCCACAGCAGTTGGCGCAATCCCGCTTATGAGAAGCTCATCGTGGATGAGCGGCTTTCGGACGCGGCCCTGACCTATTACGTCACCGTCGATTACCCGCCGCTGCCATTGCTGCGCACCATCGCCATCGAACACCCCGAATCGGCAAAATCGATAATCCTCGACGCGATGCCATACGGCACCATGGGCACGGCCGCGTTCCGGTTTACGGTGGAACGTGGCGTCGACAATACATTGACGGCACGCCGCGCCACATACCAGCAGATCGCCAAACAGCTGCGTCGTTTCGCCGCAGTGTTCGGCGATGAGGAGACCCGTGTGCTGGCACACGAGATTGTCGAGCGTTATCCGAATCGTACTGCGTTGCGGGAGGAGCTGGCGTTTGCGTTGTAGTGACGACATTGGCAACGCGGTACGGCATTCGGCACATATCCATTGACTATGCAGAGAAATGCCAGCCTGTTCTTCGCTGAGATTCCTGATGATATTGGTCAGCTGGCTGCAAACCCAGACCTTGGCCAAATGCTCATCCATGAGGAATCCCTTGCCTTTGGCATAGCGGACGACGACACCCGGCATGTTGAGTGCATTTTCAGCGCATTCAACATCATCTGCGTGCGCTTCGCGTGCATTTTCAGCACAATATCCGTCACATACCTTAATGGATGCAGCACTCCTTCAAACGCTGCTGCAGGCCTTCGTCCACCGCGAAAAGGTACAGACCGTGGACGCCGCGCTTGAGCAGGACATTCAACTCATGCTTCAAATTTTCTTCGGCAAAATCTCCTAAATCTTTGCGCTTATTGGTTGCCAGATAGTTTTGGCTGGCCTTTGCATCGAACACGATTCCCCCGTTACGATACGTCACCGAGGGTCCAATGATCACACCGGCATAGTTCAAATCAAACCCTTGGATGGTGAAGATGGAGCCAATCTCATCTATGGTGTACGGCTTCTCCGCCCAAGACAGTTCTTTGTCGATGCCTTTCCTGCTTTTCGGAGCGGAATCTTCGAGCTGATAGTTCCAAGGCTTGCAGAATTGGTCAGAACTTATTGCGGAATGATCGAATCCATGGTCATCCGCAAGTCCCATACGCCATACGCCGGAAGTATCGCGATGCAGTTCCACATTCCAAAAGCCATGCGGATCATTCTGATTCTCAGATTTCGCCGAATACTTCCAGTCATAGGTGGCCAACAAACGGGACAGTCCAGCCCCATCCCAACCATCGGGCTTCAGCTGGGCTTTCGCGTGAATGGCATTAAACAAATCAACCGGCGAGTCGAACACCTTAACGTCATAAGGTTCTCGAATCACTTCACCATCTACGGCATACTCGCCCGTATCAACGGGCAAAGGGCCGATACCTTTCCCCGAAGCGAATCGGTCAATCCACTGAATCATCGACTTACTCGCGGCAATACGGAATTGCTTTTTCAAATGGACATGCGCAATGTCCACGGAAATGGACGGCAGATGATATTCGGCGCCCAAATCAACCGCTTTGAATGCGCCGATTTTCCCGGTCGCACATGCGATCTGAGTCGAATCAGAGTCCAGCTGAAGTTTTTCCAGCATCGCTGGGTCCCACTGCTGGCTGGACTGCATAATCTGATTGTGATCAAAGACCGCAATCACCACCCGGGCTCTGCGCAGAATGTCATACAGCTGGTTCTTCCCGGAATATCCCTGATTTCCTTGCGTCATCAACAAATGGGCCTCGTCGATGAGCACGATGTCCGCCAGGCCTTGCGGTTGGTCTGGAATGCCTCGACCATGCTCATTGCGTAAGCTGAATCGATTGATGAACTGACTGGGCAGCATGACCACTTCATCAGATTTCTTCTGCAAACCCAGTTTCGTGGCAATCTGATTATATACGTGCACCTGTTCCTTATGATTGACAAGAATGTATGAGGAAAGCCGGCCGTTCGCCGTTTGTGACAGCTCAGGATAATCTTCGTCTTCGGAATAGGTGTCGCCTTGGATGCCGATTTCAGCCGCGATTCTGTAGAACAGGTGGCTTAACAGGACCGTTTTGCCTGTCCCTGCAGCACCTTGAACAAAGATTAATTTCGGATGGCGGTCTGAAGATTGCTCATCGGCTTTCTTCTGTTGCCGGCTATCGGCAACCAAGGCGGCAAGTTGCACCAAAATAGATTCTTCGGCTTCGAGCTGGCTATCGCTGAGTTTATGAAAAGGCGATGCCTTGAACAACGCGGAATCTCGGATGATCTCCTCCGCCGGGAACAGGTCAGAATCTTCCTTGTGTAATCTCAACCAGATTTGCGAGAAAATCCGATCAAACTGGTCTGCGGTGTAATAATCGCCTTGCGCATTGGTCCGTCGATTGTTGAGCCTTTTCACCGAATCGGTACTGGACATATAGTGCATAAGACGGTTTTCGACATCCAGGGTTAACGACTTATTGAATTTGGGATGTGAAATAACATATTGCCGATATGCATCATCATTCCGCGAGACAGCATCAGCTACAGCTTTCCAGTCCTCGCGTTCTTTAGCATCTCTTTCAAGATGCTGGAATGTACGATGCCGTATATCGTTGGTCTCACCGACGTACACCGTATATTCGTTCTTCATCGAATAGCGATTGGTCTTTCCTGAATACACGACATAAACCGTTGGATATGCCAACACATATCGCAGCATGAAATGTTCCAGATCGGAATCATTAACACTGCGCCCCATCTGCTTCTCGAGGGATTCGTCAAAAGCCTTTTCAAAAGCTTCCCTACTGTATTGACCATATGGCAGGTTGATGACAAACGGCGCCAAGCTCTCACTGTTCATAATCATATTATGGTCCATCATGAGCTCTGGTACATGACCAACATTCAGCAAGTCCTATAATGTCAGTCATGATCAGTGACAGTACCATTCAATCGATTCGTGATTTTGTGTCGGAGCGTGGCTGGGGCCAATACCACACTCCTGAGAACCTGGCGAAGTCCATCAGCATCGAGGCGTCGGAATTGCTGGAATGCTACCAGTGGACGCCGCAGTCGCCATCCATGGATGAGGGACATGTCAGAGAAGAACTAGCGGATGTGCTTACGTATTGCATCATGATGGCCGATGCGCTTGGTGTGGATATGGATGACATCGTCATGGGCAAGCTCGCAAAGACCAAGAGCAAGTATCCCGCGGAAGCCGTCCGTGATGACTTCGAGGAATACGAGCACCGGCATCTGAATGCTCGTAAGACGGATGACGATGCTCAATCTTCGCCTAGCAAGTAGCTTGTTCCATGCGGCTGCTATCACCATGCCGTGATTCCGACACCACCACTCGATAATGGTACACACGGAACCAATCAAGGATGACGGATGGCCGGTGGCATTGGTCACCGGCGGCACGAGCGGCATCGGCAAGGCGACTGCGCGGATGCTCGCTGTGCGGGGTTGGCGTGTGATTGCAGTGGGACTCGGTGCGGACGAGAATATCCCTGAGACTCAGCGTCTTGGCCACAGCGAACTGTTTACCTACGAGATGGATGTCACCAAACGGTATCCATTACCTCATGTGTATATGTAATATCAAGGTCGGGGATACAGTACAACACCTCAAATATTCGCTTGACAGCATGCCAATCTCCCTCTGTCAATCCGCGATATTTCGGGAATTCATGCATCGTATACCATCTCACACAATTCAATGCTTCATGAGGAAACTCTGAAACTTGGTCTTGCGATTCATCTAATTCCCGACGTCGGCTCTCACGCATGAAGATAAGCACCGCAGCCACATGCTTGCAGTACGTTGCACGTTGGGAATATTGGCATGTGCAGGCGGCAGAAATCACTTTGCCATGGCGCAAACGAATGTCCACTTGATAGTCGTCATTCCCGCGAACCACGGTATGCCAAAGATTCTCAGCAATCATGACCGGCGGATCAACCTTGCCGGCATCGTAATAAGCTTCTCCACGCACAAAAATCCTGCGTTCAAACAATTGAAAGAAACCGTCATCCACTTCTGCTGTCATACGGCCTCCTTGCCCTATGTATTTCAGGATAACGCTTGTCGCCCGCTTTTTGTCATGTCATGCGATATTTTCAATTGCTGCGAGCATCGCCCGGAACCAATATTCGCTTTCGGCGTTCCATGGACCATTCCCTCATATTCGGGACTACAGTAAGCGACAGATATGAAGCTACTGTGCCCCAGTCCGAAGGAGGACATTATGGGATTGTTTGATTCGCTGAAGAACATGTTTGCGCATCATGAGCACCATCATGGAGCCAGCATCGGTCAGCCGCTCACTCTTACCGACACCAAAGCAGTGCTCGCTTTCATCGTGCTGCACCAACATCTGGCAGATATGCGCAAGGTGGCCGAAGCGGTCAAGCAATTGCAGGATGAGATGCCTCAGTACATCACATTCGGCATGTCGCATTATTACAGTGAGCCCAAGCGCGTGCGCTTCCAGTCCGAAGGTGGCAAGTTCATCGATGCGGACGCCATCGCCACCGCATTTGCCGAGACCACCGTATTGCAGGACGAGTGCGAAATCCAGCATCTTATGGGCGATATCGAAGACAACCGTGAGCATCGCGATCCGGCAAAGACGCCAGCAGTACCGATTGACGAACTCGTGCGCGTCACCAATGAAAGGCTTGCGACCGGCAACGATGAGGAGCGAAGTCGTGCATGGCTGTTCGCCTTATTCGATCAGCTCGATGACATTGCCGAGGCGACAAAGAACAACCTGGAGCCGCTTGTCACAGCGTTGGATACGACTCTACAAAACAGCTCCGCTACTATTGGCAACTCCGCCACTACCGACGCCGGCAGCAGCAGCAACAATGCCAATGCCGGCGATGCACGTTCCCGTATCATCTCCCTAATCGCCGACGCTCTCTTCCCGGCCGCAGAATCCTCGAAGACGAGCAAGTCCTCAGCATCCGCCGCCATCCGCGAACTGATGCTCAATCCCACCGCAACATCGCTCGATTACATGCCAGCCATAGACGTACTGCGCGCCCACGGTCTCACTATTTGCCGGTGAGTCCGAGAAGTCAACCGGTGGTTCATACGGCAGTGGTTCATGCGGCACATACCGCACGGAACTGCTATGCACGAACCACTGTGTCCGAGCAACGAGAACGCGCTACTTCTCCAGCTTCTCCAACTTTTCCAGTGCCTTTAACAGCGAATCGACATGTCCTTTGGCACGCACGTTGTAGCGCGCAATCGCCACGGAGCCATCGGGATTGATGACGAGCGTCGAGCGGATCACGCCTACGTGCACCTTGCCGTAGAGCTTCTTTTCGCCGTATGCGCCGTACAGCTTGTGCACGGTCAGGTCGGGATCAGACAGCAGCGGGAACGTGAGATGATCACGCTGTGCAAACTTGCGCAGCTTGTCAAGTGAATCCTTGGAGACACCGAGCACTGTGACATTCTTCGACGCCAATCGGGCGAGATTGTCGCGGAAATCGCAGGCCTCGGTGGTGCATCCGGGCGTCATCGCGGCCGGGTAGAAGTACAGTACAACCCTGCGGCCGGCATCAAGCACGTCAGACAGGTTGATTGATCCGCTCTCTGTAAACCCAGGTATAACCGCCGGCAGAGTGAAATCGGGCGCCACGCTCCCCTCTTGCAGACGTTCCGGCATTGAATCAGAGCTATCAACAGTAGTGGTCATGATTCCCATCATAGAACCCTTATCAACAGCGCTAGTAAAGTTATTCAGAGGTCAGTCACACAACTGCGGATCGGCAAAACGGCGATTCTGCAACACCGGCAATGTTCGACGCGCGGAATCAAGACACTCACGACTCAGCTCAGCAGTAATGAGATCGGCTTCCCTATCGCCCGCCGCCGCATCACGCGCGAATCCGTCGATGATCTCCAGATTCCGTTCCGGTTCCTCCGCCACCGTAAATTGCGCAACCGCGACGGACAGATGGATAACGCCCGTTTTCTTGCGCAGATTCGGTTGTGGGTTCCGATGAAAAGGACATGGCCCGGCTTTGGTGCGATTTTCAGTCGCTTGCACATGAAAACCGCGATTGGAAAGAAGGCCGGAAGCCATGTCCGATAAGATCATACGGTTCGACGACGCCCTGTTCGGGTCGACGGTGATCGAGCGCTGCCGGAGGCGCGAATCCGGCGTCGAGGAGGCGCTGATGGAGATGTGCCTCGCGGGCGTGGGCACACGCGGGGTGGACGACACCGGCCGGCTGCTGTGGGGCGAGCGGATGCCATCCCGGACATTGAGCGACAGACTCAAGAAGATCCACAAGGGGATCGACGAGTGGCGGAAACGCCCGTTGGAATCCGAGTGCCCGTACGTGTTCGTGGACGGCGTGCGGCACAAGCGGTCCCGGGGCGGGCGCGTGGAGAACGCGGGCGTCCTCGTCGCCATCGGCGTCGGCACGGAGGGCCGGCGCGAGGCCATCGCGGTCGACGAGGGCATGCGCGAGGACGCGGCCGGCCGGGAGCGGTTCTTCCGAAGCGTGATCGAACGCGGGTTGGGGGGGCGTCGGACCGGTGGTCGGCGACCGGTGCGCCGGACTCGTCTCCACGGTCAACTCGATGCCGCCGAACGCAAGATGCCAGCGGCGCATGGTGCGTTTCATGCGCGACGTGCCCTCCAAGACGCCGCCCGGTCACAGGGAATGGGCGTCCGCCGCCCTGAAGGCCGTCTTCGCGCAGGAAAACCGCGAATCCGCCATGGCCAAGGCGGGGACGGTCGCGGGCGAAACGGAGGAACGCAAGCTCAAGGCGGCCGCGAACCGCCTGCGCGGGGGCGTCGGCGAGACCGCCGCCTGCCTCCTGCCGGGGTTCCCCGCGAACCATGGGATCAAGCCGCGCACGGACGACATGATCGGGCGATTGAACAGGGAGATCCGCCGGCGCACCCGGGTCGTGGGCGGCTTCCCCGGCTCCGACAGCGCGCTCATGCTCGTATGCGCCGGAATCCGCTACGTCACCTCACGCTCGTGGTCGGACCGGCGATACATGGACATGTCCCGGCTCGATGACAACCCAGGCGCAGCGGCATGAAAGTCACGCCAACAGCTGGCCAACAACCAATCTGCGCAAAAAAGCGGACACTACCGACAGATGACCACTATTTTCGCATGATGAACAAACCATTTTGAATTCACAATTCTCTATGCTCGGCGCAGCATACGTTCTGCCACATCGATATAAATATTGCAATCGAAAATGACACATACGGCGGAGCTCATCAGCTCTCCAGAAGTTGCTTCAAATAAGCTGAATCATGCACCCGCACTGGTCGAGTATCCTCATCAAAGCCTTCATTGGTGTCTACCTGCTGCTTGATGAAATCAAAAGCCTGCTGAGGAGTGACACGAATGCTGGCTTCCATCTGTTCTTTCATTATCGTCGGCATAAGATCGTTCCCTCCTTCCCCGTTCAGTATATATTCAACTTATTTCTCACTACTACAGCACGGAAGGATCCTCCGTCTGAGAGCAAACGACATAGCCTCACACCAGTCCCAACGTTTTGAAGGCGTTGGCCAGGCCGTCCTCGTGAATGTCGGTGGTGGTGAAGTCGCAGAAGGCTTGGATGCCATGAATGGCGTTGCCCATGGCTACGGATGTGCCGGCGGCTTTGAGCATGGCGGTGTCGTTGTCGGAGTCGCCGATGGTGATGGTGTCGGCAATGGCATAGCCCAGCAAAGAAGCCACGTCGCGCACAGCGGTACCTTTGTCGATGCCGTTGATGAGCAGTTCGCCGTTATTCGGCGAGATCTTGTCGTATGAGCCGTGCACGAGCTCAAACCATGGGCTCAAATCACGTTGAGTCTCCTCGAAAGTCACGTCAGGATTCGGCGAGGTGAAGTATGACCCCTTGCTCACATGAATCGTATGTCCCAACGTGGAGCCGGCCGGAACCTCGACCTCGTCCAGCAGATGCCAGAACCGCGCAAACTCACCACGATTCCACGTCTTGCCCTTGGACTCCAGATGGCGGCGATAACCTTCGGAAATGTACATGCCGTCCGCACCCTGCCATTGGTAGCTTTCGATATGATGCTCGGCGAAATACGCCATCGCCGCATCAATTGCCTCGGGCGATATGAGGTGCTGGAACAGCAGCTTATCGCCAATATTCGCCTGCGCGCCGGCTACGGAAACTACACCGTCGAATCCAAGATCCAGAATGCTGCGTTCGATTTTTGGCATGGAGCGACCGGTACAGATGAAGAGCTTGTGGCCGTTGGCCTGGGCTTGTTTGCAAGCGATTTTGGCAGATTCGGGTACGACGTGGTTTTCGTCGGCTAGGGTGCCGTCGATATCGATGAATACGAGTTTGCTATTGGTTGTCATGGTTGCCTTCGTAACTGGTTGGACCTCCCCCAGTCAGCTTACGCTGACAGCTCCTCCAGAGGGGGGCGAAGAAAATCCCGCCTAAAAACCTACAAGCATCACACGGCGTAGGCGGCCCAGCGGCCGTGGGTGTGCTGGACTTCGATGGGCATACCGAACAATTCCGACAAGCGTTCGTCGGTCAGGCCATTCTCCAACGAACCGGTGTAGACGATGGTGCCAGCACCGGGATTACCCATTGAATCCACGCCCGCTTCGGTGGCGTCCTCAGCAGGAATCGGCTTTCGTCCCATGATAGCGATGTGGTCGAAACCAGCCGGAATCTCCTCCAGTCGATGGGTGACCAGCACCACGGCACGCTCGGAGCTTTCCTCGCCGATTCGGCTCAGCGTGCGCATCACCTGCTCACGACCACCCAAGTCGAGGCCGGTGGTCGGCTCATCCATGATGAGCAGCTCGGGATCTCCCATCAGCGCACGGGCGATCAATACGCGGGTGCGTTCGCCTTCGGACAGTCGCCACATCTCCTTGCCTTCCAGATAGGAGACGCGAAAATCGCGCAGCAGCTGGCGGGCGCGGGCGTATTCCTCTTGCGTGTAGGTGTCGCGCCAGCGCCCGGTCACGGCGGACAGGCCGGTGACCACGGCGTCCAGCGGGTCCTCGAACTCGGGGAACTGCCGGCCCAGGTCGGCCGAGGCGAGACCGATGCGGGTGCGCAGTTTGAATACGTCGTATTTGCCGAGTTGATGGCCGAGGATGAATACGCGGCCTTCCGAGGGGAACGTGCGGGTGGCCAGCATGTCGACCGCGGTGGATTTGCCGATGCCGTTCGGACCGAACAGCACCCAACGCTCCCCCGCGTTGATGGTGAGGTTCACGTCGGTGATGATGACGCGACGGTTGCGCCGGAATTCGACGTTGTCGAGTTGGAGGACGGTGTTTGTCATGAGTGAAATACTACCTATGATTCGCGGTCTGACGACTCCCCTCAGTACGCTTCGCGGACGACTCCCCTTAAAGAGGGGAGCCAAGAAACCGGTACCTGAGGGGAGCTGGCCGGCGCAGCCGGACTGAGGGGGGCACTCGTTGCAGCGCTACTTACTTCTTCTGCTCGTCGAGCACGGACTGGTAGACTTCCACGGTCTTGTCGGCGATGGTCTCCCAGCTGAACACGTCGCGGGCGCGTTCGTAGCCGGCCTGGCCCATCTTCTTGGCGAGTTCGGGGTCAGCCATGATCCTGTCGATGGCGGCAGCCATGTCGTGCACAAACTTGTCCGGATCGGTGGGGGTGCCGGTACCGTCGTGCAGCTGATCGATCGGGACCAGATAGCCGGTTTCGCCGTCGACCACGACTTCCGGAATGCCGCCAGTGGCGGATGCGACGACCGGCAGACCACAGGCCATGGCCTCAAGGTTCACGATGCCCAGCGGCTCGTAGATGCTCGGGCAGATGAAGGCGTCGCAGCCGTGCTCCAGCGCGTTGAGCTCGGGCTTCGGGAGCATTTCTTCGATCCACACGATGTTGCCGCGCTCTTCGTCCAGCTTGGCGAACGCGTTCTTGACTTCCTCGGCGATTTCCGGGGTGTCGGGCGCACCGGCGCACAGCACCACCTGGATGTCCTTGGAAATCAGGTGCAGGGCCTTGAGCAGGTACGGCAAACCCTTCTGACGGGTGATGCGGCCCACGAACAGCAGGGTGGGCTTCGAACGGTCGATGTTGTAACGATCGAACACCTTCCAGCCCGGGTCGTCAGGGGCAGGGGTGGCGAAGTCGGCCATGGTGATGCCGTTGTACACCACGATGACCTTGTCCGGGTCGAGGTTCGGGTAGGCGGTCAGAATGTCCTTGCGCATACCGCCGGACACGGCGATCACACGGTCGGCGTGCTCGTAGGCTTCCTTTTCGCCCCAGGAGCTCAGGTTGTAGCCGCCGCCGAGCTGTTCGCGCTTCCATGGGCGGAACGGTTCCAGGGAGTGGGCGGTGATGACCAGCGGCGTACCGTGCAGCATCTTGGCCAGGTAGCCGGCCAGGCAGGCGTACCATGTGTGTGCGTGGATGATATCGGCGTCAACGTCGTTGGCAATCTGCAGATCCACGCCGAAAGTCTTCAATGCGGGGTTGGCGTCAGCCAGCTCAGAAGGCGTGTCATAGCCGACGACCTTCAAGCTGCCCTTAGCATCGGCAGCATTCGGGATAGCAGGAATGTCCGTCTCGGTGCGCTTGCCGTCAAACGCACGCACGGTCACATCAACGCGCTCGGCCAAAACCTTGGACAGCTCCTCGGCGTGTACGCCGGCACCACCATACACGTGCGGCGGGTATTCGCGGGTTAGAATATCAACTTTCATCGGACTGCCTCTCCTTCGTGCGTCAGAAAGAAACTCAAGCACTTCTTACTTTAGGGCACCGCATACAAGAAAACGCACAACTTCCGTCGTGCGTTTTGCTTTTCAAGCCGGATTTACCGGGCAAAAGATCAGACTGCCGTGCCGTTCTGATCCAAATTCGGATTGTGCTTGGAATCGCCAGCCGTAAAGAACAGGCTCAGCACACCCACAATGAACACCGCGGAAACGGTGATGATCAGCCACATCGGATGGCTTGGCAGCCACATAACCACGAAGAACGCGATAATCGCGATGGCGATCAGCGTCCAGCTACCCACACGGAACCACTGACGCAGCGAATGCGGTGCCTTGAACATCTTCGGATTCGTGTAGTTCGGGTTAGTGGTCAGCAGGGTTTCGGTGTCCGCAATCGTACCGCCGCTGGGCTTCCACTCGGTGTCGTCGGTGCCGTCCTGCAGACGCTGGGACTTCTGCTGCAGCTGGTATTCGTCAATCATTCCCGAGCGACCGCGGCCTTGGGTCTGGTCGTACTGCGACGGCACTCCCCTGCGGCCTGCTTTGGCTTGGGCACGGCGTTCTGCACGATTCGGCATTCCACTACTCCTGTTTCGACGGTGACACTGTTGGCTATATTACTCGCTTATCGGCGGCAATTTGCCACCAGTCCATCGGAACCCACTGTGTGTCATTGTATTTTCAGTCAGTGATGCGGGCAGTCGGTGATGCGATAAGTTTGCGTATGGAAGTCGCAAGTGACCGCAGTGCCGTCCGCGAATACCGAACGCTGCACCAGCGGATCATCATCCACGAACTCGTGACGAACCAGTTCCTGCATGCCGACCCGCTCATGGAATGCAGCGACCGTATGGCAGCGTTCGATGTCGTTTTCCGTGCGAGCGCGCTGTTCGTCGTCCATGTCGCCGTCAACGCCGATGTATGCGGCATCGCGAATCAGGTATGGAGCTCCGCCGTTGAGCAGGGCGTACAGCATGTAATCGTCGCCGTTCGCCACACGCTCCATCATCCATGGTTCGATAATGCAATCATGGTAGACGAGGTTATACAGCGGCACCGGCACACCTTGGCGCGGCTCGTTGGGTGAGCGCATCTGGAAGTCGTATGGCGCGTAATGGCAGAATATCAGGCTTGGCACTGCCCAGTCCGATACCTCTTCGGACGAGGAGAGGATGCCGTGCGAGAGCAGATATTCGAAGCATTCGGCGCGGCGGTCAAAGCATTCGCGGCGGGTCATGCGGTGTTCGGGGTTCGAGCATTCGTCGCCTTCGTTGCAGGTGAAAACATCCAAGTATGCACAGTCGAGCTTGATGCCGTGTGCGGCGATTTCGGCGAAATTGCGGCGCACGTAGTCCGGTGCGAGCTCGGCGCACAGGTAGGTCTGGTGGCCGCCCGCCCAGCGTGCGTGTTCGGGCATCGTACCGTCTGCCAGCCGAATCGCATTGTTGGCATCAAAGGTTTGCGCGGTGAAGTAGTAATCGCGGTACTGGTCATGCGTGCCGAAAATATCGCCTTGCTCATGGCAGGCGTCGACCAGCGACTTCATGCCTTCCCAGCCGCCTGCCTCCTGACAAGCCGGCAGATAGTCAGGGTGTGCGTTGTCGTATCCGGGCTGTGCCCAACCATCCAAGTGCATGTACAGTCGGCCTGCACCCATGCTGTGCAATGTTCGCATTTGCTTTTCGCGCTGCGCAAAGGTGACCAATGAATCGTTTTTCTCGGGGTGATCCTTATCGTAGTAGTACGAGTCGGGCTGTACTTTGGTTTTGATGCCGATGTGCACCCATGAACGACCAATCAGGTCACGCACGGAGGGATTGCGCGCCGCCTTTTCGGCGAGCGTACGCAAGCGACCTCGTTCATTGACGTACGAACGATAGGCCTTGCACACCGCCGTGTGATCGGCGTGGTCGAGGAACTGGTAGCGTACCACGCGGCGATAATTCATTGTGCCGAGGCTTGGCTCAAACCAAGTATTGATATGGGTGTACGGGCCATCGCTGGGATGGTCGATGCCGTAACCGGCATTCCATGGAGTTTCGCAGATGGCGATATACCCGTGTCCGTCTGCGCGGAGCTGCGCGAACCACGGCATGTAACCGCCAGCCGTTTCGAAGCGACCGTCGAAGGCGATGTCTTTGGTGCTCACGGCGGTAGGCCATGTGTTGGGGATCATCACACCTTGCTCATGGGTGATGAGCGTCGTGTCATGGTCGTCGGCGCAATCGAAGTCCATGGCTGCGGGCCACGTCACATTGGTGATGTTCAGGCCTTGCTCATTGAGCGGAATCCATTCGAAGAGCACATCGCCTGAGGCACGCTCCACCCATACATAGGTTTCAAAGGAGTATGCGCTGTGCCCAAAGCCGGTGAAGATGCTGCGAATGCCGGTTCCCGTGCCGGTTTCACGCTGCTCATGGGTGATGGAAGTGGCATCCGCGAACGCGAAGGTGCCTTGCGCGCATTGCAGGGTCGGCTTGAAATCAGCGCAGGTATTCCATTCGGCACCGTCGCGCGTAAAAGCGAACTGCATTGTTCGTTCATCGAATCGCACGGTAGTGCCGGATACGGTGAATTCCATAGTTAATGTGCTCCTGTATGTTCTCGATTGCTCCCGCTTACGGGAGCTCGCTCATATAACAAGATTAGGGGTGGTCTGCTGTTTGAGACCACCCCCAGTCGGCTTTGCCGACAGCCCCCGCCAGCGGGGGGCTAGCGCTGTCTGTTTATTACTTACTGCTTACTGCTTCTTGGTCAGTGCGGTGAACACTGGGCCGCCGCCGTAGTCGAATGCGACGCCGGAGACTGCGGAGGTGCTGGCTGCGGTGGCATTCTGGTTCCACAACGGGATAGCCGGAAGGTCCTGCAGCAGAATCTCCTCACCTTGCTGATAATACTTGTCGGCTTCCTCGGTGGACGGAGCGGAAAGAGCCTTGTCCATCATGGCATCGAAATCGGGGTTCTTGTAGTTGCCGCTGTTGCCGCCCTTGCCGTCGGCCGAACTGGAATCGTACAGCTGTATCAGATAGTTGTCCGCGGATGGATAATCAGGGCCCCAACCGCTGCGGTATGCGGAGGTCATCTTGCCTGAATCCACATTGGACAGGAATTCGTCGGAAGTGGACATCGGGATGCTCTTGGCATCGATATCCAGCGTGTTCTTGATGTAGTTGCAGATTGCCTCAACCCAGTTCTTCGCAGTGCCATCAGCATTGTACGCAATGCCGAACTCACCGCTCCACGGGGAGATGGCGTTGGCCTTGGCCCACAGTTCCTTGGCCTTGGACGGGTTGTACTTCAGTACTTCATTTCCCTTGAGTTCCTTGGAGTAGGCGCTGATTGGGGCTGCAAGGAAGTCGACGGCGGGCGTGGCGGTGCCGTGGAAGATCTTCTCGGCGATGGTCTTACGGTCGATGGACATGGAAATGGCCTGACGACGCAGGTTGCCTTCCTCGTTCTGGCCGAAATGTTCCAGCCATTCAGGAATGGTGAAGGTGAGCGTATTGCCACCGGGCTCGTTGTATGCCTTCAGCGACTTGTCGGATTGGAAGGAGGTAAGTGCGGTGTCAGGAATCGTGCTCGTGAAGTCCAGGTTGCCACCGCGTAGGTCGGCGTATGCCGAATCAGGCGAGGTGTAGATCTTGAAGTTCAGGCCATCGTTCTTGGCGACACGATTGCCCTTGTAGTCAGGGTTCTTCACCATTTCGATGCTGTGGTTGTGCTGCCAGGACACGAACTTGTATGGGCCGTTGCTCACTGGGTGCTGACCGAACTTCTTCGGGTCCTTGAACGCGGATTCGGGCAACGGCATGTAGGCGTGGCTGCCGGCCTTGACCGGGAATGCCGAGTCGGGCTGGCTGAGCTTGACATCGATGGTGTTGTCGTCAACGACGGTCAGGCCGCTCAGCGTGGCCTTGGGGTCCACGTCCGGCTTTTGCAGATCATCATAGCCTTCGATTGTGCTGAAGAAGCTGGCGCTGGCCTGCTTGTTGGCACTGTTGGCGGTGTAATTCCAAGCGTCTACGAAGGAGCGCGCGGTCACCGGAGTGCCATCGGTGAACTTCCATCCGCTCTTGAGCTTGATGACGTAATGCGTGGCGTTGTCGCTGGAGGTGATGCTGTCTGCTACCTCGTTGTGGATGCCGCCCCGCGCATCATAGGTCACCAGACCGGCGAACAGCTGGTCTACAACCTTGCCGCCACCGGCCTCAGTGGTGTTGCCGGGGAATAGTGGGTGTGCCGGCTCACTGCCGTACACGGAAATGATGTTGGAATCTGAAGCATTACTGGAATTGGAGATGCCGGTCGATCCGCAGCCGCTGAGCAGCATGACGATTGCCGCACCGGCCGCGACCAGTGCAGTGACATGACGTGTGTTCAAGAATCTCTCCCGAATATTTTGGCGTCGTCTTTTTGGCGACGAAAGGCACCATAGGAGCTTCATGTTAACCATGTATGCAATATTCTCGAAATATAGACATTACTGAAGACTCAAGGCAGTAATTAATCCCAGAAACGCAAAAATCCCCTCACGAAGAAGGGATTTTCATGTTTCTGTTTGGAAAGTATTCAGCGAGGCAGCATCATCGGACGCTGGCTGGCCTTAATCGGGGCCGGCAGCTCGCTCTTTTCCTTGGAGAGGTACTCGTCCACGGCTACGGCGCAGGAGCGGCCTTCGGCGATGGCCCAGACCACGAGGCTCTGACCACGGCCGGCATCGCCGCACACGAACACGCCGTCCTGGGAGGTGGCGAACTTGTCGTTGCGGGCGATGTTGCCACGCTTGTCAAGTTCGACGGGCAGCTGGTCGAGGATGGTCTCGGTGTCCGGGTGCAGGAAGCCCACGGAGATGAGGACCAGATCGGCCGGCAGCACGCGCTCGGTGCCGGGCTGGCGGGTGAAGGGGCCGTTCTCGCCGGGGGCCACAGAGACGACCTTCAGGCCGGTGACGTGACCGTGTTCATCGGCCACGAAGCCTTCGGCGGTGGTCGAGTTGTCGATGGTGACCTTGGCCTTCTCCTCTTCGGTGCCTTCGAAGTTCACCGAGTCGGTCGAGTAGATGTACTCGCCACCCTCTTCCATGGAGGAGGTCTTCTGGTAGGTGCGGGCGAAGGTCGGCCACGGGCTGTTGTCTGGGCGTGAAGACGGCTCTTTCGGCATGATCTGCAGCACGGTGACATCCTTCGCACCCTGACGGATGGAGGTACCAAGGCAGTCGGAACCGGTGTCGCCACCGCCGATGACCACCACGTGCTTGTCCTTGGCGGTGATGTCGTGCACCGGCTTGACGCCGAAGATACGGCGCGTGGCGTCGGGCAGGAAGTCGAGGGCGAAGTGGATGCCGTCCAGCTCGCGGCCTGGAATCTTCATATCGCGCGGCACGCGGGAGCCGATGGCCACCACGACGGCGTCGTAACGGTCACGCAGGTCATCCCACGTAATGTCCTTGCCAATTTCCACGTTGGTGCGGAAGCGGGTGCCTTCGGCCTCCATCTGCTTGACACGGCGGTCGAGCAGACCCTTCTCAAGCTTGAAGTTCGGGATGCCGTAACGCATCAGACCACCGATGGCGTCGTCCTTCTCGTAGACGACGACAGTGTGGCCAGCGCGGGTGAGCTGCTGTGCGGCGGCGAGGCCGGCAGGGCCGGAGCCGACGATGGCGACCGTCTGGTCGGTCAGACGCTGCGGCGGCAGCGGCTTGACGTAGTCCAAATCCCATGCCTGGTCGATGATGGTCTGCTCGTCAAGCTTGATCATGGTCGGCGGCTGGTGGATGCCGAGCACGCAGGCCTGCTCGCACAGGGCCGGGCAGATGCGGCCGGTGACTTCGGGGAAGTTGTTGGTCATGGACAGACGGTTGTAGGCGTCTTCCCACTTGCCCTGACGGACCAAGTCGTTCCACTCGGGAATCAGGTTACCCAGCGGGCATCCGGTCATGCAGAACGGGGTGCCACAATCCATGCAGCGGGCCGCCTGCGTTTGGGTCCACGGTTGCAGGCCGGTTTCGGCGTGAACGTCGAACCAGTCCTTGATACGCTCCTCAACGGGGCGTTCAGCCAACTCTCGGCGGGTACGGACCTTCAGGAATCCTCTCGGGTCGCCCATGTCAGCGCGCTCCTTCCATAACCTGCTCGTACACCTTTTCCCAGGCGCCGGGCGCATTGAAATCTACATTGTTGGCCTTGGCTTCTTCCATGGCCTTCGTCATGGCCACGAACTGCTTCGGCACCACGTGAGTGAACCGCTTGACGGTTTCGTTCCAGTCCTCCAGCAGGGCCGCGGCGAACTGGGAACCGGTCTCTTCGGCATGCTGCTTGACCAGTGCGTACACCAGCTTGGAGGTTTCGGCATCAAGCGACTTGAAGAGCAGTGCACCGGACTTGATGGCACTCGGGTTGACCTTCTTCATATCGAGGTCAAGCACATAAGTGTTACCACCGGAGAAGCCTGCACCGAAATTGCGTCCGGTGGGGCCGAGCACCACAACAGTGCCGCCGGTCATGTACTCGCAGCCGTGGTCGCCCACGCCTTCGACGACGAACGTGGCACCGCCGTTACGAACGCCGAAACGTTCGCCGGCGCGACCGGCCACGAACATCTGGCCGGACGTGGCGCCGAAACCGGTGACATTGCCGGCGATGACGTTGCTGTGCTTGTCGAAGGTGACGTTGTCTTCCGGGCGCACGATCATGCGACCGCCGGACAGGCCCTTGCCGGCGTAGTCGTTGACTTCGCCGTAGATGCGCATGGTCTCGCCGCGCGGGATGAACGCGCCGATGGACTGGCCTCCGGAACCGTGCAGGGTCATGTCGATGGTGTCGTCCGGCAGACCTTCCTCGCCGTAACGGCGGGTGATCTCGTAGCCGACCATGGTGCCGACCGTACGGTTGACGTTGCGAATCGGCATTTCGATGCGCACGGGTTCCTTGTGTTCGAGGGCCGGCTGGGCAAGTTCGATGAGGTTGTTGTCCAGCGCCTTCTCCAGCTCGTGGTTCTGCTCGGTGGTCTGGTGCAGAATCGTGCCGGGTACCGGGCCGGCCTGCTTGAGGACGTTGGACAGGTCGATGCCGCCGGACTTCCAGCGCTTGATGGCTTCGTTCTGGTCCAGGCACTCAACGTGGCCGATGGCCTCCTCAAGAGTCCTGAAGCCGAGCTGGGCGAGGATCTCGCGCACCTCCTCAGCGATGAACATGAAGAAGTTGACCACATACTCGGGCTTGCCCTTAAAGCGGGCGCGCAGCTCAGGATCCTGGGTGGCAATGCCCTGCGGGCAGGTGTTCTTCTGGCAGGCGCGCATCATGACGCAACCTTCCACGATCAGGGCTGCGGTGGCGAAGCCGAATTCCTCGGCACCAAGCAGGGCGGCGATGACCACGTCACGACCGGTCTTAAGCTCGCCGTCGCACTGGACGACGATGCGGGAGCGCAGGCCGTTCAGGATCAGCGTCTGCTGGGTTTCGGACAGGCCGATCTCCCACGGGGTACCGGCGTGCTTGATGGCGTTGAGCGGGGCTGCACCCGTACCGCCGTCATAGCCGGAGATAAGCACCACGTCGGCATGGCACTTGGCCACACCCGCGGCGATGGTGCCGACGCCGAACTCGGAAACGAGCTTGACGTGGATACGTGCCTTCGGGTTGGCCATCTTCGCATCGTTGATCAGCTGCTTCAGATCCTCGATGGAGTAGATGTCGTGGTGAGGCGGCGGGGAGATCAGCTCCACGCCCGGGGTGGCGTGACGGACCTTGGCGATCCACGGCGGGACCTTGGCTCCGGGCAGGTGTCCACCCTCACCAGGCTTGGCGCCCTGGGCGAGCTTGATCTGCAAATCGGTGGCGTGCACGAGGTAATCGGAGGTCACGCCGAAGCGGGCGGACGCAATCTGCTTGATGCGGCTGTAGCGCTGCGGATCATTGATACGGTCGTCGGATTCGCCGCCCTCACCGGAGTTGGAGCGTGCGCCAATCGAATTCATGGCGATGGCAAGCGTCTCGTGCGCTTCCTGCGAGATGGAACCGTAGCTCATGGCACCGGTGGAGAAGCGCTTGACGATCTCAGAGGCCGGCTCGACTTCGGAGATGTCGATCGGCTTGCGGTTGGTGTTGAACTTCATCAGGCCACGCAGGGTCATGAGACGGTTCGACGTGTCGTTGATGTGGTGCGAATACTTCTTGAACATCTGGTAGTCGCCACGATGGGTCGACTGCTGAAGCAGGAAGATGGCCTCGGGATCGTTGAGGTGATCCTCGCCGGTACGACGCCACTTGTAGTCGCCGCCCGTACGCAGGTTGCGGTGCGGGGATGCGCTCCACTGGTTCGGGTAGGCCACGCGGTGACGGATGGCCACTTCCTCGGCGATCTCGTCAAGGCCAACGCCGCCCACACGGGAGGTGGTGCCGGTGAAGTATTCGTCGATGACTTCCTGGCTCAGGCCCACAGCCTCGAACAGCTGCGCGCCACGGTAGCTCATGATGGTGGAGACGCCCATCTTGGACATGATCTTGAGCACGCCGGTGGAAAGCGCCTTGGTGAGGTTCTTCACGGCGGTGTCCGCGTCGACCTTGAGGTAGCCATTACGGGCCAGATCCTCAACGGATTCGAATGCCAGGTACGGGTTCACGCAGGCGGCACCGTAGGCGATGAGCAGCGCGACATGGTGAATCTCGCGCACATCGCCGGCCTCGACGGCCATGGAGATCTGCGTACGGGTGTGGTGACGCAGCAGGTGATGCTGCACGGCGGAAGTCAGCAGCAGGGACGGAATCGGGCCCCAGGTGTGGTTGGATTCACGGTCGGAGAGCACGATGAAGTTCTTGCCGTTGTCGATGGCCTCATCGATTTCGGCAAAGATCTCGGCAAGTCGATCTTCGAGGGCCTTGCCGCCGCCGGCGACCTGGTACAGGCCCTTGACCACGTACGGACGGTAGTAGCCGCCGAGGATGCGGGCCTTGTCGAGGCGCTTGAGCTGGGCCATCTCATCAGAGTTGACCACGGGCAGCGGGATGAGGATCTTCTTGGCGTGCAGTTCGGAATCGGACAGCAGGTTCGGTTCAGGGCCGATGGCGGATTCAAGCGAGGTGACGATTTCCTCACGCTCCCAATCCAGCGGAGGGTTGGTGACCTGCGCGAACTTCTGGGTGAAGTAGTCGAACAGCATGCGGCTGCGGCTGGAAAGCGCAGGCATAGGCGCATCGTTACCCATGGAACCGAGCGGTTCCTTGCCGGTGTTGGCCATCGGAGTGAGCAGGAGCTTCAGATCCTCTTCGGTGTAGCCGAAGGCACGCTGACGGCGCTGGACGGACTGTCCGGAGTGGCTCACGTGCTCGCGGCGGGGCAGGTCGCTCATTTCGACCGAGTTGCCTTCCACCCACTTGCGGTACGGGTGCTGGGAGGCGAGGGTCTTCTTGACCTCTTCATCGGGAATGATGCGGCCTTCGGCGGTGTCGACCAGGAACATCTTGCCGGGCTCAAGACGACCCTTGGACACGATGTGCTCCTGCTCGATTTCCGGAATCACGCCGGCCTCGGAGGCCAGAACGATGTAGCCGTCGTCGGTGAGCTGCCAGCGGCCGGGGCGGAAGCCGTTGCGGTCGAGCAGGGCGCCGACCTGGGTGCCGTCGGTGAAGACGATGTCGGCCGGGCCATCCCACGGCTCGATAAGCGTGTTGTTGTACTCGTAGAAGGCGCGCACGTCCGGGTCGAGGTCGGGGTTCTTCTCCCATGCCGGCGGCAGCATCATGCAGATGGCGTGCGGCAGGGAGCGGCCGGCGAGGTGCAGCAGTTCGAGGCACTCGTCGAAGGTGCCAGAATCGGAGTAGCCCGGGGTGGTGATCGGCAGCAGCGGCTCGAATTCGCCGAGCAGTTCGCTGCTCAGGCGGCCTTCACGGGCGGAGAGCCAGTTGCGGTTGCCCTGGATGGTGTTGATCTCGCCGTTGTGGGCCAGCAGACGGAACGGCTGGGCCAGCGGCCAGCTCGGGAAGGTGTTGGTGGAGAAGCGGGAATGGACGATGGCGATGGTGGCCTTCATGCGCTCGTCGTTCAGATCCTCGAAGAAGTGAGTGAGCTGCATGGTGGTGAGCATGCCCTTGTACGTGATGGTACGGGCGGACAAGGAGGCGAAGTAGACGCCTATCTCATGCTCGACGCGCTTGCGGATGCGGAAGGTCTTGCGATCCAAGTCCACGCCGGCCAGAGCACCGTTCGGAGAGGCGACCACGAGAGTCTTGAACCCCGGCATGGCGGCAAGGGCCTGCAGGCCAAGGCCGTCCGGGTTGGTGGGCACCACGCGCCAGGCGAGAACTTCGAGTCCCTCCTCGCGCACGATTTTGGCGATGGCCTGTTCCTGCTGACCGGAGGTTTCGATATCGCGGTCGAGGAAGGCGATGCCTGCGGCATAGTGGCCGGCTTCGGGCAGTTCGGCGGGCACGGTGGCACGCATGAACTCGTCCGGCATGCTCATCAGGATGCCGGCGCCGTCGCCCGTGTTCTCCTCGGCACCCACGGCACCGCGGTGGTCGAGATTGACCAGCACCTCGATGGCGTCAGTGACGATTTTGCGTTCAGGACGCTTGTTCAAAGTGGTGACCATACCCACACCACAGGCGTCATGCTCGTTGGCGGGATCATACATACCGTCCGGAGCGTGGACCGTGAGATCGAGCGGGGCTTTGAATGTCACCGGAATCACCTCAATTGGTTGTGGACACGTAAGGGAATCGTGTCTCTTCGTTCATTGCTGTTGACACAGTACCGTTGCTCCATGTCATTTACGTTTCGCGTGTCCATATTCCGAATCAGGCGATCCGCGACGATGACGGGCGGGACGTGGTCGGCCCGCTACAGGGCTTCGCCGCCGTCATACGCACGTTCGGAGGCGCGAAGACAGGGTTCGCCCTGCACCACTTCGACCTGCGAGGGCGGCATGCCGTCACCGGTGCGTTTGGCTTGGATCCGCTCGAACAGCATGCGGAAGGATCGCTCCCCCATGTCCAGGAAATTCTGCGTGTAACTGGTCAACGCGGGATTCCACATGGCACCGAAGTTGCGGTCGTCGAACCCCACGACGCTCACATCATCGGGCACGCGGCGCCCGACCTCCCTCAGGCCTCGGATCACGGCCACGGCGATCTCATCGTTGTCGGCGAAGATCGCGGTCACCTCGTCGCGTCGTCCCAGGACGCGACCGGCCTTGACCGACTCATCCAGATCATCGTCGGGCACGATGATCGGATCGGGCGCCGCGATGCCACGTTCCTCGAGCGCATCGCGCCAGCCGTTGGTCCTGGTGTTGGCGGTCGGCCCCGCCGGGCGCCCCACGTGAAAGACGGTGCGATGCCCGAGATCCAGCAGGTGCATGGTCATCCAGCGGCCGCCATCCCTTTCGGCGTTGATGATCTGATAATCGCCGTCTCCGAAACTACCGCCCACCACGACCATCGGCATGTCTTTGGGAATGTGTTCGAGCGCGGCGATGCCGGCCCGATCATATTCGTAGACGATCACTCCGGCCGGCCTGATCGACAGGCCCATGCGCACACGCGCCTCGACGGATTCCATGTCGGATTCATCCAGGGAAACGATGTTCAGCAGGAACCGGCGCCTTCGCGCGGCGGCCTCCACGCCATGATTCGTTTCGGATGTGGAGAAAGCGGATGGGTTGGCGGCGAACACCACCACGGAATCCATCTCCCGGTTCGATAAGGCACGCGCCACGATGTTCGGCTCATAGCCCAACTGGCTGATGGCTTTGGCGATGCGTTCGCACTTGTCCTCGGCGACGTTGACGGTGCCGTTGAGATACCGGGAGACGGTCGGTGCCGAAACCCCGGCCAACTTGGCCACATCCTTGATCACCGGTCTGGTGCGGCCCGTGCTTTTCGCCATCCTCATCTCTCCCGCCATAGCCGCCGGACATGGACGCCGTCATGCACCCGCGTCCCGGTCACGAATCCTTGGTTTTCCGCGTCTCATTGTAGGCCATGGCGCGGAGGGCGACGTATGGGCCGGATGCGCCAACGAGCGGGAAACGCCGAGGGCGGAATTTCGCTCTTGCGTTTGTCATCGAACCGCGCTATTCTGAAACCGGTTTCAAAAGGAAGCCGATATATAACTCAAAGCCACAAGGCTTTGACCAACGAAAGGAAACATGATGTCTTTCAAGGATTCCATGATGCGCGGTCTCGCTATGTACGGCATGAGCTCCACGACCCAGTACGGCCGCGCCAACGACACCATCCTCGCCGACCTGATCAACGAAGCCAACAAGAGCGCTCGCTGAATCGACGGGACGCACGCCTGACGACGGATGTCGCATCAGGACCCGAACGTCATCGACAGCAAGGAAACAACAGGAGCAAGGCCGTTTTCGGCTCTGCATGAACGAAAGGCAGTGACTATGTCCTTCAAGAATTCCATGGTGCGCGGTCTCGCCCTCTGCGGTATGAACTCCGTCGCCCGCGCCGGATACGCCGACAGCAAGATGTTCTCCGACATCATCGCCGGCACCGATAAGGACGCCCGCTGAACCGCCGCGGACGATTCCCGTTCAGACAACCGATAATTCAACACAGTGATAATCAAACACAGTGATAACTGAATGACAATCGGACAACGAAGTCCACTTCTCTCTCGCCCCCATGCCATGTGTCCGGGTAGGCGGCTTGACGAAACGTTCATTTCATCCGCATGACCCGCACGATCTGCTCGGTGGTGCGCGTCACATTGGCGGCCGCATCGGCCAGCAGGTCGTTGAGGCTCGAAGCGCCGGGCGCGATGCCGAAAACCGCGTCGATGCCAAGTCCATGTAACCCGTCGATTCCCACACCAACACATCCGGCCACGGCGACAACGGGCTTGCCATACCGTTTGGCCGCTCCGGCCACACCGGCAGGAGCTTTGCCGAATCCGGTCTGAGCATCGATGGCGCCTTCCCCGGTGAACACCACGTCAGCCCATCGCACGGCCTCATCAAGACCGGATTGCTCGATGACGATATCGACGCCCGATCGAAACTCGGCGCCAAAGAAACCCTTCAACGCGGCACCGATGCCTCCCGCGGCACCAGCGCCGGGCACATCGCTCACGTCCACGCCGAAACGGCTTTCGATCAGACGCGCGAAATGCGCCAAGGCGGCGTCCAACGTGACGACATCATCGGCACCGGCCCCCTTCTGCGGTCCGAACACCGCGCTGGCGCCAGTGGGACCGGTCAACGGATTGGTCACATCGCAGGCGGCGATGATGGACACGTTCCCAATGGCCGAATCCATCGTTGTGATGTCGATGACGGATACATCGGCCAAGGCCGCTCCCCCACGTCCCAGCTCGTCGCCGTTCGCGTCCAGGAGACGCACGCCGAGGGATTGCAGGAGGCCGGCGCCGGCGTCATTGGTGGCGCTGCCGCCGAGACCGACGATGATTCGTCGAACGCCAAGACGGGCGGCGGCGAGCAACAGTTCGCCGGTACCATAGGATGACGCGATCAGCGGGTTTCGTTCCTCCGCGCTGAGTCTGGCGAGACCGCTGGCCTCGGCGGTCTCGACCACGGCGGTCGCGCCATCGGCAAGCACTCCGAACCGGCCTTCGATAAGTCGACCGAGCGGATCATGAACTGGCACGGCATGCATCGTACCCCCGGTGGCGTCGACGAGCGCACACACGGTCCCTTCACCGCCATCGGCCATGGGAAGACAGCGAATCTCGGCATCGCGATCGGCATTCTCAATCCCCCGAGCCATCGCCTCGGCCGCCTGCATGGCGGTCAAGCTCTCTTTGAAGGAGTCGGGGGCGCATAGGTAGCGCGTCATGATTCGAGCATACTCCACGACGCTCCGGTCCTAGATACCGGCGAGATCGAAGAACCGTTCGATGACCGTGTCATTGATGAGCCTGCCGCGCCGCGTGGGCACCACCCGGCGTCCATCGACCACGGTGACCAGGCCCTCTTCGATCATCGGCGTAAGCCGATCCACGGCAATGACGCGATCGATGCGCTCCAGATCGAGCCCTTCACGCATACGCAGACCAAGCATGATCAGTTCCTCGAGGTTCTCCTCGGCGGTGATCCGCTCACTATCGGCCCATGGCACACGGTGTTCATTAATGGCGACTCCCCAGAGACGGGGGTGGGCGATGTCCCAACTGCGCAGGCCGTACCCATTGGAAGACATCGCATGGCAACGGTAATGGGAATGGGCGCCGGGACCCAGCCCCGCCCAATCGACGTTGCGCCAATACCCGAGATTATGCCGGCTCTCGTATCCGGGGCGGGCCCAGTTGGAAATCTCATACCAATCAAGACCGGCTTGGGTGAACAGCTCGTCGGCGAGCTCGTATTTGGCGGCCTCATCATCGTCATCCGGCTTGGGCAAGGTGCCGGCGGCGATCCGACGGCCCATTTTCGTGGTGGGTTCCACGGTCAGCGCATAAGCGGAGATATGATGCACACCGAGATCGAGAGCGGCCTCAACCGAAGTGCGCCAATCCTCAAGGCTCTCCCCCGGCGCGCCGTAGATCAGATCCACGCTGGAACGCAGTCCGGCCATGGTGGCGGCGTCGACGCCGGCGGCCACGTTGGACGGCGTGTGCGTGCGGTCGAGCGTCGCCAGCACGTGCGGCACGGCTGACTGCATGCCGAAGGATATGCGGGTGAAACCGCCGTCGGCAAGCTCGGCTATGTAAGCCTCATCGACCGTATCCGGGTTGGCTTCGGTGGTGATCTCGGCGTCGGGCGTCAGACCCCAGATCGCGCGGATGGCATCCACCACGGCCACCAGATCGGCGGCGGCGAGAACCGTGGGAGTGCCTCCGCCGAAGAACACGGTGGAAGCGGCAGGCTCCTCGATGCCGTGATCGCACTGCCATTGCCTGATCAGAGCCATCTCCCGGATGACCATCTGGGCGTAATGACCGCGCGAGGCGCCCGCACCGAGGTCCGTGGCCGTATAGGTGTTGAAATCGCAGTAGCCGCACCGCCGCAGACAGAACGGCACATGAATGTAGATCTCGTAAGTCAACCGTCACTCCCCTCAGCCATCCGTGCCGAAGACTCCCCGGCGAGGCGAGCCTCCGGCACCCGCTCAGCCTTCCGTCTTCTGCGCGGCGCGAATCTTGTCTTTGGTGTCGCGATCGTTGGAATCCTCGCCGGTGGACAGGGCGGCGATGAACGCCTCCTGCGGCACCTCTACATGGCCGAGCATCTTCATACGCTTCTTGCCAGCCTTCTGCTTTTCGAGCAACTTGCGCTTACGGGTGATGTCGCCGCCATAGCATTTGGCGAGCACGTCCTTGCGTAACGCACGAATGTTCTCACGCGCGATGATGCGCGAACCAATCGCAGCCTGAATCGGAATCTCAAACTGCTGGCGAGGAATCAGACTACGCAATTTCTTGGTCATCATCACACCGTACGAATACGCCTTATCGCGGTGAACGATGGCACTGAACGCATCGACCTTCTCGCCCTGAATAAGGATGTCCACCTTGACCAAATCGGCGGACTGCTCGCCGTCCTCGTGGTAATCAAGGGAGGCGTAGCCCTTGGTACGGGACTTGAGCTGATCGAAGAAGTCGAACACGATTTCGGCCAGTGGAATGCGGTAGTGCATCTCCACACGGTCGGTGGAGATGTACTCCATCGTGCCCATAATGCCGCGGTGGTCCTGGCACAGATCCATCACCGCGCCGATGAATTCCTTGGGCGTGATGATGTCGGCGGCAACCATCGGCTCGACGATCTTCTTGATCTTGCCGTCCGGGAATTCGCTCGGGTTGGTCACATGATGCTGGCTGCCATCCTCGGCGGTCACGTCGTAGGTGACGTTCGGGGCGGTCTGGATAAGGTCGAGGCCGAACTCGCGGGAGAGTCGCTCGTTGACGATTTCCATGTGCAGCAGACCCAGGAAGCCACAGCGGAAGCCGAAACCCAGAGCCACGGAGGTTTCCGGCGTGTAGATCAGGGCGGCGTCGTTGAGCTTGAGTTTGTCGAGTGCATCACGCAGTTCGGGGAATTGCGCGTTGTCGATCGGGAACAAACCGGCGTAGACCATCGGCTTGGGGTCGCGGTAGCCAGGCAGCGGCTCGGTGGCCGGGCGGACGGCCGAGGTCAGGGTGTCGCCCACCTTGGACTGACTCACATCTTTCGCACCGGTGATGATGTAGCCGACCTCGCCGGCACCCAGCGCTTTGGTGCGAGTCATGTCCGGACTGATCACACCGATCTCGATGGGATCATGGGTCATGCCGATACCCATCATGTGCACTTTTTCGCGGTCGTGCAGTTCGCCGTCCTCCATACGGATGTAGGTGACGATGCCGCGGTAGGAGTCGTAGACAGAGTCGAAGATCAGCGCGCGGGCGGGGGCATCGGGGTCGCCGTGCGGGGCGGGCACGTCCATGACGATCTGGTCGAGCAGGTCGGCCACACCTTCGCCGGTTTTGCCGGAGACGCGCAGCACGTCGCTCGGCTCGCAGCCGATCAGACCTGCGATCTCCTCGGCATGCTTGTCCGGTTCTGCGGACGGCAGGTCGATTTTGTTGAGCACGGGAATGATGGCCAGATCATGGTCGATGGCCATGTACAGGTTAGACAGGGTCTGCGCTTCGATGCCCTGGGTAGCGTCGACGAGCAGCACCGCGCCTTCGCAGGCGGCCAGTGCGCGGGACACCTCATAGGTGAAGTCCACGTGGCCGGGGGTGTCGATCATGCCGAGCGTGTATTCGGTACCCTCAAAGGTCCATGGCACGCGCACGGCCTGGGATTTGATGGTGATGCCACGCTCCTGCTCGATATCCATACGGTCAAGGAAGCGATCGCGCATCTCTCGCTCGGGCACAATGCCGCTCAACTGCAGGATGCGGTCGGCCACGGTCGACTTGCCGTGGTCGATGTGTGCGATGATACAGAAGTTGCGAATCACCGACTGATCAGTGGAACCCGGCTGATTGTGTTGGACGACCAACGCATTCCTCCTCTTGGCATATACTCAAACTTCACCTAGTGTAGCCGAGGGACTGTATTCGGCGTGGCATTGCGCGGGTTTTTCCGGGGCTCATGCTATCCTTTAACTCTTGTATGTCCTTATAACACACATCGTTTGGAGTAAACGTGGCAAACATTAAGTCGCAGAAGAAGCGCGTGCTCACCAATGAGAAGGCGCACCTTCGCAACGTGGCTGTGAAGTCCGGCCTGAAGACCGCCATCCGCGCCACCCGCGAAGCCATCGCCGCCGGTGACAAGGCTGCCGCCGAGGCCGCCTACAAGGTTGCCGCCCAGAAGCTCGACAAGGCTGCTGGCGCTGGCGTGATCCACAGGAATCAGGCCGCCAACCGCAAGTCCGGCCTCGCTGTTGCGATCAACGCTCTGTGAGCATAAGCCTCTTAAGGTTTTAGCAAGTCCCCGCAAGTCATCTGGCTTGCGGGGACTTTTTATATCTCCGTTCAAAGAGGTACATTGGCGGTCTTGCGAAATGACATCTCCGTTCAGAGAGGTACCGGATACGGGAAAACCCAATTATAAACGCCGTCATTGCAACGCTTATACTCGATGTTTCGTGCTTCAGGTACCTCTTTGAAAGCAACTAGCCCTGAGGCGGTCTTGAATCATCCTGAGGCGTACCCCCATCATCCATGGTATTAGCGTGGTCTCGGCCAGCTGATTGCTGAATATGCCGTTTTTCGCTAGGCAGATACACACGATGACGTTCGACGGCTCCGGGCAGAGTGACGTTGAAGCCTACCGAAAACAGTCGCAGCGCCACCACGATGATAACGATCAGTACATCGAGCAGCATTTCCGAGCGCATGTCGAACCAGCCGTATCTCGCGCCACGCCATACCAACACAGTCAATATGCAGCCGATAAACGAGGGCACAGCATAGAGGTGTTTGTCCCGAATAATCATTGGCACGTCGCCAATGAAGATGTCACGAATGAGGCCGCCGGCCAGTGCTGTGAACATGCCCAGGAATACGGCGGTCATGCTTGAGGAACCGTATGCCAGCGCTTTTGCGGTGCCGTTGACTGCGAATAGTCCGAGGCCCAGAGCATCGATGACAGTCATCGTCCATTTGAGTTTGGTAATCTCCGGGTGGGCCACCACCACGATAATGCCGGAAAACAGCGTAGTGAGCACAAAGCCTTTGTCGGTGATGCCGACCGGCGGCAGGGCACCGAGCATTACGTCGCGCACAAGACCGCCGCCGAGTGCAGTCAGCCAGCCGCACAGCATAATGGTGAAGATGTCATAGCCCTTGCGAATGGCGGCAAGCCCGCCGGACAGTCCCCAACACAAAATAGCGAAGTACTCGATGACCACAAAAACGATGTTGTTCTCCAACGCCACCTGCATGAGCCGCTCCCCTCTTGTGCCGCTTCGGTTCGTTTCAGTCCGTCTTCGTTCTGTTCCCATTCATCCTTATCCGGCGCTACCGCCCGCCGTACCCGAGCTTACAACAGGCCTTGCCTGACGCAATTGGACTAGAGAACAAACCGAATAAATGCTATTGCCGGTTCGACTCCACTCTTTTTCTCTTACAGCGTCGCCAGCGCGCCAAACTTTGAGCAGCCACCGACGTTAGTCCTTCTCATTTGTCGGAGGTCGGCCAAAGTTTGGCACGGCACCAACGATCATGCGCTCCAGTGTCGTTGCCGTGCCAACTTATGTACAGCTAACGACGCTAAGCCCCTTTTTATCGTCGTTTGATCGCCAGAACTTGACCCGTTAACGACGCTAAGGTGTCTCAGCGACGTCAGCAGTCCAAACCTTGAACCATTACTGACATTGAACATCCCCCAGCGTCGCCAGAAGCTCATGTCTTGTCTCACCACCGACGCTATAGTAGTGGAGGCCTTCATCAAGAGCCCAAATATAGATTCACTCATCGCATCCGAATGTAGTTTTCAATGGATTCAACGCGTGATTCAACATCGCGTAGACGGTTGCACAATGCTGCTTCAATATCGATACCGTCCGAGAGGGCTCGACGCACGATGGCGAGGATTTCATCGGCGTAGGCATCGGCCTTCTCATGTTCAGGAGAATTGTCACCGTTTGATTCGGATTGAATCGCCGCTTGAGGCTGCTCGTCATCTTGCTTCGTGTCAGCCGCAGCCGGCTCATCAAACGCCGCGAACAATCTATCAGCATTCGGCGATTTGGAGATACGAGAAACGACTTTGGCCGCGCGAGGCGACGAACCTTGAGCGTGGGAAATGCCCTCAAGCACGGATTTACAATGCTTTTCCTGTTGTTTCATCTTTTCCCATAGAGCCACTACGGCTTCCGGGGATTCGGGTTGGGTAGTCTCTCTCCCGTCGTTGCCGTCAGCATCAAAAGCATCAGAAGATTCGGAGGAATTGCCGGCATCATCAGCCGCAAACACATGCGGATGCCGAGTGATGAGCTTGTTCATCAACCGGTCGGCGACCTCGTCAATACCAAAAGGATCCTCGGCATCCGATTCGCAGACCCGCGCCTGAAACACGGATTGCAACAGCACATCGCCCAGTTCCTCGCGCATGTTGTCACGGTCGTGAGTTTCCACCGCGTCGACGTATTCGTAGGTTTCCTCAAGCAGATTCTTGAGCAGTGACTCGTTCGTCTGCTTACCGTCCCACGGGCAGCCGCCCGGCGAATACAGCACGTCCACCACGGCCTTGACCCGGTCCGGCGCCGTAACCGCCTCAACCACCGGCTTTAATTCCGAACAATGCTCGAAGCCTGACGGCAAACGGTAGGCTGAAGCATGGTATTCCGTCATGTCACTCATCTTGCTCATAGGTTTGCTCCTGTTCTCATCTGGATGAACCATAACCAACCCGCGCAACGTGTAGAAGACCTAGATCATATTATTTGTTGCGAAATGTTGCTAAATCCATCTGTATCCCTCTAGCCAAGAACATTTCCAATACGCCAAGACCCCTTGGAATTGTTGATGTTCCAAGGGGTCTTAATCAGAAACAAAAGGTGCTAGTTCAGCACACCTTCCACATCCAGTAACGTATAATGAAATCAACGGCTCCCACGGAAAGAACGGCGGAATTCCAACGATTTGATACGATTGGTATACCATTGGAATACCATTCGCCACGGATTGTTTGTTGGAGAATGTTGGAGAATGAAGGATGCTGAATGCCTAGGATAAGGAAAACCGGAGCGGTCTACCCCATCCGCCACGAGCAGCGGAAAACACTCAAGGACGGCACGGTAAAGACATACGTGAACTGGCAGGCCAAGGTGGACGGCCGATGGGTGTCCGCCAAGACCTACAAGGAATGCGACAGGAAAATAGCCGAAGCCCTCAAGGAGAAAACCGAATGGGGCATGGGCGTAGACCGCGCCACCCGGCTCGGCGAGTACGCGGAACGATGGTTCGAGCTGAAACGACGCGACCTGAAACCCAAGTCCATCAACAACTACGCGAGCCTCATAAGCGTGCACCTGTGCAAGTACGCGAACGAGAAGCTGGGCGAAGTGACCGCCTCGGCGGTGCAGCGCATGATAGCCAACATGCGCAACCTCGACGGCACCCCATGCTCGTACAACCGGCAGCTTGGCTTCTACAACATCCTTAACCAGATATTCAAGGCGGCGGTGGCCGACCGGCTGATACCCACCAGTCCGGTCACCAGCGCGGCAAGGCCGAAACGCAGGGACACGGGATTGGCCGGGGACCGGCGCACCATCAACGGGCCCGTGGCCGTGTCGGCGGACAGGCGCAGCGGCACGCAGGACCGCAAGGCGTTCACCGTGGAGCAGATGCAGGACATGCTCGAAGCGTCCTCCGACGACCTGTTTCTGGGCGCACGCCAATGGTGGCGTCTGCTCACCGGCATGAGACAGGGGGAGATACTGGGAGCCACATTGGACGATCTCGACCTGTGGCGGGACAAGACGTTGGAAACCCCGGACAGCGGCGAGATATGGATAGGCACCTACACGGTGAACTGGAAACTGGAAAGCCTCGACAAGGAGCATGGGTGTGGGGAGCCCGGCAGGGACGGAAGATACCCGTGCGGCTTCAAACGGCCTTCGAGCTGCCCCCGATACCGGTGGAGGGTGCCGGACGGATACGACATGATACACCTGTGCAAAGGGTACGCTTTGACGCCGCCGAAGTCCGCGAGAGGCAAGGTCGTGCCGATAATCCCCCAGTTGGGCACCGTCGTGCACCGGTATCTGGAGGCCACGGAGAATATCATCCCGAACCCGTACAACCTGATATTCAGGACGCGCGAGGGTATGCCGTTGGCCGCGTTGGATGACAGGGCCAGTTTCCGCGACCTCATGCGCAGGGCGGGCATACCCGACTACGAGAACCGGTACGGGCATGAATGCCGCAACTCCGTCGTATCGCTCCTGTTCCACATGAAGGTTGACCCCGGCATCATCCAACGCATCGTCGGCCATTCGAGCATAGCCATGAGCGAGCATTACCGCACCGTGCCGGTAGAAGATTTGATGCGAGGCATGGAGACGATAAGCGACGGGCTCGGTCTGAAGCAGATCGAATGGAAGGCGTGAACTGGCGCGCCGAAACTTGCCGGCCATACAATGGAAGAGTAAGTTAATCACCTTGAATGTCCAGCGGAAGGAACGTTACGGAGGCGCACCATGACAAGCATATTCGACGTGGCCGCTTACGTGCTGGACAAGCTCGGCGTCATGACCACAATGAAACTGGAAAAGCTCTGCTACTATTCACAGGCATGGTCCCTCGTATGGGATGAACGGCGTCTGTTCCCCGAACGGTTCGAGGCATGGGCCAACGGCCCGGTATGCCCCGACCTATACCATGCGCACAAGGGCATGTTCAAGATCACGCGCGGCGATATTCACGGCGACCCGTCCAACATTGACGAGGACGGCATCAACACCATAGACGCCGTGTTGAAGGCCTACGGGAAAATGGGAGCCTACCAGTTGAGCGAACTCACCCACAGCGAACGCCCTTGGAAGGACGCTCGCGGCAATCTCCCCCAAGGCGCCATCTGCAACACCGAGATAACTGAAGCCGCCATGGCCGAATACTATGGGAGCCTCACCGAATAGTGGGCCACCGCAGCAAAACCAAGAGCATCAAGGCCAAAGCCCCGAGCTCTTCAAAACGTGTGCCCGCGCATCACGTGGCGAAAAGCTATCATGTCCCCGAATCCGCCACGGAGATTCCCAAAGATTCCGTGAACCGTCGCATCGTATTCCGTTTCGACTGCGTTGACCTTGAGGCCGACTGTCCATGGTCGCTCGCGCACATGAGCGACGAGGAGCATCGACTGCTGCTGTTGAAGATGCGTGACTTCGAAAAGGCCACGGTGGGCGAGATCATTAGCCCCTCATATCAGGCGTTCACCTGCTACCCTGATTTCACCCAATGCCCCAACCAGACGCCACAGGACCGGCTGGCGAAATACTATGAACGCGAAGGCGATGCGTTGGCCCGGTTCCGCTTGGGCGGCACCGAACGCCTGTACGGTTTCCTTGTAGGCAACGAGTTCCACATTCTCTGGTGGGACCCGAACCATGAGGTATGGCCCTCCACTAGGAAACACACCTGACCATCATATTGTAGTGGTATACAAAATGGTCCCGTTCTCCAATACAGGAAGACGAGACCATTGTCTTTCGTTTACTGCTTCGCTGTATATCCGACAGCAACACATGATTCCATGACGCTATTCAGATCAGATAGCACTTGAAGGCTGTCGTATTGGGCATCAGCGTAACCAAGATTCTGTGTCGCATACACAATCTTCAACATCGGAGCATTCAATGCGGCAAGACTCGCTTTCATATCGGGGTCGGCCTTTGGGAATGCCTCGTTGATTGTCTTGACCGCCAATGAAGCTCCCGAGAAGGCTTGGACGGCATCATGGTTAGCCGGATCGCGGAAGTACCCAGATACCGCTGCCACATCATCAATCAGGGACTGATTACCATCGAAGAGGACACCGCAGGCTCCCATCGTATCGGGCGCTACGCTCGGAGCGCTCACATATCCGTTCAACTGGACCTTCGCGGCTTTGTATTTATCCTCCCATGCATACGACGATTGTTGAGCGGAATTGACTTCTTCGCTCATGGCTCCGACACCGAAAAGCATGCCCACGAACAGTGCGACGATGATACCGATAATCAACAAGACGAAAACCGGCACCGGAATCGTGATTCCTTTTTTACGCCTATGAGATACAGGCTGTGATGGTTGCATGCCTGCTGGCGGCATGGGCTGGTAAACCGGCGAGCTCATGTTGTTTCCCCTTCTCTTCATTGGGTCAATGGTTTATGAATTTTATGTCCCATGCTTGATTATCATGGTTGCATCGGTAGGGACGATAGAAAGATGTCGTCCGGTGAGCCGCTACCTAGACTCAGCGCATCATAAATATTGTCGGAGGCATGTTCATTGACTTCCTTCGTTTTGGTGTAGTCATGAATGACGAAGCCGACCACGGCGATGATCACCGCTGCGATAAGAATGCTCACAACGGATTTGCCGATGCCGGTATCGTGATTGTCGGATTGAGAATCCTTCTTCCTTATCTGCTGTTCCTGCAATTCCACGAGTCTTTTCTGTGTCTCCAATAGCTGGCGTTGCAGTTCTTCCTGCGTCATTTCCGGCTTTGACTTGTCCGGTTCCGATTCAGGCCGATTCTGTTCAGGCTCGCTCAAAATTATTCCCTTCTATCCATTGAACTGGTGCCTTAATCCTAACTCGATATGGTCAGGTTGTCGTGCAGCCAATGCCGGTAATCCTGCAGAACGCTGACGGTGATACCGAGTTCCTGCGCCATCGCGTACGGTTCTCCCCCGTACAAGTCCTCGGCGTGCATATAGTCCACGGGGTTTATCAACGCCAATGCGGTCTCCTTGCGCGTCAGGCATTCCTCCTTCTCACGGCTCAACAGACGCAGCCCGTCATCGAAGTGCTTGGCGTGGATAAGCTCATGCTGCAATGTACATGCCCGTTGTTCCATGCTCATTGTGGGGTCAATGTAAGCGGTGCGGGTGATGGGATCGTATTCCCCGCACTGCGAACCATCGAACTTCCTATCCTCTATAAGTACTCCCATATGACGCGCCTCACCGGTGAGGTCAGTCCATGTTTTCACGCCCGGACTCCGCATTCTTGTTCTTATCCTCATAGGCCGCTTTCTCGATCTGAATCTTCTTGCCGAGAACATCTTCAAGCTGGGAAGCGACTGAGGCATATTGCGTTTGAGGCTCCGGCGCAGAGGCTTCTTCCAGAATAAGGAAAGGATCGCACCCTAAGGCTTCGGCCACTGCGTCAATATCTTCGGTGTTGAAGCATCGTTCACCACGCAATTTTGCGTAATAGGAATTACGGCCTATCCCTGAAGCTTTGCATAGGTCATCGATGGTCATTTTGGCGTCTCTGCGCCTGTTTTCAATTGTCTCTATCACTCGTTGAGTGAACTGCGATTCATATTTACTCATAACTACATTGTACCGAATTTCGGTACGTTTGTAAATTTCGTACCGTTTCCGGTTGACAAGCCGTACCGTATGCGGTACGTTAAAGATATGCAAACGAAAACAAAACTTTCAAAAACTTCGGTGGGACTGATTCAAGCAGTTCGTGCTGAGGCAGCAAGACGAGGGGTAAGCACCCCGGAGCTTGCCAACAGAGTGGGGCGCAACAAGAAATTCTTCTACGACCGCTTCAATTTCAGGAAGGCTTTCTCCACCGACGATCTCAACGACATCGCCGTGGCGCTTGGCATAACAATGGCAGACATCATCAGTTCAGCTCGCTTAGCCGCCGGCATGAAGTCTCCTGACTTGGAGGTAACAGCATGAGTGTCTATCAGACCCCAACTTGGACTCGCCGCCACGCGAGACTGACTGGCTCCCCCCAGTCAGACCCACGTAGCGACATGAACGCCAGCCGCCTCACGAACGGGTTTGCTGCAACTGAGATTGCAGCACGGCGTTTTCACGAGAGATATGGACGATTGCAGCCGCGAGATTCGCTAGACCGTACGCCATCTTCCGCTGAGCTGGGTCAGCTGACAGCCTTACTGCTGCATTGAAATCATCGCAAGCGGAACTTGCATAGTTCTCCGCTTCACTAGCCATAAAAATCACCTCCTCTCCGAATCGAGAAAACAATGCTTAGTCAGAATCGTAACCTCTCCCAGAAGCTCGTTGTGGAGGAACGTCGCACCCGTGAATACTTCACCGGCAACGTCACCGAAGATGGTCTAATCAACGCGGAAATCGACACCGATTACGGTGCCCGTCCCCTCACTCCGAGTCAGGCGCGTTTCGTCGCCAAGGCCCTTGAAGACCTGGCCGACTGCGCCGACGAGAAGAACGAGGAATAACAAAGTCTTGCCGTGGCCGGTCGGTTCCCTTATTCACCAAACAAGACTACAGGCGAACAAATACTGACCATACTACGACCGTTCACGGCAACCATCGGCCCGTCCCTTGGCGATTAGGGGGAATCGGAGACGCCGACAAACCGTCACCCATTAGACACTCCTGTCTCCGTTTGAAATTTCATGACGGTTGGCGTGGGAAGTTCAAATCTTCCACGGGCCACGGAAAGGATAAATGATGAACACCAAGGATTATGGACATCACTGTTCGGGCTATCAGCACCCTGACGGTTCGCCCACACGCTATGAGACACGGGCCGTGAGCCTGTGCATGGCGGGCTTGGTTCTTGGTGTTCTCACGCTTCTCTTCCAACCCAGTGCGGGCCCGTGGAGCATTCTCGCGGGTTTCCTGTGCTGTTCCCCCGTCGCCCTGTGCTTCATGTTGGACGACGAATAACTGAAGATTTCCGGGCGTGGTCTTTTCCTCATTTCTAACTCGTCCGGTGGTAGCCAAGCGCACGGTGGCCGCAGCCGAGAAGCCTTCCAATGGTCATGGACTTCAAAGACTGCACCGGGTTCGACTCCCGGCTTGGCGCTCAGAAAAATTGAACCCCTTCGCGTCCTTGCGTCGGAAACCAATAAAAGGGTTTCGGACGTGTCAGCACCGGCGTAGAAGGACAACCAAATAATCAAGCCCAGTGGAGGGAAACAATCATGGAACTCACCCCATTCGACCGTATGAGACTGCTCAACGAGGCGCGTGGACTATTGCCGCAGGACGAGCTTGAACGTCGGGCGCGCGTGATTCTCGACGATCCCGCCGCTCCTTCTGAGACATCGAAGGAACCCGACTCGCCTCGTCTTATCATCAGCGACTTCCTGCGCTCGAAAGGATTCGAGCCGATGAAGAAAAGCGCTCTGCATTTCGGCTCCCGTCTGGCCGAGAACTACAAGATGAAGTTCGGCGCCTACCCGCCGAAGCACGGGAAGGCCTACATCTACTACGAGATCGACCGGCCTCTCATGGAGGAGACGTGGGCTCAGATTCAGACGGAGGACGCCGACTGATGGCATCTGATTTCAACTCCATCGCCAAAGCCATCCGTTATCTCGGTGATTGCGTCCGTTATCTCGCGGACAAGTATGTGGCCGTGAACGATCGTGTGTACTCGGATTGGAACGAGGCCTCGAAGGTCGTGGGGGACGTTGGCCGTGACCATGTGGCCGATTATGCGGAGGCGTCGCACAAGCAGGGCAAGTCGCGTACTTGGCGTCACAGTCACCTGATGGAACGCGAGGAACAACTGTCCATGCAGTCGAGGGGTTCTCATGTTGACTCCGAATGATGTCCGGCATAGAAAGTTCCGCACGTATCGTTCCCTGCTTTACGGAGAGGTCTACGACGCGGAGGACGTTGACGATTTTCTCGACTCGGTGGCCGACACCATCAAGGTTTTAGGCAAGGAAGTACTCAAAGCAAGAAAGAAAAGGCAATGACCGTCGAGCAGATGACCGATGACGATTACTTCGCGTTGGACGCGGTGGATCAGACTTCGTTGAAGAAAATGCTGGTAAGCCCGTTGGCGTATTCGGATTACCTGACCGGTGAGCATGGTTACTCTTCGGCGTTGGAGTTTGGTAAGGCGGCGCACAGCATGGTTTTGGGCAGTGGCCCGCAGGTTGTGGCTAAACCGAATCTGCGTACCAAGGAGGGCAAGGCTCTTCGTGACAGGCTGGTCGAACAGTATGGTGCGGACGACATCGTGTGGCTGTCCTCTGATGATGTGGAGAAGGTTCAGGCCATGCGGGACATGGTTGGAGACTTTTTCACGAAGCTGGATGGTCAGCCGGAGGTGGCGATGATCGCCACCGACCCTGATACCGGGTTGTTGATTAAGGGCAAGGCGGACTGGTTGCCGTCCACTCCCGACCCGGATGGTGTGCTGCGTATCCGTGATTACAAGACCACGGTGAAGTCGCCGGACGAGTTCGAGCGTTCCTGCTGGCAGTACGGGTATCACATTCAGGCCGCGTTCTACATGAGTCTCTACCGGTTGACGATGCCCGACTATAAGGGGCCGTTGGGTTTCGAGTTCATCGTGCAGGAGAAGAACCCGCCGTTCGACTGGATGCGCTACGAGATTCAGGAGGATTCACCCATCATCACCGAACTGGCGGAACCGAAGATAAACCACGCCTTGCAGAGCATCAAATGGTTCCGCGACAACACGGAGAACCCGTTGGAGGCGATGAGAGCCTACGGGTTGCCCAAATACCCGCAGGATGTCGTGTTCCCCGACTGGAAGCTGTTGGAGGAAGAGGAGGAGATTGAATCATGGCGGTAGTCAAGAAGAACCGTAAGGCTTACGGATACGATTACGCGGATTTGCCGTCGATTCTCCTTTATGTTGACGAAACCCTGCACCTTGAGGTCAGGCAGCATGTGATCTACGATGTGGCCCCTCATTTCCCTTATGGGTGCGTGGTCACGTCCATCAGGCAGAAGGACGGCGAATGGTCCGACTGGCTGGCTCCCATCCCGGTTCTCGTGGGAGACGAGACGGAGGGCGGCAACCAGAAAAGGAAGAACACGCTGGCGCAACGGTATGGTTCCGCCGAAACGTATGCGCGACGCTACTCGTTGAACACGGCGTTGGGATTGTCTTCCACGGATAATGACGCGCAGACCTCCGGTTTCCAGAAACGTTCCGTCAAGTTCATGACCGACGAGCAGAAAACACAGATCGACCGGATTCTTGAAGACTGCAAGATTCCGGTGGGTCAGGAGAACGGTTTCATCGGCAACGTTCTGCAAACGCGGGTCGCCTATGGCACGTTGACCGAATATCAGGCGCAACGGTTCATCGACGCTTATCAACAGCACAACGACAAGGTTAAGGAGGCTCCCAGTGAGCAGTGAGATTGGTTTAAACGACGCGAAACCGGGCATGTGGATCGAGTTCGATGATGCGTACGGGCATTATGCGGGTGAACTGCATGAGATGAAGGATTCGGAAGATGTTATACACTCTCTCATCCTAAGTATGAGCGATAGGCCTCCACTGTACATCGAGACCGAGGATGAGGGCAATCTCGTGATTCTCATTGATTTTGGTGATGGGTACCGTCACGGTTCCGCCCGGAACGTGCACGTGTATGAGTCGAAGCCCGAGACGGAATCCGTCAAGCAGGCTGAAGATGATGGCGGGCAACCGTTCTGGAAAGGCAAAACCTGCGAGGAGCTAGCCGGATTACGTGTCAAGGTAACATACAAGAACGGGGCCGTGCTTACCGGCGTCACCAACGAAGATGGCGACGTTGTGATATCTGATTCAGGTCGCGTTGCCCCCTTGTCTCGCTACTACGGTAATGGACGCTTTGCTCCAACGATTTATATCAAGTCCATTGAACTGTTGGATGATGCCCCGCGTGAGCGTATCACCGATATCGCGAAGGTTCGTCCCGGCGACAAGGTGGTAATGAAGAACGGCAACGAGTACACGGCGGTGAATGTGCGTCCTGAGTGTACGGACGGCTCGTCCCTGCAACTGAACGTCGAGGGTTTCGGCATTGCAGTCGCTTTATGGGCGGAGGACTCCGCCTTCCAATATGCGTATCGAGAACCGTACACGATGGCCGACCTTCCGAAGGAGCCAGGATTCTACAAGGCTCGCACCGAATCGGTGTGGAAGCATGACGGCAAACGTTGGATGCCGGTGCTCTCCCACGATGGCACCATCGCCCCCGCCTTCCCATGCCAGTCCCAATCCCGCAGCCAGTTCTTCAAGACCAGTGTCCGGGATGATCGTTTCCCGTTCACGAAGGTGGAGGCGAGCTTCGAGTGACTTTCACCCCGAGACCGGGCTGCAAGTGCGCGAGATGCCTGTGGGCTCACGGGGACAAGATCACGCTCCCCCAATGCCCTACATGCGGCGCCACTGATTGCGCCGGAGCCCAATCACACATGCTGGTCTGCAATCAGACGGCCAGCAAGAAACACAAGGTCTACCCGTATAGGAGGTACAGCTGATGGCCGGAGAGGCACGAGTCGTTTTGGAGAACGCCAGTCTGGGCGCTGACCCGGAACAGAAGCAATCACAGTCGGGACAACCGTATCTGAGTCTGCGGTTCGCCATTACTCCTTACTGGAAGAACCGTCAATCCGGCCAGTATGAGGACGGGGAGACGGAATGGTGGCAGGCCACAGAGTTCGACACCCGGCAGATGGAAACCTATATGCGTGAACTGCACAAGGGCGATTCGATTCGCGTCGAAGGCGTGTTAAACATTCGTCTCTATCAGGACAAGCAGGGTCAGACGCAGATCAGCCGCGAGGTTCGTTTCGCGCGCATCTCGAAGAATCTTCCCAAGGCGAAGCAACAGCAGCAGGGTTTCCAGCCGAATTACGGTCAGCAGGCGAACAATTACGGCCAGCAGGGCTACGGGGTGCCGAACTACCAGCAGTCCGCCCAACAGCTCAACCAGCAGTTCCAGCAGCCTCCTGTCGACCCTTGGAGCCAGCCGCAGGGCACTGCCTCTCAGGACGAGTTCGGCAATGGTTAGTTCTAACCCTTCGCGTGAGACGTGCCGTCTTGTGGATAGACGGGATGGCGAACGTTGCGTGAGATGCGGGGCGACATGGAATTGGGCTGGTTTCTCCCGTCATCACCGACATCTGAGAAGCCACCCGTTCCCCGGCCTGCACTTGCCATCGAACCTGATCCTGCTGTGTGGAAGCGGTTCGAACGAGGGTTGCCATTTGTGGGTGCATACCCATCAGCGTGAGGCGATGGAACAGGGGTGGATCGTCAGCGGTTTAAACGACCACCCCGAACAGGTGCCGGTACGAATCTACGGCAAGGGCCTTGTGCTCTTGGACAACATGGGAGGCTACACGTTATGCAGTTAGACCCCATCGAACAACTCTACAAACTGTTCTGTCGTGAATCATCGTTCAGGCCAGCCTTATACAAGCTAGACCCGGTGTTGTTTCGCCGGTTCACGAACGGGGAGATTCGAGTATGACACAGGCGAGGAAGGGCCCACGACTGCCGTTGAACCGGTTGGGTGAGGCGATACTTGCCGGCTCGTGGCTGTCAACCCAGTTGGGCAGACGATTGTATGCGGCTGAGGCGCAGACATTCGGACGCATGGTGTACGACGAGTGGGCGAAAACCCATCCGGGCACACTCCCCTACACGGTGAGAATCGATTCCAGTCAGAAAACCGCGTACCTGCCAGAAGACATGCCTCTGCTGCATAAGGCGCTCACACGGTACACGAACAGCAGATCATACCAACGCATACAAGCGGAAATCAAAGGAGAAACACCAATGAGTGAGAAACCATTCTGGGAAGGCAAGACCTGCAAGGAGATGGCCGGACTGCACGTCAAGGCCACATGGAAGAACGGCACCATTGTTACTGGAGTGTTAGATGACGCAGGAGATATTAATTTAGGCGATAATTGGTCTTTGTACACGTCACGTGGCTATGACTCTTCCTGTGATTTTGAGCCAATAGACAATATCCAATCCATCGAACTGTTGGATGACCCCGAGTATGAGCGCATCGACAACATCGAAAACGTGCAGGTGGGCGATATTGCCTGCACGACGGAGGGAAACCATTTCCGCGTCATCGATCTCAAGCCTGACCCTCTAGGCGACATGCTCCTGCGTATCCGCATCAGCGAGATAGACGGTGAGTACTGCATCGACTCCGATGATTTCGCCTACGCTTTGCGTCGGAAGCCGAAGCTGCCCGACCATGACGGGTTGTGGCGGGATAAGGACAATGCCTTGTGGAGCGTCGCCATCTCCGGCCTGGACAATTCGAAGTTGGTCGCTTTGCTTATCGGTGACCCGGAATCCCCCGTCACCGGGTCTGTTTGGTCGGGCCTCAACAGCAAGCACGTGACCTCTCAAGCTCCGTTCCGTCCGGCCAAGGCGGTGGAAGCATGAACATCCACCCGATCATTGATAAACCTCCATCGTTTCCGCAAACTGTCTTACGCCTGCTCACAGGAAGCACTCATTGCTGTGACTGGTGCGAGAAACGCTGGATCAAGGTTCACCGCACTGGCCAATTGGAATGCCGAAACCGTCGATGTCCCTACTGCGGGCAATACGGATGCCCCCGAGCCGAAAAACACTGGAAGAAATGCCCCGTGTGGAATCACACGATCCCGCCTGCATGGCTATACCCCGTGTTGAATCGGCTCTGCGAAAGAGATCTGCAACGAATGGCGAAGAAATCGAGGAATGATGCGTGACACGATTCTGTGCCTATGCGACCTGACCGGTGTCATGGCCCGCCCTTGGGTGGAACACGGGTATCAAGCCGTGTTGGTGGACCCGCAGCATGGTTGCGACCATGAAGACGGTGCCTACCTGAAACTGGCTTGCACCATCGAGGAAGCGTTCGACCAGATCAGCGTACTGGTCCGTTCCGGCCGGCTCGCGTTCGTGGCCGGGTTCCCGCCATGTACGGATATGGCGGTGAGTGGAGCGCAATGGTTCGCCCGTAAGTACGAGGCCGACCACATGTTTCAGGCGAAGGCCGTGAGCGTTGCCGAACAATGCCGGGTGATCGGTGAAATGAGCGGCGTCCCGTACATGGTTGAGAACCCGGTGAGCGTACTCAGCCGTGTTTTTGGTAAACCCTCCCACACGTTCGACCCGTGCGACTACACGGCCTACGAGCCCTTGGACAATTACACGAAAAAAACGTGCCTTTGGACGGGGGGGGGATTCCAGATGCCGCCTCGCAGCCAGGACATGAGCCTGCCGGCTCCTGACCGGAATCGTATCTGGTACATGAGCGGCAAGGACAGAGCCAACAACCGAAGCAAGACGCCGCTCGGCTTCGCCCGCGCGGTTTACGAAGTCAACCAAGGAAAGGCAACGGAAGAATGAATCTTTTAGGTGAAACCAAGGATGCGATATCACGAAGCGGGCATTCGACCGATGACGTTCGATTCGTCGGCTCCCGCGACGGGGAGCTGGGAATTCCGTGGAGTCAGGCCGAACCGGTGCTTGACATCGATTACGACGAAGGATACGGCGGTCAGGAGATAGCCGCCGATCTGGTCGTGGTGTTCACTGATGGCGGGTTCCTGCGCCGCGAGGAATACGACGGCAGCGAATGGTGGGAGTACGAGCCACCGTTCAGAGGCCCGGAGACGCAGAAGCCGTTCAAACTCGTGAAGCTGACCAGCTATCGCACACGGTTGCTTGTGGAGATCAATTATCCGATGGAGGCAACGGAGGAATGAGCGACATGAGGAGCTTCATCAAGGTTAGCCATGAACGTTTCACTTTGATTCTGCGCAAGGGGATGCTCCCGTTCCACTGGATTGCGGAGTCTCATGTCTTCCCGGACAAGGGTTATGTCACATCGGTGCGAGAGCGCGCCAACTACGGCGCAGTATGGGCGTTGAGCAGTATGGGCGCTCTCGATCAGGTCATGCCCTCGATCTGGGAGGACATCAAATGGTTGGACGAAAGGATGGACTGATGCGTTTTCACAAAATTAGCCCGTGTCCCAAATGCGGGGGCAAGGTCAAGGCGAAATGGGAGGAGCAGCATTATCTGTCCGCTTTGGTCTTCCGGTGCGGCGGATGCAGGTATAAGCCGTATGTTCTCGCGTTGAAGTCGAAGCCCGCAGTGGAGTGGGAGTGGCCGAAAGACATGATGCTCGCAGCCGCCATCCGTCGTTGGAATGCGATGTGCAACGGGGACAAGCGTTATCGGTTGATCTACGAGAGTCTGGGAGGCAGACGATGAGTGTCCTGTATCACGGCGGCGTACCCGATCTGAATACGGGCGACATCATCGAGCCCGGTCACAGCCGGGACAATTTCGACGACTGCCCGATATGCCGCGCCCGACGCGAGCAGGGCGCGGACGCACCCATCGACGCGACACTGCACCCCGACCAGGTGTACTGCACCCCCGACCGTCTCTACGCGCACTTCCACGCGAGCATGTACGGGCGCGGGAACGTCTACCAGGTGCGACCGGCCAATTGCACGCTCACCCGCAGCGGCGAGGATTCCATCGAATCCTACCGGTGTGACCGGCTGGAGGTGGTCAGGGTGGTGGACGTGCACGTGACGCTGACATGGAAGGAACGCCGCAAACTCGCCCGCAAGTGGGCCAAGGCCGACAAGGAGCACGACGGCAAGGCGTTAGACCCGAATCCGGTGCCGCGCAACGCGACCCCTGAAATGCTAGCCCGCTGGCAGGAAAGGGAAATCGCACTCGCAGAAAGACAGATGGGAGGCGGACGATGAATGAACCGTTTGACGTGCAGAAGATCATTCACGACCGCATTGTGATGCACTCCAAGTATGGCGTGCAGGGTGCTTGGAATGACGGGTATATCGCGGGCTTGTCGGCCGCATTGTGGGCCGTGGTAACGGCTGACGGAGTGAACCGTACCGGCTGCAAGCATTTCGATCTGCACAATCCCGGACAAAAGGAGATGGGCCTTGAGCATTGAGACGGAATCGTTCGACTTGACCTTTGGCAGCATCCACTATGCCGGCACGAGGCTCACTATCCCGATTGACGATGACGAATACATGGTTTATCGGGTAGAGATCGCCAATCATCGGCGTGGCTCTTCCAGCTTGGTGACGTTTCACCTCGACCGGGACGACTCCCGCCCGGAGCACAAGACCGTTGGCCAATCTGCAAGCGCTTATCTGAGCGTGGACGAGGCGAAACAAATCATGCAGGCACTGCAACAGGCAATCAAGGAGGCGGACGATGAGTGACAAGGCGATGCCGTTGGGCAGGAAGTTCAAGGTTCGGTTGACCATCACGCCGGAGGAAACCGGAACGCCCGTGGACATGCTGGGATTCACGTTCACCAGCGGCCGGAACGGGCATACGGAACTGGACGCAATGTACAGCAACATTCCCAAACTGGTTGACGACGGGCTCGACTCACTGTCGATTCTTGTGATCTTCAAAACACTGGAGATGTGGGCCCAGAAGGGATATGAGCTGTGCCAGCCCATCGTTCAACGATTTTACGGAGGCAGACGATGAGCTATAAGGCGAAGATATTCACCCGCGAGGAGTTTCGAGAGGTCGTCGCAGCCGCCATCTACGACTACGAACAAGCGCCCGCGAAATGCCTCTACACGACCAAGGATGCGGCAGACCAACTCTACGGCCATTACGGCGAGGAAACCGAGGTGGAGGAATGAACGGAGTACAGCTTACCAACCATCTGACCGCGCAATTCAGGGCCTCAGCCCTGAGCCGGTACGAGGCCAGAATCACCGAGGACGGCGACTTCAGAGCCTACATATACGCCATGAGCCTCAAACGTCTCAAACGCAAGTGCGAGAGGTACGCGAAGCGTGAACGCAAGGCCATCGCATATGTCGCCACGCTCAAGGAGGGATCATGAGCGTAAGTAGTCTCAAAACGCGAAGAAGGAATTGAATTGAGCGGCTGGCGTGACAAGGCCGCGTGCCGTGACATGGACCCTGACCTGTTCTTCCCAACCACGTCCAGCGAGGAACGATTGGCGCTCAAGGCCTGCGCCCAATGTCCGGCGATATGCGAATGCGCACGGTACGCGGCGCAACACGACAGAATCAGCGGCTACCCATTGCAAGGCGTATGGGGTGGCGTGAACAGGAGCAGAAGAAGGAATCGAAATGAGTGACAAGGATATGGTCACGGTTTACGAACGACGTGACGGCAGCAAACCCGGATTATGGTCCGTGTACCGGTATTTGGGGTGGGACGTGTTTTTCTCGTTCTCCCTCGCGGTGGGCATCACGTCAAAGAATACGATGATGGCCATTGTTCAAGCGTTTTGTCTGCTGGTTTTTCTTGGACTCACCGTCTGGCAGTTGAACCATCTGACTTGGAGCATCACCGACTATCGGGTGCGTATCAGCTCTAATTTGGAGAAGGGGGCTCATGTTGAGCAAAGCGAAAAGTAAAGCATGGCAACTGCTCATTGAAGACTCGAACCGTCCGGCAGAGGAGATTCGCTTGGCTACCGGACTTCGGGTCGATGTGATCGAGCAGATGCGCGGGGACGTGCAAAAACGACTACGAGACAACCCGGAGTTCTGATTATGAGACCGAGTTATCTGCCCGTCCAGTATGAGCATTGCCCGTACTGCGGAGGAATCTTGAACGTATTCGGGGACTGCGTGGACTGCCAGTTTCACGATGACCCGACTGAATGGTGGATGGACGAATGAGCCGACAGAAAGCCAAAGGCACACTGCTTGAATCCAAGGTGGTCAACTATTTGCGCGCCCGGTTGGGTGACAGCGAGCAGACGATACACCGTGAAGTGTTGCATGGGACGAAAGACCAGGGCGATATCACCGGTCTGCGTATCCACGGCCAGCCGGTCGTATTGGAGTGTAAAAACTACAGCACCTATACGGGGAGACTCAAGGAGTGGATGCAGGAGGGCCGTACCGAGGCGGGTAACGCTGACGCACCTTACTGGTTCGTCGTGTTCAAACAGAAGGGTCTCGGCTTGGACTCGCTGTCAAGCATGGACAACCAGCCCGTGCTCACCGACTTAAAGACCCTCGCATTGATAGCAGGACATGGAATCATCGAAGGAGACGAAGAATGAGCTACGACCTGTTCATAGTGGACAAGGATGTGCCGGAACCGGAATGGTTTGACGTATGCGAACGGGACGGCGAGCATGTGCGGACCGCTCATGGCCATTATTTCAACTACACGTATAATCTATCCGCGTTTTTCACCGATTACAAGGTCCATCCTAAGCATGACCTGGACGGGTTGACGGCCGGGGAGGCCGCAGCCCGTATCGACAAGGCGTTGAAAGACATCTACTTGGAACCATTGTATGTTTTGCGCGGCAAATACAATCCGCCGAACTATTGGGGCAGCGTGGACAGCGCCATCGCATGGTTGAAACTGATATACGACTATTGCCGGGAACACCCGGACTATATCGTGAGGGAACGCTCCTAAGGGGAAATGATGGAAGATAGGAAACTCGTTGATTTCGCCCGTTGGCTGAACGATCATCCGGGCGAATGGAATCTTTGGCCGTATCTCATTCTCATACAGGCCGACCGCAGGGATACCGTCGCATCGATGAGGCTTGTCATGGAACGCATCAAAAACCATCAGTACGACGAGTTCCGCGTGGACACCGTATTGCTCGAATACGAACTATTCAACGGTTTCATGGGCTTCGATAAGGGCAGCGTGCATGAAAACGGTCTCGCGTTGAAGATGAGGCTCAAAGCATGACCGCGCGGGGGGACGACCGGAAACTCATGCACTGGATAGCCTCACACGGATACACGGTGGTCAGGGCCACGACCGGCCACTGGAAAGTCTACGACAACGGCGTGCTGCTCACGGCGACGAGCGGCACGCCATCGGACTGGCGAAGCCGCCACAACTTCATCAAGACGTTCAGGAGACGATCATGTCAGACCCCGTGAACCCGGAACGGCTGCTGGAGGAGGCGGAATGAGCATCGTCGGCTTGGCGCATTTCATCGAACTGGCCGTGTTCTTCATCATCGGGATACAGGCGTTCCGCTACCTATTCAGGAAATGGAATATATCCCTATCCGATGAAGGCGGCGACGCGATGACGATCGTTGCCTTCAGCTTTGGATTGATAGCGGCTTTCGCAGCGCATGGCGTCTGCTGGGCGTTCATGCAAATGGTGTTCCCCGATTACACGTACTGGCTGATAGGAGCATGACAATGGTACGCAAAGGATACGTTCAACTGGTCAACAGCTTCTACATGAACCGTAAGGTACGCAAGCTCAGGCACACATGCCCGAGCGCAATAGGCGCGTTCACGATGATGCTTACTTTCTGCGGAGACAATCTTTCAGACGGACATATCAGCGAAGACGATGCGTTTTACGTGTTGGATATCACCGATTCAGAAATCGATGCGCTTTGCGAAGTCGGCATGATCGAGCCGGACGGGAACAACGGGTACTACATTCACGACTATCTCGCACACAATCGAAGCCGCGAACAGGTGCAGAAGAAGCGCGAAAGCAATGCTGAAAATTACCGAAAAGATAAAAACGAGGCGAAAACCTCCGATTCAGATAACTTTCAGACGGCTGAATCGCGTCTGAATCGGGACAAACACCAGAACACCAGAACACCAGAAGAATTATCTAAAGATAATTCAACTCCCCCTACCCCCTCGAAGCCGGACTTCGGTAATCTGCTTGACCGTATCGAGGCTTTCTATCCGACGAACAGGTTTGACGGGAAAACCTCCCAGTCCCGTATGCAGCTGGAGGTCGATTGGCCGAAGATCGTGAAAGCCGCTGGAGACTCCGACCCGAGCATGTTTCTCGAAGCCAAGGCTCGAGCGTATGCGGAGGCCACCGACGAGCAGTACGTGAAAACGTTCAGCCGGTTCATCGGCGGTGAACTGTACGCCCGCAACTGGGAGAAACCCAAGCCCGAAGCGCCGAAGCCACGACCAGGGCAACCGTTGAAATCCCGAAGCCAGCAGAACCTTGAGGCGAATCTGGCGAAAACATGGCAGTACATGACACCCGAGGAACGTGCAAGATACCAGCAGCAGGGAGGTTTCAATGCTCAGCAGGGGTGAGGCAGCAGCTGTATTGTCGCTTATCAACGCGCATCACGGCAACGCGCAATGGGATGACGTTCAGCTTGAAGCGTTCCATTCGGAACTGAGGACGGACATCACCGCCGCCGAGGCTCAGGAGGCGGTGAGACGCTTCTATGCGGAGAACGATACCGGCCGTTGGTGTGGTTCGGGTGACATCAACGCCATCGTCCGCCGACTGCGCGTCAAGGCGAAGCCCTCGGAGGCGGAGATCGCGCGTGAGTGCGATGCGCGGGGCTTGGAGGGTGACGCGGCGTGGCTGTACCGGCGTCAGCGCATGTTGGGCCGTCAACCCGAGGAGGCGGCTCGAATCACGGCCTCGAGTCGCAACCCGTTGGAGTTGGAGCCGGCGAAGCCGAAGCGGCGTACACCGGTACGGCATTTCCTCGGCGCGGGCGACTTGGGGTTGGGTGACATACTGCCGCGACACGCCGAACCACATTTGGAAAACTAGAGACGCCCGTGCATTATTGGTCTTGCTGACACGTCCGAAGCTCTTAATGAGTGAAGGTCTAGGTCAGTTTGTCTTTTTCCCCTGAAAACACGAGGCTCTGCCGCTATGACGGTTGCTGGCGGGAGATCGTGACCGACGCGCCGTCCATGCTCATCGGGCATGGGATACCCGAGAACCGGAGCCTGTTGTGCGCATGGCATGAACGCCAGCTCTCCAACGACCTGCAATGGTTGGAACGCAACCTGCCCGACCTGACCGAGTATCGCATCAACCGCGCCTACGGGCACAAGAACGGTGGCGGCGGGAACGCGGGCACGGCTCCAGCGCCCGTAAGGGAAACCCTGCACGACCTGCTGTACGCTGACGACGACCACGGTTATCCGGGCTTGCAAGGCACACTCTACGAGTGGGTGCGCAGCCTGAAACTGAACCTGCGTGAATCGGCGCCGCTGGCCGACATGGTTTACCGAATCGCCAATCACCCGAAACTCGACGAGCACCCGTCCACGCCCGTGTACGCGGAACCGGTTCACGGGCTGGTGCGCAAACTGCGTCGTTTCCTCACGGACGATGACGGGGAAACCGTGTTGTACGGGCCATGCCCCGCCAACGGGTGCCTGGGCCAGCTCTCCGGCTATGCGGACGCGGAGACGGCGAAATGCCCGCAATGCGGTTTCAGTATGCCGGTCGCCCTTATCAGGGCGGAACGGGTGAAGCGTCTCCTCCAATCGGAGGCGGTGAGAACCCGTGGCGAACTGTTGGACATCATCAAGGCGTGCGGAATGCGCGTGAACCGCAGCACTTTGCGTAGTTGGATACATCGAGGCCAGTTGCCCCAGCAGGGCGAGGATACGTACAGCAATCCGCTTTACCGGTTCAGTGATTTCTACCGTCTCGCGTCCGGCTTGTCGGAGGACGCGGACGTGTGGGAGATCATGCAGGTTTCGCAAAACCAATCCAAGGAAGGAGACAACAAGTGAGCAATCAGATTCAACCATTTGACTTCAACGGCATTCAGGTGCGTGTCCTAACCGATGAACACGGCAACCCGTGGTTCCTTGGAGCGGACGTATGCGCCATTCTCGGTACGGCCACCAACCATATTCGGGAATACCTCGATGCCGATGAAATCACCAATATCCGTAGTACGGATATTGCTCAGAACGGCGGCAAGGCACCCGTTTTCGTGTCCGAGTCCGATACCAGCCACTCAGCCCCATCCACTCGTCAGGACGGGGCACACAACTTCAACAAGCAAAGGGAAACCAATGAGCGACAACCTCAACCACATCAACGCGCGCATCGGAGGTGAGGCATGAGCACGATACGCTACATCAGCCTGTTCAGCGGGATCGAAGCCGCCACCGTCGCATGGCGCCAGCTCGGGTGGAAGCCAATCGCATACGCGGAAATCGAGCCATTTCCCAAAGCCGTGCTCAGACAACACTATCCGGAAGTACCAGATTTAGGAGATATGACCAAAGTTGACTGGAAACAATACCACCATGCGGCAGATGTCGTTGTGGGAGGAAGCCCCTGCCAAGCCTTCTCGATCGCCGGCCTCAGGAAGGCTTTGGACGATCCACGCGGCCAGCTCATGCTCGAATATCTCCGAGCTTGCGCAGAGATTGATCCGGAATGGATCGTCTGGGAGAACGTGCCCGGAGTACTGTCGGCTGAACACGGACGGGCTTTCCAATCGCTCCTTGAAGCCGTGGCCGAACTCTGGCCTGATGGCGGGGCGGCATGGCGAGTGCTGGACGCTCAGTTCTTCGGTGTGGCCCAACGACGCGAGCGTGTGTTCCTTGTCATCAACACTCGAGACTGGCGACGTGCCGCCCCGGTTCTTTTTGAGCGCGAAAGCCTGTGCTGGGATTCTGCGTCGAGCCGAGAGAAGAGGGAAACCCTTACCGGTGGAACTGCGAACGTCATTGGAAACGCAGATTCACACGTTGGAGAATGCCTGACACCCGGTGAGAGCCAGGCACGCCGCGTGTATGCGGCTGACGGCGTGATGCCGACGTTGAACGCGCGTGAGCATGGCGGGCAGAACCAGCATGCGGTCATGCTGGACTTCCACCAGCAGGACGGCAGGTTCCAGGCGTCGAACCATCCAGACGTGTCGAACACGCTCACCAGCCACATGGGAACCGGTGGGAACAACGTTCCACTTGTGAAAGCGTTCAAATGGAATCAAGGGGAACGCTCGCGCAGTCTGGCGATCGGTGATGTGAGTCCGACATTGAGCACCGACCATAATCCAGCCGTCTACGAGATAGCGGGAAACATCATCGGTCGCGGCCCAATGAACGGCGGATACCAGCTTGGTGTTGCCGACCCGGACGAAAACGGCGCTTTCACATTGACTTCCACCGATAGACATGCGGTGGCTGGAATCGAGAGAGAGAGAGAAGTGATGTGCCGGGCGGACAGCCAGGCGAACGCCGCATTGGACTCCGACCTCGCGCCGACCTTGATGGCGCACTCCGCGAAGGACGCGCCGATCATATACCCATCATGACAAGCAACGGAGATGACGTGTTCCCCGCGCTGTGCGCCACTGACGGAAGCAAACGGTTCATCGACAACCAGTCCATCAACGGTGGGCGACTACTGATCGACAGGAGGCGAACATGAGTCTCGCATTCAAAATACGCGGAGGGAAAGCGGGGGGGTAAGGGATTCCTGGGACAGGAAGAGCTTTCCGCCACACTCAGCACGCACAACGACCAATACCTATACATGGAAGAGGATTCGATGAAAGGTTTAACGGTTCGCAGGCTCACCCCGTTGGAATGCGAACGGCTCCAGGGATTCCCGGACGGGTGGACGGATATCCCGTGGAAAGGCAAAAAGCATTCGCCGGACAGCCCCCGTTACAAGGCGTTGGGGAATTCAATGGCCGTTCCGGTCATGAGATGGATAGGCGAAGGAATTCAACTCGTCGAAGACAACAAGGAACTTTTCAAGAAGGACAACCAATGAGCACTGAAATACAACGATTCGACTTCAAAGGCGCTGCACTGCGTACCTTGACCGATGAGGCGGGGGAGCCTTGGTTCGTCGCCAAGGACGTATGCGACATCCTCGGCATCGATACCAATCATCTCGGAGAAAGCCTTGATTCCGACGAGATGAATACCCTCCGAATTACGGAGGGAAATACCAGAGGCAATCCGAATAAGACCATCATTAGTGAGCCTGGCCTGTATCGTCTGGTCATGCGTTCGCGGAAGCCGGAGGCGAAGGAGTTCCAACGCTGGGTGACGCATGAGGTGCTGCCATCGATTCGCAGGCATGGTGCGTACATGACCGAATCGACTTTGGAAAAGGCAGTCACCGAACCCGACTTCCTTATCCGGCTTGCCACGCAAATCAAACAGGAGCGGGCGGAAAAGGAGAAGGCCCAAGCACAGGTCGAACGGATGCGTCCCAAAGCGTTGTTCGCTGACGCTGTGGAAACCTCGAAGACCAGCATCCTTGTGGGCGACTTGGCGAAAGTCCTGAAAGGCAATGGCGTGGATATTGGCGGCACTCGCTTGTTCGCGTGGCTGAGGGACAACGGATGGCTGATGAAAACCGGCAGCTCTCGCAACATGCCCACGCAGAAATCTATGGAATTGGGCTTGTTCGAGATCAAGGAAACCACCGTGGTTCACTCGGACGGTCACACGACCATCAACAAGACGCCGAAAGTCACGGGCAAAGGTCAGACGTTCTTCGTCAACAAGTTCCTCGGACACAGGGAGATTACTCAATGAGCATCAATCTTGGTACCACGGAAGTGGAATTGAGCTTGTACTCCAAGGCGCTTCAACTAGCCACGTTCACCGTGGAAGTCCCGGTGGTGGGCGAACTGGAACCGGACAGCGTGTGCATAGGCGACGACATGCAGCCACGCGCGCACGTGACAGTGACGCTGCCGCCCGACGGTTCCGTCGAAAAGGCCGTTAAAGCCGGGGTTTATGCGTTCCAGAAGGCGTTCAACGAGTCGATGGAATCGAGGAACGTATGAACTGGCTGAAGCGACTGCTGCACTTGGAGGAGCCGGAACCTAAGCTACCGGTGTTGGAGCCATGCCCTATCTGCGGACGCACACCCAAGCCGAAGTATGTATACGACGACATCCTTACCCGCTACTACTGTCAGGAAGACTCCGTGTGGCTGCTCTCGGAGTGGTGCGATCATTCCGCGAGTATCTTCTCGTTTGCCCCGTTTGAGGGCAAGGACGTTCCGAAGTGGAATACCGGTTGCAGACTGTTAAGGACAATTGCTGCCGTGCCAGTTCCCGAATGCCCTGTCTGCGGGGAGAAACCCACCGTGCAACCGGATACCGAGTCGGATATTCCCCAGCTTGTCTGCTCATGCAACGAACTGTTGGGCAACGATGGGATAACCAACGTCTATCAGCGCAAACACGAGTGGATACGTCGTTGCGTGGCGTTGAAACGCAAGCAGGACAACGTGAGTGAAATGGAACAACTGATCGGAGAAACACAATGAACGGACATTATCTCATGAGAATGCTCAAAAACCCGTGGAACGACTCTATTCCGAGTGTTCCACGGGTTTTCTTGTATAATCGGGCCCATATTTATGGTTATCAGTTATTAGCATCGTCATTCTATAACAGATAATCGATTATCTGTTATCGTCTTAACGATTCCGCCACGGTTCGGCTAGCCTCGTTGGTGACGGCCAGACGGTTCATGTCGTAGCGGTCAAGCATCTCGCGCGTGCTCCAGCCGCCTGAGGCCATGATCTCCCTGTCGGGGACCTTGCGGCGTCGTGCTTCCGTGGCGAATGAGCGGCGCAGCGAGTGCGGCGTAATTCTCCGCGCTGCCTTCACTTTTTCGCCCAGGCTGGTCACGACGCCGGCAAGCTGCGGATAGGTGACGCGCTTGCCCCTCCAGACAAGCAGCGGCCCTTTCCGACGTTCGCCTATCGCTCGTTCCACCGCCTTGGCGGCGCGTTGCCGGCCATCCTCTACCAGATGATCGCGGATGACCGGCAACCATGATGGGGTGAGCCGCAGTTTCTTCTTCCGGCTCATGCCTCTTCCACTTTCTCGGCTTTGAACGTGGAATCGTATTCATCGTAAGAGATGTCGCTGAGCCGCCTGTATCCGGCCTCCTTCAACGCCTTGTCGATATCCGGCGACCAATCGGGGCCCGAGGGGTCGGACGGTGTGAACGCGATAGGCTCGATACCGTCAGTGTCCTCGGTTTCGGAATGCAGCCACCAAGGGTCGTCTTCGTACACTTTGTCGGCACCGTCTGCCGGATAGAGGCTGAAGCGGAATGTAATCATGATAAATTTCCTCACTTTCCTGTGAGGCGTGCTATGCTAGTGCACGCCTCAAATTCGTTGAATGGTTTTGTTGGCATACGGCTGGAAGGGCCTAATCTTCCGGCCGCATTTTTTTACTCGTGGTAACCGCCCGTCAATTAGCACCGGACACGCACTAGTTCCAATCGACTGGGGCAAGCACCCGTAGGGTTTCGTCATTGTTGACGATCTCCCACAATCTCGCCATGTCATCGGCCTTGATCTGCGGGTAATCATCATTCCTGTCATAAACGATGTCGAAACCGTCCAATCCGGTGAGATAATCCTTGATATTGACCAAGCCTTTATCCTCAGCCTTATCGATGGTGCCGGTGGAAACGAGCGTGTCACCGAACGGGGAGAGTCGGGGGACGCCATGCCCCGAATACGTCCAATTGCCGATAATCACGTCATTGTTGGGGAATATGATGATTCCGCTCTCATTGTTGGTTGCGTCGAAAAGCGTGTCGAAGTCAGTCATGGTAGCTCCTTGGGTATGGTTGCAAAACGTCCCGAACGATATGCTCGGGACGCACTGATGGTAAGAATGTTTCAATCCACGCCCGGAAACCGGGTGACAACACGGCATTGAACGCCGGTAATGGTCAAGTCTAGCACTTTTTAGCGTCGGTGTACCGGCTCGGCACGGGCGTGGAATCGCCCCACTCGTCCATTGACTCAGAAGTCAGCTCCCACAAGCGTTCGACCTTGAGCTTCCCGTCCTGGAACAGCGTGTCCGCGTAATCTCGGAGTTCGTCAGCGTCGCTTGCGGACAATCCGGCGCGGCCGCAAGCCTCCATCACATCGTCCATCATGGTTGCGTCGCCTTTATGAGCCTGATACCACGTGACGATACGCTCGAAATAGTCGAGCGGAAGCGCCGAAGCGTTAGAGTTAACCTCGAAATCTGACCTCATGGCCGCGTACAGGTTTCGACCCAGCTCCTTGAGTTCCCTGACGCTCTGAGAAACGTGAGTAGGCATGATATTCCTCCTGAAAAATGTTCGGGCACGACAGTCGCCGTGCCCCTTGTGTTTTGGTTTGCTAATTCCCAGAAGGTCACAAGATAGTCCTATGGCCTTCAGTGTATCAAGATTTTGAGTATTCCTTGCATAGATCGGCGGCGAACTTGCTGAGATTATCCGGGTCAAGCACATAGCTTTCCCCGTCCTCCCCCGCTTCGTCATACCATTTCCACACCTCATGCAAGGCAGCTTCCATACGCTTGGTGTTCAGACCGCCGATATCCGAGTTGCCGGCGTTCCCGAAACCGTCAACGACTGAGAAAGCCTCGGTCAGATTTTTAATGCCAAGAATTTCAACGCCTTTTATAACGCAAGAATCAATCTCAGTCGCCTCGCTATCCTCAACGCTGAGATAGTCCAGAAAGCTCGAGTATGGCACCAAGACACGCTTCGCGCCATGCTTAACCGCGTAGGCCACTACGTCCTTGGCGCTAATGGGAGTGGAATGCACGTCACCATCGGCATTGATTTTGCCGATAGCCACAAGCCCCCTAAGCCCAGCCAGGTAGACGTGGAGATCATAATCTGGATTATTATTGTATTCAGCCAGCCCTCGAACCACCAACGCTATGGCAAGGTCACAAATTCCGTCAGCCTTGCCCATTGACGCCGGCGCAAGATTCACGTTGATGCGACAGTCGGGCCATGTGATACCGCTTGCTTGCATTCCGACCTTGATACGCTCTCGCGTATCGGATAGGCTTGCGTCCGGTAATCCGATAAGACTGAAATATGGTAGTCCCTTTCGTAGAAACGCTTCCACCGTGACGCCATACAGGTGCTTGCCGGTCGTGTTAATTGTCTTGCATACGATGCTCATTTGATTACCTCCTGATTCCAGTCCAACATGTCAGCGGCCAACCATTGACCGCCGCCCGAAGCATTCGCGTACAGCCAAGCCCGATATGAGATTCGAGCCGCCTTATCGCGCTTTACCCATGCCTGAAGCCACATGAGACGCAACCTCCAGCCGGGTATGCGCCGCCACAGTTCCGTGTTCGTGGCCGGGTCGAAACGCTCATAACGGTAGACAGCGGTAATCATTCCGACTCCCTGGAATCAAGTTCCGTACCATCCTGGCGACTGGCGGCGAACACGTCACTGCCGATATCGTCAACGTCGTATAGATCGCCGTCACCGTTCTCCTCCACCCAATCGCACAGTTCAGCGAAGGTCAATCCCTTGGGAGCCTTGACCTGCCGGTATTCGATTGTCGTGACATGCTGGGAGATACGGTAGGTCTCCATACCGTCGTCTTCCGCCATCGCGGCGAAAAACTTCAAGCTGGCGCGGACCTTGCGCATACGACTGTACGCCGTATCGACAGGCACAAGGTCATTCATCATCTGGGCCACGTCATCGTCGGCGTCATAGCCGCCGTCCGCAAGCTCCCTCAACTGGTTTTGTACGTGCTCCAGCGAATCCCATTCGATGAAAAACTCACGGCCGGACGGCAACCCATCAACCTTATATCCATCCAATACCCACAGGACCCGCGCCTCGGACATGCCCCGCACCTTTTGGCATACATCCCCTAGCCCCGAGCCCTCAATCAACGCCTGCAAATTCTCCAACTTGTCTTCCATGACAAAACCTTCCTTTGTATTGTTCGGTAAAACGATTGACGGAACAATAGAACGCTCTAAAGTCCCGTCTAAATGCTGATTTATGTGAAAACCGCACCATAGAAAGCCCTATGATGCGGTTCTAAATGATGGTTTCTATAAGAATGGCCTCATAGAACAAGTCCATGAGGCCATGAAAACGATAACGGCTATACGCTCCGCCTGTATGGTGGAATGTCCAACGTGGCTTCCAATCCGTCGTTAACATGCTCCGCGTCCCTCAACGAGAGTCGTCCGAACCATTGCAGCAGTTCGCTCCTGTTGAAGTAGAAGCGTTGCGAACAGCGCACGAGTGACGGCTTCAACAGCCCCTCGGCCTTCCAGTCGAGCAGCGGCACGTCGCCGGCCTCATCCCAATCAGTGTTGCCGGTTATCTTCGCCACGATACCCGACACCAGATCACCGTCAACCTCGGTGATTACCACGGGACGCGGCTTGCCGATACCGGGATGGTCGGGAAACTCGACCCACATCAGCCACACGTCATACAGGCGCGGTTCACTTGGCGTACTGGTCATAGACAGCATCCTCCGAATCATTCCAATCGGCGGGCAGTATCACATGGCCCTTCTCCGAACGCTCGAACATGTAGGCATTGTGAACAGGCGGCACCGGATAGCCGTCCGGCGTGTGCCGCGTCGGCTTGAACGGCAACCCGTTGTCCACCAGAGACTGGCGTAAAAACATGTTGACTGCGGTGCTCAGGCTCATGCCCATGGAATCGTAGAGCGCGGCGGCACGCGCCTTGACATCATCATCGATATTGGCGACCAGCTTACCCATAATAAACCTCCTTAACGGTTAACAGATGGTATCAATCATATACCATATTGGGATAGAATAGTATCCGAATTTTTACTAGTAGATGTAAATCTCACCCGCCTTGTGTTTCCACCCGTCCGGCGCGTCAGGGAACGCCTTACGCCATTCAGGTGTCAGAGATCCAAGCAAATCGGCGTAATCATCAAACGAGAACACGTCTTCATACTGTGCCTCAATATCGTGTGCCACACCGTCCAGTTCGCCCAACATATTCATGAACTGTTGAGTTTCGCCATCGGGATACACGTATTGGGTGATCATAAGGTTACTCCGCCAGTCGTCCAAGTATTCTCGGACGCGGTAATCGATCAACGTAAGTTTGATAGTGGCGCTCATAGTAATCTCCTAAAAAAGTATTGGTTTGGTTTATAGGTATGGGATGCCGTCCAGCGGAAGTGAGGAAAAATGCTGGACGGCAAGAACTTAGAACAGCGGCAAAGCAAACCGCTTATCGGGTAAATCGGTGGCGTTCAACGCCGCCAGAATCAGATCGGACGTATGCAGTGGAATGTTGGCACGCACGGCCGCGATATTCCCGGCAGTGTAGGCGCAACCGGACGATTCCAGCACCTCACGAATCTTCGCCGTGGATATCCTGACTTCCATCACAGCACTCCCAGCAAATCATCGACAAGCATGGCGATAGCGGTTTGATAACGCTGATACGTGGTGGAATAAGCACAGTCGTAAACCTCACGCGCTCTCTTATCCAGCACGTCCAACGTGAAACCGCTATCAGCGGTCAAACGTTCCATTTCATCATTGTCAGGCGGCGTACTGGGCATACAGCCGACACCCTCCAAGGTGTCCATCGCGCGCCGGCGTAAATCATCGATGAAACCATGCTGACCATCGAACACGGCGGATAGCTCATCTTCGTTGTCATCGGCCATTTCCCACGCCGACTTCAACAACAGTCGCGTGGCCTTGTCTCTCAGCTCGCTCATGTCACGCCGCCTTAGCCCACAGGTTACGGGCAACGGCCACGTAATCGGCCACCGCCTGTTCTAACTGCTTGTCACTGCCACGCTCATACCTTGCACGGTAGGCGACTACGCATTTGCCGTTGGCCGAAGCGATGTACGCCACCTTTTTACCCTTGCTGGTACGGAACGCCTTGATATGGCCCAAACCTTGCAGTTCCGGGCATTCCTTAGCCATCATCAGGTCAGGCAGAGTCGCGTAGGACACGGCAAACGTGTTGACCTTGGGCGGGACTTCAGGGATCTCTTGAGTGATCGGGGCCGGTTCATCATCAAGAAACTCATCCTCACCAGCCCATTTGCTTTCATCTTCAACCTCGGTAGGCGGCAGATGACGCACCATACCTTGCTTAGGCCAATGGTCAATAGTCGTAAACCGTTCGTTCTCGCATGTCCAACGGGACTCAAAATCAGCCACCGTGATACCGGAAACGCTTTTAGCATCCATCCCCGTCAGCACGGGAACCGTGAACCCGTAAGCCTTACGCTCATTGTCAGGCACCAGAAACCAGCCATGTTCAAGGTCGGACTGGCTTGCTTTCATACCATCCAATAGTTCGGCGTATTTCTTCTCACCCTTGGCCTGAACATTCCAAGACGTGCCAGCGGACGTTTCCGACAATCGCCAGATACGCTTCAGCCGGGCGTTTACATACCGCACGTCATACTTACTATTGTCCTTACGCAAGCGTACCCACATGCCGCTCACGGCATTCACGTTACGCGACGGGTCATTAGCCAGCTTCTTCATTTTGTTTACCTCATTTCAAAAAAATCGATTGTCAGATCTGCACGCCACGGTGATAGGCGTAATCGCCATACACGCAAGTGGCAGTGTCGTTAACGCCGTAAGGCGTGGAACATTGGGGAGTCGGCTGGATAAAACCAACCCACCTGAGAAAGAGAGTGGCCGCGACTAGCGCGGCCACAAGCAGAACATGACGGACTCTCAACACTCGCCATCCTCAGTGGCTTCAGTGTAGAAAACGTCGTCCATCTGGTCATTATCAAAACGCTCATTGATGTAATCGGACAACGCTTCAACGTCGCCGTCGTTGTAGAGTCGGGCGATTCTTCCACACCCTACGCCGTTGCCTTCCAGCATGTAAGCGTCCTGGGCCCAGTAGGGTTCGCCTTTGAAAGCCGCGTTATATTCGGTTTCGGTGACATACCCGTAATCGCCCAGACGGTAGATGCCCTCACAAGGCTGAAACCCGTCATACCGGCATTTAGGCGTAAGTTTCGCGTCAACACGCTCCACCATATCCGTAATATCCTTAGCGGTAATCATTGTTAGCTCCCTTAAAACAGCGGGGGCACGGCTCCCATGCCATGCCCCGAAACGATTGATTTAACGATGGACTCGCACCATGTAGCCGCGTCCCCAGTGGTCGATCACGGCAATCACTCTGCGTAATACCTAGCCGGGTTATTCTGCATGTCAACACGCCGCCATGCCCTGACCAGTTCGACAGTCGAAGCATACCGTTCAACAGCCGACCGACTACGGTCGTACCGGACGGCCATATCATTGTCGAAACCGATAACCGTGTCCGCCATGATATGACGCGCCTCTTTTGCCGTGATGGCCTCACGATGCCAGTTGCCATCAAAAACGTCGTCGGCAACCCAAGCGTCACGCTCAGCCCTCGAATCAAACACCATGAGATACCCCGGCCATGACCCGTCATCCCATTTTTTGCCGACACCGTAAGTCCAGTAGAAAGCGTAATGATAGCGTGCCATCATGCCACCTCGCCATCGAAGTGACGTTCGGCGGCTACCGCGTACAGCACGTCATGCATGGTGTCGGTACTGTAGCCGTTGATATTGGTGACAACTTGCAAAGTCTGCTCGGACACACCGTAATCATCTTTTAGCGCGTCCCACATTTCCTCGATAGACATTGTTGAATCTCCCTTGAATTGATGAAGCGCGGAGACAGCCGCGCGACTGAATGAACTTGGGCGGAGAATGCCGCCCGACATGTAAAAGGTCACAGCCACGGGTTACGCGCGAATACGCTCACCGTCATGGTGTCCTCATGAGCTTGGTACCCGTAACCGTCAGGCATATAGACGATATCCGTGTAAGGCGGTTCGCTACCGTCGCCCGCACCGTCATGCCAATAGCACTGCGGCAGGTCGGAACCGTCTTCGAGCTCGCAGTAGGGCGAGTTGACGGCAAGATTGTAGACGTCCTCAAATGTGTAGGATCGCGGCGCGGCCTGGGGCACCGACTGCGCCGGCGCGGACTGTACCGACTGGCTGACAACCGGCGCGGCCTGAACCGGCTGGCTGACAACCGGCGCGGCAACCGGCACCAACTCGTTAACCCGCGCTTGTACAGCGTCATAATTATCACCGAGAGCGGCACGCCTCGCCTCACCGTCACCGTACTCACCACGGATAACAGCGGCGGCGAGAGCGTCAATATCCACCGGTTCCGGCTCACTGACAAGCTTGGATTCCGGCACTGGTATCGGAACCAGCACGTGAGGGGTAACGTCCTCACGGATAGGCTGAGTAGTCTCGGCGGCATTGGCCGGAACCGACACCATGCCGCACAGGGCGGCGAACGCGGCAACAGCCGCAACAAACTTCTTACGCATGATAGTCCTCACTTCCATGTGAGGCGGTACAATGAGTACCGCCTTTTTAATCTCTCAATTGATAAAGGTCAGCCCCGCAAGTGTTGGCGCACTTACGGGGCATTTATGTTAGGCCAATAGGCCCAGTGCCTAGACTATGGGATAAACCCAGTGAGCTAGGCCAACTGTGTACAATGCCCACAGTCAGGCAAAGAATTGATTAGGGCGCACACCTAGCTTTCGCTAGTGTTTTCTTTTGGCTTATCAGCCTCTAACAGCTTGCGCGGATTACTGACCTTGAGCGCGTCAGCCACCTTGATGACGACGTTAAACGAGGCGTCACCTAGGTTCCGAGCGCCGGTCTCCCAAGCAGCTATGCGCTGCTGGTTCACACCGTCTACCCTATCGGCCAACTGCTTCTGCGTCAGCCCTCGCTTCTGCCTTAACTCCCTAAGACTCATGGCTCACCTCGCTCTTCGCTACAGTGAGCCCAATTATACCTTTGGCTTAATCGCAGACGGGGTTTCTGATGCCATCGCACCGCGTTCTTTCAGCGGCCCCCGCACTACTCGCAAGGCCTCTGCCTTGCTTCGCTATCCCTCACCGGCCTGTAGCCGGGATGTCGGTATCACTGTTCAGTTATCAAACTTCTGGACTCACAGACTGGAGCCTGTCTAGCGCCCTGAGGTCTGTGGTCTCTGCTTGGCTTTCCGCCTTGCGTGGTTCCCACTATACACACTCCCAACTGGGAGTGCAAATCAGGTACGGCACGACACCACGCAACCCGTTGCAAACACTCGCATCTCTCGGCGTGTCGAAACCCACAAAACACGACACAAAAACCGCGCGGCACGACACCACGCAACACACCACCAGATCACAGACCCGCAGACACAGACACAGCCATGACATAGAGGCACACCACCACGTCACAACTCACAGACGGATAGGCCACGTCACCACCACGTGACGGACTCACACGGACGGATAGACGGAGAGGGACACGAGACAGTCAGGACAGCCGTACAACACGACCACCACGTCACCCTCACACTCAGGCAACAACGCATAGGTACATGCACACACGGGTACCACGACCACCAACATAGGGGCGGAGAGGGGTACCGGCACCCGTTATACATTTGGCCGCTAGGTGTCTGGTTTCGCCCGTGAATGCCGCTCCCAGACTTTTTTGAATTAGCGTGACATGGTGTGTCGCACCAATGATTGCAACGGTTTTCGGGCTGTGGTCTTTTCCGGTTTCTGTGCAACGCTTGTTGCAACGCTTGTTATGAGTAAACTGTCGTGTAGATGGATTGTCGGGGATTGGAGCAAGGCTCAGATTCCTGACAAATTATTATTCACCCCGTATGCCATTGGCGTCGGGGTTTTGTTTTTGCCGTGCCTTCAGATCACATCAACAGACAGTGTTGGTGTCGTTTCTTGAACCGGGGCGCGGTGTGGACGGTTGGCAGAGTCCGGTTGATTGCAGTGGCTTGCTAAGCCGCCGAACGTCGTTTTGGCGTTCCGCGAGTTCGAATCTCGCACCGTCCGCGAAGTATCGAGGGTCGCTCCCTTGGTGCTTTATGAGGTTGGCTGAATAAACCCGGATTGCATGTATGCCGGGTTAAGGCTGCGTCACGGCTTAGCGGCACCCTTTAGCGGGGGAAGTGTGACGAGGAACGCTACAGCGGTACACGGTTAGTGCATCACATGCTCGGCGTTGGTGGTAAAACGCAATCCACCACCTCGCAATTCTTAGCTCATCTACATGTCGTAGAAGGAGTTTCCTAGGTCGTTTCTATGAAGCGGCCTTTGTTTTCCCGATCTGGTCTGCTACGTAGGGGCTGGGGGTGGATGACCTACGGGTCGCGCCACAATCGGGGTCTGGCGGTAGGCACGTGGAGTGCGCGTCGGCTGTAACCCGACTGCCTTTGGCAATGGGAGTTCGATTCTCCCTGCCGCCACAATCGCAATGTAGTGCCAAATATCTGGTTGTTAGGACTGGGGCTGAATACCTAGGGGGCCCCGGTCGCAGAGAACGTCGGGTAGCGCCCGGAGATCGTCGCATTATATTCGTGCGGCGCGTTGCGAGATTTGGAGAGGCCAGCCGATTGGCGGCGGCAACTGTTCCGAAAACAGTCTGCCCTTACGGGCGTGTGGGTTCGACTCCCACTCTCTCCGCGGAGACGGCTGGTCGGACGTCTGACGAGCGAAATATTACGACCTATATGCCCGTGGCCGAGTGGTTCAGGCACCGGTCTCCAAAACCGGTTACGGAAGTTCGATTCTTCCCGGGTATGCGATGCCTTGAGAAGAGGCAGCTCTTGGCGGTGACAGCTTCTCAGTCATCGCCAGTCGCCGGCGGCGGCTTCACGCCATGCCGTACGGCAATAACTGAATAGCCTTCCTCTAGTGGGAGGCATGGCATTGTAGCTCAGTTTGGTGGAGCGGACGCCTCGTAAGCGTCAGGTCGCCGGTTCGAGTCCGGCCATTGCCTCTAGGTGCCGTCCGACCGCAGAACACGGCCTTTCTCTCGCTGCTTATGCTGCGCAACGGACGGCACCGTCCCCTTTATCAAGGAGTCGTCATGGCTTGGTCGAGTTCGAATCGCAGGGAACGGTTCAATCCGGGTTGGGAGCGGACTCGCAAGCTGATATTGGAGCGCGACCATCATCGCTGCCAGTGGCCGGTGACCGACGAGTTCGGTTTCACTCATATCTGTGGCCGTCCGGCCAATCAAGTGGATCACAAGGTTCGCAACCCGTCGCATGACGATGACTCCTCCGAGAACCTGCAATCCCTGTGCCAATACCATCACGAGCAGAAAACCTGTCAGGAGTCCGCCGAACAGCGTCGTAAGAACAGGGAGCGTCGGAAGGAAGAGGAATGGTATTCGCATCCGGCGTATCGACGGACTGTCTCGTAACGGGTTGCGGCGAGCTTGCCGCGGCCGATGGATTGTGCCGTAGCCATTACAATCGCAAGGCTTATTCCGGTAGGCCGGTGACGCCTATCCGTGCCCGTGTGTGTCCGATGTGCGGTATGGCGTTCCAGTTGACCCGATGCTCGAAGATTTTCTGTTCCCCTACTTGTCGCAAGCGGTTTCAACGGTTTCGGGCGAAGCACCCGTATACAACATTGGCCAGTGCCCCCAATCCGATTATCGAATCGGAGCCTTTGACTCCCGAGCCGGTGCGGAGCATGACGTATGGGGCTTTCACGGAGGCTGATATCTGGGCCAAGTGTGATGGTACTTGCAGGGGTTGCGGCAAGCCGGTTTCAAAAGACATTGACAGTCCGGACGCCGGTACTCCCGCGTGGATTGTCCCGCCCGAGGACGGTGGTGAGCCATCGTTCGAGAATCGGGCGATTTTCCATTACAGGTGCGTGCGACGCCACGTCTGACGCGCCTTCTGCAGAACGAAGCCCGTCATGGGACGAAAGTGGTGAGTCATGGCTGGGAACGGAAGGAAGGCGGCGAAGCCCAAGACGGGTGGCGGCTATGAGGTCGGAGCGCCGCTGGCCGAGGTGCCGGAGGATTGGACATTCGAGGAATTGGAGCCCATCGGCCCCGAACTACCGGACGCTTCCGAACTGAATCTTCTTGATGGCGTGTGGAGCCCGTTCGTCCGTAAATACTATGACGCTTTCCGTCGTACCCCTCAGGCGCGCCAGTTGCGCACGAAATGGGAGTGGTGGAATTTCTTCTACAAGCTGGCCGTCATGGACAAGAGCATCAAGAAACGCTCCTATGACGGTCTGGCCCCGGAGATGCGCCAGTCCATGAACCAGTATGGTGATACCCCCGACGCTAAACGCAAACTGAAGATGGAGGAGTCGCAGGCGAACGACATGGCCGCTGGGATCGTGGGCTTCCAGATTCCCGATGACCCGAACAACGATTTCGATGATCGTGCGCGGGCGGTGCTCTGATGCATGATGTCATCCCGAAACTCAACGCGAAGGACAGGCAGCGTTCGCTGGGCCGTCTTGCGGTGTGGTGGATCGAAACGTTCACGCTCATCGGTCGCGGCGACGCGAAGGGCATGCGTATCCGCCACTCCCCCGAATACTTCCAGTTCATCATCGACTGCTATGCGCTCGACCGTAATGGTAGGCGTAGGTTCGGTCAGGTGTTCCTCGCCCGTCCGAAGGGCTGCAACAAGAGCGGTTTCGCCGCCGAGATAGCCATGTTCGAGGCTTTCGGCCCTTGCCGGTTCGCTGGTTGGGCGAAAGGCGGGGAAACCTACACGTTCCTCGGCAAGACCTATACGTATCGCAAGGGCGAGCCGATGGGCCGTCCCGTGAAATCGCCTCTCGTGGTGTGTCTGGCCACCGCGGAGGAGCAGACCGGCGAGGTCTACGACACCATCTACTACAACTGCACCGAAGGGTATCTGAGGTTCCTTGCCGGCGATGGCATGGATGCGGGTAAGACCCGTATCCTGTGGCCGAAGACCGGCATGGAGATTCGATATTCGACAGCAGCCGCGCGAAGCAAGGACGGTGGCCTTCAGACGTTCGTGTGCTTCGACGAGGTTCACCAGTACAACAACAAGCGCCTGCGTGACCTGTTCGACATCATGACGCAGAATCTTACGAAGCGTGGCGTCGCCGCCGACCCGTGGTATCTGATGACCACGACCATGTATCAGCCGGGCGAGGACAGCGTGGCCGAACGCGCGTTCAAGACGGCGCATGATCTCATGGAGGGCCGTCTGCGCGGCTGGGAGGATTTGCTGTTCGACCATCGTTACGCCGACTTGGCGTTGGACGATTTCGCCGACGACGAGAAACTTGAGCATGCGGTCTACGAGGCGTACGGTTCCGCGATGAAATCGCCTGACGGCAAGGACTACATCTTTCTCCCCGATGGGCGCATGGTGCCGGTCGGCCCTGATGGGCGTTCCGCCGAAGGCTGGTCGTTGAGGGACGAGGGCGTCGAGCCCGGCCCTTCGAAGTACGGTTGGTGTGATTTGCGGCGAACCGTGAAGAAGATTCTCGACCCCGCGTATGACCCGAACAACGCCATCAGGTTCTACTTGAACTCGTTGGCCTCCGCCGTGGATGCGTGGCTGACCGAGGACATGATTAAATCGCATGCGGTTCACCGCGACATCGTGGACAAGGCCATCGCCTCGCGTGACCTGAACCGGTTGAACGACGCTTGGCAGCAGGTGGTCTCCGACACCGATGAAATCACGTTGGGCTTCGACGGTTCCGTGTCCGATGATTCCACCGCGCTGGTGGGTTGCAGGATACGCGACGGCATGCTGTTCCTCATCAAATTGGAGCAGAAGCCGGACGGCCCGCAGGGCGCGAAATGGCGTGTTGACCGTGATTCGTTCGACGGCAGGGTGCGTTGGGTGTTCAACCATTACAACGTGGTCGGCATGTTCGCGGACACGGACGAATGGGAGCCGTACATCGCGCAATGGGAATTGGATTACGGCGACAGGCTTCAGGTGTATCCGAGGTCGAACGGCTCGCACATCCGCTTCCCGATGAACGGCTACAAGCGTGACGTGATGAGCGAACTGAAGACCATGCGCGCCGCGTTCAACGAGCCCATGAGAACCGTATCCAAATACGACGAGCCCGATGTGACGAACATCCAACTGTTCGCCGACCCTCGGCTCATCGACCATTTCCGCAACGGACGCCGCAAGGACAAGCCCGAAGGATACCTCGTGTTCAAGGAGACCCCGAACAGCCCTCATAAGATCGACGCCGCCATGGCCGGGCTCCTCGCCTACCGTGCCCGCGACATCTACTTGGGTGCCGCCGTTTCCAACGAAGAGGAGTCGTTCGCCCCCGTGCGCGTCTGGTGAATCTGATGAAAGGAGGCCGCATTGGCCGAACTGCAGAGCCTTATCCCCGGCGACGAGGAGCCTGACGGCGATGCCATGCTGCTGACCCAGCTGGCGAACGGCCTCGTATCCCGTATTCCGACCCTATGCACGTTGAAGACGTTCTATGACGGCAAGGAGCAGGTGCCGGTCAAATCGATTCCGAAAAGCACCAACCAGTCCGGCTACGCGGTCTACCAGAGGTTCGTCTCCATCTGTCAATTGGATTTGGCGAAGGCCATCGCCGATGCGGTGATACACCGCCAGCGGCCCACCGGGTTCCGGCTCATCGCCGACAAGACGATGCGTTCCACTAAGGCGGACGACATGTGGTCTCAGTGCCGCATGGAATTGAAGAGCCGTCAGATGTTCCACGATCTCGCCGTATACGGCAACGCCTACGCACTGGTCAACAAGAACAAGCTGCCATCGCATATCACGGTGCTCAGCCCGTGGAACACGTACGTCTCCTCGGACGAGGATTCGGCGGTCAACTACTGGTACAAGGCCAGCGAGGGCTGCGAATATCTCGCCCTCTACCGTCTGATACGCAATGATGACGGCAGCGTGAAGGACGTCTACTGCCGCATCGCCTACAACGAGACCGACTCCCGAAGCCTCCTTGAAGAAGGCGACGAGGAGGAGATATACGGCATCGCCAACGACGATTCCAAGATTCATCCAACGCTGTCACCCACGTTCCAATGGGATGGCGGTGCGGAAAGCTCCTATGATTTCGCGGAGAAATGCGAATGCCTTCCCATCGTGCGCATGCACGCGCCGGGCGGCAAGGGCCAGTTCGAGCCGCATATCCCTACATTGGGCAGCATCGACCAGCAGCGTTTCCAGCGTTTCTGCATTCAGGAATTGCAGGCGTTCAAGCAGCGTGCCGTGTCGATGAGCAACATGCCTCAGTTCTACAAGGAGTCCGACCCGCAGGTTCGTGACGGTTTGGCTCAGGCCGGAGACCGTATCGACTACAAGGATCTGTTCCAGCAGGGGCCCGACGCATTGTGGCTGGTTCCCGGTGACGCGAAGTTCTGGGAGTCCGGCGTCACGGACATCAACCCGCTCATCACCGCCGTGGCTTCCGACATCAAGCATCTCGCCGCCTCCTCCGGCACCCCGTTGGATATTCTCAGCCCGGACGTTTCCGGCAGCGCGGAAGGCGCACAGCTCAAGCGCGAGGGTCTGGTGTTCAAGGTCGAGGACATGAACGCGCGTGCCAATGACGGGTTCACCCGTCTCATGCGCATGGCGTTGGAGGCCGATGGCAACAGCGCCGCCGGCGAACGGTTCGAGACCGTGTGGAAGCCCATCAACCCTCCATCACAGTTGGAGCAGGCTCAGGCCGCGAACTATTCGAAGGGCATTCTTCCCGTCAAGACGAACATGCGCCGCAGCTACGGCATGACCGAGATCGAGATAGCCGAGGCCATGCAGGACCTCATGGACACGCAGTTCGCTCAGGCCATGGCCTCCGAGAACGCGATGATCGAAGGCAAGACCTCCCAGCAGTCGGCGGGCGTCCTGCCCGACGAGACGGATTCTCTCGCGTTCACCGATACCACGAGTGAAAACGACGTGGTGCAGGCGGATGAGCCCCCGACCGTGGACGGTGAATGATGGCCGTTATGACCTTGGAGGTCGCATCCAACGCGCTCCAATCCTCACGTCAGAGGCTCGTCAACGAGTATGTGAGGCTGGCCCGCACCATGTGGCTCAGCCTCACGCCAGCCGACTGGTGGAACGACGCCGTGACCTACGGCGCAGCCGCGAGGCTCGCATTGCTGGAACTCGCCCTGATAGGCCAGGTGCGCAGGCTGGGAATCAGCTACGCTGACCAGACGCTGCGCATGGTGGGCGTCGCTCCCGCCGGCAATGTGCAGCAGCTCGTCTATCCGAGGGTCAACACCGACCCGTGGCTGGTGGCCGCACGCCCCGCAGAAGACTATCGCGGCGAGGCCGTCAAGAACCCCGGCATAAGGCCGGAAACATGGCCCAAGAAGGGTGATGAGCTGTTCGATGAGGTCAACAAGTGGCTGCAATCCGCGTTGCAGCGATTGCAGACCAACGTGTGGGACAACGTGGAACGGGCCTCCACCGACGCCACATTGGGCCGGTATCGCGGCAGCAAGGTGCTCGAATACCGCAGGGTGCTTCATCCGGAGCTTTCCCGTTCCGGTTCGTGCGGCCTGTGCATAGCCGCCGCAGACCGATGGTATTCGACCGCAGCCCTGCTCCCCCTGCACGCGAACTGCAAGTGCGGCGTCGCCCCTGCGGGCTCCGACTACGATCCCGGATTCCAATTGAACTCCGACGATCTCAAAAAGCTCTACGAACAGGCCGGAGGCACCACGGCGGCGGCGTTGAAGAACGTGAGGGTCAAGACCATCACGCACGGCGAACTCGGCCCGATCCTCATGGCGCAGGACGCGAGGGATACGCCGAACCCGGTTCCCGGCAAGGATTCCGACAAGTGGACCACGCCGGACCGGAAAACCACGCTCCAACAGTTCCAGCGGATGAAGGACCGTGCGATCGAGTTCTCCAAACGCTACAAGCAGGTGTCCGACACCGGCAAGGAAGTCCACTTCAGATACGAGGGCCGAACCTACAGGTTCAAGCCGTCGATCCATCTGAGGCAATCATGGGCATACCAACGTGCCCTGCTCAACCAAGTGCAGTCGATGCTCGGCACCGCTGCCTAACCAAGAAAGGCCATCATGGCTAACAATCAGGAGAATCAGACCGTCACGGACGGTTCTCAGAACGCCGGTCAGACCGTCACGGCCAATACCGGTACGGATTACATCGCGAACAGCTCGATCACTGGTCCCATCACCGATTCCAATCTCGCCGCCAATAGCGTGACCCACCAGAGCATCATCGCCAACGCAGTGACCACCGAGAAACTTGCCGCGAACAGTGTCGATGAGACGGAAAACGGCCCCGACTGGAAGGCATTGTCCCGTAAGCACGAGAAGCAGGCCAAGGACAACTACGAGCAGCTTCGCAAGACCGAAGCCGCCTACGAGGAGTCCCAGAGCCAGCTGCATGACTTGCAGGTGGAAAACGCGCGCATGAAGGCCCAGAAGGCCCACCCGCAGATCAGCGATGACGTGTTCGCCCTGTGCGGTGAGACCGAACCGGAGAAGATTTCCGAATGGGCCGAAAAATACGCGGCACTCAATCCAGTTACGTCTCCGGTGAAGGCAGAACCTGTGCGGGAGAAGGCCGAACAAGGGGCACGTACCCGTGGCGAGGGAGCCCCGAAGATTCGTTCCGGCACATACGCAGACGGATACGCCGCCGCCAAGGCACGTCAGGAGCAGCGGCGCCAAGCCCGCTCCGCCAAGTAACCACAAACATTCAATCGAAAGGAAAAGCACATGGCATACGAGAATGTGCGCTCCACCGGCACCGTGACCGTGGAGGAGAACAACGAGTGGCGTTTCGGCAACCACACCGACGACGGCATCGTGAGCGTCACCCTCGACCTGTCCACGTTCAACGTGAACGACAAGACGAAGCGCGACAAATACCTGACCGGCCTGGGCGACAAGGCCACGACCATCTGGATCAAGAGCGGCATCCCGCTGGCCAAGATCACCGCCAGCGGCGAATACGGCCCGTATGACCCGAATGCTACCGATGGCCGTCAGAACAAGATCGCCGGCCTGCTGGAAAGCATGGTGGAGATCAGCGTCACGTTCGGCGGCTGGGATGTGGTCAACGGTGCGAACGTCGGCATGCGCTACCGTGGTGACATCATCAAGAGCAAGCTGCCGGTCGTTCCCGCCGACGGCGCGGTGTGGGGCGGCAGCTTCTTCGACATCGAGGACGATACCGTCACCCCGCTGTCCAACGCTTCGGCCACCTCCAACATCACGGTTCCAGCAACGGTCACCGCGGCGAACATCACCGACGCCTCCACCGTCGGCCGCAGCATCCTGACCGCCAACGATGCCGCCGCAGCTCGCACCGCCATCGGCGCCGGCACCGGCAACTCGAATTTCGACGGCTCCTACAACAGTCTGAAGGACAAGCCGACGATTCCCCCCGCCTACACGCTGCCCGCCGCCACGGCGAACGCGCTCGGCGGCGTCAAGCAGGTGACCATCGCGGCGGGTGCCAGCGCGGCGGACATCGTGACCGCACTCAAGACAGCCGGCATCGCCAAGTAACCAATCCAACAACCCTTATAAGCCCGCCCATTGTGGCGGGCTTTCGTATATCTGAAAGGAACCCTCAATGAGTGGAACCCTGGAAAAGAACATCATCAGCCCGTCCGAGGCGTCGGGCGTGGTGCAGTCCGGCTTCGATTTCATCGACGGCCTGCTGCCGTTCGGCTCCGTGTTCCCCGTCAAGTCGAATGACGGCAAGGACACGGTGACGTGGCAGAAGATCATCCCGCCGAAGGAGACCGACGCCATGAAGTTCCGCGCCTGGGACGCGGAGGCCGCTCACGGCAAGACCGTCGCCCAGTCCGGCGAGAACTACACGGGCCTTATCCCGCTGTCGAAGATGGGCCACATCTCCGAACGCGACGTCATCAACCACACGGGCGATTCCACGTGGCTGCATGACAAGGCCGTGGAAATCCTCACCCAGTTGGGCCAGGAAGCCGCCGTACGCATCGAACTGGCCCGCATCGCCGCCATGGTTGACGCGAAGATCACCGTCGAGGAGAACGGCCTGAAGGCCAACACGTGGACGTTCGACCGTCCGAACAGCATCTCCAAGCTCACTCCCGCCAAAGTCTGGTCGGACGTGAAGTCCGATCCGGTCACCGACGTGCAGAAGTGGGTGGACGCCATCAAGAAGGAGCGTGGCCGTACTCCGGGTGCCGCGCTGACCACCAGCAAGGTCATCGACGCGCTGCGCACCAACGAGTCGTTCATCACCGAATACACCGGCGTCTCCCTCGCCAACTCGAAGCCGCGCCTGACCCGCGCCGAAGTGCTGGACGTGCTGCGCACCGCCTGCGGCCTCGCCGACGTGCGCATGATCGACGTGCTGTACACCGATCTCGAGGTCAACAACGGCTTCAAGATGCCGGTGGACACGAACACGCTGATCCCCAACGGCACGTTCATCATGTTCCCGTCGTACAACGACACGGGTCTCGGTTTCACCGCCTCCGGCCCGACAGCAGAAGGACAGGATCCCGAATACGGCATCAACAAGAGCGTGAACGACGGTTTCATCGGAGCCATGTTCTCCGGTGGCGCCCCGGTCAAGTACGACCTGTGGGCCAACGGCACGATGATGCCGATCCTGCAGGAGGCCGTCAGCACCGCGAAGGTTTCCGTCCTCGGATAGTAAGGAGGGGTCGTGGCTTCCATCGATTCCATCGACTGGCTGAAATGGTTGCGTGTCAACGCGCTCGACCAGCCCGACCTTCTCCTTGACCGGTTTCCCAACGCATGGCTGCTCAATGAGTGCGGGGTCGCTGCCGACATGGTTCAGGCTGAATGCCAGAACGTGGCCCCGCGTTATCAGAACGGCCTGTTGAAGGAGCGCACGCTTGGCTATGTGGTGAGCCAGATGGTGTTGCGTGTCGTCCGCTACCGGCAGTTCAAGACCGAATCGAACGGCAGCTACTCGTATACGAACTTCGATGCGCAGGACAATCCGCCCGGCAAGGACGGTTCCATGAACCTGTACGTGTCGAAACGTGAGAAGGCGCTGCTGGAAGGCCATTCCGACTCGATGGGCCCGATGGGTACCGTGCATATGGGTCTCGACCGCGCCTACGGCCTGTGAGGCGCTTATGGAGACCTATGACATGGGCCACCTCTACGACGGGGTGGACATCGACGAGCTGGGCGGAGGTCACCTGTACGACCGTACGGAATTGACCGGCCATGGCGTCCAACAGTTGTTCGATACGGATTACGTGATCGTGGTCAACCGTCGTCATGTGCAGGACGCGCATGGAGGCTATCACGAGCAGGTCGGCGACCCGGTGAAGGTCGTGTGTTCGGTCGAAGGCCGGGCGCAGCAGGCCGGCATGTTCTCCATCAGTGGCGCCGAGGACAAGAGTCCTTCCGGGCAGAACGGCGGGGGCCTTCAGGAGGTCACGCCCTTGCAGATTCTCGCACGCCAGTGGCCCGGTGATATTCATTCGCGTATCTGGTACAAGGGCGACTGGTATGACGCCGATGGCTATCCGACATGGCGTGGCAGCGGCAGCGTGCTTTCCCGTCATTGGGAGGTTCGCTGCCGTCGCGTGGTCATCGGCGGCTACGTGCCCGGCGGCATTCCCGAACCCGTATGGTCGAAGGAGGTGGGCGCCGATGGGCCGCGTGACCATCAGACCGGGGATAGGCCGTGACGTGGCGCTCATGTTCGGCCCCTCGATAACCCTCGCCGCAGCCGAGAAAGCGGCCGTCATGGTCAAAACGCAGATGGGGGTTGGAACGGTTGACGACCGTAATCATGCGGTGGCGCGAGCGGACTTGACGGATCGCATCGACGTCTCCGTCCGCCCCGGCCATGCGCAGGACCATTCGGTCGTTCTCAGCGTCAAAGGCCGTGAGGGAACGGAAATCGCCTCGCATTTGGAGTTCGGTTACGTCAACAATCGTGCCGGACGTCGTTTGGCCGGCATGCATTCCATGCGCAACGTTGCGTCGAAGCTGAAGGTGTAGGCCGTCATGGACAACATCTTCAAACACCTCGCCATCGATGTGAGGGAAAGCATCGACGCCGAACAGGTCGTCTACGAACTGTTGAACCGTGAATATCCGAACGAGGATTGGGCGTCGGTCGCAGTGTACAGCGAAATCGACCTCGACCTGAACGCCGTGACCGAGAACGGCCGGGTGATTCTCTATGAGGTGTCTCCCGGCCAACAGGTTGACAGGGGCTTGTGGCGGTTCACCGTGTCGTTCACCGTTCTCGCCGCCGACACGAACAATCCGAGCGGTTTTGCCCGCGACCTGTACCGCACCGTCATGGGATGGCCGTTCGAGGAGAAGACCTCGGCGGGCAAGATCAGCCGCATCAACAGCATTGATTCCCCACAACGTCGCAGCGACGCCAAGGAGAACCAAGGCAAGAACATCAAGGAATACGGTTTCGACGCATCAATGGACGCGCGGGACCTTATCTGACCTACAGGGGTCGGCCACATGGCCGGCCCTTTTCTTTTACCCAAATCCAATATCCGAAAGGAACCATCATGGCTATTAACGGCGATGCGCTGCTTCAGGCCGCGCGAGGAACCGTGTTCACGGCCCCCGCCAAGACCGCCATCCCGACTGCCGGCGTCAAACAGTTTCTGTTGAACTCCGGTAGTGTGAAGGTCGGCACCGCGGACACTCCCGTTTGGGATAATCTCGGCCACACGTCCAATTCCAACAAGATCAGCTTCAGCAAGGACGGCGGCGACACCAACACCATCGACACGTGGCTGATGGCCGCCGCACGCACTTCCACCGAAGCCCCGACCATCACCGTCAGCGGCGCCAGCGTGCAGGGCGACAAGGCGACCCTGCAGAAGGTCACCGGCGGCTGGACTGGTGACAACGGCGGCGTGATCGTGCCCATCAAGCCGATCGTGCAGAAGCTCGCCTTGTTCGTCCTCGCCTACGATGACGGCGACAAACTGTCCTTCGGCCTGTACCTGCCGGAGACCGATTTCACGTTCGACACCATCGACCTGACCGGCGACGAGTTCGCCGAGTTCAGCTTCAACGCGGTGGTCAAGTCCACCGATGCCCTGAAGAAGGGCCCGAACGGCGAGATCGGCGGCTACGCGCTGTTCAGCCCGGAGGATTTCAAGTAAGGTCCGCAGCCATCCGCGCTGCGGATGGTGGAGACCCGCCAGCCACAGTCGAGGCTGGCAAGGATATCCGGCTCGCAGGCCAGTCTTCCACTCTCGGCGGGGTGAAGCTGCCGGCTCCCCCCGCCTGACATTGATTCATCCCCATACGGTTCTCCTATCCGGGCCGTATGGGGATTCTCCATTCACGGATAGGGTTTCACGGATAGGAGGACGGCAATGACCGCCAAGAAAAACGACACCAAGACTCCGAAGAAGGAGTTTCCCGAAACTTTCGGCCAGCTTGTCGAGGAATACCCGGAGTTGAAGGGTCTTCCAGAGCTGGTTCCCGCACGCGACTTCAACGCGGAGCAGTCCGCTGATTTCACGGTGCTTCTCACGCTTCTCGACACTCAGATGCCGGAGCTCGACACCAAGGATGATTCGATGGACGCAGCCCTGCTCGTCGCCCGCGTCGTATCCATCTCCAATGATTTCTACAAGGGTCTTGCCAAGGACGAGAAGGCTTACGAACAGTGGGCCACGGGCCGTGACGGCAACGTCCTGTTCTCAGCGTTCCTTGCCCTGAGCATGTTCTACAGGGTCGAACTGGGAAAATCCGAAGCGTCGAGGACGCCTACCGAAACTGCCCGGTCGAACTGACCTGCGACTTCAGACGCTTCTACAACCTTGATATGCCCGCCGCCATCCACGAGTATGACGGCGGGTTTCTCGTAAGGCTCCTGCAGGGTTTGTCGGGTTATGACGAGTCCCTGTACCGCGAATGGCTGCTGAACCATCCCATGCGATCCGAGACCGCCGATGAGGGCGAATCACGGCGCATGCTCTCCTATCACCGTTATTCGCAGGACACGAGCCTCCTGTTGGGCATTTTCAACCATGTAGGCGCGTTGACGTGCGGGCTCATGGAAACCAAGAACGGCAAGCACCCCGAGTTCACGCCGATTCTTCCCCCGGACACGGAGCAGCCGGAAAAGCCGGTCGAGGCGAGCCTCGATTCGATGAAGGCCCTGTTCTCCTCCTGATAACCGAAAAGAGGTTCGCCAATGGCAGTATACGAGGGCGGTGCCGTTGGCATCAGCATCTACCCGGACACCACGGAGTTCGGTTTCGAACTGCGCCGCAAGCTCGCCAAGTACGCGGATGACAGTCTCACCATTCCGCTGAACATCGACGTGGACGACGCGAACTGGACGGCGGCGAAACGGCGCATCAACAACGACCGTCTCTCCAAGACCGTCGAGGTGCGAGGCGATACGAGCGCGCTGCGCAAGGCCGTGCAGGATATCGAGGAGCGTGACATCTCCCCGAAGGTCGATCTGACCAAGCAGCTGCGCGACCTGCGTTCCCTGCGTCAGAGGGTCGAAGCAGCCAACCGTTCCTTCCAGAAGTTCAACCGTTCGGTCGATACGAGTTCCGCCAAGTTCAAGCACAACAAGACGCTGGTGAAGCAGTACGGCGACGCGATGGACAAGACGTCCACGCTCACCCGCAAGTACGGTGACCGGCAAATCAACGTGCTGGATAAGACGAAGCGTCGTATCCGCACCCTGCAGGACGCGATTCTCAAGTTCAAACCGTTGGGTTCGAACGTCGTGGAGATGAAAGAGGCCAACCTCGCCATTGCCCGCATCAGGCGCGATATCAAACAGCTTGAAAACGATCCGGGCGCGAAGATTCGCATCGACATCGACCGTTACGCGAAGGTCATTTCCGACCTCGAGAACGTGGCCCGCAAGACCGACGAGCTGAACCGCAAGGAAGCCCGCGTCAAGTTCTACACGGACGGCGCGGACAAGCTCAAACGCGAGCTGGACGACCTTCGCCGCCGTTACGTGAACCTGCCCAAGGAGATAGAGGACTCCTACAGGCAGGCCATCGACCGCATGAACACAGCCGGCCATCTCGCCGGACGTGACAAGGACTTCAAATACGTCGCGAACCTCGATCTCGATGTGAGCGAGGCGCGGCGCAAGGCCCGTGATTTCCAGAACGACCACGACAAGCTGGAGATGGACCTCGACCTCAAGTCCGCTGCGGCTTCCGCCCACCTCATGTACCTGACCCGCCCGCGCAGCGTGGAGATCTACGCAAGATTGCATGCCACGGACATGGGCAAGCTCATCGACGGCATGCTCTACGGGGCCACCGGCCTTCGCGGCGTCAACAACCAGTTCCAGCGATTGGTGAACCTGTTCGATACGTTGGACACGAAGGTTCCCATACTGGGTGCGGTGGGCGCCGTCATCGGCGGAGTGTCCGCCGGCGCGGTGAACCTCTCCTCCAGCGTGCTCGGCGTCGCCGCCAGTCTCGGAGCCATGAGCAAGGCCGCGTTCGCGGCTCCCGCCGCCATCACCGGCTTGGGTGCGGCGTTCGTCGTGCTCAAACATGCGTGGGGCGAAAAAGGCACCACGTTCAGCGACCAGATCGACATCGCCACGACGAAGCTCGCCGGTTTCGGCGACGCCATGGACGAGGCGTTCTACGAGAAGGCGCGTCCAGCCATCAGAAGCCTGATGGACGATGTGAGCGGCACGCTTATCCCCGGCATGACCGGCATCGCGTCCAGCGAGGGCAAGGTGGTCGAGGGGCTGGCGGACATCATCCGCGAGTCCGACAAGGCCGGCGAGCTGTCCACCATATTCTCCCGTACTTCCGAGGCCGTGGACAATCTCAATCCGGGACTGCGGAGCGTGGTGGAGTCGTTCCTCCGCTTGAGCGACGGCACCAGCCAGTACCTGCCTCGCGCCGCCTCCTATTTCAGTGATATGGCCTCGAAGTTCGCCGACTGGGTGGATAAGACCCGAGCCACCGGCGAGATCGTCGCGTCGATGAAGCAGGTGGTCGAACAGGCCGGTTATCTGAAGGACTCGTTCAAGGGCGTGTGGGGCATCGCCACAGGTCTGTATTCCGCGTTGGCGGAAAGCCAGAACGGGCTCGAGGGGTTCAGCACGGCTGTAGGCAAGGCCGACCGTGCGGTGAACTCCGCCAGATTCCAGACCACGCTCAAGGCGTGGGCCAAGGGCGCGGAAGCCGCGAAGAACGAGATGCGCAACGCCTTCTCGGACATCGGTTCCGCAGCCTACGAGCTGCGCGACACCACTGCGGGCATGTTCACCGATGCGGGCAATACGATCAGCTCGTTCACCCGTAACGCGAGCCGTCTTCTGAAGAACTCGAAGGACGGTATCAGCGGATTCTCGTCGGGAGTGTCCGAAGGCTTCCAGAAGGTGTTCTCAGCGGTTGGCGACGCGAGCCCCGCGTTCAACCAGCTGTTGAAGACCGTGGGCCAGTTGTCCAGGACGTTCGGCGGTACCCTTGCCGCCACGTTGAAGGCCAGCGCGCCGCTCATCACCACGGTCGCCAAAGCCGCCGAGGCCACCGCCAATGCGTTCAGCAGGCTGCCCGAACCGGTTCAGGCCGCGATAGGCCTGTACGCCACGTTCGGCAAGGCGGGCATGACCGCTTGGAACACGGTGAAGACCGGTCTGGTCGAGAACACGCTGCGCATGGTCGAATACCAGAAGGCGTTGAACGGGCTCGGCGTGACCACCAAGACCGCCGGCGCGAGCATGAAGGATGCGGTCAGCGGTTTCATCGCCGCCAACCCGTCGTTGAAGGGCATAGCCGACAGTGTGAGGAACGCGAACGGTGTGCTAGGAAAGACCGGCGCTCTGGCCAAGGGCGCGGGCAGCGCCGTGCTGGGCGCGTTCGGCGGGCCGGTCGGAGCCGCCGTGACCGCTGGCGTGGCCGTGGTGACCGCAGCCTACTCGGAGTATGTGAAAACCGCTCAGGCCAATGAGCAGGCGTCCGAGAACATTCGCACCGCGTTGGAGAAGGTACCGGATTCCGCTCAGTCCGCAGCCGAGGGAATCACCGAGGTTGGCAAGGCCATCAAGGAGAATTTCGACAACACGGATTATTCCGGCACGAAGTTCGACTGGTGGTCGGATATGACCACGGGTTTTGATTCGGTGAGCGACGCGGCCAAGAAGCTCGGTCTCAACGTCAGCGATCTCACCAAGTCCGTTACCGGTTCGCAGGCCGAATACCAGGCGACACTTGACCGGCTCGATGCGACGATTGAGAAATACAATGTCAACGTCGGTCATGGCATAGGCAAGAACGCCGATCTGGCGAGGGCCGCGCAGAAGGTGAAACCCGCGCTTGAGGATCAGCGCAACGAGTACATAGCCAATTCCGAGGCCATTGCCCAAGCGAACGGGTATGCGGAGGGTTATGCCACGAAGCTCATCAAGCTTGGTGAGGATTCCGATTCGGTGTCCATCGCCATTTCCACTCAGGCCGAACGTACTCAGATGCTGGCCAAGGCTCAGCAGACTGCTGCGGATTGGGCAGAACGTCAACGCACAGCTCAGCAGAATGCGTTGAACGCGGCTTCCGACTACGGTGAAACGTATTCCAATATGGGGGATGCGATAGCCCGCGTCAATCAGTTGGCCGCGAAGAGCGGCCCGGTTTGGGATGCGAACGCTGCTGGCATTCAGGGCGTGACGGGCTCGTTCAACACGATGAGCGAGGCCGGTCGTGAGGCGCAGTCCGCGTTGGAGAATCTGGGCAATTCCGGTCATGACCTGTTGAAGAGCATGGTCGAGTCCGGTGCCAGCGCGGATGAGGTGAAGGCGAAGCAGGCGGAATTGGCGAAGCAGTTCCTCGCCACCGCACACGACATGGGTGTTCCCGCCGATGCCGCGACACGGTTGCAGGAGATCTATGGTCTGACCCCCGAGGAGGTCACCACCCTGTTCAAAGCCGAAACGGAGCAGACCAAGACCGCTCTCACCCAATATCTGAGCAATCTGCGAGCCATCTTCCCCGGGGACGGTAACACGGCGGTGTTCCAGACCATTCTCGAAGGCATCAACAGTGGTGCCATCACGAGCATGGATCAGGTCAGCTCGAAGATGGACGAGCTACGCAAGAACGTCAGCACCGACGGTTCCGGCAAGTACACGATTGTCCTTGACGCCGATGGCACTCAGGCGATCGTCGCCACCAATATCGTCAAGAAGCATGCCGAACTGTTCAAGGCCGGTTCTGATGGTAATGGTTACACGACCAAGCTGAACGCCGACGATCTGACGAAAGCCACGTTGGATTACGTCGAAGGCAATCTCAACGCCTACGACCAGTTGGCTCCGTCCGCCGACCTGAACGCGAAGGACAATTCAGGCCCGGCAAAGGCCAGCGCCGATGCGAACGCCAGCAACTGGGATGCCCAGCATCCCACCGCGTCGTTCGACGGTGACGCGGCAGGAGCCGCAAACGCCAAGAGGTCGGCCTCAAATCAGGGCTGGCAATGGAACGGCAGCAGCTACAACGCCCAGTTCGGCGCTAGTACGGCAAGCGTATCTAGCTCCTTCTGGAGCGCCATGCAATCCGGTTGGGAATGGGCGAAGCAGAAGTTCTTTGCCGTGTTCGGCATCAAACGCCAGAACGCCGAGGGCGGCGAGGTAGCTGGTTCGAATGTCACCAAGACGGGCCGTGTGGTCGGTCAGGGCAACAATACGAGCGATTCGGTTCCGTTGAACGCCTACACGGACGTGAGCACCGGCGAATACGTGGTGCGCAAGGCCGCTGTGCAAAGCATGGAATCCCTGTACGGCAGGGGAATCATGGCCGCTATCAACGCGACCGGCAGCATTCCAAGCAAGTACATCGCGGATGCGCGGCGCACCAGCCAGATCACCATGCCCTCCGGTGGGCTGAACGGTGGTTCCAAGTCCGGAGGCTGGTCGATGCCCATCGAAACCAGTTCGGGCGACACGTACAACCAGACGTTCATCTATCCGAGCGTCACACCAATCGAGGTTCAGAAGAACAACAAGCTCGACCAGTACGCGAGTCTCGGTCTCTTGCAGTAGGAGGAAACGATGCTCTCCACCATGTCCTACAAGCTCAACGGGGTCGCATTGGATACGGAGAACTGTCTGGTCATCGTGGGCTCCACGCTCATGCCGGGCATCAGCACCCGTAGAACGGTCGCCACGGTGCCCGGCGTGAGCGGAACCTTGAACCTCGGTGTTCCGCCCGTGTTCGAGGAGCGTGAGATCACGTTGAAGGTGGACGCATTCACTCCGAAAGTGTATGAGGAGTCTTCCCGGATAATGCGATTATGCTCCATGCCGAATCTCACTCTCACTCGGGTGAAGGACGGTGTGGAGCAGTCCACGCGGGTGGAGCTCACCTCGTTGACCGCCGATGACGACAGTTCCCATCCGAACAATCTGGTGTCGTTCACCGCGAAGTTCGCCATGCCCGACGTGTGGTGGCATGAACCGGAGTATTGGGATCGTCCGTTGTCGTTGAACAAGGACGGTCTCGTGTTCCCCCGACCTGTCACCATCAACAAATTCTGGACGAGATGGTCGGGAGAAGCGAACAACAGTACCTCACTGTTGGCGGATTTCATCACCATGTGGCGCGGCGAGGTCAACAATTCCGAGAGCCTACTGTTCGAGGATGGTATCCCCGGCGACGGTTTCTGGGGCGACGCCCCGTTGACGGACATCGTGTTCCGTTTTCCCAGCACCGTCACCTCCGTCTCCCTGACCGACCCCACGTCGAACACCGGCATCAGTTGGACGGGTGCTGCGGACAGTGCGAAACCCCTCTATATCAGGCCCGACATCATGCGCGCATGGCGTTCCGACTATGCGAACTCCTGGACTCCGACCGGCACGGATGTTTCCACCGGTTTGGATTATCCGGCGGGAGGAATCCTGCAGGTATGGCCAGACGTTTCCGAACTTTACAGATTGAAGGTCACCGCCACGGGCGCGACGGGCGATGCGCTCATGCATGTGCGACGCGCATGGTGGTGACGGGAAGGCACTTATGAAGAACCTCTCCATCCGTTTGAAAGCGTACAAGCCGAACGGTGACACTCTGGGCCTGCTCCCCCAGCCGTCCTCGTTTTCCGCGAGTTTCCTGCACGATGACACGGGCGCGCTCCGATTGGAGTATTCCCGTAAGGCGTTGAATGGGTCGATTCTTGAACGCAAGCTCGAAACCGGTCTGGAAATCGCGGTCGAAGTGTCCGATGGCGGCAAATGGCTGGAACCGTTGAACGGTCGTTTCGTGCTCATCTCCCGCAGTCGTGACGCCTTGGACTCTTCGGATACGGTGACGTTCACCTGCCCCTCCTATGCATGGTTGTTGAACAAGGCGCTCATGCTCGACCTCGCTCATCTGGAGGGTGACGGGGACGATAAGGGCAAGCGTGTGTTCAAGAAGGCCTCTGCCGGTCTGGTCATGCGCACGTTCCTTGATGAGAACAAGACCCGTGGCGGTATCCCCGTCACCTGCGGTTTCGACACGGGCAGGGATTCGGCGGGCGCTGCGTGGAAGAGCGTCATGACGCTTGCCTACACGCCGGGCATCAGCAGTCTCACCGCGTTGGCGAATCTCGCCGGCAACAAGATTTGCGACTGGGCTTTCGACAAGCGGACATTGAAAATCTGGAACATGGACTCCACGGCATTATGCCGTGATCTGAGCCGCATCTCCGTCCAATTGGCGCATGACGTGCTCGAAGCCCCGGAAGAGGAAAGCATCGAGGCATTGGCCTCGCATATTCTCGTGCAGGGAGATAACAACAAGGCTTTCACGAGGGATAATCCCGCAGCGCCTTCCCCTTGGGGCAAGTGGGAGACGTATCTATCCCAGCAGGGAATCAGCGATGATGATACCGCCGCCCTCTATATGCAATCCACTCTGGATACTGCGGCACGTGTTCGAGGCCAGTATACGAGGGCCCTGCGTGTCAACGATGCTCCGAGTCTTCCTCTCATCGATTACCGTCCGGGTGACTGGATCACCGCGCCAACCGTCATGCATGGGGAGAAGGTGCGTGTCCAGCAGGTCACGTTGAGCTTGGAATCCAATCAGTTCAAAGCTTCGGTCGTGTTGAACGACAAGGTTTACGATGCGACCGTACGTCAGGCGAAACGAGTACAGGGCATCACCGGTGGCGCCATCAACGGCGGCACCGGTGGTGGCCTGCCCGCTCCGGAAAAAGACCATCGGACGCCGAAGGCCGTGACTGGTCTTGTGGTGCAGACGGACGCCTATATCTCCAGTCGTGGTACCGCGTTGGGTTTGGCTACCTTGCAGTGGGCTGCGGTCTCGCAGGCGACGGATAATACGGCCATCGATATCAGCTCGTATCGGGTCGAATACCGGAAGAATCTTGCGGGTGCGCCGTGGGTTTCCGGTGGCGTGACGGACGCGCAGCGGCTCACGTTGGGCATCGGCGGTCTGGAATGCGGGCAACGCTATGAGTTCCGCGTGCGCGCCGTGCCCACGTATTCCGACCGGTTGGGTGACTGGTCGAACGTGGTCGTGGCTTTGGTGGCGTCGGACGTGACGCCGCCGAGCATCCCGTCCAAGCCGATACTCACCTCGAAATTGGGTGTGGTGGACGTGCAGTGGGACGGCAGGAACAATGCCGGCGGCGGCATGGAGCTGGACTTCGACCACGTGGAGGTCGGCATTTCCGATTCGAACGGGAATTGGAAATACCGGGACAGCGTGGCGCGTGACGGCTACTGCCATGTGACCGGGCTTGAACTGAACAGCACATGGTGGTTCGCGCTCAGGAGCGTCGATCATTCCGGCAACAAGTCGGCGTGGAGCGCGGGTGCCAGCGTCAAGGTCGCCCCGGTGCTCACGCAGGAGGATCTGAACAAGAGCGCCGAACAGATTCTGGCGGCGGCGAAGAACGACGCGGCCCAGCAGGTCGCCGTGGTCGACAAAAAACTCACCGAGACCGGCGCGCGGATCGAGGCGAACAAGGAGGCGCAGGACAAGGCCGACGCGGCGATAAGGGCCGACGTGTCGAAGAACGCGCAGGCCATCACCGACAACAAGAACGCGCAGGCCTCAGTGGACAAGGCGCAGGACGCCGCCACCAAGAAGGTGTCGGACGACCTCGCGGCGGCGAACAAGACGATCAACGCGAACAAGGCCGCCACCGACAAGGCGCTGGCCGAGGCCGAGAAGAAGGCCCAGGACGCCTACGACAACGCGGTCAACGCGCAGAAGACCGCCGACGGCATGCACTCCATCTTCAAGGGGCCCGACGACCCGCGCAACGACAAGTCGAACACGGTGAGGGCCGGCGACTTCTGGTTCGTAACCCAGAAATACTGGACCCGTTGGCTCGGCGAGGCGAACAACAGCACCTCACTGCTGGCGGACTTCTACACGTATTGGGAGGGCGCGGCGAACGACAGTGCGAGCGTGCTCGTGCCGTTGAGCTCGCGCGTCACCGCCGTGAGACAGTTCGACGGCACGCAGTGGAACGAGTTCAACCTCGTCGCCAGCAACATCATCGCCACCGGCTCGATCACCGCGCAGCTTGTGGACGCGGAGTTCTTCCACGGCCGCACCATCGTCGGCGGCACGTACCGCACCGAGGGCGGCAACGTGACCATCACCGACTCGGGCATCATATTCAGCTACCGCAACCGGCACCTGCTGAGCTTCGCCAGCGATTCGAGCGGCAAATGGCAGCTGACCATGGACGCGCCGATCGTGTCGGACGCGAGCATGAGCGCGCCGACCATCACGGGCGGCACGATCACCAGCGCCGTCTACAGGACCGCGAACGGCAGGCTGACCATCAACGACGCGGGAATCGTTCTGAAGAACGCCTCCGGCACCAGCACGCTGGCGGCGGACTCGGCCACCGGCAGCGTGACCCTCGTCGGCACCGTGAAGGCCAGCCAGGTCACCGGTTCGACGATCACGACCACGAACGGGCGCATGCTGTGGAACGATGCCGGCCTCGTGCTGAAGGACGCCAACGGGAGCATAACCCTGTACGCGAGTTCGATGGACGGCAGCGTGACCATGAAGGGCTCGCTGACCAGCGGCAGCACGCTCTCCGGCGTGACCGTCACCGGCTCGATCATACAGACCACGGGCGCCGCGAACAGGGGCGTCAAGCTCACCAGCGGCGGACTCGTCGGCTACGATTCCTCGGGCAACGCGAAATTCGCGCTGGACACCAACGGCAACCTGAAGATGGACGGCGGCATACTCGCCAACGGCACCCTGACCGCGCCCACCGTCAACGCGGGAGTCATGACCAGCACCGTCATCAACGCGCCGGTCGTCCAGTCCAGCACTGCGGATAACACGGGTTGGAAGCTGCGGGGCAACGCGCTGGACATGTGGGACTCGAAGCGGAACCACACCGTGCATCTGGACGGCGAGGGCGCGAGCAACCTGCTGACCGGCACGTTCCAGACCGGCCTCACCGGCTGTCGAGTCGTAATATCACCGACGTTCCGACAGTCGACGATCAA
>OFDJ01000004.1_pt1 | contig 199805 bp, 155 predicted proteins | sample 1520901 | NCBI WGS metagenome assembly OFDJ01 (sample SAMEA2699035, study PRJEB24076) | metagenome | biome: Human gut stool | place: Spain | collected 2012-11-19 | reverse complement strand
CGCAGAAGTCTTGGACTGGCCGCCTGACCGTCCAAAAAAACATCCGCACCCCCTACTATGGGAAAGTGTGCGCAATTCGCGATATGTCTTTCGAGGTCCCTCAAGGCTCAGTTACTGGATTTGTTGGTCCTAACGGCGCAGGCAAATCTACCACGATGCGTTGCATACTGGGGCTAACAAAACCCTCGAAAGGGTCGGCCAGTGTGTTTGGAACCGACTACTCCAAACTCCAGAATCCTGCGCGTCGAATTGGCTCAGTTTTGGATGCATCAAAGCAACATCCAGGTAGAACCGGGCGTAGTATATTGCTCGCAGCGGCAGATGTTCTCGGCATAGCGTCTTCCAAGATTGAGTTTGCTTTGGAGTCTTGTGGACTGACAAGCGCCGAGAGCAGGCGGCGGATCGGTACCTACTCTTTGGGAATGAGACAGCGTCTAGCGTTGGCTCTCGCCATATTGCCCGAGCCAGAGCTTCTTATTCTGGATGAGCCGATGAATGGTTTGGATCTAGAGGGAATTCATTGGATGCGGAGCTTCCTTAGAGACTTTACCCAAGCTGGGGGAACTGTTTTCCTAAGTTCACACTTGTTAGGTGAGATGGAGAAAATTGCTGACAGTGTTGTTTTAGTCGGTAAGGGGCAGATAATTGGGTCGGTGTCAATTAGTGATCTAAAGGGGGCTGGTAAAGGCTTAGAAGAGTTCTATTTGGAACAAACCGCGAGTGTCTCTCGGGGAAGTGTGGTTAACAATGGCTAATAATCTTAATGATTATGTCAAACCTGTTTCAGATTCAAAGATGTCAGGCATTATAAAATCTGAACTGAGGAAAGCTTTTGGTACTCGTGCGAGCATAGCTATAACCTTGGTCACCTTGCTGTTGACCGTTGGAATGAGCATTTGGTCGGCTGTATTGCTGGAAGCTGGGGAGTCTTGGTACATACCTTTCAAACAGGTGGCGAGTCCCCTAATCACTATAAGCCCACTCCTAATCATTCTTTTGGTTTGTGAGGAGTGGGATAAGGATAGTGCGCTAGTAACTTTTACGCAGGTTCCCAAGCGGTCTCGAATTGTGATTGCTAAAACTGTGGTAGCGGTCTTGATTTTCTCAGCTAGTTTTGCCGCTTCATTACTATTAACATTGATTGTTTCAGTTACTACATCGAGTATTCATCATTTTAGTCTAGATTGGAAAGCTTCACTATCGGGCTTTCTAACTCTTGCGCTACCGTTGTTGGTGAATATGGGTCTGGGGCTCGCTATGGCTTTATTCTCGCAATCTACCGTAATTTCAATCTCATTGTATTTCATCATTCCTCCGGTCACAGTGATGCTATCGCAGATAAATTCCATATCAGAATATGCTAGATGGATTTCGCTGGGACACTCGTCTTCAATTTTTGTAGCCGGTCTAACCCCTCAAACTTATTCTCAGATTGTTGTTTCAGTGATTTTCTGGATAGTTCTGCCGTTCGTACTAGGTTTTGTGAACATCTGCAGACGAGATATTTCATAGCCCTAACTTGATGCACTTTTGCCGAAAAAACATTGAACATAAACACGAGACCACCCTACCGGCGGACACGCCGCGAACGCCCGGCCCGCCGACTTCGCCGCGCCGGGCGACGGCCTTCTCAGGCGACGGACGGGGCGGTCTTGGCGGCATCGGACGGACGGGCCGCGTCGACGACGTTCGCCGCGGAGCCCTTCTCGCCGTTGTCGGAATCCCAATGAATCTCATGCCGGTCATCATGGTTGCGCCACCAGCTGGACAGGATGGAGCCGGAAATGTTGTGCCACACGGAGAAGAACGTGGACGGCACGGCGGCGAGCGGGTTGGACGCGAAGGAGGTCAGGGCCAGCGTGGCGCCCAGGGCGGAGTCCTGCATGCCGACCTCGAAGGTGATGGCTTTCTGCTGTGCGTAGCGGAAGCCCTTCGGGTAGATCTTGTACATCAGCTTCGAGAAGCCGAAGCCCAGCGAGTAGCCGCACAGATTATGCAGGATGACCACCGGGATGGCCATCAGGGAGCTGGCCACGAACAGCTTCGGACCGTTGGCGGCGACGACCACGCCGATGATCAGCAGGATGGCCACCTGAGACACGATCGGCAGGGCCACGGTGACCTTCTCGATCTTCTTGCCGAAGACCATGTGGCAGATCACGCCGAGGGCAATCGGGAAAAGCACCACCTTGACGGCATTGAGGAACAGGGATTCGACCGGCACGCTCACATACTGGGAGGCCAGCAGCTGCATCAGCAGCGGAATCATGAACGGGGCGCACAGGGTGGAGAGGATGCCGATGGAGACATCGAGGGCCACGTCACCACGGGACAGGTAGCTCATCACGTTGGAGGAGGTGCCGGACGGGCAGCAGCCGACGAGAATCACGCCCACGGCCAGCGGGCCGGACAGGTGGAAGACCGCGCACAGGGCCACGGCGACGAGCGGCATGATGACGAAATGGGCCACCGTGCCGACGATGACCATCATCGGCTGGGTGAGGATGCGCTTGAAATCGTCCAGCGTCAGGGTCAGACCCATGCCGAACAGCACGATGCCCAGCATGTAGCCGGTGTACGCCTTGCCCCACAGGCTGGCGGCCGGCACGAAGTAGTTGAAGACGGCCCAGACGATGACGATGACCGTAAACCACTTGGTCAGCCAATCTGCAAAGGCTTTAACCTTTTCCATGGTGTTTCTCTTCCCTTGTTCGGTGTAGGTAACATCGCATGAAACTAGGCGGGTCGCGGTTGATATGAAACATAATGCTCACATTGTGAACGCTCACGTAATCATCTCTGCAATCCCCAGTCGCACCATCACGCCGTTGTGTGCCCTGACTTTTCATCAATCGCTGCACAAGACCCACTCGTCCACATCCCACCATTTGAGACAGCCCACAGCCTGGCCCCAAGAATGAAACCAACCACTTGATTCCATCGCGACACACCGATGAGCACACATCCGAAAAGTTGTGTATAGTATTCACCTGTTGTGCGAATTCAGCTTGCTGAATACGGCACTATGGTGGCCATAGCTCAGTTGGTAGAGCATCTGATTGTGGTTCAGAAGGTCGCGCGTTCGAGCCGCGTTGGCCACCCCAGTAAAACCCTTCCGTTCGCGGAAGGGTTTTGTTTTTCCTGAATTCCCCGCTCCTGCAGGGAACCACCGCGTTGTACACTCGGGCATATCCAATTCACCGAACATAAGGACAAAAGGTCCGTCATGCTGTCTTTTGAGAACGATTACTCCCGCGCCGCCCATCCCGCAGTGCTTGAAGCCGTGGCTGAAGCCAACAACCATCTGTATCCGGGCTACGGGTCCGACGAACTGAGCGATCAGGCCAAGGCCAAGATCCGCGAGGCCTGCGGCCAGCCGGACGCGGATGTGTGGTTCCTCGTCGGCGGCACGCAGACCAACCAGGTCGTCATCGACACCATCACCCCGGCGTATGCAGGCGTGGTCGCGGTCGCCTCCGGCCATCCGAACGTGCACGAGGCCGGCGCCATCGAGTTCTCGGGCCACAAGGTGCTTACGATTCCCCAGCACAACGGCAAAATGGATCCAACCGAACTGGACGAGTTCTGCAAGACCTTCTATGCGGACGGCAACTACGAGCACATGGTGTTCCCTGGATCCGTGTACGTCTCGCAAAGCACCGAATATGGCACCATCTACTCCAAAGCCGAACTGCAGGCTATCGCCGATGTGGCGCATAAGTACGATATGCCGCTGTTCGTGGATGGCGCGCGACTCGGCTACGCGCTGACCGCCACTGGTTCCGACATGACGCTCACGGATCTGGCGACCATCGCCGACGTGTTCTACATCGGCGGTACCAAGGTGGGTGCGCTGTTCGGCGAGGCCGTGGTGTTTACCAAGCACAACACGCCGAAGCACTTCCTGACCCGCATCAAGCAGCACGGCGCCTTGCTGGCCAAGGGCTTCGTGCTGGGCGCGCAGTTTGACGCCTTATTCACCGACAACCTGTATTTCAAGATTGCCCGCAGCGCCAATGAGGCGGCCGATCGTATTCGCGAGGCCCTGCGCGCCAAGGGCTACATGCTCACTTTCGAAGCGCCCACCAACCAGATTTTCGTGACGATGGATCAGCCGACCATCGACCGTCTGGAGCGCGAGGTCAAGCTCGGCTTTACCGAGAAGGCCGACGACACGCATACCGTGATGCGCATCTGCACCAGCTGGGCCACCACGCATGAAGAGGTCGATCAGCTTATTGAGGTGTTGTAAAACCCTTCGCTAATCTCTCTCTCCGTCATCGCTTCGCGATGCCACCTCCCTCATCAGAGGGAGGTTTTTTCGTAGCTCCCGCCGATGAGGGAGCTGGCCGCCGCAGGCGGACTGAGGGAAAGACCTCTCCGCAAACGAGAAGGCTCCTACTCCCCTATCGCCTTGCGTTCCATATCCACGAACTTGTGGACCGAGGCTTCCACGGAATAATGCGCCTTGGTGTATTCGGCGTATTTCTCGCCCCATTCGGCGCGCTCGGCCTGATGTGCGATCCACCAATCGATGCGTCGGGCCAGCAGGGCCGCGTCCCGCACGGGGAACAACGACTCATCGATCAGCGCGAACTGGCCGGCCGCCGACAATTCGGACGCGGCGATCACCGGCACCAATCCGCACGCCATCGCCTCGATCACGCTCACCGATTCGATGTCGGCAATCGAACAATGCACGAACAAATCGCCCGAACGCAACAAATCGGGCATATCGGCGTGCTTGTGGAATCCGATATCGGCCTTGCGCGCCAGCAAACGCCCGGCGCGGAACTTGAGATACTGCTTGAGCGGCCCAGTACCGGCGATCACCAGCTGAATATCGCCGGCGTGGCGGGACATCGACACCGCCTTGATCAGCGTAATCTGATCTTTCTCGCTGGCCAGTCGGCCGGAAGCGACGACACGGAACGGCACGGGAGCCGAGGCATCCGGATCGGCCGGCTTCTTCGGCGAATACACCGGTGAATAACCATTGGAAATCACGTGCAACTCGGCTTTATACCCGTGCGCGCGCAACAGGCTCGCGGTCATTTCGGTGGGCACATGGATGTGGTCAATGTGCTTGTACAGCCAGTGCTTGAACAGCCAGTACAGGAAGCTGGAAATACCGGGAATGCGACGTAGCGGGCCGGCCGAATACAGCACGTTCTCCGGCTGCAGGTGGAATCCGGCAGTCACGGGAATGCCCATTTGGTGGGCGACTTTAGCGGCACGACGGCCGAATTTGAACGGCATATAGATATGCACCACATCCACGCCTTGGAAGGCGGTGCGGAACAACGTGTCGCTGGGTTCGGCGAATTGCATGAGCTGCTTGGCGGCCACCCACGAGACGAGCGGCACCTTATTCACGCGCGCCGGATATTCGGGCGCCCCTATACCGACAAGCCTCACATGATGGCCTTGCCGCTCCAATTCCGCAGCCCATTGCAAGGCCGAATTGGAGGTGCCGTTGCCCTGATTGCCCACCGTATCGACCACAAGAGCGATAGTCAGCGGACGATCAATGCTCTCTTCAATCCCGTTTTCGCGCATTGCCTCATCCTAAACCACCGCGCGGCAATGGCGTCGGCCGCGCTGCCTGAACGCGTGTGAAATGGTATGGGCTGCCGCATTTTGCCCAATATTGAATCACGCGCTTCGCAGCGCACGATCGGCGCGGGCCACGGCCTGGAACAACTCGGCGGTGTGCTTGAGCAGACTGATGCGCACCCAGCCTTCGCCCGCCTGACCGAAGCAGACCCCCGGCATCAGCGCCACGCCGGCCGTGTTGAGCAGCCAATCCACGAATGCGGCGGAATCGCCATGCCACCGCACCGGCACGCGCGCCCACGCGAACAGGCCGCCTTGGGCCTCGGCCACCGGCAGACCAGCCTGGGTAAACCCGTCACGCACCACTTCAAAACGATGCTGATATTGCACAGCCAGCAGCTTCACCGTGCTCTGATCGGATTCCAGCGCCACCGCACCGGCCTGCTGAATAACGCTGGAAGCCAACACCGCAGTCTGCCGGTGTACGGCTTTGACGGCAGAGAGGACTTCGGCGTTGCCCGCCACGAATCCACCGCGCCAGCCGGCCACCATATACATCTTGGACAGCGAGCCAAGTTCCAGCGCCACGTCCAGCGCGCCCGGAGTCTCCAGCAGGCTCAGCGAGCGCACGTCGCCGAATTCGAGCCCCGCATAGGCGAAATCGTTAAGTACGATGAATCCGTATTGCTTGGCCAGGCGCATGGCCGTCTCATACAGTTCGGGTGTTGCGGCCGCGCCGGTCGGATTGTTGGGATAGTTCAGAATCAGCAGTTTGGCGCGAGTCCATAGCGCTGGGTCCACCGCATCCAAGTCGGGCAGGAATCCGCGGCTCGGGTCAGCGGGAATCGCCTCGAACTGGCCACCGGCCACTACTGTTGAGCCCTCGTACTGCGGGTAATACGGGTCGACCGCCACCACCGTATCTCCCGGATCGACCAGCGCCTGGATGACGGTGGTTATGCCGACGGACGAGCCGGAAGTCGCCAGCAGCTGGGTGGCGGGGTCCACGGTGACGTTGTGCTGGCGCGAATACCAGCCGGCAATCGCATTCAGATATTCCGGAAGCCCATCAAATGGCGGGTACCGGAACAGGGAAGGATTGTGGGAAGCGTGAGAAAGCGCGTCCTGTACAAAGGATGGCGGCCAGCCATCGGGATTCCCTTTGCTCAAGTCGATGATATCCTTGCCAGCGGCGACGGCTGCTGCAGCGCGTGCGTCCGCCTCAGCAAAAGGATTGCCGGGCAGACTAGCCGCCCGTCGAGAAATCAGAGCCGCGTTCGACGTCGGCATGTCGCCCTCCCCCTTCGACTATTGCCGGCGTGCCGGCTTGTAGCCTGAAACGCCGGAACCGACACGCCGCTATTCGCTATATGTCGCATCCAAAAATGTTGGCCCGACCGCCCCATACTTCATCGGCCGGTGATTGCTAAGGTACGACGGCTCTGTTACACACGCAATGGCGTGTCTATACGCAGTATTTATGGCGGGTTACGGGCATCTGAATCTTCATGGGGCGGTAACCTGCCCATGGGGCGGTATTTACCCCATGGGGCGGTGAAATTCCCATGGGGCGGTAAGGCAAAACGGCTTAATTCCGCGGTTTCACAAAACCAACAAACCGCCCCATGGACTCATTACCGCCCCATGAAGCCGGATATTCCGCCCGTAATTTTGGCCGCGCGAGGCACTCCGCTCACGCGACATACCGAAATCATCGCGTCATGGCAGAATGTGGGTATGACTGAAAACGCCGTGAATACTGCCGTGACTTCCGCCTCCTCTCCCGCAATTCCCGCCGAGACTTCCGCCGTCCCCCCCGCAACTCGCACAGCCAACCGCCCGCTGGGCACACCGCTGGGCAAGCACCCCACCCGCGTGCTGTTTTTGGGCGCTGGCGAGCTGGGCAAGGAGGTCACACTTGAACTCATGCGACTGGGCGCATGGGTGTGTGCTGCTGACTCCTATGCCGGCGCTCCGGCCCAGCAGGTGGCGCATGAATACCGCGCGTTGGATATGGCGAATGCCGCCGAATTGCAGGCATTGTTCGATGAAATCAAGCCGGACATCATCGTGCCCGAGGTAGAGGCCATCGCCACCGATGTGCTGGCCGGTGCTGCGGCCGCGGGCGCCCAGGTGGTGCCGAGCGCCGAAATCGCCGCGATTTGCATGGATCGGGAGCGTCTGCGCGTACTGGCCCACGAAGAATTGGGCTTGCCGACCACACCGTATCGTTTTGCCGGCTCGCTGGAAGAGCTGCACGCCGGAGCTTCGGAAGTCGGCTATCCGTGCGTGGTCAAGCCGGTGATGAGCTCGTCTGGTCACGGCCAGTCGGTGGTGCGTTCCGCCGACGCCATCGATGCCGCTTGGACCGAAGCGCAGGAGGGCCGCCGCGCCGCCGATGAGGGCGATGTGTCGCGCGTGATCGTTGAGGCGCTTGCCCCGCTGGAGCGTGAGCTGACGGTACTGACCGTTTCTTCGTCCGCCGGCATTGTGACGTGCGCGCCGATCGGCCAACGTCAGGAGTCCGGCGATTACCGCGAGTCCTGGCAGCCGGCTACCGAGCCCGATGGCGAGGCCGAGCGGGCGCGCGACATCGCACGTACCGCCGTTGAAGGCTTGGTGGCCAAGGCTCAGGCGACCGGCGAAACCGGTTGGGGCGTATTCGGCGTGGAGCTGTTCGTGCTCACCGACGGCTCGATTCTGTTCAACGAGGTCTCCCCCCGTCCTCACGATACCGGTATGGTGACGATGACCTCCCAGCGTCTGAGCGAGTTCGCGCTGCACGCCCGCGCGATTCTCGGCCTGCCGATCACCCCCGAACATGTGGCGCTCACGATTCCGGCCGGCTCGGTGGCGGCAAGCCATGCGATTGTGGTGGCCGGCGACGGTGAGGCCGAGTTCACCGATGTGGCCGCTGCTCTGGCCGGACCCGGCACGGACCTGCGCATTTTTGCCAAGCCCGAAGTGCATGGCCACCGTCGTATGGCCGTGGCACTGGCCGTCGGCGAGTCCGAAGCCGACGCCCGTGCCAAGGCCGGCCGTGTTGCCGATGCGTTGACGATTACCGTGGAGTAGTCCACGGCCTGATCAGCTCAGCATGGCCTCAATATTATTGCCGTCCGGGTCGTGGATGAACGCGGCGTAATACGTGGGGCCATAGTTCGGGCGCGGGCCCGGAGCGCCGTTGTCGGTACCGCCAGAGGCGAGACCGGCCTCATGGAACGCCTTGACGGCGTCCTCATCCTTGGCGCGGAACGCCACATGAGACGGCACCACCGGGTTGCCGTCCTTCGGAGACTCCAGCCAAACGCTGTCGCCATCCTCGTCATTGGCAAAGCACACGGCGGTCGGGTACGCCACTTTCTTGACGTAACCCAGCGGGGCCAGCAGCTTCTCGTAGAAATCCGCGTACTGTGCGGCGTCGGAAACAAACAAACCAATATGATCGATCATGACGAACCTCCTTGCACCATTTCGTCACTCCCATTATCGTGCGTGCGCGGCCGTACACTCACGTTTTGTCTATTGACGAACACCTGAGTGTCCGCGCGCTTGCGTAGATACTGTTACGCCGAACGACTATGCGACCGGCAATGAGTCGATTGTCGGACCAATACCGTCCGCCTCCGCCATCCCAACAGCGTATGGCCGTTCGATGCAGCGACGTATGATGCGCTGACCGCATCGTAGCGTCATGCTGAGTGTTGTTGTAGCCCTCGATTGGTACCCTTTTACCGTTAGTTCACCCAGAAATTCCACTCCTGAAAGGTGAGTCATGGAGAAGCTGGAAAAGCTCTACGAGGGCAAGGCCAAGCAACTGTACGCAACCGACGATCCAGAGGTTCTGTGGGTCGAATACAAGAACACCGCCACCGCTGGCGATGGTGAAAAGAAGGAAGACTTCACCGGCAAAGGCCGCCTGAACAACCTCATCACCACCATCATCTTCGACCTGCTCAAGAAGCGCGGTATCGACAGCCACCTCATCAAGCGAGTGAACGACACCGGCCAGCTGGTGCGCAAGGTGAACATGTTCCCGTTGGAGATCGTGCTGCGCAACGTGGCCGCCGGCCACTTCTGCTCCCGTCTGGGCGTGGAGGAAGGGCTGCCGCTCAAGGAGCCGGTGCTTGAGTACTTCCTGAAGAACGATGATCTGCACGATCCGTTCGTCAACGACGATGACCTGGTGGCCCTCGACGTATGCACTCGCGAGGATCTCGCCGAGATCGCCCCGCTGGCCCGCAAGATCAACGAGGCCCTGATCGAGATCTTCGCCAAGATCGACGTCAAGCTGGTCGACTTCAAGATCGAAATGGGCCGCGCCACCGACGGCACGCTGCTGTTGGCCGACGAGATCACCCCGGATTCCTGCCGTCTGTGGGACCAGAAGGACCACTCCGGCAAGGTCGAGCACCTTGACAAGGACCTGTTCCGCCGTGGTCTCGGCAGCATCATCCCGGCCTACGAAGAGATCGAGGAGCGCCTCGCCGAACTCGCCAAGTCCGAAGGCATCGAAGTCGCCGAATAAGTCGTTTAGGTGCAGGTAGCAGAACATACAGCTGGCTCCCCTCTCTGAGGGGAGCTGTCGCCGATAGGCGACTGAGGGGAGGTCAAGACGTTCACCGCCATGACAACTCTCCTCAGTCAGCTCCGCTGACAGCTCCCCTCAGAGAGGGGAGCCAAGTTCTTTTACCGCACTTCTTCAATTTTTCAATAATTTCAAGAAAGGATTTCCATGGTTTTTCGCGTGTACGTGGAAAAGAAGCCCGGCTTTGATGTCGAAGCCCAGCAGCTTGCGGGCGAACTGCGCACAATCCTCGGACTGAACGGCCTCAAGGCCCTGCGCATCGTGAACCGCTATGACGTCGAAGGCATCTCCCAGGAACTGTTCGACCAGACCGTGCCCACCGTGTTCAGCGAACCCCAGGTGGACAATGTGGCCTACGACCTGCCCGACTTCGCCGGAGCCAAGGTCTTCGCCACCGAGTTCCTGCCTGGTCAGTTCGACCAGCGCGCCGACTCCGCCGCCGAATGCATCCAGCTCATCTCCCAGGGCGAGCGCCCGACGGTCCGCTCCGCCAAGCTGTACGCGCTGGAAGGTGACCTGACCGACGCCGACGTGGACACCATCAAGCATTACGTAATCAACCCGGTCGAGGCCCGCGAGGCCAGCCTGGAGACCAAGGAAACCCTGAAGACCCAGGTGCCGGTGCCCGGCAAGGTCGAGACGCTCACGGGATTCAACGAGATGGACGCCGAGGCCGGTCAGCGGTTCATCGACGAGCGCGGTCTGGCCATGGACCTGGCCGACCTCGAATTCTGCCAGAAGTACTTCAGCGAGGAGGGCCGCGAACCCACCATCACCGAGATCAAGGTGATCGACACCTACTGGTCCGACCACTGCCGTCACACCACGTTCGGCACTGAGCTGGACGAAGTGACCATCGATGACGCCACCGTCAAGGCCGCCTTCGAGCGTTATCTGGCGATGCGCCACGAGCTCGGCCGCGATGCCAAGCCCGTCTGCCTCATGGACATGGGCACCATCGGCGCCAAATGGCTCAAGAAGAACGGCATCCTTACAGGCCTCGACGAGTCCGAGGAAATCAACGCCTGCACCGTCAAGGTCAAGGTTGACGTGAACGGCCACGACGAGGACTGGCTGTTCCTGTTCAAGAACGAGACCCACAACCACCCCACCGAAATCGAACCGTTCGGCGGCGCGGCCACCTGCATCGGCGGCTGCATCCGCGATCCTCTGTCCGGCCGCTCCTACGTGTATCAGGCGATGCGCGTCACCGGCGCCGCGGACCCGACCGTGCCGGTCTCCGAGACGCTGGAAGGCAAGCTCCCCCAGCGCAAGCTCGTGACCACCGCCGCAGCCGGCTACAGCTCCTACGGCAACCAGATCGGTCTGGCCACCGGTCAGGTCGACGAGATCTACCACCCCGGCTACGTGGCCAAGCGCATGGAGGTGGGTGCGGTCGTGGCCGCCACCCCGGCCGACCATGTGCGCCGCGAAACCCCGGCCCCCGGCGACAAGATCATCCTCTTGGGCGGCCGCACCGGCCGTGACGGCATCGGTGGCGCCACCGGTTCGTCCAAGGCGCATAACGTGGAATCGCTCGAACTCGACGGCGCCGAGGTGCAGAAGGGTAACGCTCCGGTGGAGCGCAAGCTGCAGCGTCTGTTCCGCCGCGGCGATGCCTGCCGTCTGATCAAGCGCTGCAACGACTTCGGCGCGGGTGGCGTGTCCGTGGCGGTCGGCGAGTTGGCCGACGGCCTGTTCGTGGACCTCAACACCGTGCCCAAAAAGTACGAGGGCCTGGACGGCACCGAGCTGGCCATCTCCGAATCCCAGGAGCGCATGGCCGTGGACGTGGCCGCCGAGGACGTGGACGAGTTCCTGGCCTACGCCCGCGAAGAGAACCTCGAAGCCACGGTGATCGCCACCGTGACCGAGGACCCGCGCATGGTGATGACCTGGAACGGCGACAAGATCGTGAATCTGTCCCGTGAGTTCCTGGCCTCCAACGGCGCTTCCAAGCACCAGACCGTGCATGTCGAGGCACAGCAGTCCTACGAGACCCCGTGGGGCGAGGGCACGCTGGCCGAGCGCATGAACGAGCTGGTCACCGACATCAACGTGGCCTCCAACAAGGGCCTTTCGGAGCGCTTCGACTCCACCATTGGCGCGGGCACCGTGCTCATGCCGTTCGGCGGCAAGCGTCAGCTCACCCCGAACATGGCCATGGTCGCCAAGCTGCCGGTGTTCGGCGAGACCACCACCGCCTCGGCGATGGCGTGGGGCTTCAACCCGTACATCATGTCCAAGAACCAGTTCACCGGCGCCTACCTGTCCGTGGTCGAGTCGCTGGCCAAGCTGGTCGCAGCCGGCTTCGAGCATGAGAAGGCCTACCTGAGCTTCCAGGAGTACTTCGAGAAGCTGCGCGACGAGCCGGAACGCTGGGGCAAGCCGGCGGCCGCCGTGCTCGGCGCGCTGATGGCCCAGGTGGACCTGGGCGCCGGCGCCATCGGCGGCAAGGACTCCATGTCCGGTTCGTTCGAGGATCTCGACGTGCCGCCGACGCTGATCTCCTTCGCCGTGGCCGTGGGCAACATGAAGCGCGCCACCTCCCCCGAGTTCAAGGACGCCGATCACCGTATCGTGCGCATCGCACCGCGCTACCTGGCCGACGGTCTGACCCCGGACAAGGATGCGCTGCTTGAGGCGTTCTCCGTGATCGAGGAGCTCACCGACTTCCACGATGCCCTGGCCGTCTCCACGCCGGGCTATGGCGCCACCGCCGAAGCCCTGTTCAAGATGACGCTCGGCAACCGCATCGGCGTGACCCTGAACAACAGCATCGCCGTGGACGACCTGTTCACCCCGGCATACGGTTCGTTCATCGTCGAGCTGGCGGACGATGCCAAGCTTCCGGCCGTCTCCAATTTGGTCGAGATCGGCGAAATCGGCACCACCACCTCCGAGTACGTGTTCAAGGCCGCCGGCGAGACGCTGGACCTGGACGCTGTGCAGGAAGCTTGGGAGTCCGGCATCGAATCCGTGTTCCCGTACCGTTCCAAGGGCGAGGACAAGGGCGCGACCGTCGAGACCATCGACTTCCACGCGCCGAAGAAGACCGTGTACGTCGGCTCTTCCGTGGCCAAGCCGCATGTGGTGATCCCGGTGTTCCCGGGCAACAACTGCGAGTACGATTCCGCCGCCGCCTTCGAGCGCGCCGGCGCCGACGTGACCACGCTGATCGTCAACAACCTGACGCCGGCCGCCGTCGCCGAATCCACGCAGGCGTTGGTCGATGAGATCAACAAGAGCCAGATCGTGATGATCCCGGGCGGCTTCTCCGGCGGCGACGAGCCGGACGGTTCCGCCAAGTTCATCACCGCGTTCTTCCGCGCGCCGGCCGTCACCGAGGCCGTGCGTGACCTGTTGAAGAACCGCGACGGCCTGATGCTCGGCATCTGCAACGGCTTCCAGGCGCTCGTCAAGCTGGGTCTGGTGCCGTACGGCGACATCGTGCCGATGACCGACGCCTGCCCGACGCTGACCTTCAACACCATCGGCCGCCACCAGAGCCGACTGGTCCGCACGCGCGTGGCCTCCGACCTCTCCCCGTGGCTGTCCAAGACTTCGGTCGGCGACATCCACACCGTGGCCATCTCCCACGGCGAGGGCCGCTTCGTGGCCTCCGACGAGGTACTCGCCCAGCTCAGGGCCAACGGCCAGATCGCCACGCAGTACGTGGACGAGACCGGCACCCCCGGCATGGATCTGGACGTGAACCCGAACGGCTCGCTGCTCGCCATCGAGGGCATCACCAGCCCGGACGGCCGCGTGTTTGGCAAGATGGGTCACTCGGAGCGTTCCGGCAACGGCCTGTACGTCAACGTGCCCGGCAACAAGTACCAGCCGATCTTCGAGGCCGGCGTGGAATACTTCGCCGCCTGATCGCCCGGACGCCCGAACCGTGTCCGATGGACAGCCAGGGGGAGGAAGCCCGATCGGGTTTCCTCCCCCTGTCGTTGCCGAATCGTATGCACCGCGAACCCGACGTTGAAAGGACCTGCCGTCATGCCGATTAACGAAGCATTGCTCGCCGCGATGAAGGCCGCCACCCTCATCAAACCCAACGTGAGGAAAACCTATAGGATCCAACGCGCTGCCGAGGCGCTGGTCGCCAAGCAGACGCCGCCGAACCCGAAATGCCGCATCGAAGACGCCGCCGTCCCCATGCCGGACGGGCACGAGGTGCCGCTGCGCACGTTCACGCCGATCGCCCCGTATGGGACGGCCTTCCCCGGCGCCGATGCCGTCGGTGCCATCGTTGCCGGCGCTTCGGCCGATGACGCCGGCAACATCACGCCACGGGGCACGATCCTGTTCGTCCACGGCGGTGGCTGGTGCACCGGAGGCATCGACCTGTACGCGCAGGCGTGCGCCCATATGGCGGTTCGGCTGCAGCGTCGAGTGGTCGCGGTCGAGTACCGTCTGTCCCCCGAGTACCGGTTCCCCGTGGCGGTCGAGGAATGTTATGAGGTGGCGCGGCGTCTATGCCGCGAACGGTCGTCGTCATCCGCGTCCGGCACCGACGGCATCACCTTGTTCGGCGACAGCGCCGGCGGCAATATCGTGGCCGCCGTATCGCTCATGGCCCGCGACCGCGGCGAGTTCATGCCGCAGGCGCAGATGCTGCTGTATCCGGTGGTCGGCAACGACTACAATCCCGAGACCAGCCCATTCGAATCGGTGCGGACCAACGGCACCGACTACATCCTCACCGCACAGGACATGGCCGACTACATCGACATGTACCGTTCGTCCGTGGCCGACCTGACCAATCCGTATTTCGCGCCGCTCACCGCGCATGACCTGAGCAATCAGCCGCGCACGCTGGTGTTGTCCGCCGAATACTGCCCGCTCAGAGACGAGGACGAAGCGTACGCCCGTCGTCTGCAATTGGTGAACGACAACGTCTCCTGTTACAGGATTCACGATGGCATCCACGGCTACCTACTCAACACGTCGGCCGTGGGACTGGTGGCCACCACCTACCGAATCATCGAGCATTTCCTCGACGGCACACCGCTGGAACCGGCTCCCGGCACCGGCACCACCGCCAACGCACCGGAGGGAGGCGACGCGTGGCAAGACGTACTTGGTACCGACTAGACAACATCGGCAAGTTCTACTCCTCCCAGGCTGGCCGCTCCTCGCAGACCGTGTTCCGCTATTCGGCTGAGCTGGAGGACGACATCGCCCCGGACATCCTGCAGCACGCGCTCGACCATGCCATCGCCCAGTTCCCGAGCTTCAACGTGCACCTGCTCAACGGCATGTTCTGGCATTACCTCGAACAGTCAGATGGCCGGCCGCTGGTGGAGCCGGAACATCTGCCGATATGCTCGCGACTGCATTACGGGCCCAAAAGCATGCTGTTCCGCGTGAGCTATTTCCGCAATCGTGTCAATCTCGAGGTCTCGCACATCATTTCGGACGGTCGCGGCGCCATCAACCTGTTCAAGTCACTGCTGCACGCCTACATCGCCGAGCGGTACGACGTGCCGGGCGTGCCTTCGGATTATGACGGTTCGGATAGCGACAAAGCCGAAAACAGCTTCGACAAATACTACGAGAAAGACAAGGCCGGTGCCGCGCCCGGCACGAAGATCTACCGGCTGTCCGGCCCTATCGACCGGGACGCGCCCACGTTCATGGAATATCACGTCAGCGCCAGCAAGATGCTTGGTGCAGCACATCAGTGCGGAGTGAGCCTCACCTCCTACCTCATCGCCGCGATACTGTGCGCGATTCGCGACGTCATGCCCTCGCGCGCCCGCAATCGCGCGATTCGCGTGGATATTCCGGTCGACTTGCGCGCCTTCTTCAGGTCGGAGACCGTGCGCAACTTCTACGGCATGACTTACGTGGCGTACACGCCGGCCGATATCGAAGCCGATGAGGACTCCGCGAAAACTTCCGCAACGGGCCCAGACGCGACCGGCGACGGCCAGCAGTCCGCCGCCCGCACCGCGCACGGCAACGGTATGGGTGGGTTGCTGACCGATGAGCCGTTGGCCGACATCGCCCGCCATGTGCAGGAGCAGCTCGGCCATGCCACCAGTCGCGAGCGCGTCGAATCGCATATGAACCGCATGATTGCGCTGGAAAAGAATCCGGTGCTGCGTCTCGCGCCCTCCCCTGCCAAGGACTGGGTGCTGGAGCTGGCCCGGTTCATCACCGACCGCGAAACCACGACCACCGTCTCGAACCTTGGCCGAGTCACCTTGGACGAACGACTCGCGCGCCATGTGCGTTCGGTGAGCTTCCTCACTACACCGGCCAGCCTTAATTTCACGGTCTGCTCGTTCGGCGACGACCTGAGCATCGGCATCTCCACCATCTACCATGATCTGAACGTCATCAAGAACCTGTGTCGGATTCTCGCCACGCAGGGCATCAGCGGCCTTATGAACATCGCTGGCGTGCATGTGGAGAAAGGAGCGTCGGCATGAAGCATTGCGATGCCTGCAGCGTCGATTTCACCGGCGATATGGCCCGTTGCCCGCTCTGCCAGAACGAATTGCACGGCGAGGCCTCTCCCGCCGCATTCCCCGCGCAGCAGATCTATCTGCGTCCGAGGCGTCTGACGGTGGAGATCATCACGTTCGTCGCCGGTGCGATCCTGTTGCTGCTCGGGTTCTTCGCCTATCTGTGGTCGTGGCCGGCGCCGATCGTCGGCGCTTCGGCGGCCGCGCTGATCATCAGCGTGCTGTTCGTCAACAGTGCGATTCTGCACGCGCCACGGCCGCTTCGACTCATGTTTCGATATTTCTATATCATGCTGGCGATTGCGCTGGTCTGGTTTGTCGCGACGATGAATCATGTCGTCACCATGTTCGTCATACCGATCACGTGTCTGGTTTCGCTGGTCTTTGACGTGGTGCTGCTTATCGTGCTGAGGACCAAGGCCATTGACCAGTACGCCAAGTATCTGGCGTTCGACATCGTCGCTGGTCTGCTGCCTCTGACGTTCATTCCGCTCGGCTGGGCTCCGTGGGATGTGCTGGTGATGGTCAGCGGGCTGGTCTCCCTGCTGATGCTGCTCGGCCTGCTCGTCTTCGCCCGCCGTCAGCTCTTCTCGGAATTCGGCAAACAGTTCTCGGCCTGATTGCCTCGTGCGCTCAATCGCCCGATTTAGGATGGAAACCATGAGCGAACATGTGGAGCATGGGTTTGGGCCGGTGTGGGATGGCGAGTCGCGGGTGCTGATTCTGGGGTCGATGCCGAGCCCGAAATCCCGAAAAGCGGCGTTTTACTATATGCATCCGCGGAACCGGTTTTGGCCGGTGTTGCAGGCGCTGTTTGCCAACTCCGCTGATCCTACTGACGCTGTCGGCGATTTACCTGAGTCCCGTCGTGCGTTTGCTCTGCGCCACCACATTGCGTTATGGGATGTCATTGCTTCTTGCGATATCACCGGAGCCAGCGATGCCAGCATCCGCAATGCCGCGCCCAACGACTTGGCACCAATCTTGCGCGGCGCTCCAATCGCCCACATCTTCACAACCGGCGCGAAATCAGCGCAACTTTACCGCAAACTTATCGAGCCGCGCCTGACCGAAGCCGGTATCGCCATCGGCATGACCCAACTGCCCTCCACCAGTCCGGCCAACGCCTCAATGCGTTTGCCGGACCTTATCACCGCCTATCGCGAAGCTTTTCAAAAGGCAAACGTGCTAGAGAATGCGTATTGGAAAAACTAAGCATGGCGAAACCATCAATCTCGGACGGCAAACCCAGTATCACGAATCCTATCTTGCATTTCATTGGCAATAGCAATACAGCGCGCCCGCGAAATACCAGCCTTCACACCGACACTAGCCAAATCCGCAATAGTGATGTTCTTCCCCTTACCATTAACCGAAGTGGTGTGCTCGCCGTTTATCCCGGGATTCTCTGTCAAATCATATCCAGGCGACAATCTCCACGCTTGGCGAGAACGATCATAGAGATAAGAGAAATTCTTCGCATGATCGTCGCGGTTTCCGATGAGCACGTTAAAGCACATGAGACGGTACAACCGCTCGCATTCCTCTGTACTGTTGCAAACACGCATAGTCAGCCGCATCAATAGTCCGTAATCCAAATTGGGAATACGATGCGACGTTTCCAGCAATCCGCCGGCGGAAATCATATGCACCTTATGTTCGGTGCCATCGTCATCCCGTGTACGGTCAAACCGCCGGACACCGAAATATCCAGAACATTGCGCTGATGCGAACAAACGAGTTTCCGGCATATCAATGCCGCACTCGCGCGCAAGTACAGAAATTTGATACTCCTGTTCTCCGATATTCGCCGAGTCTACGGATGAGGGGAATTTGATAATCCATTCTTCTCCATCAACCTCAGTCAGAATTTTCGGCCGCGCGCCACCGGACGAGCCACCAAGTGCAAAAAGCTGATCCAAATCCTCAGAAAAATCAGTTTCCAGAAGATTCGCGCACTCTCTCGCTATATCGTCCAAGTCGGTAGCTGCAACGCTATTTTCAATAACCGCTGCTGGTTCATATTCCAAGGCTCCCATGCCGCTTGATCCCACAATGGACAGCCTCGTCAAGGTTCCGATAGAGTAAGGATCTATTCCTCTCTGGCGCAGAAGACGATCCGTAAGCAAACGCCCCCACCCGTCTGGCATACTGTCATCGAACACCCCAAACAAACCATGCAATGGATCTCTTTTGGCGACAAAGACCCCCTCACGCAATGGCAGACTCAGCGGACTTATGCTGAATCCACTGGACAACCACGAGCTTTCGTACGAGAACGCCACTGTTTTTGCCGGCGACAGCGTCAGCGAGCCAACAATTTCACCATCCAAAAACACCCGTACCCGATCAACCGATAAATCCAACGGTACTGTCTCGCTCATCGCGCTTCCCTCTCCCGCGCAGCAATGACATCATCGATAGTTGCATAGTACGGCTGTGAAAACAGTGTCTCAAAATCCTGCTCGCAACTCAGCACAAACGCGATATTGATGAGCGCCGTCAACGAAATTTCGTGCTGCTGCTCGAACCGTCTGATTGAGCCAAGACTCACACCGGATTTTCTAGCCAGAGCCGTTTGCGATAACTTATGCTCTTTGCGCCTGGCAACCATGCGTTCGGCAATCGCAGCCGAAACATCCCCAGGCATAGGCTCATCTAACAAAGAAAACATACTAATATACTAGCAATTTCGGCCCAAGAAGCCAATAACTACTCATATTTTAGTAGTTATCGATTGCGGCAAGTTTCACAGGACTACAACCGGCGTGTCGCAGTAGCCGCCAATTTGCGTCCAAGCGGGGTTGAGCTGCCTCAATAAGAATTGTTAACGCTCACGACTGGCTATGGAAAGACGGCGGTGGCGATTGGTCAGCAAGGAGCACATATGCAGTATCGCAATGTTGGCAAGTCGGGACTGAGGATCAGTGAGGTCGCGCTGGGCAGCTGGGTCACGGATCTCAAGGGCATAGCGGCCGAGGATATGGCCAAGTAGACCGTGAAGCTCGCCTACGATTCCGGCGTCAACTTCTTCGACTGCGCGGACGCTTACTCGGGCGGCGCCGCCGAACGCTTCCTCGGCGAGACGCTGAAGCAGTATGAGAGACCTGGTCGCCCAGGGCAAGGTGCTGTACTACGGCGTCTCCGAAGAGTGGGGTTCGGCTCGCCTCGAGGAAGCCCGGCGCATCATCGACCGCTACAACCTGTACCCGATCACCGTGGTTCAGCCGCAGTACAACCTGAACGACCGTTACATCGAGCACGAGATCATGGGCACCTGCCGCAAGCTCGACATCGGCATCATCACCTTCTCCCCGCTCGCACAGGGTCTGCTGACCGGCAAGTACCGCAAGGGTCAGCCGCTGTCGGCCGGTTCTCGCGTCACGTGGGCTGACGAATCTGAGATTTCCTCCAACGGGAGCGATTGTTAAGCACCGAAATCGGTATCGCCTTGGGCCTCGGCCTGGGCGATGGCGGTTTCGGCGTTTTTTGCTGTTTGCTTGATGACTTGGTTGTAACCGGTCAGGGCCGCGAACGGCATGAACTGCGCGGCCCGCTGGTGGCGGGACATGTGCGGATGCTTGCGCGACTGGTGATGGGGCAGGTTGATGATGTCGTCGTATGCCCGGGTCTCTTGCAGGGTCATGCGCGATGGCCTCCGATCTGACGGTTGCGGTCCTGACCGGTGGCGCCGTCTTCCATATCCATGGCTTTGATGACGGCGTTGCGGCCGAATTTACGTTTCACATCCAGCAGCGCACGCTGAATATCATGCTCTCGAGCCAACGTCTGTGCGGCGGCATCGTCCCCACAAGCCGGCATACGCCCGCTTCCGTCGCCACCGGATTCCGTGCTATCACAGTCATATCGCATATCGCCATCATCACCGAACAAATCAAGCTGCTCATAGCGTTTGCCCGCCGCCAGTTCTTTGGGCGTGGCCACATCATCGGCAACAACCGTGAGTCGACGCACCAGCAACCGCGCATCCACAATACGCTCGTACAGCATGGTCATCGCCTCGCGAATACGTGCGGCAGACGACGTAAAATCACCCAATCCAATCGACCCCACGGCCGACTTAGGCACCCGACGACCGAAACGGTCAACGGTCACCGGCCCTTGATAGGTCTTTGCCGCGCGTTCGGCGGCACGCCTCATCGCCCGGTCTGCGCATGAATCAAGCTTCGAAGCATCGAGACTGCCAATGTCATAGCCGACCGCCAGTGTCAGCCGATTCGTCATCACCCCCTTATCGACCAAATCGAGGGCGAGCGCATCGGCCATCTCCTTGGCGATCAGCCGAGCCGTATGCCAATCGGCGGGCCCGGTGAGCACCTGCCCGCTGCTGATGCTGTGCGCACCTGGCTCATAGGATCGGATATCTGCGATTTCGCACGGCTCCCAGCCCCACGCATGGTCGATGAGCAGTTCGGCATTGACACCGAACATGCGATACAGCAGGTCTTCGTTGTAGTAATCCGAAGCACGACCCACCGAGCATCGGGCGATATCCCCCATGGTCGTCAATCCGGCGCGCTCGAGTTTTCGGGCATATCCACGCCCTACCCGCCAGAAATCGGTGAGGGGACGATGGTTCCAGAGCAGCCGGCGGTATGACATTTCATCCAATTCGGCGATGCGCACGCCGTCGCGATCCGCGGGCATGTGCTTGGCGACGATATCCATGGCGACTTTGGCCAGATACATGTTGGAGCCGATGCCGGCAGTGGCGGTGATGCCGGTTTCATCGAGAATTTCGCGCACGATGGTTCGCGCCATGGCATGCGGCCCCATACCCAGCGAGCGCAGATATGGCGTGACGTCGATGAACACCTCGTCAATCGAGTAGACATGGATGTGCTCGGGTGCGGCGTATTTGAGGTAGATGCCATATACCTGCCCGCTGACCTCCAAATAGTGCGCCATGCGCGGCTTGGCGATGACCATCGAGGCTTTGAGTCTCGGCGAGCGTTCCAGGTCGCGCGCATCGCAGGACTCCCCGATTAATCGGCCGCCGGGAGCATGGACCGCGCGCTCGATGTTGACTCCATTCAGGCGCTGTTTTACCTCGAATAGCCGCGCACGACCGGGAATGCCATAGTTCTTCAGCGAGGGTGAGACCGCCAAACATATTGTCTTATCGGTGCGGGTTTCATCGGCCACCACCAGATGCGTGGTCAACGGGTCGAGTCCGCGCGCCGCGCACTCCACCGAGGCATAGAAGGACTTGAGATCAATGGCAATATAGGTATGCTCGCGTTGCGTCGATACCGTTCCGCTGCCCATCGCCATCACCTCCTTACCACCGCCGTCCCGGCCAGCATATCAATACGGTCGAACATTTGTTCGATGCAACATGCCTGTTCGAAGCTGCCGAAGTCGACGCACGCAACGCGCCCAAGCATGCTCTTCACCCACACCACACACGCAGCGGCAGAGCAGCGGCATGCATGCGTACCATGGGGAATATGAAGAAAAGCATTACGGCAGACAGCGATTTTGCGGCGTGGGCGGCAGCCCGATCCCAGAAAACGAATCGATCACTGGCAGGAGCCCGCCTCGCGATTCCGGAGCCGCAGGAGCATGCCGAAATCAAGTTTCAGGCCCAGCAATGGGGCATGACCGTCGAAGATGCCACGATGACTGACGGGCACAGCGAGGAATTCCTATGTGACGGCACACAAAGCATTGATTCCATTGCCGACATGCGCACGGCAAGTGGGCTGGAGGCAATGGAGTACGCGGAACAGCACATGCCGGTATTACGCGACACCATGGATGACCTCACCACCCGCGTCGATTTCTCAGGCATTCGTATTGCCGTCTGCCTGATACTGGAGCCAAAAACCGCGATTCTGCTGCGCAAGCTTAAGGCCGCCGGCGCAATCGTCGGCGTATATTGCGGCCCGGATTCCACGGATCCCCGAGTGGCGGAACAGCTGCGCCGGGAAGGAATCACGGTCGAATCCAGCCGAGCCTGGACCGCGGAACAGGCGCACGAGGCAGCCCTGCGCCTGCTGGACAAGATACAGCCGAACATCATCATCGACGATGGTGCCAGCTTCGCCCGTCTCGCCTCGTTCGAACGCCCCGAACTCACGGCGAACCTCATTGGAGTGGCCGAGGAAACGACCAGTGGCGTACGCGCGTTCCAGCAGATGCAGGAAGCGGGAGCGCTCACCTACCCGGTCGTAGCCGTTAACGACAGTGTGCTGAAAACCGGATTCGACAACGCCCACGGCACTGGGGAGACATGCGTGACCACCATGCAGCGCATTCTCGGCGAGCATGCATTCGACGGTAAGAACGTCACCGTCATCGGCTACGGCCCGGTCGGCCAAGGCTTCGCACGGCGTATTCGCGCGCTTGGAGCCGAAGTCACCATCTGCGATATCGATCCAGTGGCTTCACTCAAAGCGGTGTTCGACGGCTTCGCCGCACAAGACATTGACGAGGCACTCCCTTGCGCGGATATGGTGGTGTCCGCCACTGGCGTGAGACATACAGTCACACTTGAGCACATGCGCGCAATGCACGAGGGCGCGGCGCTCGCAGTGATCGGCGGCATCGCCAACGAAATCGCCTTGGACGAGGTAAGCGACTTCACCCCACAGGTCAACAGGGACACCGCGCAACTCATTGTTCCCGACGGACCAACGCTCACGCTAATCGCCGACGGCGATGGCGTGAACTACACGGTGGGAGGCGGCAATCCAATCGAGATCATGGATCTGAGCTTCGCCGTACAGGCCAGCGCCGTCGCATATCTTCTGGAACATCGAGGCACACTGGATCACACGCTTATCAGACTTGACGCAGCGACCGACCAGCGCATCGCCGCCAGCGCGCTCAAGGCGCGCGGATACCGAGCCAGCCATGCCGTGGAGGACAACGGCTACGATTGGCGACTGACCAGATTCGCGGAAAACGACCGAGAGAACGCCGACCGATAGCCATAGACACGGCACCGAACACAACGCAGCGAGGAGAATATGACCGACAACACCTGGCCGACCGTCGATACCGAGCTTATCGATGATGTGACACTGTATTCTGCCAAACTCATCATCCCCGTGACGGGCCCCGTCATCATCGATGGCGCAGTTGCCATACATGGCGACCGCGTGGTTCATGTAGGTAAACGCCGCTGGGTGCTGGAGGCGCTGAAGCAGGAAATGACGTCTCACGGCACCATCCGTGAACGGCATTGGGATGGGGTGCTCACCCCCGGATTGGTCAACGCGCACACTCATCTGCAGTACAGCGGCATGGTGCAGGTCGGGCAAGGCACCTACGATCGGTTCCGCGCCTGGGAACTGGCATTCAACGAGGTGTACGCCGAGGCGCAGAAGACCCAGCCATGGAAGCAGTGGGCCGAGGACGGTGCTCGCCAGATGGTCGAATCGGGAACGACGGCCGCCGCAGACATCGTCACCGATTTGGACGCCGCCGGCGCGCTGGCTTCGCAGGGCATGCACGGCATCGCTTATTGGGAGGTAATGGGCTGGCACAACGACGAATGGATGGAAAAGGGCCGCACCGAGCTCATCCGGCAGTTGCGCCGGATGAACGAGGAGCAGCTGCCGAACCTCGGCATCAGCCCGCATGCTCCGTATACGCTGGAGTCCGAACCGTTCGTTGATCTTCCAGACATTGCTCGTCAGCTGAACATGCGACTGCATATCCATCTGGCGGAGACCCCGCTCGAGGCCGGCACTTATCCGCCGGTGCTCACCACTTATTCGGCGTCCGACTGGCGTGACCACGATTGGGAAAGCTACCGGCAGCTCAAAGACGTGGGCAAAGGTGCCTCCGCCATCCAGTTCGTCGATCAGCTTGGCTCGCTTGGCCCGGATGTGCACATTGCACACGGCGTGTGGGCCAATGGCGAGGATCGGCGTATTCTACGTCAGCGCGGCGTGGGCGTGGCCTTGTGCCCCCGATCGAATCGCATTACCAACACCGGCAAAGATGCACCGGTGCGCGAATACCTCGAGGAAGGTAATCTGGTAAGCGTGGGCACCGATTCGCTCTCCAGCACGCCGACCCTCGATCTGCTTGATGACGTGTCGATGCTTTACGACCTGGCCCGCGAACAAGGCTATGCCAGCGACGATCTGACACATCGCCTGATTCGTATGATGACGCTGGGCGGTGCCGCCTCCATGGGTATGCACGTGGGCCGAAACCGCATTGGACAGATCAACGCGGGCGCATTGGCTGATTTCGCGTTCTTCGACATCCCCGTCGACACATCATCTCCGGCCGGCATCGAAGAAACGCTGGAAACACTGGTGAAGCACGGTGCAGGCACGAACCGAGCCACGGTGATATCCGGGCGCGAAGCCTACAACAACGTCTGGTGACACCGCTGACCCGACCTGATATCAAGAAGCCAAAAACCAGCAAACCCGCCAAGAACAGGAGATCTCATTATGAGCGTCGCTTTGCGAGACATGAGTCCATACGCCCGGTCCATAGTGGAACGCCTTGGACTGGAAGCCCACCCCGAAGGCGGCTGGTACACGCGTGACTGGCAATCCCCGCACACGGATGAGGCCTCAAGCCGACCGCTATCGTCACTGATTTACTTCCTGCTGCCCGAGGGAGATGCCAGCACCTGGCATAAGGTCGATGCGGATGAGGTCTGGCTGTGGCATGGCCCGGCATCGGTCAAGCTGGAACTCGGCGGCAGCGGCGAGACTCCGGAATCCGACGAATCCAAGCGAACCGTAATCACCCTGGGTTCCGGCATCACCACCGATCAGGCCGACGTAACCGTATCGGGACATGCGGTCGTACCGGCTGGCGTCTGGCAGCGCACAGTGCCTGGCCAGGGCGATGCGCTGGTCTCCTGTGTGGTCAGTCCGGGATTCGTATTCGACGGCTTCACACTCGAACAGTGAACGCCATTTCGCTCTGCGCCAATATGAGATATCCGTTCGCTTACGCGCCAGATTGCGCGGCTCTAGCCGGCCATAAGCAATGGAGATAACCAGCATCCGAGAATATCACTGTTTTGTAGTAACCCAATAGCCATACAATTGGCGCGCATGCATCAAGCACGACTTTGAACCGTGTGCATGACGAACACTTGAGGAGAGGAAGCCCATGTTCAATAAGCAACACATCGTCCGTACCATTGCGTCCACCGCCAGCATCCTGGCTCTGTCGTTCACCGCAGCCTGCGGTTCCGGCCAGTCCACCGCATCCAATTCCGCCGATTCGAACGACATCACCCAGCAGACGTACAAGCCGGGCAAGCTGACCATCGCCACCGGACAGCCGGCCTACGAGCCGTGGGTTATGAACGACAAGCCGGAAAGCGGTGAGGGCTACGAGGCGGCCGTCGCCTACGCAGTGGCCGACAAGCTCGGTTTCAAGAAGAGCGACGTGGTGTGGACCCGCACCGCATTCGACACCGCCATCGCTCCCGGCGCCAAGGACTGGGATCTCAACATCCAGCAGTTCGGCATCACCGACGAGCGCAAGAAGGCCGTTGACTTCTCGTCCAGCTACTACAACGACAGCCAGTCCGTCGTGGTCAAGAAAGACAGCAAGTTCGCCAACGCCACCAAGGTATCCGATCTGAAGAATGCGACCGTGGGCGTCATGGTCGGCACCCTTGCCTACGACTACGCCAAGGCGAACATCAAGGACGACATCCAGACGTTCAATGATGATGCCGCACTGGCTCAGGCACTTGACGCCGGTCAAATCGACGCACTGGTCACCAGCACCGTGGAATGCGTGTACATGGTGCAGTCCGAGCAGGTCAAGGACGCCAAGGTGCTCGGCCGTCTGCCTGACTCCGAAGACAAGAGCGGCATGGGCATCGTGCTGCCGAAGGATTCCAAGCTAACTGCAGCCGTGACCAAGGCAGTGGATGACCTGAACGCCGACGGCACCATCAAGAAGCTTCAGGACAAGTGGCTGGCCGAGTACACCACCGACCTGACCGAACTGAAGAAGTAAGTGGAGTAGGCTCACATCATAAGGTCACAACACCTTGGCCGGACGCTGCGGAAATTTTCCTGTGACACCCGGCCATTCCGGCATTCAGGAAGCGAGCGACATTCATCACATGACCGCAGCACCAACCGAAACCAGGCAGCACAATGCCCCTGACGGACACGAGGTAAGTCAGGTCGAGCTCAGACGACGCCAATATCGTGTTCATCAGCAAATTCAATCGACGATTACCAGTCTGATCAGCACCATTGTGTTCGTTGTGGTCATCGTCATCGGCCTGAAGCTCTCCCCCGGCTGGCCACGAGTCAAGGAGACCTTCTTCTCCGGCGAATACTTCGTCAAATCGTTTCCCCATGTGCTTGACGGCCTATGGCTCAACATCCGCGTTCTGCTCGTCGCAGTGGTCGGCGTGGCGATTCTAAGCACGCTGATCGCATTGGTGCGCACCAGCCGCTCCCCTATTCTGTTCCCGCTGCGTATCCTGGCATTGATCTACACGACTGTGATGCGCGGCGTGCCTATTATCGTCGTGCTGTATCTAATCGGTTTCGGCATTCCCGGCCTAGGCTTGTTCGGCCGTATCGATCCCTCGGTACTCGGCACCATTGCAGTGGTAATGGGATACAGCGCCTACGTCTCCGAGGTGCTGCGTGCCGGTTTTAACGACGTACATCCTTCTCAGCGAGCCTCGGCCCGCTCGTTGGGCCTGACCTCCGGCCAGACGACCCGACTGATCGTCATTCCTCAGGCATTGCGCAAAGTCGCGCCCGCACTGATGAATGACTTCATCTCCATGCAAAAGGACGTCGGCCTGATTTCCGTGCTGGGTGCGGTGGATGCCGTGCGCGCCGCACAGATCGACGTGGCCAGCACCTACAACTTCACGCCGTATGTGGTCGCCAGCCTGCTGTTCATCCTGATGAGCGTGCCGTTCATCCTGCTGAACGACTGGTACACGGAACGTCTGCGTAAACGCGAACTCAGCGGAGGAACGGTATGAGCGGAATAACCAATATCAACACCGAGGCGAGTGACTCCCCCGTGAGCAACAAGACGGTGCTGCGTCTTGATGACGTGCGCAAATCCTTTGGAAACACGCAGGTGCTGCGTGGCATTTCCTTTGACATTCACCAACATGAGGTGGTGGCTTTGCTGGGGCCTTCCGGTTCGGGCAAATCCACATTGATGAAATGCGTCAACCTGCTTGAGCAGGTCGATGACGGCCAGATTTGGCTGGGCAATACCGATATCACCGACCCGCGTGCCGATCAGGACAAGATTCGCGCACGTATCGGCGTGGTGTTCCAGCAGTTCAACCTCTTCCCCCACATGTCGGTGCTCAGGAACGTGACCCTTGCCGCAATCAAGGTTCACCACTGGAGCAAGGATCGCGCCGAAACCCGCGCTATGGAACTGCTTGAACGCATCGGCATGCGCGATAAAGCCAGCGCCTACCCTGATCAGCTCTCTGGCGGCCAGCAGCAGCGCGTGGCGATTGCGCGCGCACTGATGACCGACCCGGAACTGCTGCTGCTTGACGAGATCACATCTGCTCTTGATCCGATGCTGGTCGGCGAAGTGCTCAACATGGTTGCCGAGTTAAAGGCCCAAGGCACCACAATCCTCATGGCCACGCACGAAATGAGCTTCGCCCACGACGCGGCCGACCGCATCGTACTGCTCCGTCACGGCGTCATCGCCGAGAACGGCACACCCGCCGAGGTGATGGACGAGTCGCAGGATCCCGAGACCATCGAGTTCTTCAGCCATTTCAGGCACTGAGACGAAGCCGAAAAACAAACACCGGATTCATACGACGAAAGGCCAAAATCCTAAGCCACTATTCATACTCAACTGATCTGGTGCTTAAACCGCGTCCGCGAACCCCAACAAGTTCCACCACCCCACAACACGCGATGTAGCCGCCGATTGGTAGGGTTGGCAGATAGTTAATCCCCTGTTTGAAAAAGGAGCTTTGGCTTGTCGGCTGAACTCGAAGACATTCATGAGGAATGTGGCATCTTCGGCGTATGGGGCCACCCCGACGCCTCACGACTCACCTATTTTGGCCTGCACGCGCTGCAGCATCGCGGTCAGGAAGGTGCCGGCATCGTCTCCAACGATAACGGTCATCTCATCGGTCATCGCGGACTCGGCCTGCTCACCCAGGTGTTCGGCGATGAGCGCGAAATCGAACGACTGAAGGGCAATTGCGCCATCGGCCACGTGCGTTACGCAACGGCCGGCTCGGGCACCACGGACAACATCCAGCCGTTCATCTTCCGCTTCCATGACGGCGACGTGGCTCTGTGCCATAACGGCAACCTGACGAACTGCCCGTCACTGCGCCGCAAGCTTGAAGACGAAGGCGCCATCTTCCATTCGAACTCCGACACCGAAGTGCTGATGCACTTGATTCGCCGTTCGATGCAGCGCACCTTTATGGACAAGCTCAAGGAAGCGCTCAACACGGTGCATGGCGGTTTCGCCTACCTGCTGATGACCGAAGACGCCATGATCGGCGCACTCGACCCGAACGGCTTCCGCCCGCTCTCCCTCGGCAAGATGAAGAACGGCGCCTACGTGCTCGCCTCCGAAACCTGCGCCCTCGACGTGGTCGGCGCCGAACTGGTGCGCAACATCCGCCCCGGCGAAATCGTGGTGGTCAACGACCACGGCTACAAGATCGTGCAGTACACCAACAACACGCAGCTGGCCATCTGCTCGATGGAATACATCTACTTCGCCCGTCCGGATTCCGACATCTACGGCGTCAACGTGCACTCCGCCCGCAAGCGCATGGGCGCGCGTCTGGCGCAGGAGTCCCCGGTCGAGGCCGATATGGTCATCGGCGTGCCGAACTCCTCCCTGTCCGCGGCGTCCGGCTACGCGGAGGCCGCCGGGCTGCCCAACGAAATGGGTCTGATCAAGAACCAGTACGTGGCCCGCACCTTCATCCAGCCCACACAGGAACTGCGCGAACAGGGCGTGCGCATGAAGCTGTCCGCCGTGCGTGGCGTGGTCAAAGGCAAGCGCGTGGTCGTCATCGACGATTCGATCGTGCGTGGCACCACCTCCAAGCGCATCGTGCAGCTGCTGCGCGAAGCCGGCGCCGCCGAAGTGCACATGCGCATCAGCTCGCCGCCACTCAAATACCCGTGCTTCTACGGCATCGACATCTCCACCACCAAGGAACTCATCGCCGCCGAGAAAAGCGTCGAGGAGATCCGCGAATACATCGGTGCCGACTCGCTGGCCTACCTGTCGCTGGACGGTCTGGTCGAATCGATCGGCCTGAACGCCGACGCCCCTTACGGAGGCCTGTGCGTCGCCTACTTCAACGGCGACTACCCCACCGCGCTCGACGACTATGAGACCGACTTCCTGAAATCCCTCACGCCCGAAGACCGCGTGCGCCTGCCCGAATTCGCGCTGTACAAGAGCAAGTACATCGGCAACGAATACAACACCGTGCAGCCGGAAGCCGAATAGCTCACCACCAATCCACTCAATAACAATTCTTTGAACCAGAGGCGCTTGCCTCCCCTCAGTCGGCTTTGCCGACAGCCCCCCCCTCCAGAGGGGAGCCAAAATAAGTAGAAAGGCCAACCAAATGCCAAAAGCATATGAGAACGCCGGCGTGAGCGTCGAAGCCGGGTACGAAGTCGTCAAGCGTATCAAGTCGCACGTGGCCCGCACGAACCGCCCTGGCGTAGTTGGCGGTATCGGCGGTTTCGGCGGTCTGTTCGACCTGGCCTCCCTGGGATACAAGGAGCCGGTTCTCATCTCCGGCACCGACGGCGTGGGCACCAAGCTCATGGTCGCCAAGCTGGCCAACAAGCACAACACCATCGGCATCGACTGCGTGGCCATGTGCGTCAACGACATCGCCGCCCAGGGAGCCGAGCCGTTGTTCTTCCTTGACTACATCGCCTGCGGCAAGAACGACCCGGCACTGCTTGAGCAGGTCGTGGCCGGTGTGGCCGACGGCTGTGTACAGGCCGGTTCCGCGCTGGTCGGCGGCGAAACCGCCGAAATGCCGGGCATGTACGACGAGGACGAGTACGATCTCGCCGGATTCTCGATCGGCGTTGCCGAAAAGTCCGCCATCGTGGACGGTTCCACCATCGTTGAAGGCGACGTGCTCATCGGCCTGCCCTCCACCGGCGTACACTCCAACGGCTTCTCCCTGGTGCGCAAGGCCCTGTTCGAGCAGGCTGGCTACACCGTGGACACCAAGCTCGACGAGCTGGGCGGCGAAAAGCTCGGCGACGTGTTGCTCACCCCCACCAAGATCTACGTCAAGGCCCTCTCCCCGCTGTTCAAGGCGGGCGTGGTCAAGGGCGTGGCCCACATCACCGGCGGTGGCTTCATCGAGAACATCCCGCGCATGATCCCGGACGGCCTGGCCGCCGAGATCGAGCTCGGCACCTGGCCTGTGCTCCCGATTTTCGACGTGCTGGAGAAGGCTGGCAACATCGATCACAAGGAGATGTACAACATCTTCAACATGGGCATCGGCATGGTGCTGGCCATCGACCCCGCTCGCAAGGACGAGGCGCTGAAGCTGCTCGCCGATAACAACGAGCCCGCCTATGTGCTCGGCCAGATCACTGCCGACACCACCGGCACGCAAATCGTACTGAAGTAACTCGCTTTCCGCAGGAAAGGAACAACATGGGTCAGAAAGTATTGGTTATCGGCTCCGGTGCGCGTGAGCACACCATTGCCTACACGCTGCTCAAAGCGCCGAGCGTCGATGAGGTCACCGTGGCGCCCGGCAATCCGGGCATGGTCAGGGACGGCATCCACATCACGCAGCTGAGCCAGTCGAACCACGCCGCACTTATCGAATTCGTGAAGAATAATGGCTATGACTGGGTGTTCGTAGGCCCGGAAGTCCCGCTGATCGAAGGCATCGTGGACGATTTCGCCGCCGCGGGCATCAAGGCGTTCGGCCCCTCCAAGGCCGCCGCCCAGATTGAAGGCTCCAAGAACTTCGCCAAGCAGCTCATGGAGCGTCATGACATCCCGACCGCCCACTACCAGACCTTCATCGACCTGGAGATGGCGCAGGCGTACGTGCACGAGCATGGCGCCCCGATCGTCATCAAGGCCGACGGACTGGCCGCCGGCAAGGGCGTGACCGTGGCCATGGACGAGCACACCGCCCAGCGCGCGCTCGAGGACATCTTCATCGACCACCGCTTCGGCGTCGCCGGCGCCAAGGTCGTCATCGAGGATTTCCTGGAAGGTCAGGAGTTCTCCCTGATGAGTTTCGTCAACGGCACCGATTTCTGGCCGATGCCGATCTCGCAGGATCACAAGCGCGCCCATGACGGCGACGAGGGCCCGAACACCGGTGGCATGGGCGCCTACAGCCCGGTTCCGCAGATTCCGCAGTCCGTGATCGACGAGGCCATCGAGACCATCGTGCGCCCCACCGTCGAAGGCATGGCCGAGGAAGGCACGCCGTTCACCGGCATCCTGTACGCCGGCCTGATCGCCACCGCCGACGGCCCGAAGGTCATCGAATTCAACGCCCGTTTCGGCGACCCGGAAACCGAAGTCGTGCTCCCGAAGCTCACCTCCGACCTCGGTGCCGCCATCGCCGCCATGCTCAACGGCGAAACCCCCGAATTCACGTGGAATGAGTCCAACGCCACCCTCGGCGTGGTCATCGCCTCCAACGGCTACCCGGAGAATGTCATCAAGGGTGCCCGTGTGCCCGAAATCGAGGTCGACGAGAATTCGCATGTCTACTATGCCGGCGTCACCTCCGACGACAAGGGTGGCCTGATTGCCAACTCCGGCCGTGTCCTGCTCGTCGAAACCTCCGCCCCGGACATCAAGTCCGCCCAAGACAAGGTCTACGCGATCATCGACACGCTCGAGCTGCGCGGACTGTTCTACCGCCACGACATCGGTTTCAAAGCCCTGAAGTAACAGAAGCGGCGCATCTGCCGCATATTTTGGCCCGGTGGCCATGTCAATCGATTGACGTGGCTACCGGGCCAGATTTTTCTGTCCCGGTAGCCGATTTCGGCTCTTTTTCGCAAACCAGGACAGTTGAACACCTCGAATATAGGAATATTTGGAATTCCCTTCCATGCAAAACCGCACTATTCCGCCATTTTCGTAATACGCGGACGATACTTTCGGCGTCAGTTTTGTCCCGGTAAGCAGAAAATGACTCGAAATCAAATACCAGGACAGAAAAATCTGGCCCGGTACACGAATCAATCGATTGACGTGGCTGCCGGGACAGCGAACGTCACTATGACAACGCCATCACCCAATATCAGCGAGCGATATCATGCTAGCTGAATTTGGCGATGATGTTGAACAGTTTGGCCTTGGCTTCATTGAAGGGCGGGTACACGAGGCGCAGAGTGTCGGGGAACTGCGGCTTGGTAACCACGGTTTTGACGTGGCTGAAGGTGAGGAAGCCTTCTTTGCCGCGGTAGGCGCCGATACCGGAATCGCCCACACCGCCGAACGGCAGTCGGCTGGAAAGCAGATGGCCTAACGGCAGCGAGTATCCAAGAGCACCGGAACTGGTCTGACGTTCGAAAGTCAGCCGCACCTCGTGATCGCGCGAGAACACGTACGCGGCCAACGGTCGAGAGCGCTTGTTGATGAATCGGATTGCGGACTCGGCATCCTCGACCACCAGAATCGGCAGAATCGGCCCGAAAATCTCCTCCTTCATTACCGGCGCATCTGGCGACGTGCCGTACAGTACGGTGGGCGCGATATATCGGGCGGCGCGATCGACCTTGCCGCCGCAAATGATTCGACCGGCCGGGTCGAACACGCCGGGCACCTTGTGAATCTCGCTCGGCTCGACAGCGGCCGAGGCAGTCGCATCACTATCAGCGGCTGCCGTATTCGAACCGGCCGCCGGCTTCGCCGCATTGTTCGCGCTACCGGCACCGCCACCGGCTGTCTCCCCCGCGCTTCCGCGTCCGGCAGCCACGACATTGAAGCGCCGCCCGACCATATCCATGGCCGCGCCTACCGCCGATGCCACCTGCACCAGCGGCGAGCTCGGCTCCTCAGGCGGCACGGTGCCGACGGGCAGTAGCTTGCACAGTCGTTCAAAATGACGATCGTTGATAATACGACCAAAATCAGGCGAGGCTTTCGGATCTTCACCATAGAATTCGGTGATGGATACGGCGATACGTTCAGCCAGAGCCTCGGCCACATCCGGCGTGGCAAGCACATAGTCGGGTGCCACACATGTCTGTCCGGCATTGGTGAACTTGCCCCATGCGATACGTCGTGCAGCTACATTGATATCCACCGTATGGTCTACGAAACACGGTGATTTGCCGCCAAGTTCCAGCGTGACCGGCGTCAGGTGCTTGGCCGCCGCCCGCATGACGATTTTGCCGACGTGGCCGCCGCCGGTGTAGAAGATATGGTTAAACTGGCACTTCAGCAGTTCGCCGGTTTCCTTGGGACCGCCTTCGACCACGCGCACGGCCTCGGGGTCAAGGTACTGCGGCACGAGTTCGGCGATAAGACGCGAGGTATTCGGCGAAAGCTCGGAGGGTTTCAGACAGATGGCATTGCCTGCGGCTAGCGCGTCGGCCATGGGCTCCAGAGCCAACAGCACCGAGTAGTTCCATGGCGAGATGATGAGTACCACGCCTTTGGGTTCGGCGATCGTCCAGCCGACTGCGGGCTGCAGCATCCAATGCATTGCCTTGGGATGGCGAGCGGCCCATAAACCGAGCCGATTACGGACGAACTTCGCCTCGCTGGCCACCAGATTGAGCTCCATCAGTATGGTTTCCGCCGCGGGTTTGCCCAAATCGGCCATGGCCGCGGATGCGAAGGCGTCGCGATTGTCCGTTACCAGCCGGCGCAGCGCATCCAATTGCGCCCGCCGCCAAGCCAACGGTCTCGTGCGGCCTGATTCATAGGCGTGACGTAGCCGGGTGAATTCCACATTGACCATGACGCTTCCTTCCCACACACCCCCGGAATGGTCTTCCCGGGTGCCGACCTACCCATCGTACGTCATCGCGCCCGCGTCCCGCCGTCGCGCCGGCGCGCGCCGCCCGGGTTTACGGCAACGTCATGAAATCAGTGTCTTTGAGGTAGTTTTTGCCGGCGGTGATGTCGTATTGGATGAGCTTGTAGTCGGCAAGCAGCTGCTTGGTTTCCTTGTCGAAGTCATCGGTGGACATCGGGTTGCCGTTCTGATCAAGGTAGATGCTCTGGCCTTCGGGGATACGGTCCCAGCCTTGGATCTTGTTGACCACGGGCGGTTCCATGGCGGCGATCTTGGAATGCATCTCGGTTAGGAACGCCAGATACGGGCTGACCTTGGCGTTCATGTGATCGGCGGCCTGCGCCACGAAGAAGTTCGGCGAGGAGTAGGCTGCATCACTTGCTTTATTGCCTTGGGAACCAGAGGCCTTGTTCGACCAGATGAAGTAATCGGTCAGGTGCAGGGCCAGGGAGTTATTGTCATCCTCACTGGCGGACGAGTAGATGCCCGGCAAGTGGTCGCCATAGAACACCACGGTGACGGGCTTATCCAGCGCATCCAGTTCATTCAGGAACTCCTGAGTGGCCTGATCGGTAATCTCCACACCCTTTTGATAGGTCTCAATCGACTGCTGTTCATCATCACCCAGCGGCGTACCCGTGGTGGATTCGGCGGTGTAGTCGTTATTCTCATACCACTCGTGGTATGGCATGTGATTCTGCATGGTGATGATCTGGATAAATTTGTTCGTCTTGCCGGACTTGATGCCTTCCAGCGCAGAATCATAGGAAGACTTATCAGAAACGTACGGCGACTCGTCGATCTTGTCCTGATACTTGATCACGTCCGGACCGGTCAACGTGTAGAAGTGCGAGAAGCCGAACTTCTTGTAGTTCGTGGCACGCGAGTACATGCTGGATTCGTACGGATGATAGCCGAGCGAGTTGGCGGGCGCGCCCCACATCTGGTTGATGGTGGGGGTCCAATGCTGGCTCGGGACCAGCTGCTGGTACGGGCTGGACAGGGAGGAATCGAAATTGGCCATGCTCAGGCCGGAAAGTCCCATGTATTCGAGGTTGGCCGTACCGCCGCCGTAGCCGGAGGAGAGCATCAGGCCGGAGGTGGTGCCCGCCTTGATCTTGCGGATGTTGGGCATCGAATCCTTGCTGGTCTTCAGTCCCGGCACGCGGCTCGGGTCGGAGAAGGATTCGGACAGCACGTACACCACTGTCGAATCAGTAAGATTATTGGTGCGGGAGGCGTTGATCATCTCCGCTTTCTTCTGGTAGCGAGCGGCGACCTTCTTCATGGTCTCCTCGGAGTAGTTGCTCGGCTTGTCCATGATCTTCGGGTTGAGCTGGCGGGTAAAGGCTACGAGCGGACCGTTGCGCTGCGCGTCATACACGGAATCCCACATGGATGGCGTGTCTCCCAAGGCGCGGGAGAACTTGTTGGCCAGCGAATCGGTGGTGCTCACATGCATGCAGTACAACGCGAACACCAGAATCGGCAGCAGCAACAGGATCAGACGGGACGTGAGGTTCAGGCGGCGATCATCCGTTTGAATCATGCGGCCTTTGCGTCCGTCGGCGTACCGCAGCGCCAATACCGGGACGAGCAGCACGGCGAACACGGCGAGCGCGATGAGGATGGTCACGTGCGCGCCGGCCGGGGCGAAGGTGAGCATGTTGCCGGTATTGGAGCCGAGGAACCCGAGATCGGCGGGCAGGATGGCCTCGTAGCGGATCTCGATTTTGAAATGCTCGATGACGGCGACGATGATCCCGGCCGCGAGCATCACGATGCTCGACGCCCAGAACCGGTTGAGCAGCATCAGGAGCATAAGGTACAGCAGCGCGACAAGTATCATGTTGAGCGCGAACACGAAGTTGCCGTCGGTCCACATCTTGCTCACGAAGCCGAATCCGACGGTCGGACTGGACAGCTGCACGCGGGTGGAGCTTGCCGAAACACCGACTTCGAGCGCCGTCACGACGATGATGTCGAAGATAACGAAGAGCACGCCGTACACCCAGCCGGGGAAGGGCTTGTGGGGGTGCTGGGGCGTGACTTCATTGGCTTCGGCCTTTTTGGCCCAAAGCTTGAAATGGGGTTTCACTGTGGTGGTGGTACTACTAGTGTTCTCGCTCATTCGCCTGTTTCCGTATGTGCCTTTTCAAGGGCATATTGTTGCCACTGAACTTTGGAAAATCCATAGTTCCACTATTTTCTTACCGTTTCCTAACTATTCACCCTAACGCAAAGGGTGCCTCGGGACATCCCCGAAGCACCCTGATATATAAGGAGCCTTCCCTGATAGCGAAGTGTTCTGTTCTCCCCTAGACAACGCCTCGCTATCTGACTTGGCTATTTCCCTTATCGCTGTTGCGGATTGCCAGCTACTGCCGCATTACTTCACGGCGGCGGCGAACTGGTCGACCAGCGCGCTCATCCAGTCGAGCAGGTTGGTGTACTGCTTCGGCATCTGCTCGGTGAGCTCCACGATCGGCACGCTGGCGTCCTTGGCGGCACCGGTGATCTGGTCAGTGGTGGAGGTGGCTTCCTGACTGTTGAAGACGAGCATCTTGATGGAGCCAGCCTTCAGGGTGTCCTGGAAGTCCTTGATGTCGGCCGGGGTCGGCTCGCTCTCGTTGGCGGAGGCCTGGGCGTAGCCCTTCGGGGTGACGTCGGTCATCTTGAGGTCGTCGGCCAGGTACCAGGCCACGGATTCGGTGGCGGCGTACGGCAGGCCCTCGGTCTTGGCGGAAGTCTCCTTGATCTTGGACTCAAGCTGGTCTTCCTTGGCGTGCCAATCCTTGTTGAGCTTGGCGTAGTCGTCCTTGTGGCTCGGGTCGGCCTTCTGATAGGCGGCGGTGATGGCGTCGGCGGTGCTGGAGCGCACCTTGGCGGAGAACCAGACGTGCGGGTTGTCGCCTTCCTTGATGCCGGTGGTCTCGGCGGCGGTGACCAGCGTGGCCTTGGTCGACTTGGCGGCCTTGGTGGCCCACGGGTCGTAGTCGGCGCCATTGACTACGGCTACCTTGGCAGTGCCGAACTTGGCGACATCCTGGCTGGTGGGCTCGTAATCGTGCGCCTCGACGTTGGTCTTGGCCATGATGTTGGTGACTTCGACGTTGCTGCCGCCGAGGTCTTCGGCCACGGAACCCCACTGGTTGATGGAGGCGACGACCTCGATCTTGCCGGAAGACGCGGCGCTGCTGGAATCGGACTTGCTGCCGGCGGCATTGCTGGAACCGCAGGCGGCCATCGAGAACAGGGTCGCCGAGGCGGCCGCGATGGCGAGCGCGCGCTTGGCGTTGGACATGATGGACATGATTGGATTTTCCTCTCTAATTCAGCTGTTTGGCCGGGCGATGCTGCTGTTGCTGCATCATCGCCCGGCCCCCAACACGACAGAATAACATGTATTGAGAATTATTATCATTTGCATTTACGTCGGCGTGTTGCACGCGCACACCCGCGCTGCCGGCGGAAATCCCGCGCCCCGACGATGACAACGCGGGATCCCGCCGTTTTCGGCAGACGAAACGGCAGTATCCCCGCGTCCGAACGATACCCGCGCGGGGGTTCTGCCATTTAAGGCCTCGGAAACGACAGAAATCCCGCGCCACCTTCGTTCGGACGCGGGGGTTCTGCCGTTTGCCGCACATGTCACAACGGCATCGCGGCACAGACCGACGCCTGCACCAGGTCGACGAGCCCCACGGTGTGGGCATCCTCACAGACCAGCGCATCACGCAAGGCGATTGCACGGATGATGTCGCGGCAGGCGCACTCCCCGTCTGTATCCAAATGGCGTGCCAGGCAACCGGCACCAATGACCGGCAATTCGAGCACGCACGAGGCCTCACGGATCAGGCGGGAGACCACTACGCCGGTCGAACGCTCGTCATAGACGCCGTTCTCCTCGCCCATGCCGTACAGGCACAAACGGTCGTCGTCAAAGAATCGCTCTTCGAATTCGTCAAGGCCTACGGCATTGGCCACCGCACCCACGAACATCGACTCACCCCACTCGTTGAGACGGAAGGAATCGGCCAGATACTGCGCGACCGGCGTGGCCTCAAGGCCCACAGGCAGCGAGACCAGAAACGCGCCGGCCCGCCCTTGCAGCGATCCGAGCGTCCGTTCAAGGTCATGTTTGACCGTGCAGCTCATGCAGCACCCCTCGAGCCCGAACGAATCGGACTCGCCGAACACCACCCCGCTTGCCTGGGGCTTCGCGACGTTGCGCACGATATCGAGACCGGATTCCACGGCTTCGTTCGGGCGCACGTCATAAGCAATCGAGCATACGGATGGGAAGGAATCGACCAACGAGAACGTCACGGAGTCCAGGCTCAGGCGGTCGGCGCCGGTGAGCAGCACCACGGGCGTGCGCCCCTCCGCGTTTCCCTGTGATTGCAATGCCGGATGAATCATGACAGCCTTTCTGATTTGATAATGGTTATCATTATGATATAGTTGCAGGCATGTCCAAAACATGTCAAATTCTGGGAACACGCGCCGGGGTCGGCAACCGCGTCTCCCACTCGCACAGGAAAACACGCCGAACCTTCGCCCCGAACCTGCAGTCCAAGCGGTACTGGGTGCCGTCCTTGCAGCGGCACGTCACGCTTACCGTGAGCGCCAAGGGCATCAAGACCATCGACCGCATCGGCATCGAGGCGGCGATCGCCCGCATCCGCCGCGATCAGAACGTCAACTGAACCGGCCACGGCATCACCCCCATGCTCGGGCAGTCAGTAGGCCCGCCACTGTGCCGGCGCGTAACCGCGCAACAAACCGCGCTAACGAGCTGCATCACCCACATGGCACCGCGACGTACGCGACATACGTGACATAACAGCGTGACACCCACACATAGAAAGCACCACTCATGGCAAGCAAATCCTCCGCAATCCGCCCGGTCATCACCCTGAAGTCCACGGCCGGCACCGGATTCACCTACACCACCACCAAGAATCGTCGTAATACGCCGGACCGTCTTGAGCTCACCAAGTTCGATCCGGTAGTCCGCAAACGGGTGCTCTTCCGAGAGACCCGCTAATCCATCTGTTCGTTCATTGGACACCAGTCGCGAGGCGAGGAAGAGGCTTAAGCACCCGCCGAAATCGTTTCCTTGTTGGCATTCCGGCGGTTTCCTCTATCACCATTTCATGAACTCATCTTCCGAACCTTGCGGCATGCGCCCAATGAACGAATGCACTCGTCCCAGCTCCGGCCGGCGCGATTCCCGCGCCCCGGAGCCTTATCAAGGAGCCGGACATGGCCAAAACCAGTAAGATCAACCGACAATTGCAGCGCGAACGCATGGTCGCCAAGTATGCCGAACGCCGCGCCGAATACAAGCGCGACAGCGTCAACCCTCATCTGACCGCCGAAGAACGCGCCGAGGCGATGCGCAAGCTGCAGGCCCTCCCCCGCGACGCCAGCCCCACCCGTCTGCGCAACCGCGATTCCATCGACGGCCGCCCGCGCGCCTACAACCGCAAGTTCGGCCTGTCACGTATCAATCTGCGTGAGAAGGCACACAAGGGCAAACTGCCCGGCGTGGTGAAATCCAGCTGGTGATCAGGCCGTCTCAGGCCATCTCAATTCACCGGATTCCGCCCGCGCGTCCGACGCCATTCTCATCCATATCACCACACAACACCACACAACCAAAGGTCCATAACCATGCAAGAGGGCATCCACCCCGAATACGGCCCCGTGGTCTTCTATGACCGCTCCGCCGACAAGTACTTCCTCACCAAGTCCACACTGGTGGCCAAGGCCGTAAACCTGCCGACCATCGACTGGGAGGACGGCAACACCTACCCGCTCGTCAATGTGGAGGTGTCCAGCTACAGCCACCCGTTCTACACCGGCAAGAATGTGGTGATCGACGCCGCCGGTCAGGTGCAGAAGTTCAACGCTCGTTACGGGCGCAAGTGATTCGCCGCACATTCCGCAAAGACCGTAAGACAAGAAGAAAGGAACGGACATGAAGGTCAAGGCATCGGTCCGCTCATTGGCCCGCAAGGATGGCTCCTATGTCGTCCGCCGGCGCGGCCATCTGTATGTAATCAACAAGAAGAACCCCCACTGGAAGGCGAGGCAAGGCTGATGGCACTGCCCAAGTACAAGGCGTCCCGAGCAAACACGCATTCGCGCCGAGCCAACTGGAAGGCCAAGGTGCCTCAGCTGGCCACGGTCAGAACGCCTGAAGGCGAAGTGGTTCAGGTTCCGCAGAATCTGGCCGCAGCCGTACGAAAGGGGTATATGAAGCCATAACCAACATCGTGGATTCCGCAATCCATCAAGTCTCGTAACAACAACTCGACGGTCCGCTCCACAGGCCGGCGGCGTACGTTCTTTCTCCCATTTCCTTCCGTATGCCGTCACCTGCCGGGGCGAACCGCCGTTTTATGGAGTCCACCGCATCCGATCTGGCCAAGCTCGCCAAGGCAGACATCGTGGCTCAACGTCGCCGGCTACGATGGTTGGGCGGAAAGGCGCAGCTTGACAAGAAACGCCAGACCATCGTGAACGCGGGCGACCTCATGGGCGTCACCGCCACCGACGAGTACGAGCATTCCCACGACCACGCCGAGGGCGAAGAAGGCCACCATCACCACCATGGTGCTACGAACCCGCACCTGTGGTTCAGCCCGGAAGCCGTGCTAAAGGATACCGAAGCCATCAACGCCGCCTACGCGGACAAGGCCGGGGCCGGTTCTGCCACCGCCGCCACCGCGCAACGTCACTTCAACGACAGGAAGAAACCCTCAAGGAAATGGACAACTGGCCCACGTATTACCCGGTGTCCATGAGCAAGGAGGAAGTGGCCACCGAGATGCTGGCCCACTGATTCGCCATCGGCCCAGGCAACCATGTGCAAAGTTCCCCGCATATCGATGTGTACCATCGGCATGCGGGGACTCGCATATTATCTCGACCACTATCATGCGTACGGTGCTAATATGACGGCGATATGGCAGGTGATATTCGCATGAAAGAACCTCGCACGCAGCGCACGGAACAGGTGAACACCGCGCAACAGGACCATTCGGCGAACTATCTGTTTCTGATTATCGGCACGCCGCTGGTGGCGTTCCTGATTGCGGCTTCCGCGATGCTCGAGTCGCGTGGGTTTCCGGTTCCGCTGGTGCGTATCGGCACCGGTGCCGCGGGGCTTATCCTGCAGGCGATTCCGTTCATGCTGCTGGGCGCGATGATGTCGGCCGCGGTCAGCACGTTCGTCAGCGCCGATTTTCTGGCCCGCCACATACCGAAATCGTTGGCCGGCGGACTGGCCGCGGCATTGGTGGCCGGTCTGTGCCTACCGGTGTGCGATTGCATGGTGGTGCCTACGTTCGCGAATCTGATGCGCAAACGCCTGCCGCTGCCGTGTGCGGTGACGTTTCTGTGCGCAGTGCCGGTGATGAATCCGATGGCGATATGGTCCACATGGTTCGCATTCACCGACAAACCATGGATGGTGGCGGCCCGCATGGGGTTGGGCATGGTAGTGGCGATAGTCGCGGGGGTGTCGTTCGCGGTGTGGCCGCTCCGCTCCCCTGCGGTGCGTGAGAGGCCGCTGACGATTGGGCGGTCGTTGATTTGCGAGGATTGTGCAGGGGCGACGGGTGATTCGCCTGAGAGCCACCCCCAGTCGGCTTTGCCGACAGCCCCCGCCGGCGGGGGCACGGGGCGCGGATTGGAGCGGTTCACGCATTTCATTCGGCATACGCATGACGACTTTATGCGGATGATGCCGATTCTGCTGTTCGGCACGATCATTGCCTCCATCATGCGCACCGCATTGTCGTCGTTGACCAACGGTTCAAGCACGCTCGATGACGCTGGTGCCATCGTACTGATTCTGGCGGCGATGGGACTGGCGTTCCTGTGTTCGCTGTGCTCTACGTCCGATGCGGTGATCGCCGCCAGCATGATTGGCGCGCTGCCGGTCTCCGCCATGCTTGCCTTCCTGGTCTTCGGCCCGATGCTCGACCTCAAGAACACGCTGATGCTGGCCACGGAATGCCGGCCACGGTTCATCATCCGGTTCATCGCGACCGTGGCGGCGGCCTGCCTCCTCGCCGCGATTGCCGCCCATCTGGTGATGGGAGCGTAGCCATGAAGCGCAAAGCCACACTCCCCGACCGCGTGGAGGCGCTGTGTTTCGCGGCGCTGGGCGCGGCCATCGCCTATGCAGCGGTGGGCGGATCATACACCACGCTGACCACGCCGCGTTCGCTGCCGTATCTCATCATCGGTGCGGTACTGCTGTTCGCGCTGGCGACCGCAGCATGGCTCGGACTGTTCCACGCCACGGAGCGTTCGGTTTTACGGTTCCTGATCGCCTTGATTATTCCGGCGCTGCTGATCGCCGTGCCGTTCCAGCCCAGCAGCGGCAGCGGCGGCTTCGACGAGTACGCCGGCGGCCGCGCTATCGCCATTCCCCGCAGCTCGCACAAGCCTGATGGCTCCTCGCAGCTGCACGGACTCGACACGGCGAACAAGACCCTGACCATCAGCAACGACGAATTCGGCTCATGGTTCGAGCAGATCGACCATAATCCGCAGCGTTACGTCGGTTACCATGTGCAAGTCACCGGGTTTGTGAGCAAGTCGCGTACGTTCGACGCGGACGAGTTCGAGCTGTCCCGCCAGTTCATGTCCTGCTGCATTCTCGACATGACCCCATTCGGGTTCATAGCCAGCTCCGGCAAGGCCGGCACCTCGCACAATCACGACTGGGTCACCGTCGACGCCGTCATCAAGCAGGGCGTCTACGGCTCCGCCGGCCACGAGCGCCAAGGCCTTATACTGCAGGTCCGGTCGGTCAGCAAAGCCGCAGCCGCCCCGACCGGCTACTTCTACTGGCAGTAAATGACGCGTCTCCCGAAATGGAAAGCACTGCGCTGCGCCATGACTCGCCCCATATCGGCAGAAATCCCGCGTTACAACGAAAGGTACGCGGGGGCTCTGCCTTTATAGGGCTCAAAACTGGCAGAAATCCCGCGCAGGCCTCGTTGAAACGCGGGATTTCTGCCAGTTGATTCAAATCATGTGACAACATGCCGGGCATCTGATTTGCTTTAATAACGATAATGAATATCATTTGTTAACAGAAAGGGGCAGAACGTCATGAGCACCGAGCAAACCGCGACCACTCGGCGCGTGACGCGACCCCGACTCCTCATCACCCAGGTCCTGGCGGAACTATCCCGATTCGCCACGGCCCAGGAAATCACCGACATCCTGCGCGAGCGCGGCACGCGCATCGGCACGGCCACCGCCTACCGCAATGTGCAGATGATGGCCTCCCAAGGCGAGCTCGACGTAATCCACGTCAACGGCGAGGCCCTCTACCGCGAGTGCTCGGACCAGCATCACCACCATCACATCGTATGCCACGAATGCGGGCGGACCATCGAAATCGAGATTCCCGGACTTGAGCAGTGGATCGACAAAGCCGCCAAGCAGTTGAAGTACCAGACCATCGCCCACGAACTGGAGATTTTCGACCTGTGCCCCAAGTGTGCGGCGAAGCATGCCATCGAACCGCCTCTCAGCGTCGGCACCTCACCAAAGGATGGACCACTGACGACGCCAGACGATACTGGCCGTCGGCGCTCGAACAAATAATGGCGCAGTCCCGACGCTACTGGCCTTCAGCATCGGTGCCCTTCCAATCCTTGGCGCAATAGCGACGATATAAGCTCCACTCGCATCGTTAGATTGCCAACGCTTGGCGCAGCACCGACGCCAGACACGATCATCGTCGTCGTTCCACCAATATTTGGATTGGTACCGCCACCACCTATACCAGGCGTCGACACTCGGCCAACAATCGGCCCGTTACCGACACAAAACTGCATGAGGTCTCATTGCTCTTAATAGCAGCAATGGGCCTGATAATCACTTTCACCAACTTTCGTCGCTGCCGTCTGCCTCCCTACAGTCACAGACGAACAAACGCTGAAAGGAACAACAATGACTATCAAGACCATCGATGAGCATGCTTACGAGATCGTTACCGAAGAGGGCACCTTCGCCGTCTGCAAGGACACGCTGGCCAAGTTCGACGCCACCAAGCACGAGCACGGCGTGGCCGCCTGTGGCCGCTGCGGCTGCTGCTTCACCGGCGACTGCTGCGACGACACCGGCTGCGAGCACAACCACACCGAAGAGTACGGGGGCAAGGCTTGCCTGCACGCTTGCCACGAGAACCGCGAAGGCCACGAGTGCGCCTTCTGCCACCTTGCCTTCGACACCAACGAGAAGTGCCACGATGAGATCCTGGCCGACCTCAAGGAACTCAAGGCCGAGCTGGCTGCCTGAGTTTTAGGTTTCCGATTTCTCCTGCGGATTGGCTCCTCTCAGGGAGGGGAGCCAAATTCCGACACGAACCACCGCGCTTACCGTATGATGTCTACGGGCGCGGTGGTTTTGTTTTTCTCGATGATGGCGCAGATTTGCTCGGGTGCCTCCTTGCAGCCGCGCCGGATCCATAGCCAAATAATCGATGAGACGGCGGAGACCAGAATTTCCAGCGCATAGTCGCGCGGAATGCCGCTGTAGCTCAGCTCGGCACCCACACGGGCCGCCTGCCCAAGCAGCATCTGCTTCAACACATCCTTGACCCGGTCATACATCTGCATATCGTTGCCCGAACGGGACAGTGCGTCGAAGAACGCATACTCACGCTTGACATAGCGCAACGCCTCGGCTTCGTGTTCCAGTTCTACAATCTGGTGGCCAACCTCACGGCCAAGGAGAACGTGGAGCTCGCCTCCGAAATCATGAAAGACGCGCAGGAACCGACCCAAGCGCTTATCGACGTGGGGCTTCAGGACCGTATCAACAACTTCCCCGCGCAGCTTTCGGGCCGGACATGCAAACAACCGGCACCGACTTCTTTAATCAGAACAATCTCGATGACATAACCGTCATCAGCGATTATGGCCTGACCAAAGCTGACGAAAACATTATTCGCGGCGCGCCGAAGTGGCCAAGGCGATGAAGGGCGGGGCCGTCTCCGAGTCCGCGCCGATCTACTACGAGGAGATGTCGAAAGTGGCCGGCAAGGAGAACGACAAACAGTCGATTACCCTGATCGCCACTGATGACACCTACAATTTCGGCGACTACATCACCCTGCGTTCGCGCACCGGGCACAAGCCGCAGGTGCTCACCGACCGTGGTGCGATCATCTCCGAACGTATGGCGGAGATGATGGACGCCAAGGTAGGCGACACGATTACCGTCACCGATTCGAGCGGCACCGAGCGCAAGGTGCGCGTGGACGGCATCACCGAAATGCATATCGGGCATTTCATGTTCATGACTTCGGGTGGCTATAAGCACGTGTTCGGCGAACAGTACCAGTCGAACGCCTATATGGTGAGGCTCAAGAACCATGAGACCTCCAATGTGGAGTCGCGTAGCGCCAAGCTCATAAAGTTGGACGGCGCGAAGGGCATTGTGCAGAACACGACTTCGAAGAAACAGGTGGCCACAATCGTCGACTTGCCGGATCAGATCATGGAAGTGCTGATTCTCGTGGCTGAGCTGCTGGCCGTGGTGATCCTCTACAATCTGATGAATCTCAACGTCTCCGAACGTATCCGCGAACTGCCGACCATCAAGGTGCTCGGCGGACTCGGCGTGCTGGTCTACCGGCGGTTGAAGACGGTCGACATGCTCGGCGCCCTGAAGTCGGTGGAATAGCAGCGGAATAACAAATGGGATCGGCTTTGAAGCCGATCCCATTTGTTATTCGCTCACTGCTTTCTGAGACTTCTGCGCTTTCTGCTCCTTTTGGCAATCAGGGCATAGTCCGAAGACCTCCAGGGTGTGGGATTCGACGGTGAAGCCGTGGCCGTCGGCCACTTTGCGCAGCCAAGCCTCGCTGGGCGGGTCGATTTCCACGGTTTTGCCGCACCGCTTGCACACCAAGTGGTGGTGATGTCCGTCGTCGCCGCATAGGCGGAACAGCTGCTGGCCGTCCAGGCGGATCGTGTCGGCGGCACCGGCATCAGCCAAGGCGTTGAGCTGGCGGTACACGGTGGCCAAGCCGATTTTCGAGCCTTCGTCCTCCAGCCTGCGGTGCAGGTCCTGAGCGGAGATGAACTCCTCACAGTCGGCCAAGGCGGCGCGAATCGCGTCCTTCTGCTTGGTCTGGCGTTCGATATGTTCAACCATCGATAAGGTCACGCCTTCTTTTTCAGGTCGTCCCAGCAGCCGGTGGCCTCAAGGTCAGCAACCGTGGCATCAGGGTTGTCGGTGAGCACGGTGATGTGGCCCATCTTGCGGTCGTGGCGCACTTCGGCCTTGCCGTAGTCGTGCACATTCCACTCCGGGTGGGTGGCGATCAGCGCGCGCGTCGGCTCCACATGCTGGCCGAGTACGTTGACCATCACGGCCGGCGAGAGCAGCTTGGGCTTGGGCATGGGCCAGCCGGCGATGCCGCGGATGTGGGCGTCGAACTGGTCCATCGAGCAGGCCTCGATGGTGTAGTGGCCGGAGTTGTGCGGGCGCGGGGCGAGCTCGTTGACGATGACCTGATCGTCCTTGGTGATGAACAGTTCGATGGCCAGCGTGCCAGCCAGTTCGAAGCCCTTGGCCAAGCGAATCGCCAGTTCATGCGCTTCGCGAGCCACATGTTCGGACACTTCGGCGGGGGCGATGGTCATGTGCAGGATGTTGTTGCGGTGCTCGTTACGCACGATGGGGAAGGTGACGAAGTCCTTGCCGTTGCCGGAGACCAGGATCGAAGCCTCGAATGCGAAGTCGACGAAGCCTTCCAGGATGCTCGGCGGGAAGCCGCCACCACGGTCGGAACGGGAGCGGATCTTCTCCAAGTCGGCGTCGGAACGCAGCACGAGCTGACCGTGGCCGTCGTAGCCGCCGGACACGGTCTTCAGCACGGCCGGATAATGAATATCATCCAATGCGGCGTCAAGCTCATCGAAGTTGTTGACAGCGTGCCACGGTGCGGTGGCGGTGCCGTGGTCGTTGATGAACTGCTTCTCGTGCACGCGGTGCTGGGTCACGCGCAGCAGGTCAGTGCCCTGCGGGGTGGCGGTGATGCCGCGCACCTCGTCGATGGCATCGGCGTCCACGTTCTCGAACTCGTAGGTGAGCACGTCGGACTGCACGGCCAGATCATGGATGGCGGTTTTGTCATCGTATTCGGCGGTGATCTGGAAGTCGGCCACCTGACCGGTCGGGCAGTTCGGCGTCGGGTCAAGCACGCCGACGCGGAAGCCCATGTAGCGGGCGGACAAAGCCATCATGCGGCCGAGCTGGCCGCCGCCGATGATGCCGATGGTCGATCCCGGCATCAGCATCGAAACACGACCGCCTGTTTCCTCAGACAAGCTGGGCATTGGATTCAGCCACCTTTTCTTTCAGTTCGTTACGGTAATCCTCAAGCTTGTCGGCCAGTTCGGGCTCGAAGGCGGAGAGCATCTGCACGGCGAGCAGGCCGGCGTTGGTGGCACCGGAGTTGCCGACGGCGGTGGTGGCCACCGGAATGCCGCCGGGCATCTGCACGATGGACAGCAGCGAATCCCAGCCGGACAGGGCGTGGGAGCGCACGGGCACGCCGATTACGGGCAGTGTGGTCTGCGCGGCGATCATGCCCGGCAGGTGGGCGGCACCGCCGGCACCGGCGATAATGACCTTCAGGCCATTGGCGCGGGCGTTGTGCGCGAACTCGGCCATGAGCTCGGGCGTGCGGTGCGCGGAGATGACCTGCTTGTGGTAGGCGACGCCGAACTGGTCGAGAATATCGCAGGCGCGCTTCATGGTCTCCCAGTCGCTGGCCGATCCCATGACCACTGCGACTTCGGGCTTGGATTCATTTGCCATTATCATTTACTCCCTAGTTATTGAGAATAAGGCCCACTGTACGCTTGGGCGCTTACTTCGGCAACGCCTTGCGGTTTTCCCCGGGTCCGCCCCGCAGACCCGCTCCCCCGGCCCGTGAAGCCGGGCTCCTACAATGCGATGACGATCTTGCCGAACATGTCGCCGGCGATCATTCTGGCGAACGCCTCGGGGGCGCAGTCCAATCCGTCGACCACGGAATCGATCACCGGATGCAGGTCGGCGTGCTCCACGAAGCGCAGCAGCCGGGCGAAATCCTCGCGCGAACCCATGGTGCAGCCCTGCACGCGGATGTCCTGGAAGAACAACCGGGTCAGTTCGGCACCGGGCTGGTCGCCGGTGGTGGCGCCGCAGATGGCGATGGTGCCGCCGGGACGCACCGACCGCACCGAATGACCCCATGTGGCCGCCCCCACGGACTCGATCACCGCATCGACCTTGCGCGGCAACCGCGCACCGGTCTCCAGCGCGGCCTTCGCGCCGAGTTTCAGCGCTTTGGCGCGCTTGTCCGCGTCGCGTGAGGTGACGAACACCTCCAGACCGGCGGCATGGGCGAGCTGGATGGCCGCAGTGGACACGCCGCCGCCCGCGCCCTGAATGAGCACGGAGTCGCCCGGCTTGATGCCGGCGGCATCGAACAACAGCGAGTAGGCGGTCAGCCAGCTGGTGCCGAGTGCGGCCGCCTCAGCCGTGGTGAGGTTTGCGGGCTTGGCGAACACGTTGGCGGACGGCACGGCAGTCTTCTCGGCCATCGTGCCGGGGTATTTCTCGGAGAGGATCGTGCGGCGCTCGCCCGGGGCCACGCCCGCGCCATCGGTGCCGACGAACGTGTACAGCACCACTTCGCTGCCGGCCTTGAGCCCATGCTTGCCGGGGATGTCCTCGTCCAGAATGCCCACGGCATCGGTGCCCAGGATCATCGGCGTCTGTTCGGCGGCGAGACCCACACCCTGTAACGACCAGACGTCGTGATGGTTCACGCTCACCGCACGCACCGAGACGGTCGACCAGAACGGGCGGGCCTGGGGTTCGGGCTGCTCGCCCACCGCCAACGCGGCAAGCGGATCGGCATGGTTGACGGTGGATGCGTATACGGCCTTCATTGCGCGCTCCTTGGTATCAAGGGAATTACCGCATTCATTGTCCCACATCGCGCAGCGAACGAATCACCCATTTACGGAGATGTTGGGGGCATTGCTTCGTCATGTGGACCTCGGACAATGCCGGGCGTTAGCATTCAACTTCGGAAAGATTAGCGAAGGGAGATTCGAGGGTATGCGCAACGCGTCAGGAAACGGATTTGATTCAAGCGATTCCCTCGCCGTCTCCGGCGCCGCCGAGGGGACCGCGCGCCTTCACGACATCCCCCCGAGCATTACCCCTTCCCATGGCGACGACTCCCATCTGCTGAGCCGCATTGCCAGCCCGGCCGATGTCAAGGCCCTTGCTCCCAACGAGCTCGCCGAACTCTGCCGTGAGATTCGCGCCACGCTGCTGGCATATGGCCACCAACACGGCGGTCATATCGGCTCCAATCTGGGCATGGTGGAGGCCACGGTGGCCCTGCATCGCGTATTCGATTCGCCGCGTGACCGCATCGTGTTCGACGTGTCCCACCAAAGCTACGTGCATAAGATGCTCACGGGCCGCGCCGACGCCTATCTGGACCCAGACCGTTTCAGCGAGGTGACTGGCTTCACCAATCCGGATGAAAGCAAACACGACCAGTTCGTGCTCGGCCACACCGGTACCTCGATTTCACTGGCTTGCGGTTTGGCGAAAACCCGCGATATGGAAGGCCCGAACAGCGGCATCGGCAATGTGGTCGCCGTGATCGGGGACGGTTCGCTGAGTTCGGGCGTGGCGTTTGAAGGACTGAACAACGCGGCTGAGCAGGGCGGCAATCTCATCATTGTGTTCAACGACAATGAGATGTCGATTGCCGGCGATTTCGGTGGCATGTACGGTCCGCTCGCCCGCCTGCGCGCGTCCGGCGGCACCGCCCAGCCGAATCTGTTCAACGCGTTCGGTCTGGATTATCGGTATGTGGAATCCGGCAACGATGTTTCCGCGCTGGTCGCGGCTTTCGAGGAAGTGCGCAATATCGATCATCCGGTGGTGGTCCATATCCACACGCTGAAGGGCGCGGGATACGACGGCGCCGGTCACGTGGCCGGCACATCCTCGGCCTCGGTCGGGAACGTCCATGAGCCGGATTCGGCAGTCTCCGACACCGGCGTGCGCCCCACGAGCAACGTGCTGCACAGCGAACCGTGGCATTCGGATCACTGCAATCTGTCCGATCACGAACCGCATGAGGGCCAGTGCGAGGCCTCACACTGGCAGAACCCGGATTCGGCCATCGGCAAGGCGGACAATCCGCGCAAGCATTACGGCAAGATGGCGATGGCGGCCCTCGAGCCCCGATTCGCCGACGAACCGGGGCTGGTGGTCATCTCCCCCGCCACGCCGGGCTCCAACGGCATCACCCATGAATTCCGCGAACGCGCGGGCTCGCATTACGTGGACACGGGCATCACCGAATCGCATGCCGTGGCGTATGCCGCCGGCATCGCGCGGGCGGGCGGCACCCCCGTGGTGGCCACCACGGCGTCCTTCTTCCAACGCGCCTACGACCAGTTCTTCCAGGAGATGAGCCTGAACCGTTCGCGGGTCACGGTGCTTGATTTCCTGGGCGGCGTGTCTGCCTCGGACAATACGCATTCGGGCGCATATGACGTGGCGATGTTCGCCAACATCCCCGGGGTCACGATGCTGGCGCCGACCTCGGCCGACGAGTATCTGGCCGACCTCGCGTGGGCCACCGCGCCTTCCGGCGCCACGCACGCCCCCGACGGGCCGGTGGTGATCCGCGTGCCCGGAGAGCCGCTGCTGTCGGCCGAGCGAGACCCGAGTCTGCTGCCGCTGACCGGCGGTCGGTTCGCGGCGCACCCCCGGCCTGCCACAAGGTCCCACGGCGACGACGGATACCGCATGCTGGACTGGCGCGTCAACCAGGCCGGGTCGGCGGTCGCGCTCATAGGCCTGGGCAACGCCTATCCGCTGGCCGAGCAAACGGCCGCCGCGCTGTGCGCGGACCACGGCATCACGGCGACGGTCATCGACCCGCGCCAATGCTCATCACTGGACTGCGCCACCCTGGAATCGTTGCGTGACGGCCACACACTGGTCGTCACTCTCGAGGACGGTCAGCGCGAAGGCGGCTGGGGCGAGAAGGTGACCGCATACTACGCGAATCATCACGTGCCCGAATGCGATGCGGCCGGCCACGATCGCAATCCGCGCGTGCTGAACTTCGGCGCGGACAAGGAATTCACCGACCGCGTGCCGCTGGACGTCTTGGACGAGCGGTATGGCCTGACGGTACATCAGGTGGTCGAATCGGTCACTCGTTGTTTTTGATGGCGTCTAGGGCCGGGATTTTAACGGCTTTATTGGCCGGGCCGAAGCCGAACAGCAAGCCGATCAGCGTGGAAAACAGTACGGCGAACAGGAACAGCCACCACGGAATCACCGAATAACGGGTCACATTCTCGCCACCAACTATCGCCTGCCGCAGTATGGTCCAGAGGGAGGCGCCGGACTGCGCGCCATCGCCGCCGCCCGGCGCACCGGGAGCACCACTCGCGTACAGCATTCCGGCGACGTTGATGCCCAGCGAGACCAGTCCGCTCAATGCGCAGCCGATCAGTCCGCCGAAGAATCCGATCGCGCCGGCCTCCGCGAGAAACATGATGCGGATGTCCCGCACATAGCAGCCGAGCGCCTTCATGATGCCGATCTCCCGCGTGCGCTCCGTGACGGACATGATCATCGTATTGGCGATGCCGATGGCCGCCACCAGCAGCGCGACCGCGCCGATGCCGCCCAGAATCAGCTGGACCGCCCGTGATTGCTCATCCATCGACCTGCGCATGTCCTCATAGGAGGAGGTCTCGTATCCCAACGCCTTGATCTGCGATTCGACTTCGGGCACGGATCCGAGGTCGGCGGCCTTGACCAGCACCTGACTGTAGGTGTCGGATTTCCTGGCGGACGGATTGACCTTTGCGGCCAGCGCCTTCATCGCCTTCACATCCATGATCAGCCCATCGGAGGTGGCAAAGCCTTTGCCGTAGTCGCTCGCCGTGACGCCGCTGATCTGCAGGTCAAGGGTGATGTTTTCCGAGCGTCCCGCGGCGCCGCCCGCGCCCGCCGCACCGGCCGAACCGCCGCCCTGCATGGACATGGTGTACTGGTCGCCCTGGTAATTGACGCCGGTGGTCACGCGAATCCGCGTGACGAGCGGGTCGAAGAACGGCTTCTCGTCACGGCGGCCCTCGCATTGGGCGTCGGCGCCGGAGACGCACGGGGGCGTCATGCCGTCACCCGCGCCCATGCGCCGCTCGCCGTTCCTCAGCGTGTCCAGGAACCCGTAGGCGAACGTCTCCCCGGCGAGCACCTGATCGTCGCGGAACGGTTTCTCGCCGCCGACGAGCTTGTAGCCCATACGGTCGAACTGCGTCATATCGACGCCCATGACCTGCACGTAATCATGGAGGTAACGCCCGCCGGCGCCGGCTCTGGCCGTCACGGTGTAGGGGAAGTCCATCATCGGCGTCACGCCGTCCACGCCGTTCATCGCACGGAAGGACTCCAGAGCCTTGTCGTCGAGCTTGGCGCCGCTCCCGGTCGACGAACCGCCCCGCTCCGCCCGGTCGGGGCCGCCGTCGGCATACACGGTGACGATGGACAGATCGCCCATGGATTTGATCAAGGCGTTCATCTGCTCGTTGATGCCCTGGCCCAGCGAGACCATGAGCACGATCGAGCAGCAGCCGACGATGACGCCCAGCACGGTCAGGATCGTACGGGATTTGCGCCGCCATAGGTTCTGCCGGCAAAGTCGCAGGATGTCGCCGAATCGCATGGCCGAACCTTTCAACCCTTGCGGGAGGGGGCGGCGGGCGCGGGTGCCGTCCCGCCGGGCGCCGTCCCGTCGGGCGCCGAGGTGCGCGGGGACGCCTGATCGGCGGCTCCATCGCCCGGGGCCGCGCCTTCCCCGCCCGCGGACCAATCATCCCAATCCTCATCGATGTCGTTCTTCCCGGCCTTCCTCCTGCGGCGACGCACGAGCAGCACGATCGCCGTGATCACCGTCACAACGCCCACGGCGATGGCCACATACGCCGGCACCGGCAGCCCCCGATCGCCGCCGCGGCCTTCGACCGAATCGGACGCGCCGGGCTGGTCCGCCGCTGGCGCGTCGGCCACGGACACGGTGAGCGGGAATTCCTTGGTTTTGGTCTGTCCGTCGGAATCCTCGTACGTGACTTTGAGCGTGGTCTTCAGCTCGCCTGACGCGTGCGGCGTGAAGGCGTACCCGATCGTGCCGGTGGCGCCGGAAGCCACATTGCCCACGTACTGGGTTTTCATCGTGGCATCGAAACCTTCGCCCTCCATCGTGGCCTCGACGTTGGCGATATCGCCTTTGCCCTTGTTCACATATTCCATCGTGACCGTGTTTTCCTGGCCGGCGATCACCTGGTCGGGCACTACGGGATCACTGATTTCGAACCGGTCAGGCTGACTGATCGGCACGGAAATCTTGACGTCGGACTGGCTTGAGGAGCGGGCGCCGGCGTCCACATACTCGTATCGGAAGTTCACGGTCACGGGCTGCGCGCCGCTTTTCGCGGAGGCGAGCGCCTGCATGGGCACGGTCTGCGTCATCGCGTACCCGGCCCACAGCGCGTCGACGTAGAACGTGTTCGTGCCGCCCGCGATGGCGAATCCCTCCGCGCCGTCCACGGTGACGACCATGTTCGTCACCGCCACCTGTCCCTTGTTCTGGAAGGTGAAGTCGAGGTTGAATTTGGATCCGGCGGCCACGGAATCACCGCCATACGCGAAGTTGGTGATGATGATGTTGGGCACCGGTCCGGCGAGCGGCGTGGCGCCGCCGTCGCTTCCCTGCGCGGCGCCTCCCGCGTCCGCGCCATCGACCGCATACGCCTGGCGCGGCAGGGAGACGACGGTGAGCGTCAGCGCGAGTGAGGACAGCAACGCCACGATGATGGCGATGGTGCGGCGGGTGAGATGCTTCATCGGTCTGCTCCTTGCATGCCTTGGCTGGATGGTGTGGATGATGCGGATGGGCGGGGAGTAGGGGATCCGGCACCGAGGAGCCGATCGCCGGTGATGCGACCATCGAGCAAGGTGACGATGCGATCGGCGTATGAGGCCATCTGCGGATCATGGGTGACCAGCACGATGGTCTGGTTGAAGTCATGGGCGAATGCGCAGATCATCGTCATGACCTCGGTTTTGGTTCTGGAGTCGAGGTTGCCGGTCGGCTCATCGGCGAACACCACCTCGGGCTTGGTCACAAACGCCCGGGCGATGCCGACGCGCTGCTGTTGGCCGCCCGACATCTGGCGCGGGTAATGGCTGAGACGATGGCCGAGCCCGACTCGTTTGAGTACGCCACGCGCCGCACGTTCGCGCTGTTCCTTGGGCACGCCGTGGAACATCAGCGGCATTGCCACGTTTTCCAGCGCGGTCAGATTGGGTAGCAGGTTGTACGACTGGAACACGAATCCGAGATGCTTTTGGCGGAAGGCCGCCAATTCGCGTTCGTCGAGCCTGCTGACGGGCACACCGCCGATGCGCACGCCGCCGCGCGTCGGTTTTTCCATGCCGGCCAACTGGTTGAGCAGCGTGGATTTGCCGGAGCCGGACTCGCCGAAAATGCAGCAGATCTGGCCTTGCGGGATACTGAGATTGACACGGTCAAGCGCCACCACCGTCTCATCCTCGACGGGGTATTCCTTGCGTAGGTTTCTTACCTCGATGATTGCTCGCGGCACGGGCCCTTCTTCCTTCGTTCGTCGCCATTGGCGGACGCGCGATAGCTGGTTATTATCCAGCACATCTCAAATCAGAGTATAGCCGTTATGCAGGAGCCGCACCCCTTAAGGGTGTTCCCGGATGGCAGTGATAAGCATATAACCGCTGATCTCGAGGTCGACGGTTCAGGCTCCAGACGGACCCAGACCGGCATAATGCCCAAAAGCCCCTGGCCCCCACAAACGATGAGGAACCAAGGGCTTATTACATCGTGACCCCGGACGGGCTCGAACCGTCGACCTTGAGATTAGAAGTCACATGCTCTATCCAGCTGAGCTACGGGGCCAAACTCATGTAAGTCTAGCCGTAGGGGTGTAAAACACCTCGGCGTAACGTCGGCTTGCACCGGTACCATCGGCGATATGGGGACAACGGAGAGCAACATAGATCACACCGCATCGGGCCAGACCGTCGCAGGCGATAGTGGTGAGCTCACTTTCACATACGCACAGGGTCGTTTTGCCAGTGAAGGCAGGGATTGGGAAAGCCCGGTTGTGACCAACATGACTGCATCCGTCTCTGCCGATGCCGGTAATGCCCTCGCCGGCAGCATCATCAACACCGGCTCCAACAACACTTTCACCAGCACCACCGAATCGTCGCTTGCCACCCTGCTGTCCGACCAATGCCCGTTCGTTATCAAGGCCACCATTTTCGAGGGCAATGGCAAAAACGCCATTCGCGAACGTCACACATTCACCGGCTCGGTGCTGCGCCAGCTCGACCAAGCCAGCGCCCTGCTGAACGGCATCAACGAATCCGGCCAACACCCGGCCATAGCCCTGCGCGAAGCATTGGTCAACGCACTGGAACATCGCGATTACACGTACTCCGGCCCCACACTGATCAATATCTTCGATTCCCGCTTGGAGATCGTGTCGCTCGGCGGCCTGACCGATGGTTTGGAAATCAATGATCTACTCAACGGCGTATGCCAGCCACGCACCCCGCGTTTGGCTGAATTGTTCGCCGATCTGGGCCTCTGCGAGAACTGCGGTACCGGCATTCAACGCATTATGGACGCCTACGCGCAGAGCGCGGTCAGTCCGCAACTGCGCGTGGGCCCCACTTCGGTGGCAATGGTGCTGCCCATCCCGGTATCGGCCGAGGCCGCATCCTCGCATCGAACCGATACCGATGCATCCGCCGCGCCCAGCACCACTGACGAGGCGCAGCGCGCCAAAATGTACTCATTCCCCACGATTCAGCGCATGACGGATAACGCCGCAGATGCTTTGGCCGGCGCACGCATCATCGGCTGCGCGCCATTGCAGACACTGATTCTCGGCAGCGGATTCGGCGAGCGCCCGGACGGTGACGATCAGGTCAGTACCCGCCCGCTCGATACGGCAACGCTGGAACCGTCGCCTCAAACGTTGGAGCAGTTCACGCTCAATTTCCTCGCGTTCCGCGGCGTGAAGCTCAGCCGTAAAACCATGCAGAAAGCGCTTGGTCTGAACAAGGATCAGATGACGCAGCTCTTGGACCAGCTGGAGTTGAGCGGCAAGATCGAACGTCATACACACGCCAAGTCCACTACGTATTCGCTGGCACATGCCTCAGGACGGTAGCGACCAGGGCGACAACGACCAAATCGTCAACAACCCAAGCAGCAACGACCAGAGCAATACAGCCCAAGGCGCGATAAAGCAGCAGCTCAGTTCTCGAATACGCGATCGCGAATCATGCGACCGGATTCGTCGAGCGCGGTGGAGAACCGGCCGTAGTCGGACAGAATCACGCCCATGTACAGCATGTCCACGAGCGCGGTATCGGCCACGCACGAAAAAATCGCATTGCCATAAATCGTATGCGAGTCACGACCCGTCAGCAACGTCACGTCGGCCCAACTGGCCAGCGGCGCGCCGATGGCATTGGTAATGGCGATGGTTTTCGCACCATGCGATTTCGCCAATCGCAACGCTTTGACAGTATCCGCCGAACTGCCCGAATGAGAGAAGGCAACGGCCACAGCGCCGTGGGTCAGGTGCCCGGCACCGATCTGCTGCAGGTAAGCGTCAGTATTGAGACGGCACGTCAGTCCCAGGTAGCCGAGCTTGGTGAACAGATCCATCGCCGGTGTCAACGAGTTCTCCACGCCGAAAATGTCGATGAACTCCGATTCGGCGAGTAGGGCGACCGCCTTGCGATAGGCCTTGGGGTCCAACGCACTGTGCAGCTCATCGATCAGCGCCTTCGCGCCATCGGCCGCTTTGCTGGGAATCTCATCCTCGCCATCCCACGGATTCAGATCGAATCCATCCAACGGATTGAAGGTCACTTTGTGCTCGGCGGCCGGATGGCGCAACACGTACCGCAGTTCACGGTAACCGCCGAAGCCGAGCTTGCGGGCGAACCGAATCACCGTCGGCTGGCTGACGTGGGCGATGTCGGCCATCTGACCGACGGTCAGGTCGGCCGCCTCCTCGATATGATCCCGAATATACTGGGCCACGGCGCGCTCCGCCGGACGCAGCGACGGATACACGTGGTCGATGCGCTCGCGTATTCCCACCGAGGACTGCACAGCCACGCTCCTAGTCGCCCGTATTTTCCATTCCCGTTTCGAGGGTACCGGCTGTATACCGGCGAACAATCGACTTGGATTGACCGCAACATGAACGGTGAGCGAACTCTTCCGTTTACCTTTCCGCTCCATGCCCTCTACAATCGAAACCATGGTGCGGATTAGCGTGGGAAGCCCCACCCATCACACAAGCGGGCGGCTGTACGGCGTGTTCCTCGAGGACATCAACCATGGTGCGGATGGCGGGCTGAACGCCAACATGGTGAACAACTACAGTTTTGACGGCGTCTATCTCGACCATCACACGTGGCGTATGGCCGGCGCCGAACGATGGCGCACACAGGCCGATTCCCTGCGTTTCTGGGATTTCATCAACTGTTCCGCCGCCAGCCTCGGCAGTGAGATACGCGGGATTCACGGCCAGCGGGTGACCACCGACTGTCCCGCCCCGCCAATTCACGCACATAGCCGATACGCTCGCATCACGTTCGATGTTCCTTCCGAAACCGGCCCTGCATATCTGGAAAACCTCGGCTATAACGGAGGCGGCGACAACGGGGGCGAGCCCGCGTTCTCCATCGTCGCCGACCACACCTATTCCGTCAGTTTCGCGGTACGTCCGGTTCATGGGCGGGCCGAGCTGTCCGTCGGCGTGGTCGATAGGTATGGCCTGCCGCTCACCAGTATCACTCGATTGTCGTATATCGTGGACTCCGATCCGCTTGACGGTACGGAAGAGACCGGTCTGAGGCAGGACGATGGGGCCGATGCGCAGGATTCCGGCGTTTCGATCAGTCCGGATTCATCGGATGATGCCATCGTCATCGGTCGTGACGGCTGGTACCGGTTCAACGCCGACGTAACCGGCCTGAACACCGATTACGGCAAGCTGCGTATCACCATTGACGCCGGCGAACGCACCACGTTCGATCTTGATCTGGTGCAGTTCATGGATGCGGACTATTGGGGCGTGGGCGACCCGAAATGGCGTTACGGCAAGCTGCGCCGCGATTTGGTGGAGACCATTCAGGCGTTGCATCCAGCGTTTCTGCGATTCCCCGGCGGCTGCATCGTCGAAGGTGTGACGCCCGGCAATGAATATCGCTGGAAGGATACCGTCGGCTCTCTGGCCGCGCGACGCCAACAGTATTCGATGTGGTCGTTCAAGATGCCGGATGGTTCCAGCTATTCGCAGAGCTACCAGATCGGTTTCTACGAATATTTCTGCCTGTGCGAGGACCTCAAGGCCAAGCCGCTGCCTACCCTGTTCGCCGGCATCGCATGCCAGTCGCCCGGCCGCGATCCGCGCCACATGGATATCAATTCGGCAACCTTCCGCAACAATGTTATTCAGGACTACCTGGACCTCATCGAATTCGCGAATGGCGATCCGGAGTCCAGCTCGTGGGCCGCGGTCCGGCGTGATATGGGCCATCCAGAACCGTTCGGCCTGGACATGATCGGCGTGGGCAACGAAAACTTCGGGGCTGACTACGTGGCCAAGTTTGACATGATCAGCGAGGCCATCCACGAACGATACCCGGATATGCTGTGTGTGATGAGCGCCGGACTGTTCCCCTTCCAGCCGGCGATGAAGCGCATCTGGGACCATGCGCGAGCGTTGGCCGCAACCGATTCCGGGGCACATGATTCCGCCACCAGTGACGCGATTATCGTCGACGAGCATTCCTACCACTCCCCCGAATGGTTTGCATCACAAGCGTCACGATTCGATACTTACCCGCGTTGCGGTGCCGGCGTCTATTTCGGCGAATATTCAGCCAACGGCTATTTTGCCGGCCAACCACAGACCGAACAAGGCGCGAACACGTGGAAGTCGGCACTCGGCGAGGCCGCGTTCCTGACCGGTTGCGAGCGCAATTCCGACGTGGTGCGCATGACCTCCTATGCGCCGCTGCTCGCGCATATCCCGGCTAAGGGGTGGGCGCAGAATCTTATCGAATTCAATCCGGCGCATGTGAACCCCACGGTGAATTATGAGGTGGAGCGGCTGTTTTCCACGCATCTGGGCGACACGACGTATGCCGTATCCATCAAGCAGACCGCGTCACGTCCCACCAAACATCTGTATGTCAGCGCCACCGGGCATGACGGGGATGACGCCTGCCGTTACATCAAAATCGTCAATACCTCCGATTCCCCGGTGGATGTGACGTTGGAAATCGCGCGCGGACTGGCCGGGCTGGGCACCTCGCCATCGCGACCGGTGCGTTTGGAGGTGACGACGTTAAGCGCCAGTCCGACGGCGAAGACCACTATCGGATACCGCGGCGAGGCTTCGGGGGCGATTGTGCCGGAACGTCGGGCTTACACATTGCCGTCGCCGTCTTCATTGCTGGCGATGAAGATCAAGCCGTACAGCGTCACGCTGGTGGTTTCGCGCTGATTGGCATCGGCCATTAGGCCGATTCCTTTGCCGTTAGAATCACCCTCAAGGATGAGGGGAATCGTGCAGATTCAGGGAATAATAGGGGCTATCCCCCATAGCGAATACAAGCGCGGGAGGGCAGGATGGAAACCACGGCGGCCAGAAGACCGCCGGCCAACGATGAAGGAGTGTGCGGTATGTTTATCAATCTGTTCCGCAGGCAGCGCCCTGCGCTCGCCCGGCTGGCCCGCAACTCCAACGCCTATCGTCAGCCGATGGTTGCGGCCGTATCATCGTCCGCAGTCGGCGTATCCAGCATCACCTCTGCATCCACCACAGCCAACACAGACGGCGTATCCGGCGTATCCACGCTGGATGCCACCATCGGCCGCATTCATGACATCCCGCAGTCGGCCATGAGCCGACTGACCGGCTCCCCCACCGTATACGCGCGGTAGACCACCCCAGTCGGCTTCGCCGACAGCCCCCGTCGATGAACAGCAGCGACCAGCAACACGGCCGCCGTGCCGGAATACGGTGCCATGATGCCGCGCAATGCTGTGCCCGTATATACGGCTGCATCATTGTGTGGCAGTCCAGACACGACTACCGTACGTGACTGGCTCAAACCAATGGAACATAGTTTCATTGCCACGGCCGACCGCCGGCAGAACGATCATGCCGCCATCGCCATGATGCGCGGCGACTTCGTCCAAAGTGGCCGTCGCGGCATCCTCGACGTTCTCGCCGGAGAAACGCACACGATCCGACACCTGATGGGCGGCGACCACAGCCTCATGCGCCGGTGCTCCGGATTCCAACAACTGGTATCCGGCATCGAGGGCGCGCTGCAGATCAAGTTCGACCTGGGCGATGCGTTCAGGCGTGCTGTGCTTGCCACGACTGCCCGCTCCGGCGTGAATGATAAACGTGATGCCGGTTTCGCTGCCCGCCAGTTCAGTGGTCACCGGCGAAACGGAGGATGTGGTCATATCGTGTCCCTTTCTGGAGTCAGATGGATGTGCTGACGCCAACGTATCGCTGCTCCCGCATGTATGGGCCGCGACCGGTTCCGCATTTCGCATCATCGGCTCGCGATGGCGTGACTCGTTACTGCGCCACCTCGCCACTACGCCAGGGGCAATGCGATGCCGGCTCGATCGGCCAGATCACGCAACGACCACGTGGTCTGCCCCGTTCGCCCGACAACGCTATGCGCATGCCACAGCGAACTGATGATGGCTTCCTCGCTTATTCATTCGTCGAATGCACTCATCGATGTGGGTATGTAGCCATCAAAAAAACTCGACAACCGCAATGAGCCAGTCACTTGGCTACATCTGTGCTATCGTCTCGCCAATGATTCGAATGCCGGTATCAATGTCAGCAGCATCCGGGCGCACAAAGTTGAGACGGATGTGGGAATCATCCATTTCGTCAACGTCGAACACACTGCCCGGCATGAACGTGACGCCTTGGGAACGGCAGGATTCCAATACATCCAGAGAGCGCACGCCGTCCGGTAAGGAAACCCAAATATAGTAGCCACCTGCAGGCACGGTCCAATACACTTCATCCGGCGCATACTGTTCCAATGCTGCGATTGCTGCATCTCGTCGAATGCGGTAAGCCTTAATCAAACCGTGCAAATGTTCGGCGACGCGGCCTTCTTTAAGCAGTTCCAGGCAGATGCGCTGCGATGACGTGCTCGTATGCTGGTCGACCATGCGCCGCAGAGCCGCCAGCCGGTTGATCACATGCGGGTCGGCCACAACCCATCCCGTGCGCAGGCCCGAAGTGACGGTTTTCGAGAACGTCGACAAATACATCACGTATCCCGCATTCTCCATGCCCTTAAGCGGTATGGGGCGATGTGCGTCAGATGATCCCCCGCCGTACCACAAATCGCCGTAAGCATCGTCTTCCACGATCAGACACTGATAGCGCCGCGCCACGTCGATGAGTTCGCTGCGTCGTTCGGGCGGCAGCGTGGTACCGGTGGGGTTTTGGAACGTCGGGACGGTGTAGATGAGCTTGGGCCGGAATCGCGCGCAATAGCCGTCCAACAGGTCTGTACGCATACCGTGCTCGTCCACTGGAACGCCGATGATGCGCGCATCCGCCGAGCGGAAGGTCTGCAATGCCGGGAAGAATGTGGATTGTTCGACCAGCACGCAGTCGCCGGGGTTGATGAACGCGCGCACGATGAGGTCGATGCCCTGCTCGGAGCCGGAGAGCACCATCACGTTGCGGACGCCGCATTGTACGCCTCGTGTGCGCATATGTTCGGCAAGTAGCGCACGCAACTCTTCGAATCCCTCGATAGGTGATTCCGGTTGGCCGTCGAATTCCCGCGATTCGAACGCCTCGATGCTCACCTTGCGCAACAAATCGTCCGGGATATCCGCCGGGTTCGGCGAACCGGTGGCGAAGTCAATAATGGTGTCGCCGCGCTGCGCCCGCTCGGCCGAGGCGATGTCATGGTAGGTAAACCGGTTGGAATAATCAGAGAACAACACCGACCATGGAGGACGCACGACGCTCGGTTTCGGCTCCTCGTCAATCGGCTTATGTCTCACTACAGGAATCCGGGCAGTCTCAGTATGCTGCAACGGCAGCACGAACGTGCCTTTGCCGACTTTGGAGGCGATAAGACCTTCGTCCTTGAGCTGCTGATACGCCTGCAACACCGTGGTGCGATTGACTTCGAGACGTGAGGACAGCTCGCGTTCGGGAGGCAGGCGGTAGCCCTCGGCCATCGCGCCGGAGACGATCTGTTCACGCAGCTCGGCAGCCAGCTGCCGGTACATCGGCACCTTGCTGCGTCGATTCAGCTCAAGCTGCATGGCAGATCGTCTCCTTGATTCGTCAGTCGGATACCAGTCTAGCGGCAGACGAATCGACTACAGCGACAGGAAGAGCTCGTGGATGCGGGTATCGTCCGTGAGTTCCGGGTGGAAGGCGGTGGCCAGGATATTGCCTTGACGCAAGCCCACCACGTGGCCATCGACTTCGGTTTCGACCGTGGCCTCAGGGCCGACCGACACCACGTACGGTCCGCGGATGAATACCAGTGGGAAGTCCGTGATACGCTGCGGATCATCCGCCGCACCAAAATCGGCGGTGGCCTGGAAACTACCGAGCTGACGACCATAGGCGTTGCGGCGTACGACGGCGTCGAGCGCGCCAAAGTAGACATTGTCGTCATTGTCGAGCTTTTTAGCCAGCAGAATCATGCCGGCGCAAGTGCCGAATACCGGTTTTCCTGCCTTGATGTGTACGGCGATCGACTCGAACAGTCCGGTCGAATGCAGGAGCTTGCCCTGTGTAGTGGATTCGCCGCCGGGTAGAATCACGCGGTCGATGGATTCATCGAAATCCTCGGTCGCGCGCAGCAGTTTCCACGGCGCACCGAGCTTGTCCAGCACCGCCGCATGTTCGGCGAATGCGCCTTGTACGGCCAGGATGCCGGTCACGCCGTGCTTGGCGTTTTCGGCGTCCTCGGACTCTTCTTTGGAAATATATTCAGCAGCTACAACCATGTTGTCTCCTTGGGCCTTGACTCCCGCTGGCGGGAGCGTCACCTTTTCTTGGCTCCCCTCAAAGAGGGGAGCCAAGGTGATGCACTCACTCGCCGCGAGCGGCCATGATGGTCTGAATCTCGTCCTCGTTGATGCCGACCATGGCTTCGCCGAGGTTTTCGGACAGCTTGGCGAGCAGATCGGCGTCCTGCCAGTTGGCAGTGGCCTTGACGATGGCGGCGGCGCGCTTGGCCGGGTCGCCGGACTTGAAGATGCCGGAGCCCACGAATACGCCTTCAGCACCGAGCTCCATCATCAGAGCGGCGTCAGCCGGGGTGGCCACGCCACCGGCGGCGAAGTTCACGACCGGCAGACGGCCGTTGTCGTGCACGTACTTGGCCAGATCATATGGCACGGCCAGCTGCTTGGCCGCCTCGTACACCTCGTCGTCGCGCAGGCCGACGAGTTCGCGGATCTGCTTATTCATGGTGCGCATATGACGCACGGCCTGAATCACGTCGCCGGTGCCGGGCTCGCCCTTGGTGCGAATCATGGCAGCACCCTCGGCGATGCGGCGCAGCGCCTCGCCCAGGTTCTTCGCGCCGCACACGAACGGCACGTCGAACTGGTTCTTGTCGATGTGGTACACGTCGTCGGCCGGGGAAAGCACTTCGGATTCGTCGATGTAGTCGATTTCGATGGCCTGCAGAATGCGGGCTTCGGCGATGTGGCCGATGCGCACCTTGGCCATGACCGGAATCGAGACAGCTTCCTGAATGCCCTTGATCATGGCCGGGTCGCTCATGCGGGAGACGCCACCGGCGGCGCGAATGTCAGCGGGGATGCGCTCCAGCGCCATCACCGCGCAGGCGCCGGCGTCCTGCGCGATTTTCGCCTGTTCGGGCGTGGTGACGTCCATGATCACGCCGCCCTTGAGCATCTGGGCCAGATTACGGTTGAGTTCCGCACGATTCTGCGTCATGAGTTTTCCTTCGTTTCGACGTTGCTTGGTATCGCGCTTCATTATTGAACGAATCGGATTGGCCCCACCCAGACCAGTCCAATTTGGATGGGGCCAATCCGCAACTTCTGCACCCATCCAATCCGGCAACCGGTTGTATGGCCTTATGCATCCGGCACGTATTCGAAGATGCGCGCAATCAGTGGGAGGTATTAGCCGACGGTGTTGCCGTAGATTTGGGCTTGGAGGTCTTTACGGGCGGTTTCCATGCGGGTGATCTGGCCGAGGAGGGTTATTTTTTCTTCGCCGTCGGGCAGCTGGGCCATGCGGCGTTTGGCCAAGCCGATCTGGCGCATGAAGCCCATGTCCAGTAGTCGGGTGAGCAGTTCGGTGGCATAGCGCTGCTCTTCCGGCGTGGCAGGGCGTAGCTGCACGGCGGCCGCACCACCGCCGGCTCCCCCGGGCGCGTTCGACTGCGGAGGTTGTGCGCCATTACCACCGTCGTCGCCAGGCAGTGGCAACGGCATGACGGCCAGCTCGTTGATTACCTGATTGAGCATCGGCCCGCCTGCCTTGGTGAGGTTGTGCATCCACAGCCCCTGCGGGGTATCGTCGGATGGCAGTCCGCCAGCGGCCGCGATCGCCTGGAACAGGGTGCGGAACACCGAAGTCATGAAATGCTCGATGGTCAGCTGCCCGAACATGATGCGGTCGATGGCGCGCGGCACCTGAATCAACACGGCCATGAACTGCTGTTCGGCGATGAATACGGCGTCGTCGATCTTGAAATATGCCTGTTCGGCGGCGTCACGGCGCTCCAAAGCCTTGCGCGTGGCCGGATTGGTGTACGGGTTGGTGCCGGGTTCCACACGCGGCTCGTCACGCTCGAATCGACGTTTGGGCGCATAGGCGTCCTCATCGCGCACGTGCATCTGCCGGCGCGCGTTCATCACCTCGCGGCGCATCACCTCAAGGTCCACGCCGATACGGCCCGCGGACTTGCGCGCGTAAGCGTCCCACAGGGAGCGGTCGCGAATCTGCGCCACCAGCGGGGCCACGGCTTTCATCGCACCCACCTGGCCGGGCGTGTAGGTCAGGTCGAACCGGCTGATGGCGGCGTCGATCACGAAATCATACAACGGTTTGGCGCGGGCGATCAGCGAGCGCACCGCCTCGTTGCCTCGCTCGATGCGCAGGTCGCACGGGTCAAGATTGTCGTCGGCCACGGCCACGAAGGTTTGGGAGAGGAAGGCCGAATCAAGGCCGAAGGCGTGCAGCGCGGCCTTATGACCGGCAGCGTCACCGTCGAACGTGAACACAATACGCGAGCTCAATGGCTGGTCCTTGACCTTCAGCGGCCCGACCAGCTGGACCGCGCCCAGCGAATCGTCGGCGATCAGGCGGCGCACAATCTTGGCGTGCTCGGCGCCGAACGCCGTGCCGCACGTGGCGATGGCGGTGTCGATGCCGGCCAAGTGCATGGCCATCACGTCCGTATAGCCTTCGACGATCACGACCTGCCGCTTCTTGACGATGGCGGATTTCGCCAAATCGATGCCGTAAAGCACCTGGGTTTTGCGGTAGAGCTGCGTGTCCGGCGTGTTGATGTATTTGGCGGCGATCTGGTCGTCTTCGTATAATTTGCGCGCACCGAAGCCGAGCGTGCGGCCGGTCGAATCGCGGATAGGCCACGTCACGCGGCCACGGAAATAGTCATAGATGCCGCGCTGGCCTTGACGGGCCAAGCCCGCGTCGAGGATTTCCTTCTGCGTGAAGCCCTTGGAGGCCAAGTGGCGCACAAGATTATCCCAACCTTGGGGCGCGTAGCCGCAACCGAAACGTTCGCAATCAGCTTGGGAGAAGTTGCGGCCGCCAAGCAGCTTGCGGGCGGGCAGCGCTTCCTTGGTCAGGATCTGGGAGACGAAGAAGCGCTGGGCTTCCTCGCAGGCTTCCAGCAGTCGCGTGCGCTTGGAGCCGGTGTTCTCGCGGCTCGGGCCGTTGCCGCTGTTCTCGTAGTGCAGCTCGATATGGTACTTGTCGGCGAGCAGTTCCACGGCTTCGCGGAAGTCGATGTTTTCGGATTGTTCGACGTATTTGAATACGTCGCCACCCAAGCCACAGCCGAAGCAGTGCCACACGCCGAGCGAGGGACGCACGTTGAAGCTGCCGGTTTTCTCGTCGTGGAACGGGCACAGGCCCACGAAGGTGCCGGTGCCGGAGGGCTTAAGCGTTACGGTCGCAGATACAATGTCATACAGGTCCGCGGCGGCGCGCACCTTCTCGACATCTTCTTTCTTAATCATTCCGACCATAAGTCTCTAGAGTACCGCCTCACCTGAGACACAGTAAATTTTTACCGTTGGACACCAGTTCTTCTGGGTTCGACTCCCCTCAGACTCAGCGAGGCCCCTTCCAAGAGGTGAACCCGCAGGACGGAGTATCGCACCCGCCTGACACAGCCTCAGCACAAAATGGAGTGCAGGGCCAGGGCGGAGTTGTCGGTCAGGCTTGCGACCTGATCGATGGCGACGCGCAGGCGCTCGTCGTCGTTGGTGGATTCGTTCCAATCGGCCAGGAACTGGCTTTCCAAAGCGTCGGATGGGAGCGGCGAATCGGCCATAAGCACATCGACCAAATCCGATACGATCTTGAGCTCCTCCTGATGGAATGGCTCGCGCTCGCGAGGCGCCATGACGAAGTACACGGCGATGCCCTTCAACGCCACGATCTCGTAATTCGTGTCCTCGGGAATCACGATGTTCGAGGAATACCGGGTCAACGGCCCGGGCCCATACGTGTCGCGCGTGGCGGTTTCCACCGACCAACAGAAGCGGCCGATCAAATCGGACGTAATGTTCTTGAGCTGCGCCAACGATTCGCGCGAACCATTGAAATGCGCGGGGAACAAATGCTCTCGGCGCAATCGCATGAACGCGGCCAGCAGCTTGTCGGCATCCCACTTCGCCCCATACCATGCGCGCGTCTGCTCGATGATGTGGTCCAGCATCCTCGGATCGGCGAGCACAATCGGATCGAACGCGCCGGTGGCGATGGAATCCTCGACATCATGCACGGAGTAGGCGACATCATCCGAAAGGTCCATGATCTGGCATTCCATGGGCTTGGTGGCCCGGGGAGCGCCGATTTTGAGCCAGCGGAACACCGGCTCATCATCCGGGTAGACGCAGAACTTCTTCGACCGCTCCCCCTTGGGGTGTTGGTCGGCTTCGGCCAAGGTCCACGGGTATTTGACGGCCGCATCCAAGGCCGCACGGGTCAGGTTCACGCCGGCCGAACGCCCGTCCGGGTGAAAGATCTTGGGTTCGAGCCGGGTCAGGATACGCATGGTCTGTGCGTTGCCCTCGAAGCCGCCGATATTGCTGGCGATATCGGCGAGCGCACGCTCCCCGTTGTGCCCGAACGGCGGGTGACCAAGGTCGTGGGCCAGACAGGCGCAGTCGACCACGTCCGGATCGCAGCCGAGCAATGCGCCGATTTGGCGACCGATCTGGGCGACTTCCAGCGTATGCGTCAGTCGGGTGCGGGCGAAATCGTCGGTACCGGCAATCAGAATCTGGCTTTTCGCGCCCAAACGCCGCAAAGCGGACGAATGAATCAGTCGCGCGCGATCGCGTTCGAAAGCCGTGCGCGACTTGGATTTGGGCGGCTCGGGTGCCCATCGCTCCTCGTCGAAGGCGCTGTAGCCCTCATCGCTCAGCACCTGTTCCCCATCCAACGTTGTTTCCATATGCCCAGCATAGGCACACATATCGGCCGCAGTAATCCCGACTTCCCGAATATGTGCCACTGACGTCAACTCAACGGCACATATTCGGGAGATTGGGGCCGATTTCCCGAATATGTGACGCTCAGCACATGTCAGTGGCACATATTCGGGAAGGAAGGGATTACGGGGTGCCACCGTATGGCGGTAATGCACCTTATAGCAGCGTGGCCGGGTCGAGTTTGGCGAGGTCGGCGGCGGGCAGCGCGTCGGCGGCCTGCTCGTACAGGCGCGGGATGCGGTTGCGCAGGCAGGTGAAGATCTCGTAGCTGATGGTGTCGGCGGCGCGGGCCCAATCGTCGGCGGTAGGCTCAACGTAATCCTCGCCGCGTCCCGCGCCGAACAGTTCGACCGTGTCGCCCTCGTGAACGCCGAGTTCGGCGGCGGATCCGTGCAGGTCCACGATGAACTGGTCCATGCACACGCGACCGCACACACGGTACAGTCTCGGGCCTTCGGCGGTCATGATGCGCACCGGGCCTCCCGGCTTCTCCACATGCTTGGCCCCCTCCATGTCGAATCCCGAAGCGGAGCGGTGGATGCCGTCGGCGTACCCCAGCGGCACTATGGCGGTGGACGTGTTGTCCGGGGTCAGATAGGTACGGCCATAGGAGATGCCGTGACCCGCCTCCACGTCCTTGACCGTGCCGAGCTGCGCCTGCAGGCGCATGGCCGGGGTCAGATGCCAGTCGCGCGGGGTGCCCATCGCGGGGTCGGGTTCGTAGCCGTACAGGCCGATGCCGGGGCGGGTGAGTTCGAAATGGATCTCGGGTCGGTCCAGTGTCGCCGCCGTATTGGCCAGATGTCGGATCTCGGGCGGGATGCCGGCCAGCTCCATGCGCCTGGTGAAGTCCTTGAACGTTGCGATCTGCTGGTCGGTGGAGGCGACGAATTCGGGCACATCGGGCGAATCGGCCACGGCGAGGTGGCTCCACTGGCCCACGATGCGCAGCACACCCTCCTTGGCGAGGGGCACGAGCGCGGCGAGCGCGGCGTCGAATCCGGCCGGAGTGAACCCGTTGCGGCCAAAACCGGAATCGACCTTCACATGCACGCGGGCGGGCTTGCCGAGCCTGCGCGCGGCGGCGGCCAGCGCTTCGATGCCGGACAGGGAGCCGACCGACACGTCGATGTCGGCGGCGATCAAATCATCGAACGGCGCCGCGGCGCCGTTGTATACCCAGGTCAGGATATGGCACCGGTCGGGGCCGATGCCAAGCCTGCGCAACAGGAGCGCCTCATGCGATTGCGCGGTGCCGAGCCATGTGGCCCCGCCGGCGAGCGCGGCCAGGGCGGTGGGCAGCAGGCCATGGCCGTATGCGTCGGCCTTGACCACGCCCATCACCGCCGTGCCCGATGTGGGGCCACCCACCACGGAGACCAGATGGGCCATGTTGTCGCGCATGGTTTTGAGGTTCACGATGGCCTGCGCGGGGTATTGCCGGCGGGCGGCCTCGTAATTGGCTTTGCCCCGCTCGGAGGAGAATGCGATTTCCGGTGCTGCGTTCATGCTCATGGATATCTATTGTTGCGCGGGAATATGACGTGCGGTCGTTTCGACCGCATGACGCCGTCCCGGCGTGCGGAACGGCGGGCACCGTTTTCGCCGGGCAGTCGTACACTAATGTCCAATGTGCGGTTTTCGACACAGGACCGCCTATGATTCCCGGCGTTGAGGCGTGCCGGGATCCCGGAAATCCGTCCGGTTCAGCCCCATAATCCTAGATTTCATGAGAGAAGAACATGGATCTGTTTCGTAAGAAAAGCGTGGATCAGCTTGTCGCCGAATCCACTCCCCTCAAACGCACGATGCGCACATTCGATCTGACGATGCTCGGCATCGGCGCGATCATCGGCACCGGCATCTTCGTGCTCACCGGCAAGGGCGCGCTGACCGCCGGCCCGGCCCTGTCCGTATCGTTCCTGCTGGCCGCCATCTGCTGCGGTTTCGCCGGCCTATGCTATGCCGAGTTCGCCGCCATGGCTCCGGTCTCCGGCTCGGCCTACTCCTACGCCTATCTGGCGTTCGGCGAACTCGTCGCCTTCGTGATCGGCTGGGATCTGATCCTGGAATACGCCCTGCAGGCGGCCACCGTGTCCGCCGGCTGGTCCGGATACTTCAACAAGCTGCTGGAAGGCTTCGGCCTGCATCTGCCGGTCGAACTGACCGCCGCCTACGGCACCAACCCGGACGTCACCACCTACTTCAACCTGCCCGGCTTCGTCATCGTGCTGATCATCACGTGGGTGCTCTCCATCGGCATCAACCAGACCAAGCGCACCAACGACGTGATGGTGCTCATCAAGCTCGCCATCATCGTGCTGTTCATCGCATGCGCCGTGTGGTATGTGAAGCCGTCCAACTGGCAGCCGTTCTCCCCGTATGGCGTCTACACCTTCCAGCCCGGCTCCACCCAGCCGTATGGCATCGTGCCGGCCGCATCCATCGTGTTCTTCAGCTTCATCGGATTCGACGCCGTGTCCTCTTCCGCCGAGGAGACCATCAACCCGAACAAGACACTGCCGCGCGGCATCCTGCTGTCCCTGGCCGTTTCCACCGTCCTGTACATCATCATGACCCTGATCATGACCGGCGTGGTGCCCTACAAGGATTTCGCCAAGTACATCGACGCCCCAGTGGCCGGCGTGATCCTGGAGACCGGCATGAACTGGCTCGCGGTGATCGTGAACCTGGGCGCCCTCATCGGCATGACCACGGTGATGCTCGTACAGCTGTACGGCCAGTCCCGTATCTGCTACGCCATGAGCCGCGACGGCCTGTTCCCGAAGTTCTTCGGCCAGGTGCACGAGAAGTACCGCACCCCGTTCAAGGGCACCTGGTTCTTCGGTCTGCTGACCGCGTTCGCCGGCGGCTTCATCAACATCAACGTGCTGTTCGAGCTGGTGAACATCGGTACGCTGTCCGCGTTCATCATCGTGTCGGCCGGTATTCTATGGATGCGCAAGACCCAGCCGAATGCGCCCCGCGGCTTCCGCGCGCCGGGCGTGCCGGTCACCCCGATTCTGTCCATCGTATTCTGCTTCGTGCTCATCGCCGGTCTCAACTGGGAGACCTGGGTGCGTTTCGCCATCTGGTTCGGTCTGGGCCTGATCGTGTACTTCGGCTACAGCCGCAAGCGCTCCAAGCTCGGCCTTGAGCAGAAGGCCGGGGCTGACGCCAAGGTCGCTGCGACTGAGGACTGAGGTCTATCGGCTGACCGATAGTCGATGGCTGCTTTCGTGAAAACCGTACGCTGAGTTACTTTCAGCGTACGGTTTTTGCGATATGCACGAGTTTGAACGGGCGGCCGACGGACTGTACGTGCGCGACGACGTGGACCTTACCTGACCAGCTCCACCGCGGAACCGAACACGCTGGCGACAGCCACACTCACCACTCGTGGCGCTGATAGGCGATTCTGGTGGTGTCGACCGGCCGGTCGAGCAGCTGGATCAGGCCGCAACGGGCGAAGCCGGAGCTTTCGAGCACGTGCTGCATGGCCTTGTTATTGGGGTGGGTGTCGGCGCGCACGTTGCCGTAGTGCTTCAGGGCCCACCTGATGCAGTCGCGGGCCGCGTGGCGCACCAGACCGGATGCGGCGATGCGGTGGATGGTCACATAGGTGTCGTTGTCCAGCCAGGCGCCTTCGATTTTGGCGTAGGTCGGATCCTTGCCCGGGCACAGGGCGAACTGGGCCAGAATGCGTTCGTGGCCATTGCAGGTGTCGACCAGCAGCATCGTACGCTGGTTGGCGATGTCGTCCTCAATCACCGATTCACGCGGAAATTCGTTGCCCCACTGGGTGGGGTTGCCGTTGGCGGCCATCAACGCGCGTGCGCGTGCGTAGATTTTTTGCATCTGCGGCAGATCGCGCATGGTGGCGTGGCGGAAACGGCGGCCTGTCGCCTTGTTTGCAGCGTTCGACTGAGTCACTTCTCACCTCTCCGACATGCCGGGTTGCCGGCACGGTGACCGGCGACTAACTGACGGCCAACCTACCATGCCGTAGGCACAAGAAATCACCTCCGCGTTGCATGACGGACACTAATAAACAATGGCTTCCGTCCGCAGGAGCCGGACAGTCCAGCCGAGTTGAGGACAGCCACCCTCAGTTGGCTTTGCCCCCAGCTCCCGCCAGCGGGAGCCGAATCAGAATTGGATCGAATCAGACGAATCAGACGACCTTGCGTTCGAACGGGTCGGAACTGATGCCTTCCTCAAGGATCTGCTTGGCCCATTCCTTGGCGGCGAACAGGCTGTGGTCGCGATAGTTGCCGCAGCTCTTCTCAGTGGTGGCGGGCACGTCATCCCACGTGGCCTTGTATGCGATGAACTCCAACGATTCCTTCAACGCCTTGGCCACATCCTCGGTGGAGTGGGTGCCCCAGGTCAGCAGGTGGAAACCGGTGCGGCAGCCGAACGGCGAGCAGTCGATGTAGCCCGGGATACGTTCGCGCAGCAGCACGGCGATGGTGTGTTCGATGGTGTGCAGGCCGCCGGTGGGGATGGCCTGCTTGTTCGGCTGGGTCAGGCGCAGATCGTAATTGGAGATCACGTCGCCGTGAGGGCCCGTTTCGGTGTCGATGTAACGCACGTACGGTGCCTTGACCTTGGTGTGATCAAGCTGGAATGATTCGACGACGGGCTTTTCGGCCTTGCCTTCTGTCATGCTGTTGCCTTTCTACTTGCTGACTGTTCGGTCATGAAGTATCGAACAGTCATCGTAGTCGCGCCAGCCCAAGAACGCCCGCAAATACTCCGCGGTTCGCTATAGGAGATTGTTATGACGCACTCCCGGCATTGAACGAGGCGACGGTTTGCATGAAGCGCTGGCCGTAGAGGTCGAGCTTGTGTTGACCGACGCCGTTGACCGCCAGAAATTGCGCGTTGGTAACCGGCTTGATGCGGGCCATGTCGCGCAAGGTCTTGTCGGAGAACACGATGTACGGCGGCTTGCCGATTTCCTGGGCGATGGTGCGTCGCAGTTCGCGTAGCTTCTGGAACAGCGATTCCTCGTCATCGTCCGGGATATACGAGCCCAGCGCATCGCCGGGAACATTGGCGGAATCGGCAGTATCAGCCACTCCCCCGCTCCGACCGGAACCGGCCGCCGCCGACTTGCGTTCCACCCGTTTGATCTCATAGTGGAAGTCGGGAGCGGCGGTTTCGGCCGCCCGCGCACCGAACATGACGATTGGCATACGCCCTTCGGCGATTGACAGGTAACCGTCCGTGGCCATCTGGCTCAACACGTCGCGAACGCGAGCCTCGTTCACGTCCTTGAGCATGCCGAAGGTGGGCATCCGCTCCGGGTTCAGCCATGCCAGATCCTGTGCCCGCGAACCGCGCAGGATCTTGACGATCTTGCCGGAACCGACGCGCTGCCCCACGTCATGCACGCAACGGCTGATTGCCTGCGCCACGCGGGTCACGTCGATGGTCTCGAACGTGCTTTCACAGTTCGAGCAGGCACCGCATCTGCCGGACTGCGAAGAGTCCGCCGCAATGTCTTCACCCGCCGTGGAACCAGCATTCGACGACAATTCCTGACCGAAATACCGGGTCATATACCGGTGCAGGCAGTCGGTGGTGCGGCAGTAGCCGACCATACCGTCCAGCAGCCGGCGCTTGGACTGGCGAACGATTTCCTGCTCTTCGGGAGTCAATCGCTCGTTCTCATAATCGTTATCCAGCAACCGACGCCGGGTGACGATGTCTGACTCATTCCACAGCAGCGTGCATCGGCTGGGCTCGCCGTCACGGCCCGCGCGGCCGGCCTCCTGATAGTAGGCCTCAATGGATTCGGGCAGATTGTGGTGGATGACGTAACGCACGTTGGACTTATCGATGCCCATGCCGAAAGCGTTGGTGGCCACGACCACCGGCACCTTGTCGGTGATGAAGTCGCGCTGGGCCGCCTCACGCGCGTCCGGCGACATGCCGCCATGGTAGGCGACAGCCGGATGCCCCATCTGGTTCAGCGTGTCGGCGAGTGCTTCGGTGGTCTTGCGGGTGGCGCAGTAGACGATGCCGGATTCGTCCGTATGGTCGGCCACATACCGCGCCACCCATGCGGCCTTGTATTTGGTCTCCAGTTTGACCACATCAAAATACAGGTTCGACCGGTCGAATCCGGTAACGGTGACGGCCGGATTCCGCAATCCCAGCAGTCCCACGATGTCCCGGCGCACCCGTTCGGTGGCGGTGGCGGTGAACGCACCCACCGGTGGACGCTGCGGCAGCCCGGCGATGAAATCGCCGATACCTAAGTACGACGAGCGGAAGTCCTGACCCCACTGGGAGACGCAGTGGGCTTCGTCCACGGCGATCAGCGAGATCGGCGTACGGGCGGCAAAGTCGCGGAATCGCCCGGTTTCCAAGCGTTCCGGGGCCACGTACAGCAGTTTGATCTGTCCGGCGGCGGCTTGGGCGAACACCATCGCCTGCTCGTCGGGAGTTTGAGTGGTGTTGATGAACGCGGCCGGCAGACCGAGGTCGTTCAGCGCATCGACCTGGTCGCGCATCAGGGAAATCAAGGGAGATATGACCAAAGTCGCACCCGGGCTGAGCGCGGCGGGAATCTGGTAGCACACGGACTTGCCTGCGCCGGTGGGCATCACGCCCAAGACATCGCGTCCGGCAAGCAAAGCCTCGACAATTCCTTGCTGTCCGGGCCTAAACGAGTCATAGCCGAAGTATCGTGTGAGCGCCTCCAGCGCCGCCTGATGTGCTGTCATAAACGACCAGTGTAGGCCGACCGCGGATGGATTTCATCGTATAACGGAATACCTCGTAACGATGTACGTAGCCCTTCCGTATTATTATGCGTCGAGGAACGCTATTCCCGGCATATCGCACGATATGCCGCTTTGAGAGAACTAAGACGGGGCATTTTATGGCCAACGATACATTTTCCTTCTCCTCTCCTGACGATCAGGAGACGGCGGTGTTGCAGCCTGTGGCCGCCGATGGGCTGTTCGCAGCCGCGGCCACAGGTACCGCCACACCACAGCAAAGTGACAATGGCACCAATAACCATGCCGACAATACAGCCTATGTGGGTGAACATGTCATGGCATCTACCACCGCTAAATCACATGGCAAGGCCGCACGGATCGCCATCATAACCATATTTGCAGTGTTGCTTGCCGCATTAATAGCCTATTTCTTCGTCGGACGTTGGTACTTCCAAGACAAGGCTGCGCCCGGTGTTCATTTGGGCAATGTCTCTGTCATGGGCCAGACCCGCGAAGAACTTGCGAATACTGTGAAGCAGCAGCAGAATAACACCACGGTGACGTTCACCGCCGAAGGAAACAGCGTCAAAGCCTCGCTGAAGGACCTTGGTGTCACCGTCGACACGGATAAAACCGTAGATGCGCTGTTGAACGCGAAGACCGGCGACGTGGCCAAGCTCAATATTTTCGATCAGCCGCATATCGCTCTGACCGCCACCACGCACAAAGAGACTGCCGAACAATTCGTCACCGACGGCCTGGTCGACGAGACCGACCGAGCGCAGATTGCCACCGTTGTCTACAACAAGAGCACCAAGCAGTTCGATTACACCGCGGGTCAGGATGGCAAGGGCCCGGATATCAATGTTGTCAATGCTGCAGTCAAGGAGGCCGTCGCGACCCCGGGCGAAAATGCGACGGTGCCGGTCAAGATACAGACTGCAAAGAATCCGATTGATGAGGCGAGCGCACAGCAAACACAGTTTGACGCCAATGCCAAGCTTGGCCTCAAACTGACCGTGGACAACGGCGTGAACAAGAGCGTCACCATCCCGGCCGATACCATTGCCTCATTCCTCAAGCCCACGGTGAATAAGGCGGATGGCACCATGAGTCTGGTAGTCGACCGCGATGCCATCACCAAGTACGTCACCAGTGACAGCGTAACCAAGGAACTGACTGTTCCCAAGGTGACACGCGAGGTCTACATCACGCCGAAAGACGAAGGCGGCGTGGAAATTGGTGCCGATAAGACACTCGGCGTGGATGGTATTGAAGTGACTGGTGCCGGGGACGCCCCCGAACGTCTGGCTACCGCCATCGAGCAGAACCAGTCCACTGATTCCACTGTGGCTGTGAAAGACAGCCCATATGATGTCAAGCAGGTCGAGGTGCCTCATAACTTCGATACGGCAAATGGCGATAAGTGGGTTCATGTTGATCTGACGAACCAGACTGCCACTGCATATCAGGGCACCACGGTGGTCAGGAAGTTCAACATCGCTTCTGGCAAGCCCACCGACGATGGTTCCATGCTGTCCGATACCGGCACGTTCTACGTGTATCTCAAGTACGAATCGCAGACCATGGTTGGCGAAGGCTACAACCAGCCAGGCACGCCGTGGATTTCCTACTATAACGGCGGCGAAGCCCTGCACGGTGTTCCTGCATACATGTGGGGCGAGCACCCCATCTATGTGCAGCAGGGTATCCCAGGCTCGCACGGCTGCATCAACATGCAGGTGGCCGACGCCAAGTGGATGTACGACTTTGCCACCATCGGCACTCGTGTGGTCGTTGATGGCACCACACCGACTTCCGGTCAGGCGTTGCGCCCGGCTGGTGCGGATGCCACTGGATGGCAGGGCGGCAACGCCAGCTGATTCAATCCATGTTTAATCGATAACGAAAAATCCCCGACCCTTGTGGGCCGGGGTTTTTTGTAGGTACCAATCGATAGCGAGTCCGCCGATAAGCGTGGTGGCACCGTCAATACGGTGCCACCAGTACCGTCAGTACAGTCAGATACGATCCAACGCCTGCTTGAGATCGGCGATAAGGTCGTCGGCGTTCTCGATACCGACCGAGATACGCACCAGGTTGGCGGGCACCTGCAGGGTGGTGCCGGCCACGGAGGCGTGGGTCATGGCGGCGGGCACCTCGATGAGGCTTTCCACACCGCCGAGCGATTCGGCCAGTGTGAAGATCTGCGTGTGGTCCACGAAGTGCTTGGCCGCCTCGGCACCGCCCGCGAGCTGCACGGAGACGATGCCGCCGAAGCCGCCGTGCATCTGGCGGGCGGCGATTTCATGAGCAGGGTGGGACTCGAGGCCCGGGTACCAGACGCGCTCAATCACATCAGAGGGCTGGGATTCGAGCCATTCGGCCACCTTCAGGGCGTTGGCACTGTGGCGCTTGACGCGCAGATCCAGGGTCTTCAGGCCGCGGATGTCCAGCCAGGAGTCGAACGGGGAGGGCACTGCGCCGGCGGCGTTCTGCAGGAAGGCGACCTTCTCGCGGGTCTCCTCGTCGTTGACCACCACGGCACCGCCGACCACGTCGGAGTGGCCGCCGATGTACTTGGTGGTGGAGTAGACCACCACATCGGCGCCATCGGCCAGCGGGTGCTGAAGGGCGGGCGAGGCGAAGGTGTTGTCGACCGCGACCTTGGTGCCGTACTTGTGGGCAACTTCGGCGGTGGCCGCGATGTCGGTGATGTTGAGCAGCGGGTTGGACGGGGTCTCGACCCACACATACTGGTAGTGCTTGGAGGCCAGTGCGGATATTGGTATTGATTCTTTTGATAGCTAGTTATGGAGTCCGTCCCCAGCTCCCTCATCAGAGGGAGCTCCGTCAAGGTACTGCTCGGCGAGGGAGGGTTTGCTGGTGCGCTCCACAATATCGCCGTAGCCGTTGGCGCGCATCCAGTCGTCATTGAAGATCTTCTCCAGATAGCTGCGGCCGGAATCAGGGGCGAGCACCACCACGATCTGGTTCTCGTCCAAATCATTGGCGAGCGCGTACTTGATGGCGCTGGCCACGGCCATGCCGGACGAGCCGCCGACCAGCAGCGCCTCCTCGCCGGCCAGACGGCGGGTCATTTCAAAGGCTTCGGCGTCGGATACGCGCACGATGTCGTCGGTGATATTCCGGTTGAAGGCCTTGGGGTAGAAGTCCTCCCCCACGCCCTCGATGTCGTACTGGTGGACTTCATCGCGTGAGGAAGCGGAGTAGATGGAGCCTTCCGGGTCGGAGCCGATGACTTTGACCGCGCCGTTGGAGGCTTCCTTGAGGTACTTGCCGGTGCCGGAGATGGTGCCGCCGGGGTTGAAGTATTCGACTTTGACGGCGATGGTGGATTTGACGCCGGCCACCTGCGGGATGTGGTTGAGTTTGACGAGTGGGGTGTTGCCGATGAGTTCTGCGAGGCTGTTGTGGATGGTCATGTGAAGTCCTTCGTTGCTGGGGTTGTGGCGTTTTGCTGCGTTGCGTTCGTGAACCGACGTTCCCAGACGAATGGACTGTGGCTTTGGTTTGAAATCGAGTATTCCCACTCACTGTACGGTGAAGCCGAAAAGTGAGTCGGCTTTTCATGTCGGCCCACAGCTCGCGCGTTACACGGTTACGCTCGTGCCATCAATTCCATGAAAATTCATGCGACAGATTTGCCGCAATTCGAATGCTCTATCTCAAGTTATGCGTCACTGACCGCTCGCCCAGGGGCGTCGGTTAGCGACAACAACATGAGATAATCTGCATGTCCCACACCATAGCACAACCCGCGACAAGCGCGTGTCGCCGGCGTTCATATGGTGGCCAAGATTCTTTGACAACGATTCCGCCACGCCTTCAAGCAGAACGCTTCCATACCGCCAATCATGCTCTTGTAATGGCAGAATCGTCAATCCGAAGTGATGGCAAAACACAACAGTTCGGATCATAGACAACGATGAGGGCCGGCACAAGCCGGCCCTCATTTCACTTCGCCACGACCTGACGGCCCTGCACCCACACTGCGCGGATGTTCTCGGGTACGGCAAGATTGAGGATCTTCTGGAAGATGTCGGCGGGTGGCTCCTGCTCACCGTCCGGGATGCGGCGATATACGCCATGCCGCCGAGCTTCGTCCCGCTCGACGGCATACCGTTCGGCATCCGGCTGGAGCACGGACGTGATGATGCCCCGGTCATCAATCAGGAACAGGGCGTTGTGGAAATACGCGACCTCGTCGCACGTGCGCGCGGTGAAGCCGGATCCTTCAATGGCCAGGGACAGCGTCATGGCATCAGTCCTGTGCGTAGATCTTCTTGCGGAACACGAGGAACACAATCAGACCGAGCGTCATGACGCCGGCGCCGATGAGCAGCAGGTTCGCGTATCCGGCCGCGGCACCGGTGGCGCCGGTGATGCTGGAACCGGCGAGCGCCTGCGAACCCATGAGTCCACCGATGATGGAGATGCCGATGGAGGCGGTCACGTTCATCAGCAGATCGTTCATGCCCACGCCACGGCCGGACTCCTCCTGCGGAATCGTGCTCAGCACGGTGGAGACCACGGGCGAATACATCAGACCCACGCCGCAGTAGAACACGCATACGGCGATCGTCAACGCCAGGAAGCCGGCGTTGACGGCCAGGGCGGCGGACACGAAGCCGGCGATCATGAGGCATGCGGCGATGATCAGCGCAGCCTGCTTGCCGATCCTGCCGATGATCAGGCCGGAGCAGGTGCCCACGATGGCCGCGCACACGAACGCCCACACGACGTACGTGGACACCTGGGCGGTGGTCATGCCGTACACGGTGGTGCCGATGCCGTTGAACAGCGGGGAGATGCAGTAGTTGGTGAAGTAGAACACGAGGATCAGCGACATGGCCGCCAGCCAGCGCGTGTTCTTGAAGAAGGCGGGGGTCACGAACGGATCGGAGGCCTTGGCGATGTACACGGCGAAGACCACGAACAGCGCGACGGCCACGATGAGCATCCACCATGCCATGTAGGAGAAGAACAGGGTGAGGAACGCGCTGGCCAGGCCGAAGATGGTGAAGCCGATCCAATCGACCTTGTCGCCGCTGCCCTGACGTCCGGGCAGGCTCTTGAGCAGGGTGGGCAGGAAGAGGATGGTGACGGCGGGGATGAGGAACAGGTACTGCCAGGCGATGGAGCTGAGCGCGCCGGCAGCGAACACGCCGATGGAGGCGGACAGCTGGTAGCCGGCGGTGTACAGGCCGAAGAACACGACCTTGAGCTCGTTCTTCAGATATTTGGTGGTGATGACCAGATACACGGAGCCGGCCACCTGTTCGCCTGCGGTCTGCAGCACGCGGGCGACGATGACGGTCCACAGGTTCGCGGGGAAGAAGAAGTTGGCCACGAACCCGAAAACGGAGCCGACGAACAGCATGATCAGGCCGACGATGACCAGTCGCTTCAGGGAGACGAAGTCGCCGAGCGAACCGTAGATGAAGCACACGATGCCGAGCACGATGCTCGGGAAGGCGGTGATCAGCGAGGCCTGGGCCGGGGCGCCGACGTCTTCGCCCACCTGGGTGAACACGAGGTTGAAGCCCTGCAGGCACAGGGTGCCGAGGATGAAGGTGATGAGCAGCAGCACCAGGGCCTTGACGGCCGTTTGGGTGGTGACCTGCTCGTCGGCGGACTTGACGTCCGCGGTGTTGGTCGATGATGTCATGGAATTCCTCTCTGTTCTCTGTTTGCTATGCTCTGTTTGCGGTGTTCGGCATGTTCCGTGCGCCGACGCCGTTACCCGGCGTGCTTGGCGAGCGCGGTGATGCGGGTCATGAACTCGTGCAGGAAACGCGGCACGTCGACGCCGACCGCGGCCTTCATGGTCTTGACCGGATCGTTGAGGCGCGTATTGTCGCCGATGGTGCGGCCGCGCGTGGGGCCGTCCACATCCACCTTGAGGTTCATGGGCAGGGTGTCGACCAGCGTGGGGTCCACGGCCACGCCGACCGCCAGGGGGTCGTGCAGGCCGCAGCCGCCCAGATGCGGGGAGGTCGTCTCGTATGCCTTGATGTAGAAGTCGGTCATGTCCGCCAGGAACGCGCCGGCCTTGGTGCCCAGATCACGCCACTGCCGGGTCTCCCGGTAGGTGAGCAGGGTCTGGAGCGTCACGTCGAGGCCGATCATCGTGGCCGGGGCGCCCGAACGGAACAGGTAATCGGCGGCGTCGGGATCCTGGGAGATGTTCGCCTCCTCCCAGGCGTTCACGTTGCCGCAGACGGTCAGCGCACCGCCCATAAGCACGATGCGGCCGATCTCGTCCTTGATCTCCGGCGCCTTGCGCAATGCGGCGGCGATGTTGGTCATCGGGCCGGTGGGCACGTAGACGAGCTCCTTGCCGTACGTCTTGGCCGCGTCGATGATGAAGTCGACCGCCGGCTCGGATTGCGGTTCGCGGTTCGAATCGGGGATCGAGACGTCGCCTATGCCGTTGGCGCCGTGGATGAACTTGGAGATCTCCAGCACCTCGAACGAGTCGGTGGTGCTGGAGTGCGGCAGACCCTTGTACACCCCGACTTCCGGGTGGCCGAGCAGATCGGTGATGGCCAGCGCGTTGCGCACGCCCTGGTCGAGCAGCACATTGCCGTATGTGCCGGTGATGCCGATCAATTCCACTTCCGGACTGCCCAATGCGTATGCGATGGCGAGCGCGTCATCCACACCGGTGTCAAGGTCGAGAATGAGCTTTGTCATGAAACACCCTTCCCTTGGGGGGCGAGACCGAATGGCCGTCACTGATTCCCCCGCAAGCATCATCTATGATAGCCGCCATGCCGCGATGGTGCGCGTCAGAGCGAGGCGGCCTCGATAAGCCGTCTGGTGTAATCGGATTGCGGGTCGCCGAGCACCGCGGAGGTGACGCCCGTCTCCTCGACCCGCCCGTCATGGAGCACCACGATACGGTCGGCGATGTGCCGTACCACGCCGAGATCGTGGGAGACCATGATGATGGCGGTGTCCGGGCGGGCCGCACGGATGGCGGCGAAGGTGTCGAGTATCTGGATGCGGGCGGCCACGTCGATGGCGCTCATCGGCTCGTCGGCGAGTATCACTTTGGGTTCGTTGATGACGGCGCGGGCGATGGCCACACGCTGCGCCTGTCCGCCGGACAGGTCGATCGGGTATCGGTCCAGGAAGTCCGCCGGTTCGAGGCCGGCCATGGTCAGGGCCGAGGCCACCCGTTCGGCGATGGCCGCGGATCCAAGGTCACGCCGTTGCAGGGTCAGCGGTTCGGCCACCGATCTGGCGACCCGCCATCGTGGGTCGAGCGAGGAGAACGGGTTCTGGAACACCAGACCGGATTCGCGGCGCAGGGCCCGCCCTCCCGGCGACCTGCGGCCCGGGGCCACGGATTGGCCCTCGTAGTCCACGCTGCCGGCGTCGGCGGGTTCCAGGCCCAGCATGATGCGGGTCAACGTGGATTTTCCCGAACCGGAGCCGCCGATCACGGCGAGGCATTCGCCGGCGTGGACGTCGACGGAGATGTCGAAGAGGACTTGGTGGCGTGCGGCGCGCGGGCCGAAGGATTTGGTGATGGAGTGGGCGGAGAGGAGCGGCACACTGCTGTTACTCATGCGAATCCTCCTTGGGAGTGTGGAGGGTGAGGGTTTGGGCGGCGGCGACTAGGCGCTGGGCCTGCGGCGTGTCGGGCGCGGCGAGCAGATCGGCGGTGGCCCCTGATTCGATGATGCGGCCGGCGTCCAACACGTAGCATCGTTCGGTGGCCCGCGCGAGCACGGAGAAATCGTGGGTGATGAACAGCATGGATGCGCCGGCGTCGTCCACCAGCGAGGTCAGCAGGTCCACGATCTGGCGTTGCGTGATGGAGTCGAGCGCCGTGGTGGGTTCGTCGGCGATGATGAACCGCGGCGAGGTGATCAGCGCCGTGGCGATGCCTACGCGCTGCTGTTGGCCGCCGGAGAGTTCATGCGGGTATTTGCCGGCCACGTCACGGCCCAGTCCGACCTTGTCCAACATGAAGGCCACCCGGTCGGCGCGTTCGGCTTTGCTCAGATCGTAGTGCATGCGCAACGGCAGGGCGATCTGCTGCGCCGCGGTCATCACCGGATTGAGCGCATGGGCCGGATTCTGGAATACCGTGCCCACATACCGGCCTCGCAGGTCGGCGAGGACATGCTCGTCGGCGTATGTGCAACGCGCGTTCCCCGCCAGCCCGTCCGCGCCGCCGTCTTCGCCGGACAGCACGGAGGTGTCCCCCATCGTGATCTCGCCGGACGGCACGGCCTCATGCGGCAACAGGCCGAGCAGCGATTTGGCGATCATCGACTTGCCGGAGCCGGAGGCCCCTATCAGGCCCACCCGTTCGCCGTCCGCGATGGACAGGTCGACGCCCCCGATGATCGGCGTGCCGCCGATGACGATGCGCAGTCCACGGATCTCAACGCTCATCGTCCGCCTCCTTCGCCGCCGACGCGGCGTCTGCGCGCACGGCGCGGCCGACCCCGGCCGATCGCCGCAGCGCGGGGTTGGACACCGGGTCGGTGGCGTCGCGCAACGCGTCGCCGAACAGGTTCAGCGCGACCACCACCAGGGTGACGATCAGACCGGGCCACACCACCGTCAACGGAAACACGTTGATGAGTTTGACCGAGGTGGCCAGCGAATGGCCCCAGCTCGGCACCCCCGCGCCGACGCCCACGCCCAGATAGGTCAGGCCCGCCTCGGCCAGCACCGAGGTGCCCGCCGACATCGACGATTGCACCATCAGCACCGGCGTGATGTTCGGCACGATGTGTCTGACCAGTACGCCGAACCCGCTGGCGCCGTTCGCCCGGGCCGACTGCACGTATCCCGAGCGGGCGGCGAGCAGGGCGGCCGGACGGGCGACGCGCGCCAGATGCAGCCCGTAGCCGATGGAGCACGCGCCGATCACCACGGCCGCGGATGCGCCGAACGGCACGGCGAGCAGCAGGGCGATGAGCACGGTGGGGATGGAGATCAGCGCGTCGACCACGGCGACCGACGCCGAGGCGAGCACCGCGGAACGGGCGACCATAAGCCCGACCAGCAGCATGCCGATGCAGGCCGAGCAGATGACGGTCAGCAGGGCGATGGCAAGGTTCGTGCGTGAGCCGGCCATCAGCCAGCTCAGCACGTCCGCGCCGGTGCCGTCGGTGCCCAGCCAATGCGCGGACGACGGCTTGTCCCACACGTGGTAGCCGTCGGTGGCCAGCAACGACTGCGGGGTCCAGAACAACGACACCAGGGCGACGACCATCCACAACCCCAGCACGATCAGCGAGTAGCGGCCGGTGCCACGGGACCAGATGGTGCCCAGAACCACGCCCGAACGACGCCATCGACCATTGCGATCAACCATCATTCCTCCTTTCCGGCGGCCAGACGCGGGTCAAGCAGCGCGTGCAGCAGATCCACCGCCAGGCCGATCAGCAGGAAGAACGCGGCGAGCAGGAACAGCTCGCTTTGCACGGCCACCAGATCGCGGTTGCCGACGTCGCCCACCAGCAGGGCGCCCAGACCGGGCAGGGCGAACAGGTTCTCCACCACCATCACGCCGGTGATCATCGAGGCGAACGCCAGCCCCACCACCGAGACGAGTTGCGGAGCCGCCAACCGCAATCCCACGCGCACCAACGCCTGGGTGCGGGTCATGCCGCAGGACATGGCCATATCGATCGGACCTCCCTCATCGGCGATGCCTTCCAGAATGGAGCGCGTGTAACGCATGATGCCCGCACCGGACACGAATCCGGTGGCAAGCGCCGGCAGGATCAGGGACGAGACCGCCCGCCCGGGAGCGCCCCACCCAGCGGCGGGGAACCCCTGCGAGGGCAGCAGACCGACAAGGCCCACGCCCCGTGCGAACAGAAGGATGAGCATCAGGCCGCTCCACAGGGCCGGTACGGCGCCGCCCACGATGGACAGCACGCGCAGGAAACCGCGCACGGCCGGCGACCGGGAGATCACGGCGGCGGCGCCCATGGACAAGCCGAGGGTGAGCGCGATGGCCAGACTCATCACGATCAGCGGGAACGTGATCGTCGCACGTTGGCCGACCTGGGAGGTCACCGCCCGCCCGGTCAGCGCCGACACGCCGAGGTCACCGTGCAGCAGCCCTCCGGCCCAGTCGAGATACTGCACGACATACGGCCGGTCAAGGCCGAATTCGGCGCGCAGGGCCGCCACACGCGCCGGCGATGCGTTCATGCCGGCCATCACGACCGCCACGTCGCCCGGCAGGATGCGCAGCATCGCGAACACCAGCACCGAAATGCCGAACAGCGCCGCCGCGAACAGCAGCAAGCGTTGCATCAAGAACCGCATAACGCCTCCCTTATCGATTCCCTCGCCACCGCCCGTGGCGTCACCGGCCGGATGGGCCGTCCACGGTCGGGCGCGCCACGGAATCACTCCCGCGCCGCGCCCGACCGATGGGTTCCGGGACTACTTGGTGTAGGTGATCCGCCAGAGGGGCAGCACGGTCTGGCTCAGGTTCTGCGGGAAGCCGTCCACGCCCTTGGCGTAGGCGATGGTGACCTTCCAGCTGAACAGCCAGTCGGCCGGCGCGTCCTCGGAGACGATCTTCGCGGCCTTGGCCAGATACTTCGAGGCCTCGTCGTCGGAGGTGGCCTCCAGCGCCTTGGCGTACAGGGCCTGCACGTCCTTGTTGTCGTAGTGGAAGTAGTAGCTCGGCGTGGTCCATCCGTAGAAGTCGTGGCTTTCGGCATGGTCCACGAGCGAAAGATCGTAGTTGCCGTTGGCGTGCACGTCCTGCAGCCAAGTGGAGAACTCCACGTAGTTGATCTTCAGGTCGATGCCGATGGGCTTGAGCTGGCTCTTGAGCTGGTCGCCGAGTTCGGTGCCGTACACGTTGGCGTAGGTGAGGGTCAGGTCCAGCGGCTTCGACTCGGAGTATCCGGCCTGCTCCATGAGCTTCTTGGCCTTGGCCACGTCATGCGGGTACAGGCCGCTCAGATCCTCGTAACCGGGATCGACCTTGGGGATCGGACCGCCGAGGGGGGCGTCCACGCCGCCGCGCGAGGCGATGATCTGCTTATGGTCGATGGCGTATCGGATGGCCTGACGGACGCGCTTGTCGGAGAGCTTGTCGTTGGCCATGTTGAAGGCGAGCACGAACTTGTCGGAACCGTCACCGGACTTGACCACATAGTTCGGATCCTTGCGGAACGGATCGGCAAGGGTGGCGGAGATGGGCGAAAGCACCTGCACGTCGCCGCTCTTGAGGGCGTTGATGCTGGCGTTCTCGTCCGGCAGGAACCGGACGATCACGTTCTCGGTCCTCGCCTTGTGCTCGGTGCCCCAATACTTGGGGTTCGCCTTGAGCACGATCTTGTCGTTCGGGTCAAAGGAGACCACGGTGTACGGGCCCGAGCCCAACGCGCCGTTCTTCTGATCCCAGGTGGCGTCCTTGTCGTAGACCAGGCCGGGACGGCTGGTGAGGTACCACAGCATGTTCGAGTTGGGCGCGGAGAGGGTGAGCCTGACCGTGTTGGCGTCCACGGCCTCGGCCTTGTCCAGGCTCTTGACCTGCTCGTAGTCGTAGTACTTCTGGGCCTTGAGCTCGTTGATGGACCACGCCACATCCTCGGCGTCGAGCTTGTCGCCGTTGGAGAAGTTCATCTTCTCGTTGAGGTGGAATGTGTAGGTCAGGCCATCCTTGGAGATCTCCCAGCTCTTGGCCAGACCGGGGTGGACCTTGTTGTCCGAGCCACGCGAGACGAGACCCTCGTACACGTTGCCGATGAGGATCTGCTCAAGGGCCGAACCCGACTGGTGGCGGATGTCAAGATTGACCGGGGCGAGTTTGAGGCCGACGGCCACGGTGTCGGATCGGCTGGCCGAGCCGGAGGCGTTCGCGTCCTTGCCCTTGCCTTTCCCGCCGAAGACGGTGACGCCCACGATGAGCGCCGCGGCCACGACGACCGCGATCAGCGTCCACAGCCACCATTTCGGGCCGCCGTTCTTCTTGTTTGATGATTTCGCGCGCGCGTTCAGGCTCGCGTCGGTGCTGGCGGCTTGATTCGCGCCGTCGATGTTCCTGTCTTCGGTTGCGCCGGACTCGCCGTGCACACCATTGTTCTGGGACATGGATACTCCCTGATGCATTCGGGCATGCTTACGCCCGAATATGGTTTCGTTGTTATCTTGCGTGGTTGACCGCCCATTCGGGTCGATCACCACGTTCTACTATATCCCCGGACACGCCGGAGGCAATGGCTATACTGGATTGCGGCGCCGACGGAGGGTCCGCGGCGACCACAGCACGCGGCGCATCGTCGGGCAACAACGCGGGAAGCGCTGGCGTGGGCACATGTGCGGCCTTGGCATAAGGCCGGGAGGCAGCTATGGCACATATTCTTCTGGGCGTCACCGGCAGCATCGCTGCATTCAAGGCCTGTCATCTGGCATCCGATTGGACCAAGGCCGGCCACGAGGTGCGGGTTATCGAAACCACAGCGGCCGAAGGTTTCGTCACTCCCCTGACCTTCACCTCGCTGACCCATCAGCCCACCCGTACCACGATGTTCCCCGCTTATCCGGCCGCGCACGGCGACGTGACGGCCAATCCGACCGTGCCAACGACCATCAATCATGTGGCCGATGCGGCCTGGGCCAATCTGCTGGTGGTGGCCCCGGCGAGCGCCGACGTCATCGCCCGCATCGCCTGTGGATTGGCGAACGATACGCTGACGTCCACCATTCTGGCCTATGAGGGGCCGAAGATCCTATGCCCGTCGATGAACGTGCATATGTACAACAATCCGGCCACGCAGCGCAATCTGAAAACCTGCGCCGAATTGGGCTGGCAGATTGTGGAGCCGGAGGAAGGCAATCTGGCTTGCGGCGACGTGGGACGAGGCCGTATGGAAGAGCCGGCGCGCATCGAGGAAGTGGCCGCTCGGCTGCTGGCGGATGCGCAGGATGACCAGGCTCCCTCATCTTCCCCGCTCAAGGGGCTGCGCGTGCTGGTCACTGCCGGGCCAACGCAGGAGCCGCTAGACCCGGTCCGCTATCTGACGAACCATTCCACCGGCAAGATGGGGTATGCGATTGCCTCGGCCGCAGCCGAATTTGGTGCCGACGTAACGTTGGTCTCCGGTCCAGTCGCCTTGACCGCGCCCGATGCGGTGGATGTGGTGCGCGTCATGACCGCGCAGGATATGTTCGATGCGGTGGCCGACGCCTTCCCGGCGGCGGATATCACGATTATGGCCGCCGCCGTGGGCGATTTCCGCGTGGCCGAGATTGCGCCGGAGAAAATCAAGAAGGCCGGCCGCAGCAGCATCACCGTGGAGCTGGTTTCCAACCCGGATATTCTGGCGTGGGCCGGCGAACGCAAGCGCGACGACGGCTCGCAGATCCTGTGCGGATTCGCGATGGAGACCGAGCATCTGATTCGTAATGCGGAGAAGAAGCTGACGTCCAAGTATTGCGACATGCTGGTGGCCAACAATCTGCGCGACGCCGGTGCCGGGTTCGGCACCGACACCAACGTTGTCACCGTGCTCACGTCCGGAGCGGAGGATGCCGGTACCCCGAAGATCGAGCATTGGGACAAGATGGACAAAACCGTGCTTGCGCAACGACTGTTGCTGCGGCTCGCAGCGTTGCGTTCCGGCGGCGCGAGCAATGTCGATGACGAGAACAAGGAGGCCTGACCCATGCTGATGGCGGTCGATATCGGCAATACGAATATCGTGATCGGTTTTCTGGAGGGCGACCGCATCGTCGGCTCCTACCGCATCACCACCAAGGCGACGCACACCTCAGACGAATACGGTCTGATGATCACGCAGTTCCTGGCTTTGAGCGATTACACGGCCGACGATGTGGACGATGTGATCGTCTGCTCGGTGGTGCCGAAGGTGATGTATTCCTTCCGCGCCTCGCTGATCAAATTCCTCGGATTGGAACCGATGGTGGTGGGCCCTGGCGTCAAGACCGGCATGAACATTCGTCTCGACGACCCCAAAACCTTGGGCTCTGACTGCATCGCCGACTGCGCCGGCGCCTACCACACCTATGGCGGCCCGGTGCTGGTGGCCGACTTCGGCACCGCCACCACGTTCAACTATGTGGACAGTTCCGGCACGATTCGTTCCGGCTTCATCACCACGGGCATCCGCACCGGGGCCGAGGCGTTGTGGGGGCAGACCGCCCAGCTGCCGGAAGTGGAGATCACGCAACCACAGTCGATTCTGGCCACCAATACGCGCACTGCTATGCAGGCCGGACTGTATTACACGTTCCTCGGTGGCATTGAGCGCACGATTCAGCAGTTCCGCAAGGAAATCGATGAGCCGTTCCAAGTGGTAGCCACGGGAGGGCTCAGCCGCATTTTCAAGAACAACACCGACATGATCGACGTCTACGATTCAGACCTGATCTTCAAAGGCATGGCATACATCTACTCGCGCAATGTGAAGTAACGCGGCGTGCAGGAATCGGCCGCGCATAGCGCAGTCGATTCCGTCCCTCCCCGAAAACCAACTCAAAACCCTACTTAATCGTAAAGCCCTGATTGAAGCCGTATTCTCGGAGGTCTTTCTGCCATTGGGCCAGGCCGTCGGAGAGACTGACTTTCTTGCCGGGCTTCTCCAACGGTTCGAGCGGGTTGCCTTCCTCGTCCTTCATGCCCATCTCAATGGCTTCCTGTCGCTGCTGATAGTCGTGGAAACTGCTGGACCATTCGTATGCCTGGCCCACCGTAGATTTGAAGTCACTGCGCGCATACACTTCGAACGGCAGATACTGGTATCCGATCGGCACATCCTCGGCGGCCTCCGACAGTACACGGTTGAACTTCTGCCCGCCGAAATACGGGATTTCAATGCCACGGTCATTGGTAATCGTGGTTTTATCCAAAAAATCAGCGGAATTCAGGGTGTCATAATCGGCCGGGAAAGCACCGCCATCCACACGCGCGCTAATGCCTTGGGCGTTATGCGCCACAAAGTCCACGAAACGATAGGCCGCATCCGGCTTACGGGTCAGCTGCAACACGGTCAGCGCCGATCCGCCGCTTTCGGCATTGGCGGGCTGACCACCATAGGTGGGCATGGGAGCCACGCGCCACAGACCGGCCGCGCCCGGCACATTGGACAGCAGCAGCGACGGCATCCAAGCTCCGGAGAACACGGAGGCGATGGTGCCGGTGCTCACGCTGCTTTTCCACCGATCCGACCATGTGGCGGAGGTGGTATCGACAAGCCCCTCATCGATCATTTTCTGCCAGAATTCGGTGAACCGTTGGGTGCCGGCATCCTCATCCAAATCGATGGTCACGGTTTTGCCGTCGGCCGACGTGTGGAACGGCTGACCACCGGCAAGCCAGACCATCGCGTCATAGAAACTGCCATCACCCGAGTCGGCGGCGATGTACACGCCGATCTCCTTGAGCTTTTTGGCGGCCTCATAGTAGTCATCCCAAGTCTTGATCTTGGTGGCGTCCACGCCGGCTTGGCGGAACACGTCTTCGTTGTAGAAGAAACCCATCGGGCCCGAATCCATGGGCAGCCCGTAGATATGGCCGGCGAGCTGCACGGACGACCATGTGCCGAGGGTAAAGAAGTTGGAATAATCCGAGCCGATCTTGTCGGTCAGATCAAGCAATTGGCCGGAGACCGCGTACTGCAACAGTGCATAGTATTCGATTTGAGCCACGTCCGGCGTGCCGTAACCGTCCTGAATGGCGGTATTGAGATTGTCGTAGCCGGAGATGTTGGTCCATTTCACGCGGATGTCCGGATTGGCTTTTTCGAAGCGGCGGACGACCTCTCCCATGCTCGGTTCCCAGCTCCATACGCTGATCTCCGTACGGTTGTCGTCCGTAGCCTGCCCGCACGAGGCCAGGGATACGGAAAGGATGGCAGTCACTGCTATGGTTGCCATTCTTTTGATTCGCTGTCCGATCACTCGCATGGTGACGAGTGTACTAGGCGGGGCTTAAAACGGTAGATGCATCCTGCTCATGACCACTCACAACAGCCAGCATTCCGCCGAAGCGCTCGAGGCCTTCACGCCGCAACCGCTCGACATTGCGATGAACACCGAGGCTACCGAAACACCGGCCTCATGGGCCACGTCCGCCATCGTCACTCTGTTTTTGCCTCGCACGGTGACCACCCTACCCGACTTTGCTGGAGAAACGAAAACGGCTCCCTGCTGCGATGAGCAGCAAGGGAGCCGTTGAATAATTAGGCGCTATGCGCGGTTTTACAGCTTGACGACGAGTACGCCGTTGGGCTGGATGGCGGCCGTGTGCTCGGACTCGTTGACCTGGGCCAGCGAGGCGACCAGCGGTTCGCCTTCCACGTCCACGACCGCAACATCGTGGGTGCGGTTGAACAGGAACACGAAGTGGTTCTCGCCAGTTTCGTCCGCACGCTCGACGCGCAGCACTTCACCACGATCGTCCTCAGCCGAAGTCTCGATGCCGAGTTCCTCCAGCAGCGCGGGCAGGCTCTTGGCCAAGCCCTCACGCCCGAGACGGGCACCGACGTATGCGGCCTTGCCGTCGCCGAAGTCGTTGACGGTGATGGCGGGAGCGCCGTCGAAACCGGTCCACTTATCTGCCTTGAAGGAGGCGACCACGTGAGCGGTATCGGCCACGGAGGTGATCACGTCGGCGAAATCGTGCGCCACGGTTCCGTTGTCCAAGTCAAGGTGGTCCATGGTGCCGGGGGCGTCGGTGCCCATCGGGGCGAATTCCTCGACGCGCACGCCCACCACGTCGCGAATGGAGCCGGGGTAGCCGCCCAGCCAGACGTGATCCCTGTCGTCCACCAGACCGGTGTAGTAGGTCACGAACAGCTTGCCGCCGTTCGCCACATACTCGCGCACGCGGCGCGTGGTCTGCTCGGACAGGATGGCCAGGCTCGGCAACACGACGGCCTCGTACTCATCCCAAGGACCGCGGACCGGCACCACGTCGGCGGTCAGGCCATTGTCCGCCAGCGCGCGGAACCAGTCCAGCGGCTCGGTCCAGTGGCGCACCTCCTGCGTGGGGGTGGCGGTGTGCTCGGTGGCCCACTGGGACTCGTAGTCGAAGACGATGGCGACCTTGGACTTGACCAGCTTGGTGCTCAGCAGGCCCTCGTCAGCAAGCTTGTTGAGGTCGGCACCCAGCTCGCACACATCGCGGAAGATCTGGGAGTCGGGGCCTGCGTGGGGCACCATGGCGGAATGCCACTTCTCGGCGCCGGCCTTGGACTGACGCCACTGGAAGTAGCAGATGGCGTCGGCGCCCATGGCCAGATGGGCCAGGGAGTCGCGCACCAGCTCGCCGGGCTCGAGCCGGTAGTTGGTCGGGCGCCAGTTGACGGCGGACGTGGAATGTTCCATGAGGAACCACGGGTTCTTGCGGGCGATGCCGTCGGTGAGGCAGGCCGCGTAGGCCATCTCGTCGAAGTGGGCCTCGCCGGGCGAGAAGTAATGGTCGTTGGACACGAAGTCCACGTCATGACCCCACTTGTCGTAGTCGAGGACGGTGCAGCCCGCGGAGACCATGAAGTTGGTGGTCTGCGGCTTGGGGGCGATCTCGAGCAGGGCGTCGCGCTCGGCCTTGTAGAAGTCCAGCAGCGCGTCGGAGCTGAAACGCTTCCAATCAAGCAGCTTGCCCGGGTTCATGAAGTTGCCGTCGCCGATGAATCGCGGCGGGATGATCTCGGAGAAATTGTTCATGCGCTGCGCCCAGAAGGCGGTGCCCCAGGCGTCGTTGACAGCGTCGATGGTGCCGTACTTCTTCTCGCACCACTTCTGGAAGGCGCGCTCGGCGTCTTCGGAATAGTCGAAGCGGTTGTGGCAGCCGTACTCGTTGCTCACATGCCAAGAGACCACATAGGGGTTGTCCTTGTAGTGCTCGGCCATCTTGCGGCACAGGTTGAGCGCGTAGTCAAGGAAGACCGGGCTGGTGGCGCGCCAGTGCTGGCGGGCACCGGGCTGGCAGACGTCGCCGCGGTAGTCGACCCAGAGGATCTCCGGGTGGGCCTGGGTCATCCACATCGGCGGGGATGCGGTGCCGGAGGCGAGATCGACGGCGATGCCGGCCTTGCCGAGCTTGTCGATGACGCGGTCGAGCCAATCGAAGTCGTACACGCCTTCTTCGGGCTCAAGCTTGGCCCAGGAGAAGATGGCTACGGAGACGAGGTTGACGCCGGCCTGCTGCATGAGGGCTACATCTTCGTCCCACACTTCCTCAGGCCATTGGTCGGGGTTGTAATCGCCGCCGTACCAGATGCGGGGCTTGTTGCCCGCAAGTGGCTGCGGCCACTTGAACGCTCTATGTTCCATGATGATTCGGTTCCTTTATTGCATTGCATCGATAGTGTGCATGTACGCGAGTGGATTTTCTCATGTCACACAGACACACGGGACGACGCCGGACGGGGCGTCGCGGTCAGATCAGCAACGGTTGCCGGGAAACGAATTCCCGCTCCTGCCCCGTCACCGGATCGGTGAACCGCAGCACACGCGCCACCAACTGCAGCGGCTGGCTGAAATCGTCGTACCGGCGCGCCTGGATGCATGGATAGAAATCATCGCCCACGATGGGCAGCCCCAACGCATTCATGTGGACGCGCAGCTGATGGGTTTTGCCGGTATGGGGGCGTAGCGTGTAGCGGCAAACGGGCACGGCCGACGGACGGGGGCCGCCCGCCATCGGCATGCACGGCTTCACACCGGGGAAAAGGGACACGGGTTCGCCGCGTTCGATAAGGGTTTCGGCGTTGACCAAGCCCGGCATCTCGAAGGCGGCCAGAACGCCACGCTCCTTGACGATATGCGAGCGGCGCAGCAACGGGAACGGACGCGGCGGGTCGATCCGGGTCACGGTGCCGTATCGAGGCCGCACGATCGGCCGGCATGGCGCCAGACACTCGTAGACCTTGACGGCCTGCCGGTTCTGGAACAGCATCTGATACGCGCCGCGGCAGGCCGGATCCCGCACGAACACCAATACGCCGGCGGTCATGCGGTCCAATCGGTGCGCTGGCGTGATGTCCGGCTCCCCCAGCCGCTCACGCAATCGGATCAGCGCGGTCTGCCGATACCACATGCCTCGCGGCATGGTGGCCAGAAAATGCGGCTTGTCCACCACGATGATCCGCTCGTCCTCATACAGCACGTCCATCTCAAACGGAATATGAGGCTCGTCAATCACATACCGATGTGGCTTACTCAACGGTCACGGACTTGGCGAGGTTGCGGGGCTTGTCCACGTCGTAGCCCTTGAGCTTTGCCATGTCCATGGCGAACAGCTGCAGCGGCACCACGTCAACCAGCGGGCTCATCAGCGTTGGGCAGGCGGGGCGCCAGAACACCACGTCAGCGTACCGTTCCACATCCGGGTCGCCCTGCTCGGCCACGGCGATGATGTACGCGCCACGAGCCTTGACCTCCTCGATACCGGAGATCACCTTGGCGTGCAACACATTGCGGCCGCGCTGCGGCGGCACGATGAACACCACCGGCTCACCCTCGTCCACCAGCGCGATCGGTCCATGCTTGAGCTCGCCGGCCGCGAAGCCTTCGGTGAAGGTGTAGGCGATTTCCTTGAGCTTCAACGCGCCCTCAAGCGCCACCGGGTAGCCCACGTGGCGGCCGAGGAACAAGAAGGAGTTGGCGTTCACCATGCGCTCGGCGGCCGCCTGGATGGTCTTGGGCTGGGTGTCGAGCACCCACTGAATCTTGCGCGGCATATCTTTCAGGGAGTCGAGCACCTGATGAATCTCATCGCGGAACATCGCGCCCTTGACCTGCGCCAGATACAGGCCCAGCAGGTAGGCGGCGGTGATCTGCGCCACGAACGCCTTGGTGGATGCCACGGCAACTTCCGGGCCGGCGTGTGTGTAGAGCACGGCGTCGGATTCACGCGGAATGGAGGCACCCTGCGTGTTGCAGATGGCCAGCACCTTGGACCCCTGTTCGCGCGCGTGGCGCAGGGCCATCAGCGTATCCATGGTTTCGCCGGACTGAGAAATGGCCACCACGAGCGTACGCGGGGTCAGAATCGGGTCACGGTAACGGAATTCGTGCGCGAGTTCGATTTCCACGGGGATACGCACCCAGTGTTCGATGGCGTATTTGGCTACCTGGCCGGCGTAGCTGGCGGTGCCGCAGGCCACAACGATGATTTTGTCGATGGCCTTGAAGTCGTGTTCGTCGATACGCACTTCATCAAGGGTGATGCCGCCATTCGTATCGAAGCGGCCAAGCAGGGTGCGCTGCACTGCGGCAGGGTCTTCGTGGATCTCCTTGTCCATAAAGGAATCCCAGCCGCCCTTTTCGGCGGCCGAGGCGTCCCAATCCACGGTGTAGGTCTTCGGGTTTTCGACCACGTTGCCGTTGAAATCGGTGACGATGACCTTGTCGGCGGACACGCATACGGCCTGATCCTGGTCGACTTCCATGGCGCGCTTGGTGTAGGCCACGAATGCGGCCACGTCGGAACCGAGGAAGTTCTCCCCCTCGCCAAGGCCCACGACCAGCGGCGAATCATGGCGGGCTCCGACCACGATGCCCGGCTGGCGGCAGTCGGTGGCCAGAATGGTGAACGCGCCTTCAAGCATGCGGGCCATGCGGCGCACAGCCTTGAACAGGTCTGGCTTGCCTTCATCCGCGATAATCTTGTCCACGATCTTGCCGAGCAGCTTAGCGGCCACCTCAGTGTCGGTGGCAGAAGCAAATCGGTAGCCTTCGGCTTGCAGGTCGAGACGCAGCTGAGAGGCGTTTTCGATGATGCCGTTATGGATGATGGCCACCTTGCCGTCCATGCTGGTGTGCGGGTGGGCGTTCACGTCGCTCGGCTCGCCATTGGTGGCCCAGCGCGTGTGGCCGATGCCCACCGTGGCAAGCGGCATCGGCTTACGCTCGATGTCTTCGACCAGGTTCTTCAAACGGCCGGCCTTCTTGCGCACGACCACCTTATCCATGCCGGGCGCGGTCAGCGCCACACCGGCCGAGTCATAGCCTCGGTATTCCAGACGTTCCAGGCCTTGCAGGCAGACCTCCAAAGGCCTACCGCATGCCGTTTCAATATTTCCCGCGTATCCAACGATTCCACACATGGCTCACCAGCCTAGCGGACGATTATTGCGCAAAGCGAATCCAACCCGCCGTATTCGCGCGATCGGAGCATGCGGCGCGGGCGAACCACCCGGCGTGTCCGCCCGGCTTGGCATGGCCTACAGCACGTGCTGTAGGCGGAGCCGTAAAGCGGGGAGCCCAGTGGGCTCCCCGTAGGCGACGCCGAAGCACGACAGTGCTGAGGTAATATAACAGCCTTCCTACAGCACGTGCTGTAGGAAGTCCTTAAACCTAGGCTCGGTGGGGTGGTCGATGATGTCGGGGCCGCCCTGCTCCACGACCACGCCGCCATCCATGAACACGATCTGGTCGGCGACTTCGCGGGCAAAGCCGATTTCGTGGGTCACGCACACCATGGTCATGCCTTCCTTGGCCAAGGAACGCATGACGTTGAGCACCTCGCCCACCAGTTCGGGGTCAAGGGCGGAGGTCGGCTCATCGAAGAGCATGATCTCCGGCTTCATGGCCAGAGCACGGGCAATGGCCACGCGCTGCTGCTGACCACCCGACAGCTGGGAGGGGTAATAGTCCGTGCGATCGCCTAGACCGACGCGCTGAAGCTCGGCCACGGCCAGGTCACGGGCGGCTTTCTTGGACTGGTGCTGCACGTGGATCGGGGCTTCCATCACGTTTTCCAGCGCGGTCATGTGCGGGAACAGGTTGAAGCGCTGGAACACCATGCCGAGGCGAGAGCGCTGTGCGGCGATCTCCTTATCGTCCAGGGTCTGCAGCATGTCCTGGCCGTTTTTGGTCACGTGCTTGTAGCCGATGAGTTCGCCGTCCACCTCGATGGAACCGCCGGTCAGGGTTTCCAGCTGGTTGATCAGACGCAGGAACGTGGACTTGCCGGAACCGGAGGGCCCCAGAATCACGGTCACAGTACCGGGCATAACGGTTAGATCGATGCCCTTGAGCACATGCAGCGGCCCAAACGCCTTGTGCACCTGCACGGCCTTGACAGCAGGAATCACGGAACCGTCAGCCGCCTTGCGCACGACCGGGGCAACACTGGTGATGTCATTCGTAGTCATAATCGCGCTCCCGCCTTATGCATTCAATCCGACAAATGTGGTCTGGTTGAGCTTGTCCACGTCATCCTTCGGTTCACCGTCGGTCTTACCCGGCAATGGCGCCTGCTTGCCCTTGGTGCCCACCGGTCGGGCATCGAAGCCCTTGCCGAAGTGCGCCTCGAGGCGGGACTGCACAACCATCAGAATGGAGGTGATCAGCAGGTACCAGAAGCAGGCCACGAGAAGCAGCGGAATCGGCTTGTAGATACGGTTGGCGATGGCGTTGGTGGCAAACTGCAACTCGAGGGTGAACGGCACGGCGGTGACCAGCGAGGTGGTCTTCAGCATGCCGATGGTCTCGTTGCCGGTGGGCGGGATGATGATGCGCATGGCCTGCGGCAGCACGATGCGGCGCATGATGAGCGTGCGGTTCATGCCCAATGCCTTGGCCGCCTCGGTCTGGCCGGGGTCCACGGCTTCAAGGCCGGCACGCACGATTTCGGACAGGTAGGCGGCCTCGTTCAGGGCCAGACCAATCCATGCGGCGTTGAATGCGGTGACCACCACGTTGGAGTCGATGCTCCAGAACTCCACCGAGGTGAACGGAATGCCGAGGCTGATCTTGGGAATCAGCACGGCGAACAGACCCCAGAAAATGAGCTGCGTGTACACAGGCGTGCCGCGGAAGAACCAGATGAAGAACCAGCTGACGCCGCGCAGCACCGGATTGATGGATTTGCGCATGATGGCAAGAATCACCGACAGGATGATCGCCACGACCATGGAGATCACGGTGAGCTCCAAGGTATAGCGAATGCCTTCAAGCACGTTCTCGTTGAACAGGTACTTCCAGACGGTGGGCCAATCCAGTCGCGGATTGGTAATCAAGCCTTGAATGAGCATCGCGGCGAGCAGTACCACGATCACTGCGGCCACAATCGGGCCGGGGCGCTTGACCGGCAGCGCCTTGATGCGGTTGGGGATGTTCAGCCCCTCACCGTCGACTTCTTTCTTCGCCATAATCTGGTTCCTTGGATGTGTTGGGCAGCCTGAACTGCAAGTTGCGACTAGCATTGAACCTTAGTGCACGAATGGGGCGACTGTGTTACAAACAGTGCGCCCCATCTGGATTGCTGGGCGTCGTGTGGACCACCCTCAGTCTCGCTCCGCGAGCCAGCTCCCGCAAGCGGGAGCATTCTTGGGGGGGACTATTCGACGGCCGGGTTGATTTCGGCCTTGTCCAGTGCGCCGGATTCGACGCCCCAGTGCTGGAGGATCTTGGTGTAGGTGCCGTCGTCCATGAGCTTCTGCATGGCCTTCTGCACGGCTTCGGTGGTCTGGGAATCGCCCTTCTTGATGGCGATGGCGTTCGGCACGGAGTCGAAGTCCTTGCCGAGCTGTTCCAGCTGGCCTTCGGTCTGGGCGATGGCGTAGCCGACAACCGGGGAATCGGCGAAGAACACGTCGGCCTTGCCGGTCACCACAGCGGTGGTGGCGTCGGTCTGCTGCTTGGAGGACTGGATGGTGATGTCTTTCTTGCCGTCCGCCTTGCACTGCTTGGCGGTCTTGTTGATGGCCTCTTCCTCGACGGTGCCGGTCTCGACGGCAACGTTCAGACCGCACAGGTCGTTCTCGTCGACATTCTTGGGGTTGCCTGCGGCCACTGCATAGCCCATGCCTGCGGTGAAGTAGGAGACGAAGTCGACGGATTCCATGCGCTCCTTGGTGATGGTGAAGGCGGCGATGCCCAGATCGTACTTGGAGCCGATGGCCGGAATGATCGTATCGAAGTTGGAGGAGACGATTTCGGTCTCGAGACCGAAGATGTTGCCCATGGCGCGGGCGAGATCCATGTCGTAGCCGATCTGGGTCTTGCCGTCGGCGTCGAGGAATTCGGCCGGGGCGTAGGAGGGGTTGGTGCCGATGGTGAGCTTGCCGTCCTTGGTCACGGATTCAGGCAGCAGTGCGGCTATTGCATCGTCCTTCTTCACGGAGCTCACGTCGTAGCTGGTGATGGTGACCGACTTGGAGGAGCCGCCCTTGGCGGAATCCGTACCGGCATCGGCCTTGTCGGAGGTGCCGCAAGCGGCGGTGGCGAACAGCATGGCCGAGCTCAGTGCAATGGCCATAATGGACTTCAGTTTGGTGGACTGCATAATCGTTTCTTCTTCTCTCTTACGCCGCTTCAACGGCAACGATCAACGGTTAAGCATATTTATACACTACAGTGCATACATATACAAAAAGACTCCCGCCGCAGGGCAACGGGAGTCTTCATAGTAACCGAAACTACTCGACGGACGGGTTGATCTCGGCCTTGTCGACGGCGCCGGAAGAGACGCCCCACGTGTCGAGGATCTTCTTGTACGTGCCATCATCCATCAGCTTCTGGATGGCCTTCTGTACGGCCTCGGCGGTCTTGGAATCGCCCTTCTTGACGGCCACGGCCTCAGGGGTCACACCAACGTCCTCGCCGAGGGCCTCGAGCGTATCACCGGTCTGCTTGATGGCGTAGCCGGCAACCGGCGTATCGGCGTAGAAGATATCAGCCTTACCGGAAGCCACGGCGGTAGTCACATCGGTCTGCAGCTTGGAGGACTGGATGTCGATGGCATCCTTACCGTCCGCCTTGCACTGCTCGTTATCCTTGTTGACTTCCTCTTCCTGGGTGGTACCGGTCTGCACAGCCACCTTCACGCCGCACAGGTTCGAGGAGTCGACCTTGTTCGGGTTGCCCTTCTGCACCACGAACGTGGAACCGGCCTTGAAGTAGGTCACGAAGTCCACAGCCTCCATGCGTTCCTTGGTCACGGTGAAGGAGGAGATGCCGATGTCGTACTTGGAGCCGACGGACGGGATAATCGAATCGAACGTGGAGGAGACGGTGTTTTCCTTCAGTCCGAACACTGCGGCCAGCGCCTTGGACAGGTCGACGTCGAAGCCAACCGGGGTCTTGCCGTCTTCGGCCAGGAACTCGGCCGGGGCATAGGAAGTATCGGCGCCGACGGTCAGCGTGCCGTCGCCGGCCACGGAATCGGGCAGCAGTGCGGCAATCTCGTCGTCCTTCTGGATGCTGCTGGTGTCGAAGCCTTGAATCGAAGTGCTGGACGAGTCCTTGGATGAATCGCCGCTCTTGGATGCGGTGTCGGTGCCGTCAGTCGTGCCACAGGCCGCCACGGCGATCAGCATGGCCGCGCTCAGGGCGGCGGCCGCAGCGGATTGTATTCCCTTGCTTAGAGACATTGGATTTCCTCTCTCCGGATAGTCAGCTGGGCGGGTATGTTTCCCAGATGGTTCCAGAGCGTAGGAGTGCAATGCTACGGAAGCGTTAATCGTGGGCGAAACGACCCACAACGCGGACATCCTACTCTTGGCCCCCCTCCGGAGAGGAGCCAAGTGGCGGGACTAGTGGCGCATGTTGGCGTAGCGCATGGCGCGTAGGGCTTCACGCTTGTCCTGCTCTTCGCGCAGGGCCTGGCGTTTGTCGAATTCCTTCTTGCCTCGGGCCAGTGCGATCTCCGCCTTGACGCGACCGTCCTTGAAGTACAGGCTCAGCGGCACAATCGTGTATCCCTTGGCCTCGATGCCGCGGGCGAGCTTGGTGATCTGCAGTCGGTGCAGCAGCAGCTTGCGCTTGCGCTTGGGCGCATGGTTGTTCCATGTGCCGTTCAGGTATTCGGGGATGTTCGCACCCTCCAGCCACATCTCGCCGCGGCGGTCGATGGAGATGAACGCCTCGGACAGCGATGCGCGCCCCTCGCGCAACGATTTGACCTCGGTGCCGGTCAGGGCCAGCCCTGCCTCATACTTGTCTTCGATGGCATAGTCATGCCGGGCCTTCTTGTTCTGGACGATGAGTTTCTCACCAGTCTCCTTGGGCATGTCTCCTCCTTTCGTGGGCAACAACTCGTGGGTAGCAGTAGCAACGCAACATCCGACGATATCACGGACCGGCATCGAATACGAAAAAGGGTTCCTCTTCAAGAGGAACCCTTCAACCGTATATATCGGCCGAACCAACCGATCAGTGGACGAACCAGTACTGACCCAAATTGGTCAGCGTGCGGTCGTGCATGTTCCACGGACCACCCCAGTTCATTTCGGAGATCTGGAATGTGCCGTCGCCATACACGGCTTCGACTACGGCAACATGGCCATAGGTACCGTCGGCACCATCCTGACCAGGCAGGAAGGAGAGCGCCGCACCGACCTGAGGGTTGTGGTCCACGCGCAAGCCGTACGAGGGGGCGTTGCGCCACCAGTCGCCGCCATTGCCGAGATAGGACGGCGTGCCAATGCCCATCTGCCTACGGCGTTCATACGCCCAGTACGTGCACTGGCCGGCGGCATAGGCGTTGCCGTAATCACCGTTCGACGTGCCTTGGCCGCCGACGCTGGGGGCGGGGGCGGGGGCGGGGGCCGGCGCCGGAGCCGGAGCCGGAGCGGGCGCCGGAGCGGGGGTCACCGGAGTGGACGGCGTGCCGCCCTGGTTACCGGTATCCACCCGGTTGGCGGCGTCCTGCTGCTCCTTCTGGAACTGACGGTTGTAGGAATCGACCTGCGAGGCGATCAGCACGGTCCGGGCCGCCTGCCTGGCGGATTGGGAATCCAGACTGTCGACCATGGAGGACAGTTCGTTGCGCCGCGTCTCACCCTCCTGGCGTAGCTTGTCCAAAGCGTCACGTTCGCTTTGCGCGGTTTCGGCGGCGGTCTGTGCGGAAGCGGCCTTCTCATCGGACTGGGTCTTGAGCACAGCAATCTGCTTTTCGATGGCCGCCAGACGTTCGCCACGGTTCTTCGACGTGCTCAGTGAGGTCGCGGCGGAGGAAGCCGCATTCGCCTCGTTGCGAGACAACGCGTCCCGGGACTGCATGGAGTTGACGAAGTCCTGTGTGCTGGTGGCACCCGTCACCACGCTCATCACGTCGGAAGCATTCGAGCCGTGCATCTCGTCACGGGCCAGCTGGGCCACGGCGGCGTGCGCGTCATCGTAGTCCTTGCCGGTCTGCTTGATCTGCTCCTCGAGCGTCTCCTTGTCTTTCTGCGCGGCGGAAAGACGTTTGGATGCGGCGTCAGCCTCGTCCTGAGCGGTGGCGGCATCCTCGTTGGCCTGCGTGACCTTGCTCTGGGCGGCGACAATCTTGTTGTTCGTCAAATCATCCAGCTCAAGTACCTTATCCGCCAGTTCCTGGCTGGCACCGGCCAACTGCTGCTTGAGTTCGGCCTCGCGCTGTACCGACGCGGCGTGCTGGTTCTGCGCAGTAATCAGGTCGGAATAGGTGTCTGCCTGGGCAGGCTGTGCCGAGCTGAACGCCAGACCTCCCACACAGGCTGCGGCGGCCACCAATGCCGCCAGTGCGGGCTTGATCACACGTACATTCGTCATATGTGAATAGTCCTTTCGCTCACTTAAGCCAATACCATAACATGTGAACCTGAGAGGTTTGCACACGATATCATCACATTTCTTGCGGGTAAGCCGGTCGCGTTACGCCCTCAAATAACGCCGCAACGAGATGGTTGAAGCGATGATGGACAGCAGTATCGCGCCCACAACCAGGAACGGCGATATCACCAGTACCGTGAACTGATTCACATAAGGAATCCAGGTAATGGATTTCGCCAGCCAGCCGGTGATGAACACATTCACAATGGCCGAAAGCATCAGGCACGAGAGCACCGAGCCGATCAGCGAGGCGATGGCGCCCTCCAGAATGAACGGCAGACGAATCGTCCAATTCGAGGCACCCACGTACCTCATGATTTCGGTTTCGGTTCGTCTGGATGCGGCGGACATGCGAATGGTGGTTCCGGTCAGCAGGATGGCGACCACCACCATCACGCCGGCGAGCACGGCCGTAACCGCCGTGGCTCGGTTGAGCACGGCGAACACCGGGTCGAAGATCTGGCGCTGGTCGGTGACGTCCTCCACGCCCTCCTTGCTGGAGAGCACTTCGGAGACCACCTGATATTTGGTCGGATCCTTCAGCTTGAGCCAGAGGGAGTCCTGCATATCGTCCGCGGTCAGCGTACGGCCTTGGAATTCGCCATTCGGGTACTGCTTGGTGAATGTGTTGTCGTAGAAGTCCTGCTTGCTGACGTAGTCAATGTTGGAGACCACGTCGTTGAGTTCGTCGCGAATGGTTTTCTGCAGTGCCGTGATCTCATTGGCTGAGGGCGATTTGCCGGAAGCACAGTTCGCGGATTGGCTGGTGCCGTCGGGGCATAGCCATACCACGACCTCGACCTTGTCGTACCAGTCGCCCTTGGCTTTGGTGATCTGCGCCTGAGTAAGCACCGAAGCGCCGATGAACAGGAACGAGATGAAGGTGACCAGCGTCAGAGACAGCAGCATCGACAGGTTACGGGTGAGGTTGGCCCACGTTTCGGACAGAATGAATCGTGCTCGCATGATGATCCCCCTTACTCCTTAGCGCCCTCAGCGGGTTGATCGTCGGATGTTTGGTCTGCGGCGGACTGCTCGCCGGCGGACTGCTCGTTGGCCGGCGGTGCGGTCGGTTCCGGCGGTTCCGGCGGTGCGGGCAGTTCCGGCGGGGCCGGCAGTTCCGGCGGGGCCGGCGGCTCGGCGGCGGATGACACGGACGTATCGGCAACCGCGGCGGTCTCGCCGGACTCGTCCTTGAACGGGTCGAACGCCTGGGTGCTTTCCAGGGCGGCGGCCTGCTCGTCCAGCGGAATGCCCTTGCCCCAGGTCAGCGTGTTTTCCAGCGGCGCAAACGTCTCGCCATAGCGGCCGGTGCGGCCGGAATGCACGGAATTGGCCAAACGGGCGATGCCTTCGGACGGCTCGTCACTGCCCTCGATGGCCTTGGTCGCCGCCGCCAGCACATGATGGGCGGTGTCGGACTTGGCTTCGACTTCGGCATCCGGGAAGAACAGGGCGGAATCGTAGGAGCCATGAGCCTCGTCACGCACGATCTTGCCGTTGTGCAGTTCGACCACGCGCTTGCGCATCGAGTTGACGATCTCTTCGTTATGCGTGGCCATGACGATGGTGGTGCCGGTGCGGTTGATGGCGTCCAGCACTTCCATGATGCCCAGCGAAGTGGTCGGGTCGAGGTTGCCGGTGGGCTCGTCGGCCAGCAGAATCTGCGGGTGATTCACGTAGGCGCGGGCGATGGCCACACGCTGCTGCTCGCCACCGGAGAGCTCATGTGGGTAGTTCTTTTCCTTGCCGGTAAGCCCCACGGTATCCAGCACCTTGGGCACCAACGATTTGATGGTGGACCGCCGCGTGCCGATCACCTCAAGGGCGAACGCCACGTTCTCCCATACGGTTTTGTTATTGAGCAGCTTGTAATCCTGGAACACGAAGCCCAGCGAACGGCGGTACTGCGGCACTTGACGGTTGGTGATGCGCCGCAGATCGTTGCCGGCCACGCGAATCTCGCCGTTGGTGGCCTCTTCCTCGCGCAACAGCAGGCTCAAGAGCGTGGTCTTGCCGGAGCCGGACGCACCCACAAGGAACACGAAATCACCGCGTTCGATATCGAGGTTGATGTCGTCAAGCGCCGGTCGGGTGCCTTTGGGATAGATCTTGGACACATTGTCCAGTGAGATCAGTGCCATAATGCTACTTACTCCTCGGTTTCGGCGGCGCGGCGCTGTTCATGGCGCCAGCGGATGCCGGCCTCGATGAACGCGTTGATGTCGCCGTCGAACACGGCCTGGGTCTGGCTGGTTTCGTAGCCGGTGCGCAGATCCTTGACCATCTGGTAGGGGTGCAGCACGTAGGAGCGCATCTGATCGCCCCAGCTGGCCTTGATGTCGCCGGCGAGCTCTTTCTTCTTCTTGGCCTCCTCCTCGTGGCGCAGCACGAGCAGTCGGGACTGGAGCACGGCCATGGCGGAGGCACGGTTCTGAATCTGCGAACGCTCATCCTGCATGGTCACCACGATGCCGGTGGGAAGGTGGGTGATGCGCACGGCCGAGTACGTGGTGTTCACGCCCTGGCCGCCGGGGCCGGAGGAGCAGTAGGTGTCCACGCGGATGTCCGTATCCGGAATGTCGATGTGATCGGTGGCCTCGACCAGCGGCACCACTTCCACGGCGGCGAAGCTGGTCTGGCGGCGGCCCTGGTTGTCGAACGGGGAGATGCGCACCAGACGGTGGGTGCCGCCCTCCACGGACAGTCGGCCGTAAGCATAGGGGGCATCCACCTGGAAGGTGGCGGACTTGATGCCCGCCTCTTCGGCGTAGGAGGTGTCCATGACCTTGGCCTTGAAGCCGTTACGCTCGCAGTAGCGCAGGTACATGCGCAACAGCATCTGTGCGAAATCGGCCGCGTCGACGCCGCCGGCACCGGAGCGGATGGTCACCACGGCGGAACGTTCGTCGTATTCGCCATCGAGCAGGGTCTGAATCTCCATCTGGTCGAGATCCTTCTGAATCTCGCCGATTTCGCTTTGCGCCTCGTCCAGAGAGTCCTGGTCGCCCTCCTCGTGGCCGAGTTCAACGAGCGTTTCCACATCGTCGATGCGCTGGGAGGCGGAGTTCAGACGCTTCAGCTGCGATTCCGCGGCGGACAGCCGGCTGGTGATCTTCTGGACGTTTTCCGGATCATCCCACAGGCCCGGCGCCGCGGCCTGCGTTTCGAGATCCTTGATGTCGGCCTTGAGCCGGTTGATGTCCAGCGCCTTGGCGATGGATTCGTATTTGGCGCGGGCTTCGCCGATCGCCTGGGTAAAGTCAAATTCTGCCATCGTGGTTTACCTTACTGTTGGTTCTTTGAGATTCCTTGGGAAGTCACGTCCTTGTTGGCAGCCTTCGCACATTCCTCTGGCGTTGGCGGGCACTGCCGCGCCACACACGCATTCGCCTGCAATCCATGCTGCCAGAAGGTTCCGGGGCCTGCCTTGCCGATAGCCGGCCGGGCGACCTCACGAATCCCTCGCATCAGACGTGTTCAACTGCGGGCACGAATATGCGAAGGCAACGTCAAAGCCCCGCGTAGATCGCCGGGATAACCAAGGAGCCGAGCATGGCCACAGCTATGACGACGCACACCACACGCACGATGGTGCGGCGGCGGTTCTCACGCTGCTGTCGGCTGTCCTGATAGTCACTCACGATGCCAATAGTGTACTCACCGCTTACGACCGACTACAAACCGATACAATCCGTTCACGGCGTAAACGCCTATTCAGATACCGATGCAAATCTGCACGACCGCCACGCACGAAATGTTCTTTTAACTTGACCAATCAGTACGCGGGCTTCACCGCACGTATGTCACACCATGTTTAGAACTCAAAAAAGGTGTGTTTACCCCAAATATAAAACCTTATAAATGTGCAATTTAGCGATATGATAAAACCTTAGAAACGTGCAATCAAGGAGTGTTGATGTTCCGGAGGAAGGCGTACGACAGACTACTGGCATGGAAGGGAGCTGATGACAGGACCGCCATGCTAATCGAGGGTGCCCGCCGCGTGGGCAAGTCCACAGTCGCCGAAGAGTTCGCCAAGAACGAATACGAGTCATATGCTCTTATTGATTTCACGCGAGTGGACGCCGAGTTCAAACAGACGTTCCTGGACCTACGCAACGACCTCGACGGCCTGTTCCTGTACCTGAGCGCGGCGCTTGGCGTAACGCTCACGCAGCACCAGTCACTGGTCATCTTCGATGAGGTCCAGATGTTTCCCCCCGCGAGGGAGTTCATCAAACATCTGGTCGCCGATGGACGGTTCGACTACATCGAGACCGGTTCGCTGATCTCCATCAACGCCAACGTGAAGGACATCCTGATCCCCTCCGAGGAGGAGTCCATGCGCATGGGACCGATGGATTTCGAGGAGTTCTTGTGGGCGATGGGTGAGGATGCCCTGGTTCGGATGATCCGCCACGCGTTCGATTCCGGCGTGGCATTGCCGGACTCATTGCATCGTAAGGCATCGCGTCTATGGCGCGAGTACATGCTGGTCGGAGGCATGCCCCAGGCGGTGGCGGCCTACGCTCCCGCCCGCAACATGGCCGCGGCGGACAGGGCCAAGCGCCTGGTACTCAAACTGTATCGGGAGGATATTGGCAAGTACGGCGGACTAGCAGCGAAGCGCGTGCGCGCAGTGTTCGACGCGATTCCCGGACAGCTGGCGAAGCACGAGAAGAAACTGGTCTACACCCAGGTCGAGGAGGGGTCACGCTCACGTGACTTCATGACGGCCTTTGCATGGATGCGCGAGGCCGCGACTGTCAACCTGTGCACGCTGGCCGAGGACCCGTCGCTGGGATTAGCACTCAGCGCCGACGACACGGTCGTGAAATGCTATATGGCCGACACCGGCCTGCTGTCTACCATGGCGTTCTCCGCGGACGGCACGTCGCTGCCGGATGTGTACCGTCAGGTGCTGCTGGGTGCCGACGGCGTGAACGAGGGCATGCTCGCCGAGAACGCGGTCGCCCAGCAGCTGGCCGCGGCCGGCCATGACCTGTATTTCTATGCGAAGTCGTCCAACGTGCGTGAAGAGCGCATGGAGATCGATTTCCTGATCGTGCGCCCGTACCCGGACGCCGCGATGAAACCGCGGATCAGCCCCATCGAGGTCAAGTCCGGCAAACGATACTCGACGATATCCCTCGACAAGTTCCGCGCGAAGTTCGCCAGCAGAACGGGAGAGGAATACGTGCTCCACCCACGCCCCATGGCGAAGAAAGACCATCGCCGTTTGCTTCCCCTGTACATGTCGTTCTGTCTGTAACTGCTGCTCCACATGTTCAGCGAGAACGGCAAGACTTGCCGCCGACGCCAGCCCTGCCGGCGGGCCCCCACGGCCCTTTCCCTTGCGCTTTCAGCGCCGCCAGATGGTGTTTCATGGCCACCAGCATGATGTGCGAATCCTCAAGGCCCAAGTGGCGTTCGTTGTGGGCGGAATCAAGCGCATCCTGACGTTTGGCGTAGGCGTCGAGCGTGTTGTCTCCGTAAGGATGCTCGTTGGTGGGCACCGCGCCGGGGTCCCACTGCCGGCTCATCGGCAGGGTGTCGATGATGGTGATGCGCCCGGCACGGTAGCTTTCCGCATATCCGGCGACGTTCAGCATGAACCAGCTATGTTCGAAGGTGGCGTTATGCGCCACGTACGGCTGCTGGATAAGCCGCGCGAGCAGGCCGGCCTGGGCTTGGGGCCATTCGTCGAAGAGTCGATACCCGGCCTCGCTGCTGCGGCCGCGTACATCGATGCCGGTGAGTTTGGCGATGAGGGCGTTGCCGAGCGCCGCGTTTTCCGGCGGCACGCCAAAAGCGAGACGAGACTGGCCGTAGGCGTCGCCGGCGGCATAATAGCCCTGCTCATAGGCGTATGTCTCGGGTTCGCCGGCCGGGCGCGGACTGGCCATGTTCATGAATTCGAAGCCGACGTCGATGATGTAGTCACGCGCCGGATCGATGCCGGTGGTTTCGATGTCGATGCCCATCACCGCGTCCACGTCGCGGCCGGGCAGATAGGCGTCGCGCCAGTCGGGCTTGGGATGGTGTCCGGTAGCGTTGCCAGACGCGGCGGCGCCACCCGGCAGAGCGGCACCACCCGGCGAAGTCGCGCCGGAGAGATTGGCGCGGGCCATCGCCGCATCGCCCGCACGCTTCTGGAAGCGCTGGGCCTTACGCCGTTTGGCGCGTGCGTCAAGAATCGCCTCCGTACGATCTTGGATATCGTCCAAGGCGACTGTTGTGGGGAACTTGACATCGCTGTTTTCGGCGGCAGTATTTCCGGCAGATGCGCCACCGGCTTCGCCGCTCAGATCCAGCATGCCTTGGTCATCGTTCGACGGGCCGCTGCCGGAGTACGGCTTGAGCACGGCAATGGTGGCCCTCCCCCGCCGTTCGCGACTGACCGCCCATAGGTGTTGCTGTTCGCCCAGATGCAACATCGTGTTGATGTTGTCGTTGAGCCGGCGATTGGCGTAGGCGAGCGCACGAGGCAGACGATAGGAGCCGATGAGCCGGTCGAAATCGGTCATGAATGCGCTGTTGCATTGGGCGATGATCGATTCCAGACGCTCGCGTGTGGCGTAGTCGGCCTTCAATGCGTCGTGGATGGACCGTGGGGTGGATTCCGGTATCGTGCCGACGCCATGCGCCAGGTCCAGAGAACGCACCCAGTCCCAGTCGATGGTGGTGCCATCGGCGTCCTTGGGCATAGCCGCCGCCCATTGGGGAATGTCTCCCTTGGCGGCGTCGAACCATGCGCGGTCGGTCATAGTGCGAAACCGAGCTCTTCAGCGGCCTCGGTGGGCACCGGGTCGTCGCACCAATAGTCCTCGAGGTTCTCGTTGGTGGTCAGCGAACGGATTTCGGCGCGATCGATATACAGCTCGCCGCTCAAATGATCGGTTTCGTGCTGGAAGATGCGTGCGGGCCAGCCGTGCAGCGGCTCGCTGTGGTGTTTGCCGTCTTCATCATCCCATTCGGCGGTGATGTCGAGCCAACGCTTGCGCACGGCTTGGTATCCGTCGAAGCTCAGGCAGCCTTCGTAGAACGAGGCGGTTTTGTCGCTGGTGGGTTTGTAGCTCGGATTGATGATCACGTGGAAGGGGAATTCCGCGATTTCGCGCGGATCATCCTCGTCGTCGCGCACGTGGTCTTCGACCACGGCGAGCGCGAGCCCCAAGCCGATCTGGGTGGCGGCGAGCCCCACGCCGGGTGCCTCCAGCATGGTGGTGTGCATCGTATCGATGAGTTTGGCGAGCGTACGCTTGGAAAGCTGGCCATTGTAGGCCACTGTCCGTTGGCGCAACACCGGTTCGCCGGCCTGCACGATGGGCAGAATCTTCTCCTTGCCGCCGGTTTTGATGAGTTGTTCGACGTCACGGTTGAGTTCGAGGTCGACTTTGGCGTTCTTTCCAAACATTGTTTTTCCTTAGGGAAGGGTGCTACAGCGCGAGTTCTTCGGCGACGATCTTGGCGAGGCGGGTGCAGACTTCGTCGGCGTAGGCCTGGGTGGCGGCCTCGGCCATCACGCGCACGAGCGGTTCGGTGCCGGAGGGGCGCAGCAGCACACGGCCGGTGTCTCCCAGCAGTTCCTCCTCGCGGGCCACGGCATCCTGGATGCGCTTGTTGGTGGCGGCGGCTTTCTTGTCCACGTTCGGCACGTTGATGAGGGTCTGCGGCAGCTGCGGGAAGTCGGCGGCGAGCTCCTTCAGGCTCTTGCCGGACTTGACGACCTCGTTGCACAGGGTCAGTGCGGTCAGGGTGCCGTCGCCGGTGGTGGCGAATTCGCGGTTGATCACGTGGCCGGACTGTTCGCCGCCAAGCGAGTAACCGCCCTTGAGCATCTCCTCAAGCACGTAGCGGTCGCCCACGGCGGTCTCCACGGTCTTGATGCCCATGTCTTTCAGGGCGAGCTTCAGACCGAGGTTGCTCATCACGGTGACCACGAGGGTGTCGTGGTTGAGCTTGCCTTCGCGCTGCTTGGCGCGGGCCAGAATGCCCATGATCTGGTCGCCGTTGATCATGTTGCCGTCTTCGTCCACGGCGAGGCAACGGTCGGCGTCACCGTCGAAGGCCACGCCCATCACGGCGTCAGTGGCCTTGACCATGGCCTGCAGCTGCTCGGGGTGGGTGGAACCGGCGTTCTTGTTGATGTTGTAGCCGTCCGGCGAGGCGTTGATCACGATCACGTCCGCACCGGCCCGGCGCAAGGCTTCGGGAGCCACCACGGAAGTGGCGCCGTTGGCGCAGTCGGCCACGATCTTCAGGCCCTTGAGCGGCTTGGGCTGGGTCTTGTCGTCGTTCAGCGGAGCGATGGTGGCCACCAGATGATCGATGTACAGGTTGGTGGCGGTGGTCTGGTCGTGGCTCACGCGGCCCACGCCGGCACCGGTCGGGCGGTCCCAGTCCTGGCCGAGCACGGCCTCGATGTCGTCTTCCTTCTGGTCGGGCAGCTTGAAGCCGCCGCGCGCGAAGAACTTGATGCCATTGTCGGGCATCGGGTTGTGGGAGGCGGAGATCACGGCACCTATCTCGACGTTGAGCACGGAGGTCAGGTAGGCCACGCCCGGAGTGGGGATGATGCCGGCGTCGATCACGTCGAAGCCGCCGGCAGACATGCCCGCGGACAGGGCGGAAGCCAGAAAATCACCGGACACACGGGTGTCACGGCCCACGAGCGCGCGGCGGCGCCCCTCAGGCTGATCGTCTTGGGTGCCGGCGTCGCCGAGCACACGCACGGCGGCATCGCCCAAATCCAACGCCAGACGTGCGGTCAAATCCCTATTGGCCAGTCCTCGAACACCATCGGTTCCAAACATCTTCGGCATATGAAGTTCCACTCCTTGTATCGCGTTACCCGCACCATCGTAGTCGTTGTACCGCGGCGCGGGGCGCGACTCGGCGAAAAACCGCCACGGAATCCACTCCGGGGCCGCGCGGGGACGATACGGGAACGCCCCGGTCGAGGGCACCGTCATGCGGCGTCCCGCGACACGGGGCGAGTGTCCCATGGCCGATGAAGTCGGCGGTCACCGGTCAGAGGGCGTCGTTGTATTCACGAACCTTGAGAGTGCGGTGGGAGGAGGCCACGTTCTCGATGATCAGACGCCTCAGGGCGTTGTCCGCGTCGCCATGCTCGTCCAGCCATGCGTCACCGAGCCGGACCAGCGTGGCGGGGTCGGCGTGGTCCGGGTACAGGCCGTTGAGCAGGGCCTCGGCCATGTGGTAGGTCTTGTTCGCCCAGATCCAGTCGACGGCCTCGAAATACCGGGCGGCGAATGGCTCGGCCAGGTCGTGGCGCGGGGTGGCGGAGAAGCCTCCGGCCACGGCCTCGAGCTGGGAGTTGGTCAGCTCGTCGTTGTGGAGCGCCTGATCCCACGCCCATTCCTTGGCTTCGGTGGTGGCCATGGAGGCGCGGGCGCCGTAGGCGAACTCGCGGTTCTCCGTGGTGTCCTTCTTGGCGAGCTGCGCGTCCACGTCGTCGTTGGTCATCTCGTTGACGGAGGTGAGCGCTTGGACGATGGTCCACGTGAAGTTGTTGTCGATTTCGAGGCCTTCAAGACGCACGGTGCCGTCCAGCAGACCGTGTGCGTTGGCGGCGAATGCGGCGTCGCCCTCCTCGCCATAGCCCAGATAGGCGGTGGCGAGCTGGAACTGGGTGTCCGAGCCGGCTTCGGCGGCGTTGGCCAGGGTCCACAGTTCGGCGGCCACGTGGCGCAGCACATCGTCGCGGCGGGCGGGCGCCACGTAGTGGTGGGCGGTGGTGCTCATGCAGGCCAGCGCGTAGCGGAAGGTGGTGGACTCGGTTTCGGTAGACAGCAGGCGCAGGGTCATGTCCACGAAACGCTCGGCCGGGAACTCGCCGTCCCGGGTCATGTCCCAGAAGGCGAGCCAGGTCACGGCGCGGGCCAGGGCATCGTCGAAACGATGCAGGTTGGCTTCGGCGAATGCCTGGGATTCGGCGTCGAAACGGATCTTGGTGTAGGTCAGGTCATCGTCGTTGACCAGCACGAATGCCGGGCGCGGCTTGCCTGCCGCGGCCTCGACGATGGTGGTTTCGCCATCCACGTCGAGTTCGAACTGCTCGGTGCGCACGATCTTGCCGGTTGCGGCGTCTTCATTGTAGAAGCCGACGGCCAGGCGATGCGGGCGCAGCACCGGGTGTTCGGCCGGCGCGCTCTGGGTGAGCTTCAGTTCGGCGATGGTGCCGTCCGCGTTTACGGTCAGGTCGGTGGCGATCGTGTTGATGCCGGATTCCTCCAGCCACTTGGCGCTCCAGGCCTTGAGATCGCGGCCGGAGGTCTTCTCCAGTTCGCTCAGCAGGTCGGCCAGGGTGGCGTTGGAGTAGGCGTGGCGGTTCAGGTAATTGTGGATACCTTCGAAGAACTGCGTGCGGCCCACATAGAATGCCAGCTGCTTCAGCACGGAGGCGCCCTTGGCGTAGGTGATGCCGTCGAAGTTGACATAGGTGTCGTTGAGGTCGTTGATCGGGGCGACGATCGGGTGCGTGGTGGGCAGCTGGTCCTGGCGCAACGCCCAGCTCTTCTCGCCGGAGCAGAAGGTGGCCCAGGCGTCGTGCCATTCGGTGGCTTCGGCGGTGGCGAGCGTGGAGGTGAATTCGGCGAAGGACTCGTTGAGCCACAGGTCGTTCCACCACTTCATGGTCACGTAGTCGCCGAACCACATGTGCGCGAGCTCGTGCAGCACGGTCACCACGCGGCGCTCGGCCAGCGCGTCGGTCACCTTGGATTCGAACACGTAGGAGTCGCGGATGGTGACCATGCCGATGTTCTCCATGGCGCCCGCGTTGTATTCGGGAACGTAGATCTGGTCGAACTTGGCGTACGGGTAGGGCACGCCCCAGGTCTTGGCGTAGAACGCGAAGCCCTTCTTGGTGATGTCGAACAGGTAGTCGACGTCCTTCGCGAAGGCCTTGGCCAACGACTGGCGGCAGTACTGGGCCATCGGCACGACGCGGCCGTCCTCGTTGTGGTATTCGGTGTGCCATTCGGCGTACGGGCCGGCGCAGATGGCGGTCAGGTAGGAGCTCATCACCGGGGTCGGCTCGAAGTTCCACAGGCGGGTGCTTTCGTTCGGCTTGTCGCCGAGGGTGCCGTCAAGGGTCGTGCGCGAATCGTCCTCGATGGAGGCGACCGGCATGTTGGAGGTGACGATCCAGCTGGCGGGAGCGAGCACCTTGAAGTCGAACGTGGCCTTCAGGTCAGGCTGGTCGAACACGGCGTAGACGCGGCGAGCGTCCGGCACCTCGAACTGGGAGTACAGGTAGATGTTGCCATCGGACGGGTCGACCGAGCGGTGCAGGCCCTCGCCGGTGTTGGAGTACCGGCACTTGGCTTCGACGGTGACCTCGTTCTTCTCCTTGAGGTCGGTCAGTTCGATGCGGTTGTCTTGGAAGGCCACGGCCGGGTCCAGGGGCGTGCCGTTGAGGTCGATGGAGGTCACTTCGTCGGCGATCAGGTCGAGGAAGGTCGACGAACCAGGCTTCGCGTTGAAGCAGATGAGCGACTTGGAACCGAAGTTCTTCGCGCCGACCGTCAGGTCAAGGTCGACGTGATAGTGAATCGGCGCTTCGATAACGGCCTTACGTTCTTCGGCTTCAATACGAGTGAGATTCGAACCGGGCATGACTTCAATTACTCCTTACGGTCGTCCCTGGATAATCCGGACTACTTGGTTTCTACGGTTTCGACGTCCTGGGCGATGTCGGCCACGACGGGCACGATCATCGGCTTGCGGTGCAGCTGGCGTGCAACCCAGCTGCCGAGCGTACGGCGCATGGTCTGCTGCAGCTTGTAGGTGTCGCGCGTGCCCTGCATCATCTGGTCGTTGAGCTGTTCGACGATCTGGTGACGGACCTTGTCGAACTCGCTTTCGTCCTCGGCCACGGCGTTCAGGTAGATCTTCGGGCCGGTGACGACCTCCTGGTTGTCGGTGTCGACCACCACGAACGCGGAGACGAAGCCCTCGGTGCCGAGAATGCGGCGCTTCTCCAGCTCCTCGTCGGTCAGCTCGCCGACGGAATCGCCATCGACGTACACGTAGCCGCACGGCACGGAGCCGACGACCGCGGCCTTGCCGTGGTAGAGGTCGACCACATCGCCGTCTTCGGCCAAGACCACGTTCTGCGGGTCCACGCCGGTCTTGACGGCGATCAGGCCGTTGGCCACCAGGTGGCGGTTTTCGCCGTGGATCGGCATGGCACACTTGGGCTTGACGATGTTGTACATGTACAGCAGCTCGCCCTCGTTGCAGTGACCAGACACGTGCACGGCCGCGTTGTCGCGGTTGACGACCTTGGCGCCGAGCTGCACGAGCTTGTTGATCACTTTGTAGACGCCGTGCTCGTTGCCCGGGATCAGGGAGCTGGCGAGGATCACGGTGTCGAACTCGTTGATGTGGATGTCGCGGTGGTTGCCGTCCGCGATGCGGCCGAGTGCGGCCATCGGCTCGCCTTGGGAGCCGGTGCACATGAAGACGAGCTTGTCATCCTGAATGTCGTTGGCCTGCCTCAGGTCCACGACGGTGCCTTCGGGGATGTGCAGGTATCCCAGGTCGGCGGCGATGGACATGTTGCGCACCATCGAACGGCCGACGAACACGACCTTGCGGCCGTACTTGTGGGCGGCGTCCACCACCTGCTGCACACGGTGCACGTGGGAGGAGAAGCTGGCGACGATGATCTTGCGGGTGGCCTGGGCGAACGCTTGGTCAAGGGCCGGGCCGATGGAGGTCTCGGGCTTGACGAAGCCGGGCACCTCGGCGTTGGTGGAGTCCATCATCAGCAGGTCCACGCCCTTTTCGCCGATCTTGCCGAATTCGACGAGGTCGGTGATGCGGTGGTCGAGCGGCAGCTGGTCGAGCTTGATATCGCCCGTGTCGATCAGGGAGCCGGCCGGGGTCTTGACATAGACGGCCAGGGCGTCCGGGATGGAGTGGGTGACGTTGACGAATTCGAGGTCGAAGGGGCCCACCTTGAGCTTCTCACGGCCGGCAACCTCAACCTTGGTGGGGTTCTGGTGGTGTTCCTTGCACTTGGCGTCCACGAAGGCGAGGGTCAGCTTGGAGCCGATCAGCGGGATGTCCGGGCGCAGCTTCAGCAGGTAGGGCACGCCGCCGATGTGGTCCTCGTGGCCGTGGGTGAGCACCAGGGCGTCGACCTTGTCGAGACGGTTCTTGATGTAGCTGAAATCGGGCAGGATGAGATCCACGCCCGGCTGCTCCTCCTCGGGGAAGAGCACGCCGCAGTCGATGAGCAGCAGGTGACCGTTGTATTCGATCACGTTCATGTTGCGGCCGATTTCGCCCAAGCCGCCGAGCGGTGTGATGCGCATGGAGCCCTTGCGGTACTTCGGCGGGGCGATCAGCACGGCATCCTGCTGAGGTGCGGTGGCCTGCCGGGTGGCGTTGATCTTACGGGACGGCGTACGGCTGTTGGATCCGTTGGCGTTGCGGCCGCGCGCGGAACCGCGACGGCGAGAATTCGTGTTCTTGCTTGTTTTCTTTTGTTCTTGTGCCATAACCTTTTTGGGATTTCTGTTGTGGTGCCTCTGCTCTGTCATGCAGGGGCGGCGGGCTGGCAACCCGTATGCAGCGTTTCGGGCTTACAGCAGTCCGGCAGCGCGCATGCCCTCTTCAGCCTTGTCAAGCTGAGTGGCGTCGGGACCGATGTTCGGCAGACGCATGGTGGTGGAGGGGATAACACCCTTGACCTTGAGCGCAGCCTTGGCCATGACGGCCTGATAACCGTCGCCATTCAACGCGTGGACAAGGGGGGCGAGCTGGTTGGCGAGGCGACGGGCGGTGGTGATATCGCCGCGATCGAATGCCTGGACAAGCTGCTGCATGGGGTTGGAGGCGACGTGGGCAATCACCGAAATGATGCCGACGGCACCGATGGAGAGGAACGGCAGGAACAGGCCGTCATCGCCGGAATACCAGGCGAGGCCGGTGCGCTGCTGCTTCTCCACTGCGGCTGCAAGATCGCCGGTGGCGTCCTTGACAGCCTTGACGTGTTCAAGTCCGGCCAGTCGGTCGTAGGTTTCGACCTTGACCTTCAAGCCGGTACGGCCGGGAACATCGTAGACGATGATCGGCTTTTCGGCGGATTCGTCGACGGCCTTGTAGTGGCCGACGATACCGTCCTGCGAGGGGCGGGAATAGTAAGGCATGACGACGAGCACCGCGTCGGCGCCCGCTTCCTGAGTCTGTTCGACCATACGCACGGTGTGTGCGGTGTCGTTGGAGCCGGCGCCGGAAATCACCGGAACGTCGACGACCTCCTTGACGGCCCTGACCAGCTCGACCTTCTCATCCATATGGGTGACGGGCGATTCACCGGTGGTGCCATTGACCACCAGACCATCCGCGCCATCGGCGACGAGGTATTTGGCGAGCTTCTGCGCGGCGGCGAAATCGACGCTGCCGTCGGATTTCATCGGGGTGACCATAGCCGGCAGAATGCGGCCGAAAGGTGCTGGCTCAAGAAGGTGCATGTCATGCTCGCTCATAGTGTTCACCGTACTTCCCATTGTGGACTCTTAATATATTACGTACCTTGATTGTTGCTGCATGCGTGGCATTATGACCGGAACCGGCGGCAATGCCGTGATGCGCGTCCCGGCGCGCTTCCCTGCCCGAATTGCGGGGTCGACTGCGGGTCGATTACAGGTCGAGGAAGTGGTCGAGGCCGATGGTCAGGCCGGCCGGAGCGTCGCCGGCGAGCTTGCGCACGGCAAGCAGGACGCCGGGCATGAAGCTGGTGCGATCGAAGCTGTCGGCCCGAATGGTCAGCTGCTCGCCGGCGTTGCCGAAGAGCACTTCCTCGTGGGCGTTGAGGCCGCGCAGACGCACGGCGTGCACGTGGATGCCGTCGACCACCTGGCCGCGTGAGCCGCCATCGGTCTCGGTGGCGTCCGGCACGGGGGCGAGTCCTGCGGCCTTGCGTGCTTCGGCGATGCCGTGGGCGGTGTGGATGGCGGTGCCGGAGGGGGCGTCCACCTTGGTGGGGTGGTGCAGTTCGATGACTTCGGCGGATTCGAAGTATCTCGCGGCCTTGGTGGCAAAGTAGTCGGCCAGCACGGCGGAGATCGCGAAATTAGGTGCGATGAAGACCTTCTGGGTTTCGGGCTTCGGGCCGTTGGCGATGGCGGATTTGACCTGGGTGAGTTTCTCGTCGGTCCAGCCGGTGGTGCCGACCACCACGTCCACGCCTTGGCCGATCAGGGTCAGCACGTTGTTCAGGCTGACGGACGGCACGGTGAATTCGACGACCACATCGGTGTTGTCGGTGGTGACCTGGGTCAGGTCGTCGTCGGCATCCAATGCGAGCGCCAGCTGCGTATCCTCGGCCTTGTTCACCGCTTCGACCACGTGCGAGCCCATGCGGCCCTTTGCTCCGACCACCGAAACCTTGATCATGTCTTCTTCCCTGTCTACCCGTACCTGCCCGGCAATGTACCCGGGACGTTTTCCAATCGGCAATCAGCCTATCACCGCCAAGCCCTCACGCCAATATCCCGTCCACAGAATCAAGCTCCCTCTGACGAGCCGAACCGTGAAGAAAACGCCGGAGGCGTTTTTAGGTGAGGGCGAACGACAGTGAGCAATAATTCAGTTGGCTGAAAGCCATCATTTAATTGCGTTCGAGCTGGCCGTGAAGCGGACTGAGGGAGAGACCCCGGCGAAGCCGCCAACCATCCATCGGGCGTAGCCCGATCCCGTTTCACCCACGCCGCTTGGCCAAGGCCCATCCGGCCAACGCCAATGGCACGGACGCCAGCGTGAAGATGAATGGCAGCATCATGCCCACATGAGGGTTGGAGGCGTCAAGCACAATACCGGCCACGGACGAGCCAATCGAGGTGCCGACCGTGCCTGCGGTGGTTACCCAGCTCAGTCCTTCGGTCAGGGATTCCGCCGGCACCAGATCCTTGACGATGAGGTTGCCGGTGGCGAACGTCGGCGAGACGGTCAGGCCGGAGAGAATTTCGAAGACGCCCAGCAGGATGAGATTGTCCATTGACAGCCGGAAGAACACGTAGCCGACGGTCAACAGCGACAGGAACATCACCATATGCGCCCAATGGGAGCCTTTGAGTTGGCGAGAGCCGAACACCAGCGCGCCGATGCACGAGCCGACCGCGAACATCGCCAATTGCAGACCGAGGAAGGGCTCAAGTCCCATGGATTTCATGGTGGCGGTGATGGACACGTCGAAGGACGTGAAGCTCATATTGAACACGATGAACACGGCGAGCAACGGCAGTACGCCGGTATAGAGCAATACGCTTTTGGGCTTGGCACCGCTGCGTTTGAGCTGGCGCAGGGTCAGCTGGTCGGCATCTTCGCTTGCAGCGGGGCTGCCGTCATCGTGAGCGGCCACGGTGACCTGTTCCACGATGACCGGCGGCTGGGTGGATTTCAGCGAGAAGAATATGGTGCCGCCGATGCCGCATGCCACGGTGGGCACGAACAGTTGGGATACCGGATGCACGGAGGTGGCCAGCCAAGCCGCCAGAATCGGCCCTAGAATAAAGACGATCTCGTCAATGGCGGCTTCCATGGCGTAGGCCGTGTTGAGCAGCTGTTCGCCATCTTCCACACCGCGCAACGCATAGGACCAGCGGGTTCGGACCAATGCACCGAATGAGAACTGCGTCAGACCCATGATGATGGCCAGGGCGAACAGCAGCGGAATCGGCACGCGCACCAACGCCGCGAAGGCGAAGGCGAGCATGGCCACGATCTGCACGGCGAGCGCAAGCCGGCCCACGCGGGCTTGGCCGAAACGGTCGAAGGCGCGGGCGTAGAACGGGGTGACGCAGCTCATGGCCAGCACGTAGGCGGCGCTCATGGTGCCGGCGATGGTCCAATTGTCGTAGAGATGGTTGAGCGCCAGAACGATGCCGAGACTCATCATGGAGATCGGCAATCGTGCCACCGCGCCGGACAGGCAGAACGCCTTGGCTCCGGGCAGCATGAACAGGCGCTGGTAGGGCGAGTGGGCAGCGGACGACTTCGAAACCGCGCGAGTCGTGGACACAATAACTCCTTACTGGTGCGTTGTCCGGCACGTGCGCCCGCCCACACGTGCCATCCGAGGGTAGCGGTTCCCGAGCAACGTCACGCGGTGCGTTTCAACCGCGGACCGGTACATGGCCAGTCGTCTTCATCATCGGAGATGCCTTGCGATGCATAAGGTCTCTCCGCCGGTGAAGGCCGTCCGATGGTGCACAGGTCATGAGCCTTTGGGCTCAGTCGTTGTCAGATTGTTCGGGAATGCCGGAGCTCAACTCGGTAAGGATTTCCTGTTTGGTTTTCGCACGGGCGTGAAGCTCGCGCAAGCCCTCGTCGGGCTCACTGACATAGTAGAGAGTGGCGTCGATACTGTCCAATTCCACACCTTCGACCGCTGCCAGCAGCAGTCGGTACATGTCGAGCTGGGCGAGTTTGCGGGTGATGTCGTCTGGCTTGGTGGGCCGACGACCGGTTTTCCAGTCGACCACGGTAAAGCGTACGGTGGTGCTGGACGGGTCAAGTCCACCGATGAATACCGCATCGAGTTTGCCATTGACCAGGCCCACGCCCGGCACGTCCACGACGATGGCACGCTCCGTCCACGCCGGGATGCGCTTGGCCCACGATGATTCGGCCAGTCTGCGCTGCCACGCCACCAGCTTGGACTCGGTGGCATTGTCGCTACTTATGGATGCGGCGGATACGGCGGATGCGGCGGATGCGGATTGTTGAGCCGTGGACTGTGGGACAGCGGGCTGCCGTGTGGATGGCTTGCGACATTGCCGCTCCCGTTCGGCCAAATCGGCCAACATGGCTTCCCGGGAAACGAATACCGCATCCTGACCTGTATGCGGCATACTTGATTCGGCTTCATATGCCAGTACCGCTTCATCCGGTTTACCGGCATTGATGAATTGCTCGGCCCACGCATGGAACTGCGTGCCGGCTTCGGCCGCCGGAGACGATATTCGTGGAATCGGACGGATAATGCTACGCCAGTAGAGGCGCTCCTCCCGTTCGCTCATGCCACCTACGCGGGCTTGCAGGCTTGTCACGTTCTGGCGTCCGGCGGCCAGAATGCGTTGCGCCTTGGCTTTGACTGCCTCATCAAGCGACTGGCCGCTGGCGGCATCGGCCATCAAATCGGCGTCGTCCACCAGCAATTGCGCCCGTTGCAGCAGTGGGCCGGCGTCTTGGCGCTGCTCAAGTGACGAGGAATCTGCGGCGATGACATCGATGCCACGTGACAACTGTTCATGCACCGCGTCGCTGAGGGTAGCCGGCCACGGCAATTCGACAGCGGCATCCGTCTGCGTAATCGGCGTTTGCCACGCCTCCCCCACCACGGCGTCACCGTATGCCGCGGCATGCTCTCCGATAAAGAACCCTTCGGGAGGGGCAATCGCTTCGCCTTGCGCCGAGATCAGCATGGGCTTCCCGGCATTGGCGGCTTGCAGCCGTCCCACACAGTCCTGAGCCGATATCGCATGTTCACGGGCTTGGAGCGCGTCATGCACTTCAAGCCAGAAATTGGATGGCTGAGCGGCGCGAGAGCCTTTGGGCACCACTGACGGGTCCCGCCCGGATTCGCCCGTATAGGCGCAATAGGTCATCAGGGCATCTTCCCGCGCACGGGTAAGCGCCACATACATCAATCGACGTTCGTCGGCATGCAGCCGGCGCCCATATTCCTCCGCCTGCGTCAAATACCAGCCGGATGCATCCACTTCTTCCACGCCATCGCCGAATTCGCGCATGGAGCCGAACACTTCATCATCGATAAGCTCCACATCATCCAAAGCCGCCAACGATGCGATGGGGTCGGCTTCCACATCGGCATCATGGGGGAATCGCGGCAAAATGCCGGCATCGGCGCGTATAGGCACGGGCACGGCGGTGGGGTTGGTGAGCCAGGAGTCGGCGGTCTCATGATATTCGGGTGCGGTCCAGTGACCTTGCTCGGTGCCTCCCGTATGGTGTTCGTCCAGCACGATCTTGAGATGGTCGCCCTGATTGCTGGGGAATCCGCCGGCGGTAAGCCCCACTACCGCAACGGCATCCCATTCCAACCCTTTGGACTGGTGTACGGTCATCAGTTCCACATCCACCGGAGCGTCGGGGAGACTGGCGGCTTCATCCTCCACCGAAGCCAGATGATCCACCCATGTGATGAACCCATGCAATGAGGGAGTTTGCTCAGCGGCAATCTCTTGCGTGTACGTATCCACCAAATCCACAATCGCATCCATAGGCATATGCGCCAAAGCGGGATTGGCGCGGTGCTGCGGATTATGCAGCACACCGGCCAATACGGTGTCGATGTCAAGATCCAACGCTTCTATGCCGGCGCGAATCACGTCGCCCAGTGGCCGCCCGACGGCATCATGCACCTGACTGAGCATCACCGCGGCCCGGGTTATGGCGTTGCGCCCGTGTGCGCTCAACCGTTCAAGCAGTTTTACCAGGTCGCCGCGTAGCAATACGTCTGGCAGGAATACCGCATTGGCCACCTGATCGCGGTACTCACGCACCACAGCCGCCCATTCATTCGCTGATGTATCCGGTTGGGCAAGGCCGGCCTGCACCAATGATTGGAAGCGTTGTTCCATGTTCTGTTCTTCAGCAAAACGGGCCAACATGGTCAAATCCGCTGCGGACATGGTGAATCGTGGCGTGGCCAGCAAACGCATCAGCGATCCCGTATCGGTGTGGTCGGCGGCCACGTGCAGCAACGCCATCAGATCGCGGATTTCCGGACGTTCCAACAGCGCGGAATAGCCGACCACGAATGTGGTCAATCCGGCCTGTTCCAATGCCGCCTGATATTCGGGCATATGTGATTTGGACCGAAACAGCACGGCGACCGGCGCTTTCTGTTCGCCCGGCATCTGTTCCTGTTGTTCGGCTGCGGAACGGTGCCGTGCGATGGCCGTCTTGCAGAAACGCACTACGGCGTCGATCTCCTGCCCGGCCGTGGCGAAGCCCAGTACTCCCAATGTTCCTTCGGGGGCATCAGGCATGGGGTCGAGCGATGAGACATCGACCTCACGCATCAATGAGCTGGAGGGACGCGACGGATTGGAGCGCAACGGCAGCGTGAGATTATTGGCGGCTTCGAGCACTATACGGCTGTTGCGCCTGGTGACGGACAACGGGAATGGCTTGTATCCGGCAGACAGGTGGAAATCTTGCTGGAACATACGGAATGCACCAGGGCTGGCACCACGCCATGCGTAAATCGACTGGAACGGATCACCCACCGCGTTGACGGCGGACCTCCGTGACGCATCCACATGGAACAGTGCTGCCAGCAGAGCGGCCTGCGTGGTGGAGGTGTCCTGATATTCGTCGAGCAGCACATGGCTGTACCTGCGGCGCGTGCGCTCTCCGATGGAGGGGAAGCGCTCGATAAGCTGATACGCGGCAATGGTGAAGTCGGAGAATTCGGCCATATTGCGTTCCCGCTTGGCTTGGGCATAGGCCTCCACCAGCTGGAGCAGAATATCGCGTTTGCGCGTGGTCTCCAGCAGCGCACCGCAATGATAGGTGCAACGGGCGTGCAGATGTTCGGCACGGTCATCGAGCTTGGCTTGCCAGCTGGCGTCGGTATCTTTCTTCAGTCGTCTGATCTTGGGGATTTTCGGCTCGTCCTCGGGCATGGGTTCGTCTGCGACGGCTTGTTGCAATCGATTGATGAATGCCGAATCCCATTGCCGTACTCGATTGATCGCATCATCGAAGCTGGTGCAGCCGGCACCGATCATGGCACTGCCAATGGCATCCGACAACGCCAGAACACGGTTCGCCAAACTGGAGAAGGCGCCAAAATCCTCACTGAACGCCAGATCCATGTGACTGTCGATGACTTCGGTGGCCAGTTGAAGCGCTCCGGCTGCGCTCAATGGTTGCGTGTTCTGATCGAATCCGACAAGCAATCCATATTGGCGCACGATGGTCTGGAAGAAGGCGTCATACGTGAAAATGGCCGGCTTGAGGAATGCCCGATCAGACACCGTGGCGGTCGTAGAGCCCGCCATATCACCGGCCACTGCGGCGGAGACGCGTTCCAGCAGTTCGCCTGCGGCCTTGCGTGTGAAGGTCAGGCCAAGGATGCGTTCAGGTGCCACACCTCGATTGATAAGCGCGATGATGCGTTGGGTCATCGTAAAGGTTTTGCCGGAACCGGCACCGGCAACCACCAGTACGTCAGCATTGACTGGCGCATCGATGATGGCGGCCTGTTCCGCACTGGGAGTGAACGTGCTCATGCTTGCCTCGTTTCGAAAATCGTGTCGATCTGGCCTGCACAGGCAGGGCAGACGTTCTTCATACGGCAGAATCCGATATGGGTGTCTTGCGGATGGGCCTCGATGATGGCCGACCTGCTGGCCGCCGCGGCATAGAATACGCGGGCGATCATGGTCAGCGACCATAACGTCTGCGTACCGGCGAGCGCGGCGAATTGCGCCCACGCTTCGGCACTCACACCTTCGGGAGGAGTAGCCGGATCTATGGCGGGTATGTCGAAGAAACGGTTGGGGTCTTTATACCAGTATCGTGGCGTGAACGGTTCGGCATTCAACGAACCATCAGTGAACAGCGGCGGCTGGAAGGCACCTTCCGGAGCATAGCTTCTGGCTGGTGCCGTATTCTGCCCGACATGGAACAGCGCGCTTTGGCTGATATGCGGCATTGCGGCAAGTGCCTTGGCACCGCGCGGCCCGTCTTCGGGGAATACGAGGCCAAGCTGATAGCATACGAGCTGCAAATCATTGAAAATCTGTTTGACCGTGGGCGTTCTGCCTGTTTTGTAGTCAATGAGGCGAATGCATTCGCCGCCGTCTGCGAGTACGCGGGTTTCCATACGGTCGATGCGCCCGGACAGTCTCACGGTCAGATGCTCGTCCATGCCTTCCGGCCATCCTCCGACCAGTGCTCCCATCAGACGGACCAGCGTGTTCCGATCAATCGGGTGCATGCCGGGCACGGCATTGTATGCGTCGAGTATGTCACGCACATCGAATCGTGCGGCAAACTCCCGTTCGCATTCGGCACCGGCCAATGCGCCAATGCTGAAGTTGCTGGAGTTCTTGCCAAGATACGTTTCCGGATCGGCGTCGCTGCGCACAAAGTAATCGGCGATGTTGCGCAGGGCATCCGCCGCGGACTCGTCCTTACGGGTGGCCTCATAGCGGTTCCGGGTGTCGGCTATGGCATTCGGATCAGGACGTTTGCTCTGATAGATGGCATTAAGCCGTGCCGTGACAGCCTCGATGCGGCGTTCCGTGCCGGCCGTGGAGTCCAAGCCCAGTGTGGCCAACGCCTGGGCATTGTGGGAAAGATGGTCCAGCCCTTCCTCGCTGCCTTGCTGCGCAACCGCATGGATGAGGGTTCCGAAACTGGTGGCCACGGAGCTGGGGCGAGGACCGGCGAACCGGTTCTCCAGCATCCAGCACACCGGGCACGCCCATAGGCTGTCGACCGCCGATGGAGACAGGGTGACCATGGGTGCGGCCTGCGCATCCGTCTTGCCCTTCCCTGTTTGGATACCGTCAGACTGTACACCGCCAGATGACGCGCTGTCGGATGAGGCACTGTCGGATGAGGCATCGCCAGATGACGCACCGCCAGATGATGTGCCATCCGATTGGGCCGGCGATTCCACGAACGCCCAGCTCTGCGGATTTGCGGCGCGCACACCATGCTCTGACAGGAGTGTCAACGCAACCGCGGCGTCCTTTGCGGCAGCCTGCTGCGGTTGGGCAGTGGCCAGAACCGCGCGGGCGGCGCTGACCAACCCACGTGGGTCGGCGTCCAATCCGGCCAGATCATATTCGGCGAATCCCGCATGTGCCCCTACTGTGGTGAAAGGCGCCTGTTGCCGGTTGCGCGGATAGTATTCCGGCAGATACCCGAAAAGAAAGTCCGATGGGCTCATGCTGTCGTTCCATACCGCGCTGATCATGATTCGCCGTGCACGGGTCAGCGCGACCAGGAAGCTCTTCTTCTCGCCCGACAGCACAGCCGCAAACCGCGGATCATGACCGGTTTTGTCGCTTTCTTCAAGCGCTCCCCTCAGCACGAGCTCGGCAAGGTCTTCACCACCGAACATGGTGTTGCGCCCGGCGAGGTTCGGCCACACGTCTTGCTGGACCACCGGTATCCACGCATATTCCCAGTGGCGTCCGGCCGCGCCTGCCGGCGTGGTCAATGTCACCGCGTCTTCCACCGGCCCTATTTGGGCCAAGGAATCGGCCTGCACTTCCATGCCCCGAACCTGTGCCATGAATGACGTGACGTCTCGGCTGGCGGTGGAATCATCGGCGAACTGGAACAGGCGCATTGCCGCGTCCAGCCGGTCATTGGCCGTACGCCCTTCTGCCGTGTTGAATAATGCCGCACGCTGCCAGACCGGTGCCAGACCGGTGGCGTTCCACGCAACAGACAGCGCATAGCGCGGCTGTACGCGCTGGCTTGCCGGCAGCCGCTCCAAGCCGGAAGCAACGCTGCCCACCAGATGCCACAGGTTCGCAAAAGCGCGGGCCTGAGAGTCGTTGCCGAGCACCGCGTGGATGGATGCGAGCGCAGCCTGCGCCGGCGCGGCGGCATCATCAACGGCAAGCATCACGTATAGCGCGTCAACGCCAAAGGCCAAGTCATTGTCGGAGGGCTCACCGAGTATTTCGACAGACACTGACGACGAAGTCACTGGCGACGAAACCGCTGACGTCGAAACCACTGACGAGGATGTGTCACGACCTGTTTCATGCCGTGTTTCACGGTATGTTTCACGCAATGTTTCCCATGCCGTCGTCAGAGAGGTCAGCATGGCATCATCCGTGGCGAGATGCGCCAGCGACTCCAACGACCCCATGGCCGATTCGATCGGCGCAAGCCTTGCGGGACGCCCCTGACCGGGTCTGGCCCCGGCACTCACCAACGGGCCGTCCATCAACGTGGCCACTCTAGTCCTTACATATGCCGCGCAGGAAGCCAACGTCATCTGACATTCCGCCATTCCCTCGGCACGCAATCGGGCAAGCTCCACAAGCGCGAACAACCCCTGCACGAAAGTCTCGTCCTTCAAAGGACGGGTAACCGACGAATACCGCACCGGCACACCATCTCGGCGCAGTCGTTCGCCGAACAGCCGCACGGCGGCATTGTCGTGGGCGATGACCGCCATGTCGTTCCACCGAATATGCCGGTCAAGATGCGCCCGCTTGATGCGCCAGACCACATCATCCAGCTCCTCACGTGAGGATCGGTACAGGCCGGCGGTCACTGTGCCGTCCGACTGATAATTCGCTGCATCGACTCCGCCCAGTATGGCGGTCAGCTTGCCGGGACGCTCGGCCGGAGGCAGCGGCTCGTCTTCCGGCGAGGGAATCGACAGCGAAATACGAGACGCGATCACATCAGCCATCGTCATGTGCGACTGATCAGCGCCGGTACTGCCGCCAACCAGCTGTTCTTCCTTGGCTTTCAGCCGCCCTTCCACGGCACGGCGCATCAGATATTCCGGATACGATCCACGGAAGGTCTGCACCGATTCATCCGAGTTGCCGACCAGCACCAACTTGACGCCGGCATTCCCCAACTCCTCCAAGAAGCGCATGCCGGCCAGCGTGGTGTCTTGAACATCATCCACAACCAGCAGCCGGGGCAAGCCCAACGCCTCCATACGCATAGGCCGGCCGGAATCATCCGCGTGATCGGCGGCGAATGCCTCATGCACCACACGAGCGCCTGCCACCAGCAAATACGAGGCATCCAAACGGTATTGCCCCGGATATGCCGCGCTTTGGGCTGCAATATATTCACGGCGCAACGCGAAAGCCAAACGCCATTGCACCGACAATCGCGCGTCCTCCGTCACGGCGTCCAAAAGACGTGGCTCTTCGTGAACGCCTACACCGAGCTCATCCAATCGGGCCAGCATATCGCGCAACTGGCTGATAAACGCATCTGAAATACCTCGAGTGAACCTATCCGCGCTGGTCGAGCCGCCTGCCGACGTCGGAGACGGTGAATCCGACCCTTGTTTCAAGAGGCTTGATTGTGCGGAAGCGGCCGAGCCGGGCATCTCGCCGGCACCGGCATCGCGTATGAGTTTCGCCCAGTCATCCTGGGCAAAGTAGATGCGTAGCAGATCACAGGTGCCGCAATCATCTCCCGCTACGGCATGGCGCAGATGCACGGCCATGACTTGACGCAGCAAAGCATCCTGTTCCGCACCGTTCAACAATCGAGGCGACGGCAATCCAGTTCCCTCGCGCGAAGCTGATATGGCCCGGAATGACACGGCACCCAGCGTGGTGACCGGCCTGGCCTGCACGGAAAACCCGAGCTCACGAATCACCCGATTGCCCAATGCGTCGGCGGCCACACGGCCGGATACGGCCATCACCACCTGCGCGCCACCGTAGCGGCGCAGCCCCGCCATCAACACCGATAAGGCGAATTCAGTTTTGCCGCTTCCAGGCGTGCCGACAATCAGCCTCGCCGCTCCATCACGGTCGATGCCGTCCAGCACTGTTCCAGGTTCAAGTCTCGTCATCATGGCTCCAGCCTAAACCCGACCGTCACAGAGGGAAAAATTTTACCGAACCCAACGAAGAATCGTACCCTTGACGGTATCCTGTAGAACGAATGCAGAGAGAGTGCATTTTCCAAGGAGGGAGGGAACAGATGGCCAATATTCCGATGAGGCCGCCGAAACTGCCCGGATATGATTTCGTCCAGATGTTGGGAAGCGGTGCCACCGCCACGGTGTACCTATATAACCAGCGTATGCCCGCACGCCCGGTGGCGGTAAAGGTCAGCGCCAAAACCCTTGACCCACGGGCCGCTGCCCTGTTCAACCGCGAGGCCAACTTCATGGCCAAACTGTCATCCCACCCGTACATTCTGCCGGTATATGATGCCGGCGTCACCTCCGATGGCCATGGCTACATCGTCATCGAATATGCGCCGGGCGGCACCTACAACAGCATCATGAAGGCCCGGTCCATGACCTGCGAGCAAGTACTCGACCTCGGCATCAAGCTGTCAAGCGCGCTGTTCACCGCGCATCGCAGCAATATCATCCATCACGACATCAAGCCCAGCAACATTCTCATCACCTCGAAGGGCTTGCCTGTTCTGGGTGATTTCGGTATCTCCACCGATGTGTATGACCGTACCGAAACCGGATTCTCGCCGCCGTGGGCACCGCCTGAAGTGCTTCAGCATCTGACCAATGGTTCGGAAGCCGCCGACATCTATTCACTGGCGGCCACCCTGTACGCCATGTTCGTCGGCTGCTCGCCATTCCAGCACGAATATCATCCGCGTTCGCAATCGGAACTGATTTCGCTGATCGTCAACCAGCCATTGCCTCGCCTCAACCGCCCCGATGTGCCGGCCGATGTGGAAGCGGTGCTGCGCCGGGCCCTGAACAAGGACCCCGACCAGCGGTACTACTCCGCGTTGGAGTTCGCACGTGCCATGCAGCGTGTGCAATTCGCATATTTCGGGCATGCCACTCCCGTTACCGTGGAAGGGATGCCGGCCTACCCCAAAGACATCGAGCGTCGGCGCCGGGCCACGGACCAGCGAGATCAGATCACCCATTCGTCACGGCGATGGGTCAAACCGGTGGGCATTACCGTCGGTATACTTGCGGCGATCACCGCGGCGGCACTGATATTCGCCTTCGTGGTCGTTCCCCGCATGGACAGCGCCACCGGATCAGATACCAAACAGGTGGCGACGCCCGGCACCAAGGACGATGACAACAACCGCAATAATCAGGATGACGTGATCACCGATACCGCGAACGCCCAGATTCCTTCCCCGGAGAATCTGAACGGCACCTATGCGGCGGATGGGTCATCCGTGACGTTCACCTGGACGAATCCAGACCCGCAAAGCGGTGATACCTATGCGTGGGCCATAGTGCAGGGCAGCAATACCGACCAGAGCGCGCAAACCGTCACAACGTCAGATCCCACGGTGACCGTCAACGCGCAGGAAGGCTCGCAGACCTGCATTCAGGTGTCCATTGTGCGCAAGAACCGCCAGATGTCCGTCAGCCCCGCCATCGCCTGTGCGGCCAAGCCGCAAGAGTGATCCGCTCGCCACTGCCGGGCATGCCACCTTGGCATTGCGTATCGCATCAGGCAGCGCCCGGCAGTGGCGAATTCACCAAATGGGCAACAGGAACGGCAGGTATCGGAACCGTAAAGCGTTGTCATTACACCAGCAACCAGAGAAACCAGGGTTCAGGGAGTTCAGATGGCCACATCATCCCAGTCATACGGTCGTCGTCGACGCATCAGCGCGGCTTTGCGCCGCCTTATGCCCTCCGGAGGGCATACGTGGACGGTTCCCGCAATCACGCTCCTGCTGCTTCTGGGACTTGTTGCCAGCGCGGTGATCATGAGCACCGTCACACGCCGCCATGTGCAACTGGACGATGGCACCGTATGGGTCACTTCGCTGAAGAACCAGAAGGCCGCACGATTCAACGTAAAGAACAAGGAGGCCGACGCCGGCATCTCCTCCTCCGCCCCACGATTCGACATCGCACAGCATAATGGCGACACCATCCTGACCGAAACGAACAGAGCCTCCACCATCAAGGCATCCACGGTCAGCACCGGTGTCAAGACCGACATCAAAGCCAACACCACCACTGTGGTCGGCGGGGATACCGTAGCCCTGATCAACGAGAAGACCGGCAATGTGTGGACCGGCTTGTCGGAAAACCTTGATTCCGTGACTCCCACCACTTCCGATCCGAAAATGAAGCTGGGCGAGGGCGGGCGCATCGTAGTAACCCACGATGGCAAGATCTACGGCTACCGTCCATCCGACGGTATGGTGCTGCGTCTTGACAATCCCAGCAGCGCCAAGGCCAGAACCCTCGAATCGCTGACCGACGGCAAGCAGCAGACCGTTGAAAGCTTTACCGTCATCGGGAGCACGCCGGTAATCGCAACCGGCAAAACCGTCATATTCAAGGGCGGCCGCGTCGATGTCGACACGACCGGCACCCTCACCCTTCAGGAGCCTCCCACCGATGACGTACAGTCCGATTGGGTGGCCGCGGCATCACCGAGAGGCCTTGCGCTTATCCCGTTGAAATCCAATGCCAAGGCGAATTTCATAGCCAACGGGGGGCAAGGCGAATCCGGCACGACCGGTATCGTCCAAGGGCTGCGTGTACTCGGCTTGGAGCCAGAAGGCCAGCAACTACATTCGCGCCTGCTCCCCCACGGATACCAGCGTCAAGCCGCAAACCCTCGAATCCGTCAATGCCACTTCCGAATTGGTGTTCCGCACCAACCATCGCCTTGTGGTGCTCAACGACACGGTTAACGGCAATGTGTGGAACCCTGAGGATTCCACCACAGTCATCAAAATACAGTGGAACAAAATACAGACCGAGCAGACCGGGAAAGAACAGCAGAACAACGACTCAGCCAACAACCACCACGACTTCTCCAAGACCTGTTCCGCGCAATCCGGCCAAATCAAAGCCGAGGATGATGAAATCGGCGCGCGAGCCGGTTCGGAACAGATTCTCGACGTGCTGCGCAATGACGAGCAGACCGATTGTTCCGTACTGAAAATCACCAAGGTTGGCGCACCAAACGACAAAGACGTCACCATTTCGCCGATTTACGATGGCCGGTATCTGCAACTCGATGCCTCCGCCGCATCCGCAGGCACCGTTACCTTTACTTACGATATTTCCGATGGCCGCGGCCAGACCTCTTCCGCCACGGTGACCGTAACCCTGAATGATGGCGGCAACCACGCTCCCGTACAGTTCGACACTCCTCCCGAGATCGATGTGGAGCAGGGAGCCAGTTATACCGCCAATGCGCTGAGCAGCTTCAACGATCCGGATGGAGACCCGCTCACTCTGGTCTCCGCTGTGGCCCAGAACACCGACCAGGTGCAGGTGTCCACCCGAGCCGACGGCCAACTTACGTTCAACACAGGTGCGCTGGCGTCGGGACGTGTGGGCGTCGAGGTCACCGTCTCCGACGGCACAGCGACCGGCACCGGCATGGTGTATTTCTCGGTCAAGCCCGCGAACACCTTGGCCGCGGTCATCGACCCGGTAGCGAAAACCACCGTTCCCAACACGGATACCGTCGTCAAGCTGTCCTCTTACGTGCATGGCACTTCCTTGCAGCCGGCACAACTGACTCAGGTGGATACGCCCAACGGCGCTTCGACGACCACCAATGCGGCGGATATGTCGTTGACGTTCAAGGCCACCAATCCCGGCACCTACTATGTGCCCTACACCATTACTCAAGGCTCGATTCCGGCCACCGGATTGGCTCGCGTCGAGGTGCAGCCCGCCACCGGCGAGGCCGCCAAACCGGTCGCCGCCAACGATGTCGCCCTGCTTGGCGCGGATAATACCGCCATTGTGGAGCCGCTCACCAATGACGTCGATCCGATGGGCGGCGTGCTATCCGTCACCACGGTGAGCGCACCGGCCGACTCCGGCATCAAGGTTGGTCTCGTCAGCCATAAGCGCGTGTATATCACCGCGCGTCAGGTGCCCACGAAACCCGTCGCCCTTACCTACACCGTGGCCAACGCCTCCGGAACCGCCAAGGGCACCATCGTGTTGCAGCCACCGGCTCTGACCACCTCGAATTCAGTGCCCAAGGCCAGCAATATCAATGCCCAGGTGCGTACCGGCGGCATCGTGTCCGTGGATGTGCTTGACCATGTGTCCTACTCGGATGGCACCACGGTCAAACTCAAGAACAACCTGCAATACGACAAGGAGACGTTCAAGGGCCTGGCTTTCGTCTCTGGAGACACGGTCCGCTACCAAGCATCCAGCGAGACCGGCAACTTCCCCATCACCTATACGGTTGAAGACAATCTGGGCAATGTGGCTTCCGCCAATATCACCATTACCGTGCATAAGAGCGACGCAGCGAGCAAGGCCGTGCCAACCCCGCATGACGCCGAAGCGCAGGTTGCCGCCGGGCAGAAGGTCCGCGTCCCCATCATGCTGACCGGCATAGACACGGATGGCGACGACGATCAGCTGTTGGGTCTGGGCAACAAGGCACCCACGCTGGGCCGCATATCCGAAGTCGGTTCCGACTACTTGGTCTATGAAGCGTATCCGGATTCGTCCGGCACCGACACCTTCTCCTATGCCGTGGAGGATTGGACCGGTCAGCGCGCACAGGCGCAGATCCGCGTGGGTGTATTCCAAGGATCGTCCGACTCCGGCGTATACGCCAGGGATGACGAAATCACGTTGAGGCCCAATACAGCCGCAACCGTGCCGGTCGCGCAGAACGACATCTCCGGCGACAACACCAATCTGACCGTCGACAAGCATGTCGAGGTCCAAGGTCTCGACGGGGTGAGCGTGAAAGACAATATGATCTCCTTCACCACGCCCGGCAGCGCCACCACCGCCTATATCGCCTACACGGTCAAAGACAAGGCCGGCTTGTCCGATACGGCCACCCTCACGGTAAACGTGGATCCGAATGCCGCCATCGAGCCGCCTACCGCCTACGACTATCGTGTGCCGTCCGCCGCCACCATCGATAAGAAGTCCGTGGATGTGGATGTTTCCCAGTGGATCGCCAATCCTTCCGGCACAGCCAATGAGCTCAAGGTCGGCGTGCATCCCTCCGCCAGCGCTCACGCTCACGTCAAGGGCGGCGAGCATTCGACCACCATCACCGTCGACCTGACGTCACAGGCGCGAGCCGTGCCTTACACGGTGACCAATACGAAATACAACATCACCTCCACCGCGTTCATCCAGGTACCGGCCTATGGTGTCTTTCCGCCCACGTTGCGTCCCAAGGCACCGGAATTGAAGGTCAATTCGCGCGAAACCATTGAAATCAACATCAATGACTATGTTCGCGTCGGCGCCGGCAAGGAACCGTATATCGAAAGCGCTGATTCCATCAGCGCCACCAAGGCTTCCAACTCCGATTTCTACGTGAACGACAAGACCCTGAAGTTCACTGCTGCAAAAGACTACGCAGGCCCCGCCTCCATTACCTTTACCGCTGTGGATGGCAAGCAGGGATCGGATAAGACCAAGATCATCAATTCCGCAGTGATCACTCTCCAGATCACGGTGATAGGCCGCGATGTGCCGCCGCCCACGTTCTCGTCCTCCACTATTGATGTCGAGGCGGGCGCGGCCCCCAAGACCGTTGATCTGACGGCGCTCACCCATGCACCGTCCGGCGTGTATGACGACGAGAAGCAATACACGTATTCCGGCGGAAGCTCATCGTCCGGGCGAATCACCGCTAACCTGTCCCGTTCCGGCAGCTTGCAGGTTTCCGCCACCAAGGATGCCGCTCCTGGCACCACCGCGTCCATTCCCGTGCAAATCGCATACGGCGCGGGCACCGTGAATGCCGGTGTGACCGTGCGCGTAGTGTCTTCCACCCGTCCGCTGGCACGCGTCGGCGACAAGACGCTGAAGATCAAGGCCGGTGCCAGCGATGCCGTGAACGCGCTTACCGGCGCGTACAATCCGTTCCCCGATTCCTCGCTGACCGTCATCAGCTGCAAGGCGGATGACGCCGCCAAACTCACTATCGCCGGATGCGATGCCTCCGGAAACGTCACCATCGCCGTCGCATCCGATCCGGGTGCTTCCACGAATACCGTGCTCGTCACCGTGCAAGACGGCACCAAGTCCAAGGATCGTGAAGTCACCGCATCGATTACCGTGTCCGTGATCGACAAGCCCGAGCCGCCACTGCTCTCCCCCGTAGCCGGGGAACCGCAGAACAGCGCGGTCAGCCTCACATGGACGCCCGGTGCCGCCAATGGCAGCCCGATCACCAACTACAAGGTCAGTTGGACCGGCGCCGCCACCGGAGAGAAGGATTGCGGTGCCGTCACCTCATGCCAGGTCACTGGTCTGAAGAACGGCAAAACCTATTCCTTCACCGTCGCCGCGCGAAATGACGTCGGCTGGTCCAAGCCGTCCACCGCCGTCGAAGCCACACCGGACAAGGTGCCGTCCGCTCCCACCGATGTTACGGTCACGGGTGGCAATAAAACCGCCAAGGTGACATGGAAGGCACCGAGCGGTGATTTCAGCGCCGTCGACAACTATTCGGTGACCGTCACCGGTGCAGGTGCTCCGCAGACCAAAGAAACCGGCAATACGGCCACCGAGCTGTCGTTTACGTTCAACAACAACGACATTTCCGATGGCACCGCCATCACGGCGACCGTCAAAGCCCATAACAAAATCAATTGGAGTGCCGAGTCCGCCGCATCGCCGTCAGAGAAGATCTGGGGAGACCCGGATGCGCCGAACATTGCGTTGTCGAACAACGACACCACAGTAACGGCGAAAGTCACTCTCGGCAACAACCGCAATGCCGGCTGCCGGAAGATATCCTTTGGTGGCGACGCTGGCGGCGAAGCCTCTTGCGAGTCACCGAGCTCCCGGTCGTTCTCCATCGATGAGTCGTTGCTCAACACCACAACAATCACCGTAACGGCCACCGTGGTGCCGCAGCGCGATGCTTCCGCCGGCACGGGCGAGAGCAGCTTTGTCCCGCAGTACAAGGTCCAGCCGCCCACTGACGTCTACACCACCGGATCCGGCAGTACATGCACCGTGCATTGGACCAAGCATGGGCATGCGCAGTCCTACAGCGTGACTGCCGATGGCATCGATTCCGGTACAGCTACTAACCGGAACTCACTCGACTTCCGAATGAGTCCTTGGGCCAGATGCAACACCGCATCGGTGCAACAGGTGTTCAACGGCGCTACCAGCGATGCCGCCACCGGAGGCCCGCGCAATGGCGCTCCCTACACCTATGAGAAGAAGGCTGTAATCAACAAACCGCAGGGGCTGCGCTGGTCAGACAACGCTCACGTCATTAACGTCACCGGCGGTTCGGTTGATGTCTATGGCAAGCCGGCCACTGTACAAATCATCATCAATGGTCAACCGTTCACGTGGAACTCCGGCCAGCCATTGGACGTCACCGACCTGGCCGTGGCCGCCGATGGCAACTACGCGTGGAGCGTCAAAGTCACCGGCGGGCCGGGATACTCCGGTCTCGACAACACTGCGGACGGAGACAGCGTCGCGGGCACACGCCCCTCTGGCTCCTCGGAGGGGACCGAATCGCTCAAATCCGGTACCGATGTCATCACTTTGGCCAAGAACCCCTGGATTCTTGGTTTCGGTAATACCCCAATATCGTCAACCACCATTCACAAGCAGTAGGAGAACATCCATGAGCGAGAACATCGACGACGCGACGCAGTTGTCTGACACGACCCGTCTGTCCGACAGCACGCAGCTATCCGACGCCACGCACTTGTCCGACGCCACGCACCTGGCATCCGCACCACACACCGGCACGACCCCAAGCACCGCGTCGGTGCCGCAGCCCGTTGCGCTGCCTAACCTGCCGCAGTGGCCGTCACAAGCGTCGTCAGAAAAGCCGTCTCCTACTACTGATGCCGCCTTCATCCCTGCGGGCGATGACAGCACACCTCAATCCCAACCGCAGCGTCAGTCAAGCAAAGCCGCGCAAGCAGCCGCATCGGCACTGCCCGCCAGCATCAATTCAGGACTACTGTCCCAGCCCACGGCTCAGGTCCGGGATTTCCAGCAGTCCTTCAATGCGCTGGTCGAGAATGTCTCCAAGGTGGTTATCGGCAAGACCATCCCCATCAAGCAATGCGTCACCGCACTGATGGTCGGTGGCCATATTCTGCTTGAAGACAACCCCGGCACCGGTAAGACCCAGTTGGCCCGAGGCTTGGCCAACTCCATTTCCACCGGTTTCAAGCGTATTCAGTTCACGCCCGATCTGCTGCCTTCGGATGTGGTGGGTGTGACTTTCTACGATCAGAAGCGCGGAGAATTCGAGTTCCGCGAGGGCCCGATTTTCGCCTCCATCGTGCTGGCCGATGAGATCAACCGTGCATCGCCGAAGACGCAGTCCGCACTTCTGGAGGTTATGGAAGAGCAGAAAGTCACCGTTGACGGCGTCACCCATGATGTGCCGCAGCCGTTCATCGTGATCGCAACCCAGAACCCCATCGAGCAGCTCGGTACCTATAAGCTGCCTGAGGCGCAGATGGACCGATTCCTTATCAAGACGTCGATTGGCTACCCGGGCCATGATGTGTCCGTCGATATTCTCAAGCAGGTCGATATCACCGACCGTGCGCAGACCATTTCCCCGGTGCTGAGCGGTGACGATGTCATGCGGCTGCGTCAGGTGGCCACCGAAATCCATGTGGATGATGCGATTCGTGAATACATCGTCAGGCTCGTCGAGGCGACCCGCCACAACGAGAAGATCACGGTCGGCTCCTCCATGCGTGGCGCTTTGGCACTGACCCGATGCGCCCGTATCTGGGCCGCGGCCGATGGCCGTGCCTACGTGGTGCCGGATGACGTCAAGGACCTTGCAGTGGCCGTGCTCGCACACCGTATCACGCTGACTCCGGAAGCCACCTTCGATGGCGCGACTCCGGAAAGCCTGATCGCACAGGTGCTCGAAGACGTTCCCTCCCCCACCATCGGTTCCTGATAGGGCCTGGAAAGGTATCCGACCATGGCATCTGCATCCGCCTCATTACGCCGTCGCCGGCGCGTTGAACGCATGTTCAAGCGCGCGGTAAGACGCATCAGACGGTTCTTCGCATCCTACGTCTCGCCCTTGGGCTGGGCGGTAACGGGCACAGGCATCGCATGTCTTATTGCGTTCCTGCCTCTGGACTGGCATGAGCTGCTCGTATTCGGCATCGTGGCGATGGTGATGATGCTCGCGGCAATCGCGCTTTCCCTCGGCAACATACGCTTCCACGCGTCCATCGCCGTATCCAATCATCGCGTGACCGTGGGAGACACCGTATCCGTTATCGTCGGCATCGACAACACCGGCAGAACGCCGACGACCACGGCACGCGGATATCTGCCAATCGGCGATGCGCGTGAACGATTCAACATCCCCATGCTGGCTCCCGGGCAATCCCAGCAAACCGATGTGGAGTTCCGTACCGTATCGCGCGCAATACTGCCCATCGGCCCGTTGCGCATCCGCAAGGGAGACCCGTTCGGCCTGGTGCGTCACGAAAAGGAGTTGGCCGACCGCATCACCGTATTCATCCATCCTCGTACCGTGCGTCTCGATACCCTGAATGCCGGCGTGCCCCGCGATCTGGAAGGCCAACCATCCGGCCAGATCGTGGATGATGATCTCGACTTCTACGGATTGCGCGAATACGAGCCGGGCGACGACGTGCGTAACGTCCACTGGCTGAGCTCCGCGAAAACCGGCACGTTGATGATTCGCCAATATGAGGCCACGCGCCGCACCGACACCTCGGTGACCATCAGCGTGAACCCGGATGAGTACGTCAACGGCGAGGAATTCGAGATGGCGGTGTCCATCCACTCCTCCATCGGCGTCAAATGCCTGCTGCAGGATCGCCCGCTGGTCTGTCACGCGGGCAACGCGCATGGCCAACCGCGCAACGCCATGGAGTTCCTCGACAACGCCAGTGCCATAGAGCCTGATCGTGAGGATAATCCGAATCTCGCCGAGGGCACGCTGAAGCACAGTCCTGATGCTTCGTTCTATTTTTTCACTGTTGGATCGCTGAAAGACATCGAGCAAATCAAGCGCATGACCTTGGCCTTGCCCCGATCGGCCAGCTGCGTGGTATTGCAGGCCAGCGCCGGCGCCAATCGCGGCATCAGAAGATTCGCCAATTTCACATTGGCCACCATCGGCGAACTCGATGATCTCCCGCTGATCATGGGGGTGCTCGCATGACCTTCGACCAGTCCAGTATCACCACTACCAATACCGCTGCGTACGCCGGATCGAGCGGCACATACACCGGCACTTCCTCCGGCACGTACACCGGAACCTCCACCACCACCGGCTCCTGGGCCGACTCCACACATTCGGTTATCTGGATGACCAGAGGCAATGTGCTTCGCGGCATGGGCCTCAGTCGCCAGCCGTGGGGCAAACGAATCGCCAGCCTTGTACTCATAGCGGCGATGATGTTGCTGGCGCAAGCCAATCTCATCGACGTGTACGGCGGCGTGGCCACTTGGACGATTGCCGCCGTACCGGCCACCTTGCTGGGCGCGATCATCGCTCTGGTGGGCATGTTGCCGGCGTTGCGACTGTGGTGGCAAATCGTGTTTCTGGCGTTTGCCCAATTCATCATCGGTCCGGTGGTAACGCTGAGTTCCACCACGTCCCATTACGTGATTCCCACCTTGAAGACCTTGAGTTCAGGTTGGGAAATGACGTTTGGCTCGTTCAAGTACATTATTTCCGTCGATCCGCCTCTGGGCACGCAAGACGGCGTACTGATGGCGGTATGGACCATCGGCCTGTGGCTTACGTTCCTCACCGGCGTGTTTGCCATTAATGCCAACGCATGGTTGTCTCTGGTGGGAGTGCCGCCCCTTGCGGCGGCCGTGGCCGTATGTGCTCTGCTGGGTACGGACAGCGGCTGGCAACGTGCCATCTGCGGCATTGCCTTTGCCTTGCTGCTGATTATCTGGCTGTCTTGGCGTCTTGAACTGCTGGAATGGGGGCGCTGGATATCCGCGCTGATCATCGTCGTGCTCGCTGCCGGCCTTGCTTTCGGGGGCACGTTGCTGGTGCCGCAGGACCGTTTCGTGCTGCGTGACCGCTACGATCCGCCGTTAAGCCCCTACGATTACACCAGCCCGCTCAGCGGCATGCGATCCTATATCAAGGACCACAAAAAAGACGTGTTGCTGACCGTCCATAATCTACCGGCCGGAACACCGGTCAAACTTGCGGTGATGGATCGATTCGACGGCACAGTATGGAACCTGTCCGATTCTTCCGAAGCCACGGGCTCCTCGAATTATCATCGCGTGGGCACCACGATCAAGGCGGATGAGCAGGGTAAATCCTTCACTGCGACCTTCACCGTCGATCAGGGACTGACCGACACCTGGCTGCCGCTGGCGGGAGCGGCCGCTGGCGTGAGCTTCGCCAACGATGCCGACAACGGCAATGACACGTTCTACTACAACACGGATACCGATTCCGCCATTATTCCCGCCGGCACGCGCAAGGGACTCACCTATACCGAATCCGGCATCATAGCCCACAAGCCCACCGATAAGCAGATCAGCAGTGCGGCCGCGGCCCGCATCACGCAGCCTTCAGCCCAGGATGTTCCCGATTCGGCCAGCAAACTGGCCACGTCCATTGCCGGCGGACAGTCCTCGGGCGGTGCCGCCGCCACGGCCTTGGCCGACACATTGAAAGACTCCGGATGGTTCTCACACGGTCTGGAAGGCGATTATCCTTCCGATGCGGGCCATGGCAATTACCGTATCAACAAGCTGCTGGCAGGCACGGCCATGGTGGGTGATTCCGAACAATATGCCTCCGCCATGGCACTGATGGCTCGTGAGCTGGGACTGCCCTCCCGTGTGGTCCTGGGATTCCTGCCGAAAAACGAGGATGGCGAAATCACCGATGCCCGCACGGAGAAGACTTCAGGCAATGGCACCAAAATCGAATTCACCGGCAATGATGTGACCGCTTGGGTGGAAATCAAATTGCAAGGCCTGGGATGGGTGGCGTTCTATCCGACGCCCAAGGAGACCAAGGTGCCTGATGAAAACCAGAACCTGACGCCGCCGAATCCGCAGACACTGGTCCGGCAACCACCAGTGCCGTTGACCGACCCGCTGCGCGATCAGACGCAGGCCAAAGGCCAGAGTTCGTTGGCCGGTACCGACGCCGATGATTCGCCGACCAACCTGTTCTGGGTGCGGTTCTGGCGAGTTACTCGTGCGGTAGCCATCTATGGAAGCCCCCTGTGGACTCTGCTCATCGTTTGCGGACTAATCCTGATATTTAAAGCTGCATTGCTGGCACGTGCACGACGGCACGGCAGTCCGAAAGCCCGTGTGGCAGCGGGGTGGAATGCCATACACATACTTGCCGAGCAAAGCGGCATCACAGCCAAGGGCACTCGTCGCGATCAGGCCGGCGCAATCGCCCGTCAGCTCGGCACGGACGATCAGGCACTGATTCAACTCGGTCGGGAAGCCGACTACGCCACGTTCTCGGGGCAAGACATTGCATCGGGCCAAGCCACCACATATTGGAATGGAGTCGACCGGTTGCGCAAGGCAATGCTCGCTTCTTTGCCGCGTTTCAGGAGGATACGTACACGGCTTTCGCTGAAAAGCGTGTCTATATTGGCAAATAGACACGCAGCAAAGCCGCATACAGCGCGAGTCAAGCGCAAGCATAAGAAGAGGAAAACGTCATGACCACAGGTTCCATCCGTGTCGCGATGACCAGTGACGTGGGTCTTAGGCGCAACAACAACCAAGACAGGAAGCCGTGGACGCCTTGGTGGCGGCCGCGCTCGATGCGGGCGGAACCGACAATATCACTGTGATTGTGGCCGATATGCCACTGACCGAACCCGAACATCACGCGTTCAGCGCTTTTAGACTGGACGAGGGCGAGGACATTGGCGCCATTGAAGACGCAACACTGCGAACACTACGGACCATACGTTCGGCATAACCGAGCGAACATAAGGAGGTAATCCCATGGTTGATTATGATGCTGCGGTCGCTGCCGTACAGGATCCGAACGCGGACCCGATTCTGTTGGCAAAAATCGCCTACGAGAATCCGGAATTCGGCGCAAACGTCGCCGTGAATCCGCGTTGTTATCCCGGCTTGAAGCGTTGGATCGCCGAATTCGGCGATGAGCGTGCCCGCGAAACCCTGGCACAATACGGGTTCACCGCCGACGCATTCGGCGGCCCGGTTCAGGATCAGGAGGCTCCGGAACAGGCGGCCCAGCAGGCTGCCGAGCAGCAGCCTGCAGACGCTTACGCCGCCGACCAGTACGCCGCGGCTCAGCAGACTGCCGCCGCCCAGTACAACGCCGCCCAGCCCGCCGCCGACCAGTACGCGGCCCAGCAGCCCGCAGCTCAGGCGGCATTCGAGGAGCCTGTGGCCACCAATCCTTATGGCTTCACCGCCGAACAGGCCCTGACCACCACCGACCAGATGCAAATCGCCCAGATTGCCCAGTACGCGCCTGAACTACGCGCCTGCATCGCACGTAATCCCAACACCTATCCGGCACTGATCGAATGGCTGGGCCAGCTCGGCGACCCGGCAATCAACGCCGCTCTGGCTTTTCGTCAGTGAAAGGACGGCATCATCATGGCCAAACTTCCCTACCCTCCAGCACCTGAACTGGGTTGGTATTCCGACGATCCGGTGGAAGGCACCACGGATTCCGCAGTTGGCACAGCCGAACCGCAGAACGACTATGGGCAGCCCAGCTCTGCGGAAACCGCGGCCAATACCGCTTTTGCGGCAGAGCCTGCCTCCACTGCCGCTACCGCCGCCGCTGAGCCCGCTGCCACCGCTCCGGCAGACACCACACCGCACGCCGCCGAAAACGACATCGAGGATTGGGACGGCACCGTGCTTTCCTCCTCGTTCACGTCCAAGGCACCGAAGAAGACGTACCTGCTGCATAACGATGTCACCGGCCAGACCATTGTGATCGATAAGAGCACGTTGCTGGGCCGCAAGCCTTCCATGGATGTGCCGCAAGGTGCCAAGGCGGAGCGTATCGAAGACCCGACCCGCACCACGTCCCGCAACCATGCCGCCATCAGCATCGACACCGATGGCGCGCTGTGGATCGAGGACTACGGCTCGTTGAACGGCACCTACATCATCACCAATGGCCAGGAGACCCAAGTCACCAAGGGCACAACGCTCAAGCTCAGTGCACCTTCAACGGTGCGTATTGGTGATCAGTTCTTCCAGTTCACCGAAAAACAGGCCTGAGTAATCAAGCAACGAGCGGCTGCCTGCTCTTGTTCAACAGGAAAATCACAATGGCAAATATACGGATGGCCCGGAACTGATATAGTTCCGGGCCATCTTATTGCGATTAACGCAAGATCTGAGTCCTAGAAAGGACATCCTTTCTAGGACCCTCTCGCTTACTCCTCGATGTCAGGCTGACCGCCCTGATCGGAGTAGAAATCATCCGGGTTGAAGTCGTCGCCGAGCTTCAGATCGCCGAACTCGAGATTCGAGAAGTTCAGGTCGGACAGGTCGGCGTCGGAGAAGGTCGCGTCACCGAGATCGCCATCGCCGCCCAGACCGAAGTTCGGGTAGATGGTGTCGCGGATGGCCTTGTCGGGCTCGACCACGGCGTTGCGGTAGCGGGCGAGGCCCGTACCGGCCGGGATGAGCTTACCGATGATGACGTTCTCCTTGAGGCCCTTGAGGTCGTCGACCTTCTCGGAGAGCGCGGCTTCGGTGAGCACGCGGGTGGTCTCCTGGAAGGATGCGGCGGACAGCCAGGAGTCGGTGGCCAGCGACGCCTTGGTGATGCCCATGAGCGCCGGACGACCGACGGCCGGACGGCCACCGTTCTTGACGATGTTGCGGTTGATCTCGCGGAAGCGGGCGTTGTCCACCAGCTCACCCGGCAGCAGGTCGGTGTCGCCGGAGTCGATGATGGTCACGCGACGGGTCATCTGATGCACGATGACCTCGATGTGCTTGTCGTGGATATCCACGCCCTGGGAGCGGTACACGGTGTGCACCTCCTCCACGATGTTGACCTGGGCGGCGCGCTTGCCGAGGATGGTGAGGATCTTCTTGGGATCCACGGAACCTTCGACCAGCTGGGTGCCGACCTTGATGTGGTCGCCGTCGGCGACCTTCAGCGGCACGCGCTTGGAGACCTGGTAGGTGATCGGCTTGATCACGCCGTCTTCCTTCGGCGCGCCGGAATCGGCGTCCGGGGTCAGGATGATCTGGCGACCGCGATCGTTCTCCACGATCTTGATGCTGCCGGCGAACTCGGTGATCGGCGCCTCGCCCTTCGGGGTACGCGCCTCGAAAAGCTCGGTGACACGGGGAAGACCCTGGGTGATATCGGATGCCGCGGCCACACCGCCGGAGTGGAAGGAGCGCAGCGTCAGCTGGGTACCAGGCTCACCGATGGACTGGGCGGCGACGATACCGACGGTCTCGCCGACATCGACCAGCTTGTTGGTGGCCAGGGACCAGCCGTAGCACTTGGCGCACACGCCGCGCTTGGACTCGCAGGTCAGCACGGAACGGCACTTGACTTCCTCGACACCGTGGGCCACGAGGTCGTTGAGCACGTCCATGGACAGGGCGTCGTCGCGCTTGTACAGCACGGTCTGTCCGTCGGCCGGGTCGATGACGTCGGCGGCGAGCAGACGGGAGTACGGGCCACCGTCGGCGGCCTTGACGAGCACCAGGTTGCCGTCGTTGTCGCGCTCGGCGACACGGATGGGCAGACCGGCCTTGGTGCCGCAGTCCTCTTCGCGCACGATGACGTCCTGGGAGACGTCGACCAGACGACGGGTCAGGTAACCGGATTCTGCGGTACGCAGTGCGGTATCGGCCAGACCCTTACGTGCACCGTGCTGGGAGATGAAGTACTCCAGCACGGACAGGCCGTCGCGGTAGTTGGACTTCACAGGACGAGGAATGATCTCACCCTTCGGGTTAGCCACGAGGCCTCGCATACCTGCGATCTGGTTGATCTGCATCATGTTGCCTCGTGCACCGGACTGCACGATGATGGCCAGGTTGGAGGTCGGGTCGAACTTCTCCTCGACTTCCTTGGACACCTCGGCGGTGCACTCGGTCCACAGGTCGATGAGTTCCTGACGACGAGCTTCCTCGGTCAACAGACCCATCTCGTAGTTGGCGTTGACCTTGTCGGCCTTGGCCTCGTACTCGGCGATCTTCTCGTCGCGCTCGGGCGGCTCGTTCACGTCGGAGAACGCGAAGGACACGCCGGACCACGGTGCGCGGGTGAAGCCAAGATCCTTCAGGGCATCCAGCGTGGCGGCCACCTGCTGGGTGGAGTAACGCATGGCGATGTCATCGACAATCTTGGACAGACGGCCCTTGGCCACCTGCTCGTTGACGAACGGGTAGTCGGTCGGCAGAGTCTCGTTGAACAGGATGCGGCCGTAGGAGGTGGCGAACAGCACGGTGCCGTCGTGGAAGCGCTCTTCCTTGACGACCTCGTCCTCACCTTCGCGCGGGTCGAGCACCTTGACCTCGCCGGGCTCCCAGTTCTTCGGCAGTACGAAGCTCTCGGGCAGGCGGATGAGCACCTTGGCCTGCATGTCGATCTCGTGGCGGTCGAGGGCCATTTCGGCCTCTTCCAGCGAGGAGAACACGCGGCCCTGGCCCTTGGCGCCTTCCAGCACGGTGGACAGGTAGTACAGACCGAGGATCATGTCCTGGGACGGCATGGTCACGGTGTGACCGTCAGCCGGCTTCAGGATGTTGTCGGAAGCCATCATCAGCGAGCGGGCCTCGGCCTGGGCTTCGGCGGACAGGGGCAGGTGGACTGCCATCTGGTCACCATCGAAGTCGGCGTTGAAGGCGGCGCAGGCCAGCGGCGGCAGGTGGATGGCCTTGCCTTCCACCAGGATCGGCTCGAATGCCTGAATACCCAGACGGTGCAGCGTAGGTGCACGGTTGAGCAGCACGGGGTGCTCGGAGATGACCTCCTCGAGCACGCCCCACACTTCGGCGTCGCCGCGGTCCACGAGACGCTTGGCGGACTTCATGTTCTGCGCGTAGTTCAGGTCCACGAGGCGCTTGATGACGAACGGCTTGAACAGCTCGAGGGCCATCGGCTTCGGCAGACCACACTGGTGCATGCGCAGGGACGGGCCGACCACGATCACGGAACGGCCGGAGTAGTCGACTCGCTTACCGAGCAGGTTCTGACGGAAACGACCTTGCTTACCCTTGAGCATGTCGGACAGGGACTTCAGCGGACGGTTGGAGGCACCGGTGACCGGGCGACCACGACGGCCGTTATCGAACAGGGAGTCGACGGCTTCCTGAAGCATGCGCTTCTCGTTGTTGAGCATGATTTCAGGGGCGCCGAGCTCGATCAGTCGCTTCAGACGGTTGTTACGGTTGATCACACGGCGGTACAGGTCGTTGAGGTCGGAGGTGGCGAAGCGGCCACCGTCGAGCTGAACCATCGGGCGCAGGTCCGGCGGGATGACCGGGATCACGTCGAGCACCATGGCCTCCGGCTTGTTGCCGGTGGTCAGGAAGGCGTTGACGACCTTGAGACGCTTCAGGGCCTTGGTCTTACGCTGTTCGGAAGCGTCCTTGATCTCCTCGCGCAGTTCCTTGGAGATGGTCTCCAGGTCAAGGGACTGCAGGCGCTTCTTGATGGCTTCGGCGCCCATGCAGCCGTCGAAGTAATCGCCGTAGCGGTCCTGCATCTCGCGCCACAGGTCCACGTCGTCGACCATGTCGCCGGGCTTGAGCTTCTTGAACTTGTCGAAGACGGCGTCCACACGGGCGATCTGGTCGTTGTAGCGGGTGCGGATGGCGGCCATATCGCGCTCGGCACCGTTACGCAGCTTGGTGCGGGCCGGGCCCTTGGCCTCGCCGGCCTCCTCAAGGGCAGCGAGATCCTCTTCGACCTTCTTGGCGCGGGCTTCGATGTCGGAGTCACGGCGCTGCTCAAGGCGTTTGATCTCGGAATCGAACTCGTCCTGCAGGCCGGGCAGATCGTTGTGGCGCTCGTCCTCGTTCACCTCGGTGACCATGTAGGAGGCGAAGTAGATCACGCGCTCCAGATCCTTCGGGGTGACGTTCAGCAGGTAGCCGAGGCGGGAAGGCACACCCTTGAAGAACCAGATGTGCGTCACCGGGGCGGCGAGCTCGATGTGGCCCATGCGCTCACGGCGCACGCGGCTGCGGGTCACTTCGACACCGCATCGCTCGCAGACGATGCCCTTGAAACGCACGCGCTTGTACTTGCCGCAGGCGCACTCCCAGTCACGGGTCGGGCCGAAGATCTGTTCGCCGAACAGACCGTCCTTCTCAGGCTTCAGCGTACGGTAGTTGATGGTTTCAGGCTTCTTGACCTCACCGTGGCTCCAACCACGGATGTCATCGGCGGTGGCAAGGCCGATGCGAATCTTGTCAAATGCGTTGACGTCCAGCACTTGTTAATCCGTTTCTGTTCTTGAGACCTTCCCGAGCTCCCCTTGTCAGGGGAGCTGTCAGCCAAGGCTGACTGAGGGGTAGTGCAAACCGGAAAGGTCTCTGTACGTTATCTATTTCACGTTGGCGGGGCTACACGCGGCGTATTGACCGCATGCAGCCCGAGGGATCACTGGTATTCGGGCTCTTCGGCCTTCTGGTCTTCCTTGGCGGCCGCGTCGGGGCGGGCGCCAATGTTGAAGCCGAGGTCGTCAGCGGAGCTGGCCGGATCGTCATCCTCATCCTTCATGTCGATGGCCACGCCTTCGGCGTTGAGCACTTCGACGTTCAGGGACAGGGACTGCATTTCCTTCAGGAGCACCTTGAACGACTCAGGGATGCCGGCCGGAGGCAGGTTATCGCCCTTGACGATGGCACCGTAGACGCGCACGCGGCCGTCGACGTCATCGGACTTGGTGGTCATCATCTCGTGCAGCGTGTAGGCGGCACCGTAGGCCTCAAGGGCCCACACCTCCATCTCGCCGAAGCGCTGGCCACCGAACTGGGCCTTACCACCGAGCGGCTGCTGGGTGATCATGGAGTACGGGCCGGTGGAACGAGCGTGAATCTTGTCGTCGACCAGGTGGTGCAGCTTCAACATGTACATGTAGCCAACGGAAATCGGCTTGGTGTACGGCTCACCGGTACGGCCATCGAACAGGGTGGCCTTGCCGTCGGGGCCGACCAGACGGTCGCCGTCACGGTTCGGCAGCGTGGTGGACAGCAGGCCCTTCAGGACCTCGGGCTTGACACCGTCGAACACCGGGGTGGCGACCGGGGTGTTCGGCTCGGCCTTCTCGGCACCGGACGGAACCAGCTTCTTCCACTCGGCTTCCATGTTCGGGTCAAGGGAGATATCCCAACCGGAGTGGGCGATCCAGCCAAGGTGCAGTTCGAGCACCTGACCGAGGTTCATTCGGGAAGGCACACCCAGCGGGTTCAACATGATGTCGACCGGAGTACCGTCAGCCAGGAACGGCATGTCCTCTTCCGGCAGGATGCGGGAGATGCAGCCCTTGTTGCCGTGGCGGCCGGAGAGCTTGTCGCCCACCGTGATCTTACGGTGCTGGGCGATGTAGACGCGGATCATCTGGTTGACGCCGTTGGGCAGCTCGTCACCGTCCTCCTCGGCATCCTCGCGGGTGATCTCCTTGACGCCGATGACGGTACCGGTCTCGCCGTGAGGCACACGCAGGGAGGTGTCGCGCACCTCGCGGGACTTCTCGCCGAAGATGGCGCGCAGCAGGCGCTCCTCCGGGGTCAGCTCGGTCTCACCCTTCGGGGTGACCTTACCGACCAGGATGTCGCCGGCCTCGACCTCGGCGCCGATGCGGATGATGCCGCGCTCGTCGAGGTTGGCCACAGCGTCCTCGCCGACGTTCGGCAGATCGCGGGTGATCTCTTCGGCGCCCAGCTTGGTTTCGCGGGCGTCGATCTCGTACTCCTCGATGTGGATGGAGGAGAGGGTGTCGTCCTGCACGAGGCGCTGGGAGATGATCACAGCATCCTCGTAGTTGTAGCCGTTCCAAGGCATGAAGGCGATGAGCAGGTTCTTGCCCAGGGCCAGGTCGCCCTTCTGGATGGCAGGACCATCGGCCAGCACCGAGCCGGCTTCCACACGCTCGCCATCATGAATGATCGGACGCTGGTTGTAGCAGGTGGTCTGGTTGGAGCGCTGGAACTTGGCCAGCTTGTAGGAGCTGGTGGTGCCGTCGTCGTTCATCACGCGGATCAGGTCGGCGGACACGTAGGTGACCACACCGTCCTTCTCGGACTTGATGACGTCGCCGGAGTCGTTGGCGGCGCGCCATTCGGAGCCGGTGCCCACCAGCGGGCGCTCGGATTCGATCAGCGGCACGGCCTGACGCTGCATGTTGGTACCCATCAGTGCACGGTGGCCCTCATCATGCTCCAGGAACGGGATCAGGGAGGCACCGAGGGAGACCATCTGACGCGGGGAGACGTCCATGTAATCCACGGAGCTCACCGGCACATCGACCGCCTCTTCCTCGCCGACTCGGGCAAGGGCGGACTTGGAGACGAAGTTGCCGTTCTCGTCGAGCTCCTGGTTGGCCTGGGCGATGACGTGGTCAAGATCGCGGTCAGCGGTCATGTACTCGACCTCGTCGGTCACATGGCCGTTGACGACCTTGCGGTACGGGGTCTCGATGAAGCCGAACGGGTTGACGCGGCCGAAGGTTGCTAGGGAGCCGATCAGACCGATGTTCGGGCCTTCAGGAGACTCGATCGGGCACATACGGCCGAAGTGGGACGGGTGCACGTCGCGCACTTCCATGGAGGCGCGGTCGCGGGACAGACCGCCGGGGCCCAGTGCGGAAAGACGACGCTTGTTCGTCACACCGGACAGCGGGTTGTTCTGATCCATGAACTGGGAGAGCTGGGAAGTGCCGAAGAACTCCTTGATGGTGGCGTTCACCGGGCGGATGTTGATCAGGGACTGCGGGGTGATGGCCTCGGCGTCCTGAGTGGTCATACGCTCGCGCACCACGCGCTCCATACGGCTCAGACCGGTACGCAGCTGGTTCTGGATCAGCTCGCCGACTTGGCGGATACGACGGTTGCCGAAGTGATCGATATCGTCGACGTCCACGCGCAGGTCAACATCTTCGCCGTTGCGCTTGCCCGGGAAGGTCGCCGCACCGTCGTGCAGGGCCACCAGATACTTGATCGTGGCGATGATGTCTTCCTGGTGGAGGGAACGGTCGTTGAAATCGGCCTCGACACCCAGCTTGCGGTTGATCTTGTAGCGGCCGACGCGGGCCAGATCGTAGCGCTTGGTGTTGAAGTAGAAGGAGTCCAGCAGGTTCTTGCCGGCCTCGGGGGTCGGGGTGTCGGCCGGACGAATCTTGCGGTAGAGGTCGACGAGGGCCTCGTCCTGGGTCTCGAGGGTTTCCTTCTCCAGGGCGTCGAGCACCAGCGGGTAATCCTTGAAGGCCTGGGCGATCTCGGACTTGGTCATGCCGATGGCCATGAGGAACACGATGGCGGACTGCTTGCGCTTGCGGTCCACGCGCACCTGCGGCTGGTCCTTCTTGTCGATCTCGAACTCGAGCCATGCACCGCGGCTCGGGATGATCTTCGCGCCGAAGACTTCCTTATCGGAGGTGCGATCCTGCTGGCGGTCGAAGTAGACGCCCGGGGAACGCACGAGCTGGGAGACGATGACTCGCTCGGTGCCGCCGATGATGAAGGTACCGTGCGGGGTCTGCAGCGGGAAGTCGCCCATGAACACGGTCTGGGACTTGATCTCGCCGGTGTCGCCGTTCTCGAATTCGGCGTTCACGTACAGCGGTGCGGAGTAGGTGTAATCCTTCTCCTTGCACTCCTGCACGGTGTGGCGCGGCTCCTCGAAGTACGGGTCCGAGAAGGTCAGGGACATGGTCTGTGCAAAGTTCTCGATCGGGGAGATCTCGTTGAAGACCTCGTCGAGGCCGGAGGTGTGGGCCACGGTGTTAGTACCGTTCTTTTCGTCCTCCTCGACGCGCGCCTTCCAGCGGTCAGAGCCGATCAGCCAATCGAAGCTGTCGGTCTGTACGCCCAGCAGGTAGGGCACATCGATGGGTTCCTTGATGGAACCGAAGTTCACGCGATCCGACGCCTTGTGCAGATCAATGTCATGCTGGTCGGCGCGTGCGATGATGGTGGTGGTGTTCGTCGTAGACTCAGTAGCCAATGGACGTTCCTTATCGCTCGCTAATATGTGGTAATTCCCCTGGGAGCGCCGGCATGGCCACCATATGCCTATGCGGACGCTTCATTGTCGACGGCATGCCCGCAATATGACACACCTCATGCAAAGTCAAAAGAATACTGATATGCGAGGACATTTTTAGCTCCCGCTGACGAGGGAGCTGTCGAGCGGAGCGAGACTGAGGGAGAGACCCAGCGTCCAAACACCAACCGCAGGTCCTACCCCACCGTAAACGTCACCGGATCGCTCTTCACCTTCGGATGATCCTTCAAACTCAACTGCGCCACGTACGTTCCCGCATTGACCTTGGCCCAACCCGACTCATCCGTGCATTCGGTGAGCGTGGCGTTCGCATTGGTATTCCACGTGACCTTCTGAACGTCCTTATCACCCTTAGCCATCAGCAGCAGACGCGAATCCGCCGGACACACATCGGACTTGTAAATCGTTTCCTGACCGGAAGTAATGGTAAGCACACGGCCGGAATCGGACCCGTCCACCAAACAGTTGCCTGACCCCTCGTGCACGATGGTCGCGGTGAAATCAAGCGATCCTCCTACCGGCACGGATTGGGAGGCCACGGAAAGCTGCAATGTCACATCACTGGCCGAGCAATCCTTGACGTTGCTGACTTTCTTCGGCGCCGGCGTGGCGTCGCGGGAAATCGCATACACCTCGTCATGGTGAATCATCGTGTTCACGGCACCGATACCCCGGCCAAGGCTGTACACGCAGAATACAATCAGCGCGATTATCAGCAGCAACACCGTACCGGCCACGATACGCCGACGACGATAGATGGCCTGCTGCTTTTTGCTGATCTTGCGCTTGCGCGGCTTGCCGGAACGGTCGTTTCGGGCGGGCCCGCCGGATGGCCCATTGGCCCCGGTACCGGCTCCGCGTGCCGTTCTCGCGCCTGATGTGTTCCTCTGCACTGCCATAACCCTTCCAGTCTACGGTCACCACACCCATACACGCTTGGGGAGCCCGCCATTTTTCACAATGTCAGTTGGGTAGTCGCAGGCCGCCGTCCAGAATCTCGATCAGGCCGTCATCGTCAAGGCTGGCGATGCAGGCGGCAAGCTGAATCTGGTCCTTCCAAAGCTTGTCGGCATCTTCCCTGGGCAACGTGACTCCAGCGGGAAGCTCGCGCAGCGCGGCGAGCACCAGACCGCGCACCTGACGATCAGTGCCTTGGAATCGCTGCCGCGGGCGGGTGCGGCGCTCCCCCAGTCCGGGGCGGCCGGCTTTGAGAAATGCACAATCATCCGCAATCGGGCAAATCTCGCATAACGGCGTCTTGGCTGTGCAAACCACCGCGCCCAATTCCATCACCGACTGATTCCACGTGACCGATGGAGGTTCGCTGCGCTGCAGGAAAGTGTGTTCGCCGGATCGATATGCATGGTCCGTGCAATCGGCACCGTCCCCACAAACCCTGTCTTGGGGCAACATGCGGTTGGCGAGCGCGCGTTCGGCCGGGCTCGCCGCTCCCCCGCGAGATTCGGTGCCGAGGAATACGCGGCTCAGCACGCGGCGAATATTCGTATCGATCACCGCAATGCGCTCACCGAATGCAAAGCTCAGCACGGCGGAGGCGGTGTAGTCGCCGATACCGGGCAGAGCGACGAGCTCGTCGTAGGTGCGAGGCAGCTCATCGCCATATTCTTCCGCCACCACGCGGGCGCATTCCCGCAATCGCAGCGCACGGCGAGGATAGCCAAGCCGGCCCCATGCGGTGATCACATCGGCTTTAGGTGCTGCGGCAAGAGCACGGGCGTCAGGCCAGCGTGCCATCCAATCGTTCCAATACGGCACCACACGACTCATCTGCGTCTGCTGGCTCATCACCTCACTGACCAGCACGCCCCACGGCGTGGCCCGTCCGAAGCGCCATGGCAAGTCACGCGCATTGGCCTCCCACCATGCGCCGAGCCGTAAAGAAATTGCTGTGTCGTTCATCGTTCTTATTCTTAGCAGCTATGACGAACGAGGCAGAACAGAATTCGCAGAACGCGCAGAATCCCGAAACAAAAGTCGAGACGATGTTCGAGTACGGGTACCGTAAATCGAATTACGGACCGGACGAACTCGTAACCGACGCGCATGGCAACCCCATCTCCGTGGTGGACGCGATGCTCTCGGCTGAAAAGGCCGCCACCACCGAAACCGTAACACCGCACCTGTGCTACTACTCACCGCGTATTCCCGGCAACACCGGCTCGGCCATCCGCCTGTGCGCGGTGACCGGCACCATCCTGCATTTGGTGGAGCCGTTGGGTTTCAACCTGCGCGACACCAAGCTGCGCCGAGCAGGCCTCGACTACCACGACATGGCCCACGTGGTGCTGCATCCGAATTTCGACAACCTGGTGGAGTCCATGCCCAATTCGCGCATCATCGCGTTCACCGCACATGCCACCAAGCTGTACACCGAAGTGGAATACAAGCCGACCGACATCCTGCTGTTCGGCCCCGAACCCGGCGACATCCCCGACCCGATGGACATCATGGAAGGCCCGCATGTGGCCGAACAGGTGCGACTGCCCATGCGCCCGTCCTTGCGTTCCCTGAACCTCACCAATTGCGCGTCCATCGCCATCTACGAAGCCTGGCGCCAACTGAATTTCAAGGGCGGAGCGTGAGGAAAAGGCCCGGTGGGCCTTCGAGTAGCGACGACGAACGAACACCGACAGGCGTGAGAGAGGAAACATCAAGCCTCGCAGCACGACCATCATTGTGGAGATGAACGCAAAAATGGGTCTATCGGCACTTCGAGGGGCTGATTTGGCATCCGCCGGAGGTCTACTGCCGCTTCAAGGGGCTGTCAAAGGACGAAGACCCCGAGTATAGGCGTTGAAATATCAACGCCTATACTCGGGGTCTTCGCATATATCAGCCCCTCGAAGCGGCAGTAGACCTTCAGAAAAGTCGGAATCAGCCCCTTGAAACGGGAATAGACCTCTCGAAAGGTCATCCAAATCGATATCCGCCTTCGGAGGGGGTGCATTCGGGCTTTTGCAGAATGCGTTCTGCTTTCAAAGGGATACCTACGCAGAAACCCCGAGTATGAATGTTGAAATATCAACGCTCGTACTCGGGGTTTCTTGATTGAGGTACCTCTCTGAAAGCAGATACCTATCTGCGCAAATGTACCTCTCTGAAAGCAGATACCCTACCGAATCAGTTCTTGAAGCTGTGAATCGGCGCAGGGATTCGGCCGCCACGGGTCACGAAAGCCTCGCAGCTGGTCTGGTTCACCGGAATGATCGGCGCATAGCCCATCAGGCCGCCGAAGTTGGCCATCTCCCCTACGCCTTTGCCTTCCACCGGAATCACGCGCACGGCGGTGGTCTTCTGGTTGACCATGCCGATGGCGGCTTCGTCGGCGATCAGGCCGGAGATGGTGGAAGCAGAGGTATCGCCCGGAATGGCGATCATGTCGAGGCCCACCGAGCATACGCAGGTCATGGCCTCAAGCTTCTCGAGGGTCAGGCAACCGGAAGAAGCCGCGTCGATCATGTTCTTGTCTTCGGAGACCGGGATGAACGCGCCGGACAAGCCGCCCACGTAGGAGGACGCCATAATGCCGCCCTTCTTCACCTGGTCGTTGAGCATGGCGAGCGCCGCGGTAGTGCCCGGTGCGCCAACCTGTTCGAGGCCGATCTTCTCCAGCACTTCACCCACGGAGTCGCCCACGGCCGGGGTCGGGGCGAGCGACAGGTCGATGATGCCGAACGGGATGCCGAGGCGGCGGGAAGCCTCCTGAGCCACAAGCTGACCCACGCGCGTGATCTTGAACGCGGTGCGCTTGATGGTCTCGCACAGGAATTCGAAGTCCTTGCCCTTGGCCGCATCGAGCGCGCGGGAGACCACGCCGGGGCCGGAGACGCCGACGTTGATGACCGCGTCGCCTTCGGTGACGCCGTGGAAGCCGCCGGCCATGAACGGGTTGTCGTCAGGCACGTTGCAGAAGGCCACGAACTTGACGCAGCCGTAGGAGTCGTTGTCGGCGGTGCGCTCGGCAACGTCCTTGATGATGTGGCCGAGCAGTTCGACCGCGTTCATGTCGATGCCGGTCTTGGTGGAGCCGACGTTCACGGACGAGCAGACGATGTCGGTCTCGGAAAGGGCTTGCGGCAGGGAGCGGATGAGCAACTCCTCGGCCGGGGTCATGGACTTGGAGACGAGTGCGGAGTAGCCGCCGATCAGGTCGACGCCGACTTCCTTGGCTGCCTTGTCAAGCGCGTGGGCGATCTTGACGAAGTCCTCGCTCGTCTTGCAGGAGCTGGCACCGACCAGCGAGATCGGGGTGACGGTGATGCGCTTGTTGACGATCGGGATGCCGTAGTCGCGTTCGATGGCCTTGCCGGTGGAAACGAGGTCCTTGGCATAGGTAGTGATCTTGCGGTAGATGTTGTCGCAGGTCTTGTCGACATCGTCCGAGGCGCAGTCGAGCAACGAGATGCCCATGGTGATGGTGCGGACGTCGAGCTTCTCCTGCTCGATCATCTGATTGGTCTCGTGGACCTCCATGATGTTCAGCATGGTTTGTTCCTTACAGGATATTTGAAGACTAGTTTGGCGGTCACCCTCATCAGAGGGATAAGGATGGCTCCGTCAGCGGAAAGCCCACCGGGCTTTCCACCTCCTCGCGTGAGGCGGCCTGCTGAGCCGGTCGCCTCAAATACGGTGCATCTTGGTGAAGATTTCCTCACGCTGGCAGCGGATGCGCACGCCGATGTCGTCGCCGAGGTCCTCAAGGTTGCCGACCATCGCGCCGAAGTCCTTGTCCGCGTTGGCGTAGTCGACAATCATCATCATGTTGAAGTAACCGTCGATGATGGTCTGGGAAATGTCAAGCACGTTGACCTGATGTTCGGAAAGGTATGTGCAGACGCGTGCGATGATGCCGACAGTATCCTGACCGACGACGGTGATGATTGCCTTGTTCATGGAACTCCCTAAACGTGAGGTGTGAATATCCAGTTACCGTCTTGGCGAATTGCCGGACGTGCCCTCAAGTATAGGGAAGGCACGTGCCAAAACACGTGCCTTTCGTCTGTTTTGCCTTACATACTGAGATGACTGCCGGTTACCACCTACCGCTGCAGCAGCTGTATGTCACCGCCAGATGCCGTCAAGCACACGCACATCCACGCAATCGACCTTGCCGTCAGCAACAAAACGGAACTCGCCATCGCCGTCCGCACCTTGGAACAGCATACTGCCGGCCGCTTCGCCGTTGTTAAGGAAGACTTCCACCACATTACGGTCGAAGAAGATTTCGACGCGACGCACATCGGCGATGCCGCTATCGAAATCGATGTCGTCCACGACTGTTCCCTTCGTGACCAGTCGGGTCACGCCGTCGCGACGCTGCAGCTGCAATTCCATCGAATTACCATTGGCGGAATTGGTACCAGTCGCGATGAGCATTGTGAAATCGTCATCGTCAGCCAGATGCATGTCCGTGTAATACGCGTTGTTCGGCACAATAAAGAAGGTCCCGTTTTCGTCTGCATGCGCTTCCAAACGATCGCCTAGCAGCTGCTCGTACACTTCCTTGACAGGACGGCTGGTCAAGCGGCCGTCACGCACGTGCAGTTCACGTGGCAGCGACATCATGCCGTTAGCGATGCACGGCTTTTCCACACGCATCGCGGGAAAGTCGGTATACCAGCCGAACACGATACGACGCCCGTCGTCGGCAGCAAAGCTTTGTGTCGCGTAGTAGCCGGTACCGAAATCGCACCAATCGCTGTTCCCTACCTGCAAACGTGGGCCATCGGCGGTGTCCTTGAGATCACCAACATACCAACGCACCTGCTGGAAACGACCTTGCTTGTCACGGTAGTGCATCAAAGCTCCGATGGCGACCGTCTTGCCGTCGAGCTGGAACAGGTCAGGACATTCGTAGGTACGTGACAGCTGGTGGCCGAAGTCGGCGAGCACCGGTCCTTCATACTGCCACGTCACGTTGCGCTTGAGCGGTTTCTTCGCGGAGAAGAGCGCCATGGCAGGCACCGTATCCATATTGGGCTTGTCGGTGCCGGGCATGCCTTGCGGACCGCACGTAAACCAGCCGTCTGTACCCTGTACGCTGATGCCAGGCGCCGCGGAGGACACAGCATCAGTATCGAATTCGGCGACCGGCAGATTCGTGGCGGTCACCATGTAAGCGCGTTCCGGATCGATCGCCTCGCCGCCCATGCCGGTTTCCACCTTCGGATCACGGAAATCGAAGCCAAAACCATCGTTAACGCGCAACGCGACTGGAGATTCGACACTCACATGCACGCCATCCTCACACAAGCAGGTGGTCTGGTATTCAGTAACAGACGATTCGTCTCCGCGAGTCTCCAGGTGCCGGGTTAGATACAGGCGAATAGCGGCCGCATCATCACCCTTGCAGGGATTGTCACACGCATCCACCGTCACCGCGGATCCGGAGAACGCGCCGCCAACGATGCGTTCGTCGATATGCAGCTCCGGCTGCGGTTCGAGGAAGATTGGCAGATGCGTCCAATGCACCAGATCGCGGCTCACTGCATGGCCCCAGTGCATATTGTCCCAGCCAAAACCATACGGATTGAATTGGTAGAACAGATGGTAGCGTCCTTGGAAACGACACAGGCCGTTAGGATCATTCATCCAGCGAGCGAATGGCTCGAAATGCGCCGCAGGGCGAGCGAAACGATCATAGATCTGATCCAGCGTCGGCTGCGTATCCCATTCATTGTCATATGGATTCATGCTGATGAAACGCACGCCTTCATCAAGAAGATTCTCACACTCGGACAAGTAGGCGAACCGCACGGTCAGTTGGCGCGCTCTCACCGTGAGACACACGTTTGTCGGCACCGGAATCAAGAAACGGTGGCGACGCTCGGCCACCGGCATGACATGGCTGGCGATTTGATGGCCGTCCCCGTCTGTAATGGTGACGGCAGCGTCATCGCCGCATCTTTCGGCGAACAATTCCAGCAAGCGGTAGCCGCCGGTTTCGATGGCAACGGAATAGTTGTCAGGCATAATAATTTCCTCCACAGCGCCACATGATCAGATATCACGTGGCTACGCATTGAAAAACTGATAATCGGAAAACTAAATATGAAAAAGGGGAACACCCGTCACAACACGATGGAATCGCGTTCGATGATGCGGCAGCGCAATGCTGTTTTGCTGCCATCACGTTGCCTCTGCACCGCCATGCCACGATCGGACTCAAGATCAGCTACGGCCTTGTCGCCGTCAAGTATGGCGACAAGTTGCCGAACCGCTTCAAAACCCATCTCATAATGGGGCAGTTCCAGCGTAGTCAGTGATGGTTTGATCACATTAGTGATGAACGGCTGGTTATCGATGCTGATCACCGACACGTCAGCGCCGATGCGCACTCTGCGTTCGCGTGCGGCTTCGTAGATGAAAGTGGCGCGCACATCGTTGAAACAAAAGATGCCGTCCGGCTTGATTTCGTCGAACACCCGCGCCGCCTCAGCAGCAGCGTTGGTCGTCTCCAATACATTGACGACCAAAGCGTCATCGAATGGAATGCCCGCTTCCGCAAGCGCACGTCGGTAACCAGTCAGACGTTGACCTTGCGCGACGATGGGAGTTGCGGAACCGTAGTAGACAATGCGTCTGCATCCAGCTTTGATCAGACAGTCGGTGGCGTCATACCCCGCCAGTTCATCATCGGGGTAGACTGAGGGAACTCGCCCCGCTGCATCCTCACTGTCCACCACCACGGTCGGGCTGCCTTCCAAGACTTCGGGAATGTCCACTTTGCGGTGGAACATCATGGCGTATAGGAAGCCATCCACGTTGTATCGGAGCAGGGCGGATATTTCTTGGTTCTCGAGTTCAGCGTCATTATTGGTGTTCGTGGTAAGCAGTATGTATCCGAGCTTGCTCGCAGCATCCTGCGCACCTTCGAGTACCTTGCTCGCGTACGGGGTCGTGGCGATCTCATCGGTGACGAATCCCAGAGTATTGGATTTGCTGGTACGTAGGGTGCGCGCCACAGAATTGGGCTTGTACCCCATGTTCTTGGCAGTCGCACGGATTTTCTGCGCAACCGCCTTGCTGACGCGATTGTGATCCTTGTTGTTCATAACCAAAGACACAGTGCATACGGAAACACCCGCTTCCTTAGCTATGTCTTTGATGGATACCAATCGTTTGGACCTGTTCACTCGTTGACTTACTGACGACTGCACCATTTTATCACCCCCCTTTTTGCGAACATGTCACGATGTCTGGTTTCGGGCGTGGCCCGCGCTCTGTTCCATGCGGTCATGAATGTCCATTCCAGGCAGACGGCCGAATGAATAAATAATCCAGGCTGTGCAGAACATCGGCAGCGACAAGCCGAACACCATGAGAATTCCAGGCCATTGCACCCATACAAGCACGGTAAGAATCAGCAGTCCAACCTGCAGAAGGCTGCACAACGGGCGTGCCACAATCATCGCCAACGTCGTGCGGACAATCCAGACGGAACGTTCCGCGTAATTCGCGCGCACTACCCAAACCAAGCAGGTGAACATCACGAGAACCGCAATGAGCAGCAGAAGCACACCGGAAATCGCAATATCAAAACTGTTGCGGGCATGTCTGCTCATCATACAGCAATCGATGATGATTACAGCCCAGAGAACGATCAACGGCCAACCGAAAAGATTCGCACGTTTGAATTCGCTTTTCCAAAAGCCATGGAATGTTTTCCATACTTCCTTAGCACATATGGAACGGTCCTCGGAAAGTAACCACATGCGGAACGTGGAGTACGTAGCTGCGAGTGAGGGGAGAAATCCCAGCACGACGGCTCCCATCAGAGTGTGCGCGAGTATGGCCACGTTGACCACGAAAATCGTGACTAGCAGACGGCAGAACCGCTCGTAGGCCACAGAGAAGCGGGCAAGCATAGCGAATCCTTTCTATCGGCTGGCTTTTAGATTGGTTGTCTCTTGTCGGATTGCGTTTGACTCAACCCTTGACCGCACCGAGCATCACGCCCTTGTTGAAGTACTTCTGCAAGAACGGATAGAGCACAAGCAGAGGCAGGGTAGAGACGATGATGATGCCGAACTTGATCTGATCGGCGGCCTGCTGCTGCGCAGCCGCGTTGACATTGGTTCCAGTACCCTGCGCCACCAGTAGCAACTGCTGCAACACCACCTGCAATGGCTGCTTCTTGTCGTCGGTGATGTAGATAAGGCCCGTCATGAAGTCGTTCCAGTGGCCGACAAAGTAGTACAGACCAATTACAGCCAGAATCGCGGAGCTTAACGGCAGCACAATCTTGAAGAAGTAGCCAAAGTAGCTCAGCCCGTCGATCTGGGCCGCGTCGAAGAGCTCTTCGGGGATAGAGGTTTCGAAGAAGGAGCGGGCCACGATCACGTTGTACACGGAAACCGCGCCAGGCAGGATGAACACCCACATGCTGTTGTTGATGCCGAGGCTCTTGTACAGCAGGTAGTTCGGAATCAGGCCGCCAGCGATGAACATGGTCACGGTGAACAGGAACATGATCACGCGTCGCGGCTTGAACTCGCGACGGGATAGCGCGAAGGCGCAGGGAATGGTCACTGCCATGTTGACCGCGGTGCCGACCACCGAATAGATGATGGTGTTGAGATAGCCCTGCCAGATGCGCTGGTTGGCGAACACCTTAGCATAGCCAACGAAGGTCACACCCTTGGGTAGCAGCAGCACTTCACCGCCGGCCACGGCGTTCGGATTTGAAAATGATGCGATGACCACGAACCACAGCGGGTAGAGCACCGCCACAATGGTCAGGAGCAGCAGCACATTGATGATGCCTGACACCGCCAGGTCACCCGGCTTCTGCTTCTGGCGCACGTGCTTGTTCCAGGGAATGTCGTTCTTGTTCTGGGTAACAGCCTCAATTGTTGCAGACATGATAAAACCCTTCTAGAAAATGCTCGTATCGGAAACGCGCTTGGCGATTGCATTCGCGGTGATCAAGAAGATGAAGTTGACCAAGGTGTTGAACAGGCCGATTGCCGTCGAATACGAGTATTGGCCATTGATAATACCGATTTTGTAGGTGTATGTGGCGATGACTTCGGTGGCCGGCATGTTCAGCGAGTTCTGCATCAGATAGATCTTGTCGAAGCCCACGTTGAGCACGGAACCCATGTTCATGATGAGCAGGATCGCACATGTCGGCATGATCGCAGGAATATCGACGTAGCGAATCAACTGCAGACGGCCTGCACCGTCGATCTTCGCCGCCTCGTACAGCGATGTGTTCACACCGGCGAGCGCAGCCAGGTAGATGATGGAGTTCCAACCAACATGCTGCCAGACTTCGGAGATCCAATAGACCGCGGTGATGGCGCTGGTGGAGCCCATCAGTGATTCATCACCGAAGAAGCGACCGAGAATGCCGGTACCAGGAGTCAGGAAGATGTTGAGCATGGAGACGATGACCACCACGGAGATGAAGTGGGGCATGTAGGTGATCGTTTGCACGAAACCCTTAATTTTCTTAGAACCGATCTGATTGATCAGCAGGGCCAGAATAATCGGAAAGATGAAGCCCATGACCAGTGTCCAAAGGGAAATGCGGATGGTGTTGGTCATGATCTCGCCAAACAGCGGGTTGTGGAAGAATTCCAGGAAGTATTTGAAACCGACGAATTTGCCGCCGGTCAGGCCTTTGGTCGGATCGAACTCGCGGAAGGCGAGCTGGATGCCCCACATCGGCACGTAGGAGAACAGTCCCACGAAGAACAATGCCGGAGCGGAAAGAATCCACAACTGCCAGTAGCGACGTAAATGGTCGGCGATGCGATCGAGCAGACCTGGTTTCTTGCGGTCGGGAGCCGCTTCCATCGCCACGGTCCGTGCAGCAACGCCTTGCGATGTTTGTGCACTCATGTTGGTCTCCAATTTAGGATGATTGCTAGGGAACAAAAATGCGGGGTCCGGCGGCAGTCACGGGAGAGAAACGAACCCGTGCGATGGACCCCGCGGTATTACTTGGCTACTTGGTGTACTTGTCGTACCACTTCTGCCAAATCTTGATGTTGGCGTCGAGGCCGAGGGTCGGTTCGGACACCTTCTTCACGTAGGCATCCCATTCCTTGTCGATGCCGCCCTTCTGGACCCACTTCGCGATCTGGTTGTTCGCGTAGTTGGAGATGGCGGTGTTGTTGTTTTGCAGGGTGTTGGAGTCCTCGGTATTCGGGCGCACGTAAATCGGTACGACATCCTTGACGCCGTCGACGCGGTTGCGCGCCTCACGAATGGCCAAGTCGGACGCAGTGACCTGGTCGGCGTTGGTGTCGTTGACCATCTTCACGTCGTCGCGAATCCAGCCACCGAAGCGGTCCTGCAGGGCGACGGCGCGGGTATCAGGATATTCGGCGTAAGCTTTAGCCTTGTCGATGGTGTACTGGTGGTCGCCGTCATCGGAGACGATATCTGGAATAGAGCCGAAGAATCCAGCCACGGAAAGCTTCTCGCCGTACATGGCGTCGATCACCTTGTAGATGGCGTCCTGGTTGGCTGCGTTCGGGTTGACGGTCAGGCCGGAACCGGAGTAGGCCCAGCGGCAGGCGTCCTGGGAATAATCCCACTTGACCTGGGAGTCGGGCGTGGAGGCGTCCTTCTTCAGCGGCGGCAGGGTGACGTACTGGTCGCCAAGCGCGTTGCCGTATTCGGCGTAGTTGGACCAACCAAAGGAGACGCCGGTCAGCGCGGTCTTGCCGTCACTGACGGTCTGCGAAGTGTATTGCGAGGCGTCGCGGGTGAGCACATCCTTCGGGATAAGGCCCTTGGCCATGAGTCCGTGCAGGTAGGAGACGACGTCCTTGAGCGCGTCGGAGGTGTAATAGCTCTTAACCTTGCCGTTGTCCACATAATAGCCCTGTTCGGAAGCGCCGCCGCCCATGAAGGAGGTGACCACGCCTTCGGAGTTCATCAGCGCCAGAGGGCTCCACAGGCCGAAACCGAGGCTGCGGATATTCATCGGCACCTCATCAGCCTTGCCGTTGCCGTTCGGATCCTGGGTCTTGAATGCATCGAGCACGTTCTCGAGCTCGTCCCAAGTGGTCGGCATCTGGAGTCCCAGCTTGTCCAGCCAGGTCTTGTTGATGAACATGTGAGTGCCGGAAACCTCGTAACCCTTGCCGCGGTCGGAGGGCAGCATGGCGATCTTGGTGCCATCGGTAACGTACTTCGCGGCGCCCGGCTGGGCCTTGAGGAACTTCTTGACGTTCGGCATCTTGTCCAGATGCGGCTTGAGATCCTCGAAATAGGTGCTGTACTTGGCCGCATCCACCATGCTGAACAAGCTCAAGCCAATGTCCGGGAATTCACCGGCGGCCATCTTGGCGCTCTTCTGCTGGCCCCAAGCGTTGTCGGAGACTTCCTGCCACTTGATGGTGCAATCGCAGGCGGCTTCCAGATCCTTGGTGTATTGGGTGTCCTGCATCGGATGGTCGGTCACGTTGCGACGAACCAGAATGTTGACGATTGGCTTGCCGTTCTCGTCTGTGGTGGCCTGCTTGTTGCCGCAGGCGGCAAACGTCGTGGCCATAGTCGCGACTGCAGCTATTGATGCCAACAGGCGAACACTTCTTCGTGCCATGATTAGGCTCCTTCTTCCTTGATGTTTCCTCATCGCACCGATACGAGAAGCACCGGCGAAATTTCCGCCGCCCACTTACTTTGTGGCTATTGCTTTGCGGTGGTTAACACTATAAGACGTTAATCGATTAATGTCAAATGTTAATCGTTTATCTCAATAGTTAACACTCTCATTGACCAGTCCACCCAGCGCCGCAAACGTAAACTTCGGCTCCATACTGCCGTTCTCGCAGAACACCGGAATCACCCACATCGCGACACGCCGTTACTCGTATAACGTATCTTTTTCCATCAAATGCACGTACAACCCGTCCGTTGTACGCACAAAAGAGTAGCCGAACATGACGGCCACCAAGTCGGCCGCTACTTACAAAAGGTGCTCCCCTCCTTCAGGAGGAAGAAGAAGCGCACGGATACGATCAGACAGCACCAAACCAAACAGTAGCCGCACCTGGGAGCCAGGATGAAGCATTCGGCATCGTGCCTGCTGGCCATCGTCGTGGGATACGCTGTGCACCATCTGGCCCACAAGTAAATCATGCAAAAACGCGCGTTGGCGCACGTCCATGAAAAAGGACGTGCGCCAACGCGCGTTTTTGCATCAGCTTCCGAGATCAGGCCTCGCGGCTCGCGGAAGCCGCAGCGAACGCCGGCAAGGCGCGAGGTGCGTTGAAACCTTCCTTTTCGAAGCGGTCAGCAATCTTCTGTGCAATCTCGTGGCCCTGGCCCTTGTCGACCAGGGCGATGATGGAGCCGCCGAAGCCGCCGCCGGTCATACGCGCACCGTAGGCGCCGTTCTTGCGGGCCACGTCTACGGCGATGTCCAGCTCGGGGACGGTGACCTCGTAGTCGGCGGCCAGCGAATCGTGGGAAGCGTTGAACAGACGGCCCGCAGCCTTGATGTCGCCCTGAGCGAAGGCACGCACGAAGGAACGCACGCGCTCGATTTCGGTGACGACGTGGCGCACGCGCTTCTTCATGGTCTCGTCAGGCAGGGCGTCAAGCGTTTCCTTGAGGGCCTGGAACTGGTCATCGGCCTTGGAGATGCCGTCGGCGGTCACACGCAGGTTGGCCACACCGAGAATCTTGGCGGCTTCCTCGCAGGTGGCGCGACGCTGAGCGTACTGGCCATCGTTGAGCTGGTGCGGAGCCTGGGTATCGACCACAAGCAGCTCGAGGTTGTACTTGTCGAGGTCGAACTCCTGCTGGGAGACGTTCTCCAGCGGGGTCAGCTCCGGACGGCAGTCAAGCAGCAGCGCGTGGCCTTCGGTGCAACGCATGGAAGCGTTCTGGTCAAGACCGCCGGTGGAGGCGCCGGCCATCTCGTTCTCGGACTTGATGGCGGCGTTGATGAGGGTCACACGGCCGGCGTCGGAATCACCGTAGCCAAGGCCGTACACGTCGTCCAGAGCCAGAGCGGTGGAGCAGGTCATGGCGGCGGAGGAGCTCAGGCCGGAGCCCAGCGGCACGCAGGAGACGAAGGCGGCATCAAAGCCCTTGACCTTGTCGAAACCAGCCTGACGCAGCGCCCAGGCCACACCGGTCGGGTAGGCGGACCAGCCGTCCACGCCACGGGCCTTGAGGCCATCGAGATCAGCTTCGGCGACCTTGTCGGGAGCCACGCCGGAGACGACGCGAACCTTGGTGTCTTCGCGCGGCTTCAGGGCGATGAAGGTGCGATGCGGCAGAGCGATCGGCAGGCACAGGCCGGCGTTGTAATCGGTGTGCTCACCGATCAGGTTCACACGGCCCGGAGCAGCCCACACGCCCTCGGGCGCAGCGCCGTAGGTGTCGACGAACAGCTTGGTGGCTTGCGAGACGCCTTCCTCATGGGTCAGCGGCTCAATGAATTCAACAGCAGTCATTGGTGTTTTCTTTCTATCAGTCGGCGATGTCGATGGAGCCGAGCTCATGGAAGCGCTTGGCGATGAGTTCCGGCGTGGTGTCGGAGATCCAGGCGGCCATGCCGGATTCGGAGCCGGCGAGGTACTTGATCTTGTTGGCGGCGCGGCGGAAGGAGAAGAACTGCAGGTTCAGGCGGTAGTTCTCGCGGCGGGCGTCGTGGATCGGGGCCTGGTGCCAGGCAGCGATGTACGGCAGATCCATGCCCTTGCCGTCGCCCTTGTCGAAGAAGGCGTTGCCGCGCTTCAGGAGGTGCGAGTACATGGAGGCAAGGTCCCAACGCTCTTCGTCGTTGAGCTGGTCGAGGGTGAGCACGTCGCGCACCGGAGCCACGTGGACCTCGAGGGGCCAACGGGCGGCGGCCGGCACGTAGGCGACCCAGCTGTGGTTGCGCATCACGATGCGTTCGCCGGCTTCGAGCTCGGAGTTCATGATGTCCTTAAGCAGGTTGCCGCCGGTCTTCTCGTGGTAGGCCTCGGTGTGCTGGAGTTCCTTCTCCATCTTCGGGGCGATGAACGGGTAGCAGTAGACCTGGCCATGCGGGTGGGCGAGGGAGACGCCGATTTCCTGGCCGTGGTTCTCGAACGGGAAGATCTGCTCGATGCCTTCCATCTTGGAGATTTCGGCGGTACGGAAGGCCCAAGCCTCAACCACGGTGCGCAGGCGGGAGACCGGCAAATCGGCCGGCAGGCCTTCCTCGTTCGGGTCGAAGCAGATGACTTCGCAGCGGCCGGCGGCGAGCTTCTTCTCCCACAGCGGGTTGCCGTCAACGTAGGTCACGTCCTCGGAGACACCGGGCACGCGCACCATCGAGGGGAAGCGGTTCTCGAACACCACGACGTTGTAGTCGGTGTCCGGCACTTCGCCGTCCTGGTACGGGTCACCGGGCTTGCGGGCGGCCAGCGGGTTGCCCTTGGCGGTGGCTCCGGGACCGGCGGTGATCGGGCGGTTCATACGGGCGGTGGCCATCGGGATCCAGTCGCCGGTCAGCGGGTCGCGGCGCATCTGCGGGGCGGCGTACGGCACTTCGTTGCCGTCGGCGTCCAGGTGCGGGGCGAAACGGTAGTCCAGCGGGCGCGGGTCCTTGAGCTCGCGGGTCTTGGCACCGGAGACGAACTCGGGGTCGTCGTCCAGGTAGAAAAAGTCACGACCGTCGGCAAGCGTCGTCGGCGTGATGCGGATGTGCTCCTTCGCATACTCCCCGGGGGTGTAGTTGGCGAAATCAGCCATAGGTTTACTCACTTTCCTCAATGGTCTCGCTCTGGTGGGCCAGCACGAGTTCCTTTACCAAATCCTTGGTTTTGGCGGCGGAGTCGGGGTCGAGCCCGTCGTCAGTAATGACCGTGTCCACTTGGTCGAAGCGCGCAAACAGCGACAGCGATGTGCAGCTCCACTTGGTGTGATCGGTCAAAACTATGGTGCGATCGGCGATGTCCATCATCGCCATATCGGTTGCGGCTTCCAGCGAATTCGGCATCAGGAAGCCACGGGGAATCGACACCGAGTGGGTGCCGAGGAATACGGTGTTGACACGCAGCGAGGCGACGACCTTGTCCGCGATCGGGCCGACAAGCGAGTTCGATCGGGTGATCACGCCACCGGTGACGATCACCTCCACATCCTTGGATTCGAGGGCCTGGACCAGCTCGGCCACGGGAATCGAATTGGTGAGGATGGTGATGCCGCTGGACTGCTGCGATTCGAGCAGATGCTGGGCGAAGACATAGGCCGTGGTGCCGCCGCCGATGGCGATTACGTCGCCGGGAGCCACATATTGGATGGCTTCCTGGGCGATGGCGCCCTTCAGGCCGATATCCATCTGGGACTTGACAGAGAACAGGGGTTCGCTGAGCAAAGTACTGGTAGTCACCGCGCCGCCGTGGACGCGCTTCAGCAGTCCCTTGTCGGCAAGTTCGGCGATATCGCGGCGGATGGTCATCGCTGACACACCCAGTTCCTTCGATAGCGCCGTAATGCGCACTGCCCCGCGTGTGCGCAACCTGCTCAAGATGAGGTGCTGACGTTGTGACGAAATCATGTGAACATTATCGCACACAAAAGCTCACAAACCAAACCGGCTTGAGCGTTTTGGGGACAATTTCTCGAAAATTCCGGGCAATTCAGGTGTTCATTTCCGCAAAACCACGCAAAATCGCACATTGCGCGAACCGATATTCTCACAGCGGCCACCAGCGCGATAGCTCACGACCGACGACTCTCCCGCGCGCGTTGCTCAGCGGAGAGTCACGCCTGATACCTGGTGCGTCCCAATTCATGTATCTTCTGCCGAGCCTACGTCTGCGTGTGCCTCGACACGCGGTAGCCCCTTCCCCAATTCGCCTAGGTAGGGATCGCCTAGCCGCACCGGCCCAAGCGTGAGACAATAGGCGGTATGACTTACGTTTCTGAAAGCTTCTGGCACGACGCCGTCAACAAAGCCACCACCGATCTGTTCACCTTCGGCTACAAGCACATCATCAAACCGAACTTCGTGTTCAACCACCGCCCCGATGAGGCACACGATCAGATGATCGAGTTCTGCCATGTCGTCAAGAACGTCCCGCCGCTGCTGCTCGCCGAGCAGCTTATGCTCGACTACACCGACCCCATTCTGGAAACGAATGTGATGGGCGTCGATTTCACCAACCCGTTCGGCCTGTCCGCCGGCCTCGACAAGAACTGCGACATGCCCGTGGTGCTGGACCACGCCGGCTTCGGCTTCGAAACCGTAGGCTCCACCACCTCGCGTCCCTGCTCGGGCAACGCCAAGCCGTGGTTCCACCGTCTGCCTGAATACGATTCGATGATGGTGCACGTCGGCCTCGCCAACATCGGTTCGGACAAGGTCATCGAGCGCGCCGAGAAGGCTTGGACTCAGGCCCGCCAGATGCAGCTGTCCGTGTCGATCGCCCGCACCAACGACGACCAGTGCGGCGATTTGGACGAAGGCATTGAGGATTACTGCATTTCGATGCGCCGCGCCGTCGGCCGCACCGCGATGGTGGAGGTCAACGTCTCCTGCCCGAACACGCACGTCGGCGAACCGTTCACCACGACTCCGGAAGCGCTCGACCGTCTGTTTACGGCGCTCGACAAGATCGACCGCCCGCAGCCCACGCTGGTCAAGATGCCGTTGAACAAGCCGTGGGGCGAGTACAAGGAGCTGCTCGATGTGCTGGCCGAGCACAATGTGCAGGGGCTGTCCATCGCCAATCTGCAGAAGGACCGCACCGGCCTCGAGATTCCGCGCGATTGGGAGGGCGGCCTGTCCGGCGGCCCGTGCACCAACGCCAGCACCGAGCTGATTCGCAAGGTGTATAAAGAGTATGGCGACCGGTTCGCTATCGCCGGCATCGGTGGCGTCTTTACCCCCGAGCAAGCCTATGCGAAGATTCGTTCCGGCTCCAGCTTGGTCATGTTCATCAGCTCGCTGATGTACCGAGGCCCGCAGCAGATTACCGTGTTGAAGCGCGGTCTGGCCCAGCTGCTGCGCCGTGACGGATTCGAGCACGTCTCCGATGCCGTCGGCGTAGACGTGGAGTGAACTCACATATTGCCCTATTACCCATGGGGCGGTAAAACCCTCATGGGGCGGTGATTGTCCCATGGGGCGGTTAGCCAAATTTCACATTCCGCAGAATACCGCCGTTTTGGGTTACCGCCCCATGAGGGTTTTACCGCCCCATGGGAAAGTTACCGCCCCATGAGGATTTAGTACGCACCGGCCACGTATTGCGGGGCGTAGGGGACCTCTGTGGACGGTATGCCCAGCTTGTTGGCCGCACGCAACGGCCAGTACGGATCGCGCAATGCGGCGCGGCCAATTTCCACGGCATCGGCTTCGCCATGGGCCAGAATCTTGGCCGCCTGCTTCGGCTTGGTGATAAGACCCACCGCGGTCACCGGAATATCGGCCTTGGACTTGACCTGCTCGGCGAACGGCACCTGATAGTTCGGCTTGACCGGAATCGACACTCCCGACATGATGCCGCCAGTGGACACGTCCATCACATCGACGCCATGCTCCTTCAGCACCTTGGATAGTGCGATGCTCTGGTCCAAATCCCAACCGCCAGCGGCCCAATCCGTGGCCGAAATGCGCACCAGAACCGGCACGCCCTCAGGGACGGCCCCACGCACGGCATCCACGACCTCGACCAGGAATCGAGAGCGACCGGTCAAATCGCCACCATATTCGTCATCACGCTCATTGCTCAGCGGGTCAAGGAACTGAGAAATCAGATAGCCATGCGCGGCATGAATTTGAATCGCTTGGAAGCCGGCGGCCGACGCCCGGCCCGCCGCCGCGGCGAACGCGCCGACCAGACCATGAATCTCATCCACGGACAGCGCGCGCGGCGTACGCAGCCCGCCGAATGCGATTTCAGACGGTGCCATGGTGGGCCAGCCGCCCGCCTCCTCCGGCACACTCTGACCGTCGTAGCCAACGGCAAAACAACCAGTCGAAGCCTTACGCCCCGCATGGTTGAGTTGGATGGCAGGCACCGCACCCGCCTCGCGAATACCGTCCACGATCCAGCGCCAAGCATCAATCTGCCCGTCTTCCCACAGGCCCAGATCGCACGGCGTGATACGCCCCTCAGGAGCCACGGCGGTGGATTCGACGATCACCATGCCGAATCCGCCGAATGCGCGAGACACGTAATGCTGGTAGTGGAACGGCGTGGGCCTACCGTCGCGGGCGAACGACGAATACGTGCACATCGGAGGCAACCAAATACGATTACGCACGGTCACCTCGCGCAGCGTCATTGGCGCAAACAGCCCAGGACGGTCCTTGCTGGCTTTCTTATCTGCCTTGCCCACAGCTTCCCTTCCCTCATAATCCTCATAATCCTCATAATCATCGAACGATTCGCTCGTCTTGCCCGTGCCGGCCCGCTTCTTGGACCGTGCGTCGGATTTTGACTTCTTCTTACCGTGCTTACGGTTCTTCGATGCATCATCGTGCTTGGTCTTCGGCTGCTTGGACTGATCGCCGTCCGAAGACGAAGCCATCGTCACCGCTTTGAGATCCGGCACGTCGAATCCACGAAAATCAAAATTCTCATGCGTCAGATCGTCGTTGCTCATCGTTCCCCTTTCCAATGCGCGTTCATGGCGAATATTCGATGAACGCGCTGGCGTTGTCATTAAGTATTGTAAAACGGGCGTCACCTGAAACAGGTAACGCCCGCAAACTACGTAATCTGGGTATCGCAGTCGGCCATGTTACGTAGACTCAGCCGGCCTGCAATCACCAAATGTCAAACGCCAATCACCAATCACTGGCCATCATTCACAACTGCTCTGAATCAGTGCCCCTGGGTTTGGGTGTTGTTTTGCCCAGTGTTCTGCGACTGAGACTGATTGTTGTTGCTCTGCGATTGGCTGTTGCCATTCGTAGTGGTCTGCGGCGCGCTGAACGTTCGTCCGCCAATGCCCAGATACTTGCCAGTCGTGGTGTACTTCGAGACGGGCTGGCCGTAATCGTTGTCAATCGGTATTTTCTTCTTGGAAATGTAGCTATTGAAGAAGTTGGTAACGGCCGGAGCTGCGATTGTCGAACCATCCCAATAGCTGTTGTACCGGCCGTTGATGGCAATGTTGGAAATACGGTTGGTGTACGGGTTCTGTGCGTCGCCGACCACAGCGAACGCCGCGATCTGATTAGGAATGAACGATCCACCGGACACCGCGAGATCCTCACTGGTACCGGTCTTACCAAACGACTTACGCCCGTCAGCCAATCTGAATGACCAACCGGCACCATCCGGCCGCACCGTACCTTGGTTCAGGGTATAAGCGAGTGTTTGGATGATGTCCTTATCCACCGCCTGATGGCAGTTCGCGGACGGGACCTTGAACTCCTTGCCGTCCCTGCCGGTCACCTTGTTGATGGCGATCGGGTTGCACTGCACGCCGTTCGAGGCGTATACGGCGAAGATGCTCGCCATGGTCAGCGGGGACACGTTCACCGAGCCGATCATCATGGACGGCGTGTACACCGGGGTCTTGTCGATGGTCTCGCCGGTGGCGGCGTCATGGTATCCCAGTTCGGTCGCGGTGTCCGCCACCTTGCACAGTTTGAGGATGGCGCCCATGGAGGCCTGGGTGGTGTTGTGCGATCGCACCAGACCGAGGAACGGGCTTTCCGGGTTCACCGTGCCGGCGCCCATGGCGTTCGACACGTTCCACGAATCGGCGCCGCCCTTGTAGTTGTCGCAGGCGAAGTCGGTCGTGGGGTACGTCGTGGTGGTCTGCAGGTTGTCGTTGATCGAATGGCCCGCCTCCATCCATGCGATGAGGTTGATGGGCTTCCAGGACGAGCCGATGGTCCAACCGGAGCCGCCGCCGTCCACCAGATCGACGGCGTAGTTCTGGCTCGTCTTGGTCGGGTCGTTCGCGGCCGCCGGGGTGGCGTCATAGTGGCGGTTCAGGCCGAAGCCCAGCACCTCGCCGGTCCCCGGTTTGACCGCGGCCATGGCGATCTCCATGCCGCTGGGATCATCGGGCGGAATGGTGCGGCGCGCGGTGTCCATCATCATGGAGTTCGCCTCCACATCCAATGTGGTGACGATCTTCAGGCCGCCCTCCTGCAGCAGTTTGTTGCGTTCGGCGCGGGTCTTGCCGAATTCCTCGGAGTTCTGGATGCGGCGCACCACGAAGTCGCAGAAGTACGCATAGTCGCCGGTGTCCTGGCAGCCGACGTTCACGGACTGCACCTTCAGCGTGTCCTTCAGCGGCGTGTTCACGGCCTCGGTGTACTGGTCCTGGGTGATGTACCCTTCCTGCAGCATCAGCTTGAGCACGATGTTGCGCTGGTTTTCGCTTTCCTTCTGGTTCTCCTCGACCAGCGGATCGTACTGGCTCGGGTTCTTGGTGATGGCCGCGATGGTGGCGGACTGCACCACGTTCAGGTCGGCGGCGGACACGCTGAAGTAGCGCTGGGCCGCGGTCTCCACGCCGTACAGGTTGTTGCCGAACTGGGCGATGTTCAGATAGCCCTGCAGGATCTCGGCCTTGGAATACTTCTTCTCCATCTGCACGGAGATCAGCATCTCGCGGATCTTGCGGGCGACGGTGTCTTCGGTGGCATGGTACTGGGCGATCGGGTCGTCGTCCTCGATCGCCTGCATGAGCAGCACGTTCTTGACGTACTGCTGGGTCAGCGACGAACCACCCTGCTGGGAGCCTTTGACGAGGTAGGTCTGCACAAACGCACGCATCACGCCTTGCACGTCGACGCCGGCGTGAGTCCAGAATCGACGGTCTTCGCGCGCCACCACTGCCTGCTGCATGGTTTTGGAAATCTTCTTCAGCGGCACGACGATACGGTTTTGGTTGTAGAACGTCGCGATAACGGTGGAACCGTCTCGCGCGTACATCGTCGACTTCTGAGGCAGACTGGTCACATCGAAGTCCACATTTTCTACCTTGAGCGACGGAATCACCGCTTTGGCGGCTTTATTGGCACCGACCACACCCGGTACAAACAACACACTGGCCGCCACGCCGCCGCAGACGGCAAGCATGATATAGGCCAAGAGGAGAACAAGCACACGTTGGAGAGTGAGGGACTTCTTTTTGGGCATGGGCCCCATTCTAAATGGGGTGCCCTACCAACCGGGCTTACGGTCAGCTCCCGTGAACATATCATCACAAGAACCGCACTAGCGTAACATCGGCTGGAAGTCAGCCGAACGGTCAGCGCCGCGAGCGTCGAATCAGCATACCTGGCTGGAAGATGATGATCGATCGGCCGTCACGTGCGATCCATCCGCGGTTGGAAAAGTCCATCAACGCCTTGTTCACGGTCTCACGACTGGAGCCCACCAGTTGGGCCAGCTCCTCCTGAGTCAGGTCATGCGGCACTTTGAGACCCTGTTCCACCGGCTCGCCGAAACGTGAGCCCAAGTTGAGCAATATCTTGGCCAGACGCGCCGGCACATCCATGAATACCAAGTCGGAGATGCGTTCGTTGTTGCCGCGCTGGCGGTTGGCCATGACCTGCAACATGTCGATGGCCACACGCGGATGCTCATCAAGCCATGCGAACAGGGCATCATGCTCCAGCCAGACCACGCGCGTTCCATGGCTCATGGCCACTGCTGACGCGGTGCGCGGGCCACCATGGGGGTCGAATACCGGAATCTCGCCAAGCACTTCGCCCGGCGCGTGGATGGACAGCAGTTGCACGCGGTCATCGGAAGAAGTGCGAATCAGCTTGACGCGCCCCTGCTCCAGTAAATACATGCGCTGATCGGTATCGCCTTCGGAGAAGATATAGTCGCCCTTATCGAACGCCGCACGCTTCAAATGCGGCAACAGCTCCTCGGCTTCGGCTGGCGATACCTGCTTGAACAATGCCGTATGCAGCAGGATGTTCTCCTCGTCAGCAAAAGCGTTTGGCGTTTCCAAGCTCATCGCACCATCCTTATCGATCGTCCCGTGCCTGACCTCGACTGTCATATTGTAACGCGCCCGTTCGGCGCGGACGCTCATGCGGAGAACCAGTCGATGAGGTGTTCGACGATCCGCGCCCGGCTGAGACCCGTCTGGCTTTTCATCGGGTCCACGCGTTTGACCGCTGATTTCACCGCTTTGTCTGACATCTTCTCGTGACTGGTGTTGAGCACACGGCTCATCTTGGCCGCATCGATGTCATATGCCATGGTCACATGGTGCAGCACCGCGCCGCCTGAGCCTACGGGGAAGCGCCGCTGCGCCGCTCCCCCGATCTTGCCGTACTGCGAGGCGATATCATTGAGGCCCGTGAACCGCACATCCAAACCAAGTTCGCGCAGCGCTTCGACCAGCCACCAGTCACAGAGCCGGTAGGATTCTTCGATGCTTACGCCCTGAACGAAATCGAGCGGTGCATACAGAGAATAGGTAATGGTGTTGCCCGGTTCGATAAACATCGCTCCGCCACCCGTGCAACGGCGTACCACGTCGAAGCCGAGCTGCTTGGCAATGTCCAGATTCACCTCGTCCTGGGCCGATTGGAAACGGCCGATGACCACAGCCGGGCCCACCCACTCCCATAATCGGATGGTCGGCTGTCGTGTTCCTGCTGCGACTTCACGCGCCCAGGTCTCGTCAATGGCCATTTGTTCGTCCGGAGTACGCGGATGGTCGTGGATCACGGTGAGTTGAGGCTTGAGGGCGTTCCAACGCTCCCGGTATTCAGAGCTTTTGTCGGACTGTTTGGTTTGTGTATTGATGGATGCTGGGATGTTCGGCGCATCGGGGCTGACCACCCCCACCCGCTGCGCGGGAGCCCCCGCCAGCGGGGGCAAGTTGCTGCTTACGGCTCGGCTGTATGCGGTTTTGATGGCAACTTCATCGGTGCCGATAATTCGGCAACTTGGATGAGCGTCCAATACGGACCGCAATGAATCATCGCTAATTAGCGCTTGTTCCAGGTCATGTAACAAAGCATGAGATTCGGCATCCGAAACTGATTCAATAAAGAAATCACCACTGATATGGCATGACTGTGCGGTGCCGTCATCATCGACGGATACGGTCACGGCGACTAGTTTGCCGCCAACGGTTTTGCATTCCCCATGTCGTATTTGCATGCAACTCAGTATAGAGAGTTTTCTGGCTCCCCTCTGAAGGGGAGCCAAGTTTGAGGTCACATGCGGGCCAGAATGTCCTTGCCGACCTGGTCGGTGGAGCGCACGGTGGAGCCGAGCTCCTCGATGTCCGCTTCGACGGCGGTGTGAATCTTCTTGGCCGCATCATCAAAGCCGAGATGCTCGAGCAGCATGGCGGCGGAGAGGATGGCGGCGGTCGGGTTGGCCTTGTTCTGACCGGCGATGTCCGGAGCGGAACCGTGAATCGGCTCGAACATGGACGGGAACTCGTCGGAGGCGTTGATGCAGCCGGAGGCGGAGTAGCCCACGCCGCCCACCACGGAGCCGGCCTCATCGGTCAGAATGTCGCCGAAGAGGTTGTCGGTGAGAATCACATCGAAACGGCTCGGGTCGGAGACCAGGAAGATGGTGGCCGCATCGATGTGCTGGTAGTCGTGGGTGACCTCAGGGTATTCCTCGCCGACCTTGTCGACGATGCGCTGCCACATATCACCGGCGTTGACGAGCACGTTCTTCTTGTGCACCAGGGTGACGTGCTTCTTGCGCTTCATAGCAAGCTTGAAGGCGTAACGCACCACACGCTCCACACCGTATGCGGTGTTGATGGACACCTCGGTGGCCACCTCCTGCGGGGTGTTGCGGCGCACCGCGCCGCCGGCACCGCAGTACAGACCTTCGGTGCCTTCACGCACCACCACGAAGTCGATGTCGCCGGGGTTGGCGAGCGGCGAGGTGACGCCCTTGTACAGCTTGGAGGGGCGCAGGTTCACGTACTGGTCGAGGTCGAAGCGCAGCTTCAGCAGCAGGCCGCGTTCCAGAATGCCGGCCTTGATACGCGGATCGCCCACGGCACCGAGCAGAATCGCGTCGTTGGCCTTGATGCGCCCCTCTTCGTCCTCGGGCAGGATCGCACCATCGCGCAGATAGCGCTCGGCACCCAAGTCGAAGTTCTCATACTCGAAGTCAGCTACGCCTTCAGCGGCCTTTTCCAAAGCCTTCTGAGCCCACGGAGTGACTTCCTTGCCAATACCGTCGCCGGGAATAACGGCGATTTTATATGTCTTTGCCATAGTTCAAGGAGCCTACTCGCGCGACCCCCTGCCGGCCCGAACCCGCTCAGCTAGTGGACACAACCAACATGCGTATCGTGTCGAGACATTCATTAGGTCATTTTAGTGTTCATTAGGTCGGTGTGGGTTCATTTCAGGGACTGAAATGGCGGCATTTCAGTCTCACATAGAAGAGGACACCGACCTAATGAACGACAGAATGACCTAATGAGCGAGCCCCATCACATCCATGCACCAAGCGTTCTCATAGGAAACCTCTTCCCATTGCTTGTAACGCCCGGATAGACCGCCGTGACCGGCCTCGACCTCAATCTTGGCCACCGCGTCCACGCCGGCGGACTGCAGACGGGCCAGCCATTTGAGCGGCTCGACGTACAGCACGCGGGTGTCGTTCATCGAGGTGGTAATGAAGATTCTCGGGAATTGCGCGGCGGCGAGCGCGCCGGTGGCAGCCCCATCAGCACTGCCGCCACCGGCAGCCTCGTCGTCGCCGCCCTCGAGCACGGTGACCGGCACATTCTCGTATGGCGTGTACGACTTCATGTACTGATACACCTCAGGGTCATGCAACGGGTCTCCCCATTCGTCCCATTCGGTGACGGTCAACGGCAAGTCCGGGTCAAGAATGGAGGTCAACGCGTCCACGAACGGCACATCCGCCTCAATACCGGCGTAGCATTCGGGCGCCATATTGGCAATCGCGCCCATCAGCAGGCCGCCAGCGGATCCGCCGTTGGCCACGGTGCGCCAAGCATCAGCCAAATGCGCCTTCTGCAGCGCGCGTGTGGCGTCCACGAAGTCCTCAAAGGAATGCTTCTTGTTCAGTCTGCGCCCCTGTTCATACCAGGCACGTCCCATTTCGCCGCCGCCACGAATATGCGGCACGGCGTACAGCACACCGCGATCCAACATGCTCAGACGAGAGACCGAGAACCCCGGATCGGAGGAAATCTCGTATGCACCATATCCGGTAATGAACATCGGCGAATCCTGCGCCGGGCAATCGCGGTGCCAGACGAGGGAAACAGGAATGCGTTCGCCGTCGCGCGCGGTAATCCACACACGGCGTTCCATGTAATCGCGTGGATTGAAGTTGCCCAACACGGTGGCTCGCTTCAGCAGCGTATCTTCACCGGTGGCGGGATCGATTTCGTGCAGCTCGCCCGGGCGGGTGTAGCTGGCGAACGAGTAGCGCATGCGCGGCGCCTCATACGATGGGTTGCCGCCGACGCCGATGGTGTACAAGCGCCGGGTCTCACCGGGCAGGTGGTCGTCGCTGGCACCATCGGAAGATGACGTGTGATCCGTGGGGGCCTCATCTTCGGTCCACAAGATTTCGCCATGATCGCCGGTGAAGCCTTCGCGATCGGCGGCAACCATGTCCCAGTCGTCCTCCAGGGCAGGCGGCAGCAGTTCCGTAAACCGCCACGGCCGTCCGGCCAGGAAGTCGGCGGCAGCCGCGCTCTTGGTCATGTATGCCACGTGCGGCTGGCCGTCGGCACGGTAGCTCAGGGACACAAAGTTGCGATGCAACGCGATGCCTTCGATGCCCAGACCGTGGGCACCCTGCAATATCGCCGGATTGGCGGCGTTGAAGTATGCCTCGGTAATCGGCTTATCCGGCTCACCATGTTCACAGCCGTACGGCGACCCGGCGGCAATGCACACGCCTTCGCCGAGCCGGTACGGCGGCTCATGGCCACGCATGTCAATGACGTCGATTTCGAAATTCGGATTGGCGGCGTTGTGATAGACCACGGCGAGTGGCACATCCGCACCGTTCTCCCCCACGCCTTCAAAACAGGCAAAGCTCACATCATATTCAATATCGTTCTGACGTGGAATGAAGGCTTGGAATTCGCCTTCAGGCGTGGCCACCGGCAGCATCAGCACTTCGGTGGTGGTTTTGGAACCGGTGCCGATCACGATATTGCGCTCATCAAAACTGATGCCGACGCCCACCCAGAACCGTTCATCGGTTTCTCGGTACACGCACACATCCGATTCGACCGCCGTGCCAACACGATGCCGCCACACGGCGAGCGGCCGCCAGGAATCGTCCAATTCCACCCAGAACACCCATTGGCCGTCCGGCGTGAAGCATGCGCTGCCAATGCCGGTGAACTGTTCGGGCAGTTCGCTGACCGGCTCCCCGGTCTCCAGCCCGGCAAGGTCGCGAATGCGGAAATCATATCGTTCGTCTCCCGCAACATCCACGCCGTACAGCATCCAACGGCCGTCCTTGCTCAGATCCAAGCCGCCGAGCCGGAAGAAGTCATGCCCCTCGGATTCCTTGTTCGCATCAAAAACGACCTGTTCACCGGGCATGGAGCCGGGCGCGCCTTGCGGATCCACGACCGGCGGGTCCCAGTCATCGGCATCGCACACGGGGATGCGGCATTGCACGCCATACTGTTTGCCCTGCTGCGTGCGGGTGAAGTACCAGTAATCATTGACGCGCGTGGGAACCGACATATCGGTCTCTTCCACATGCGATTTCAGCTCTTCAAACAACGTATGCCGGAAATCCGCCAGATGCGCCATGCGACGCTCGCAGTACTGGTTTTCGGCAGCTACGTAGCTGCGCACATCATCGGAGTCTTTGTCTCGCATCCACTCGTAATCGTCTTCGAAAACGTCACCGTGGAATTCGCGGCGCTTCGGCTCGCGTTTGGCATAAGGCGGCATCGCGGCCGCGGCGTTTGTGCTCTCGTCAGTCATACCACGCGATTATAGGCGAGGCACCACACCGGGACGCATTCGGCGTTCATCACGCCGCGCTTATCGCAACACCGTCTTCAGATACGGCAGCATGGTCTTCAGAATGTTCGAGCCGGTGGTGCCGGTGAATACTGGTACATCGGTTACCGGAGTCGGCTGGGTCGAGGTGAGCCCCGTCACCGACGCCAATCCGGTTGATTCGCGCGGGCTCAACTCACGAATGACGATAGCCAGTACACGTCCGGGATATCTGCGGGCGATGGTGGCGTACGTGGTCGGGTCCTTCTGCCCGTCATCGCCCACCAGAATGAACTTCATGTCCGGGAAGTCGGCCATAAGTTGTTCAGCAAACTCAAGTTTGTGCTGGGGGCCGGTGGGCACGAAGGTCTTGGGCCTCGGGTCGAGGTCGCGCAGCAGCAGCGGGCCTTCGGGAAAACCATGGTCAGTGATGAAGTTGCGAATCGAACTCTCCACATTCCAAGGCGATGTCGAAAGATAGAAGAACGGTGCGCCGGGGAACAAGTCGGCGATGCGGGTGAACAGCACGCTCATGCCCGGCACGGAGGCTTTCTTCTTGGGGTCGAGGAACAGCAGGTTGTACGCGGCCTTCCATGGCACCGGGGCCTGCGTGATCATGATGGTGTCGTCCACATCGGAGATGATGCCGACTTTGGCACTGGCGGGGATGGTGTACAGGTTGGCGCTCACGGGTTTGCGGTTGGCCACGCTGTAGGAGACGCGATGGATGCCGGGCACCAGACGATGCTCGGCCACGAGGTCGAGGTATCCGGCGGAATCGGAGATGGCGTATTCGCTGCCGAGATCGCGCGTGCGGTCCACCTTGTCATAGACCTCGGAGACACCGATCTGCACGGTGTTCAGCGGCATGTCATCAATGCTGGCCTGCACGTGGGTGCGCGGCGCGGGCACGGCAAGCATGCCGCGGATGCCGCGGATCAGTTCGCCGGATTGCGCATGCTTGGGGGCGTATACCGTGCGGCAGATCAGGCGCGAGTAATCGCCGGTGCCATAACCCACATAGGGTTCCACTCGCGGATACCAGCCCCATTGGCGCACCACCTGAGTGGAGATGTGTGACCATACGCCGAACACGCGGGTGATGGCACGACGTATGAATCGGGTGATCGGCGGCTTGACCTCGATGCGCTCATGCTTGGAGGGGGTGTCGAACGTCGTGGCAGCCTTGCGTGCGGGAATCGGCACGGTGGGCATGTCATCGGAATGTTCAGCATTGCTGGCATTGTCGGCGCCATTGGCGGATGCCTTGACGTCAGAGACTGGCGCAGTGGCGGACAGCGCTGCATTGCGAGCAGCAGCATCCCAAGGCAGTCGCTTGCCTGCCGCCTCAAAATCCTCGCGTGGGCTTCTCATAGACACCAATATAGGCCATACACCTCATTTTCTTGGCTCCCCTCTCTGAGGGGAGCTGTCGCCATGGGCGACTGAGGGGAGTCCCCAACATATGGAAACTCCCCTCAGTCCGCTTCATAGCCAGCTCCCCTCAGGGGGGGGGAGCCATGGGTAGAACTACCGCACGACATTCGCGTATTCGTCGGCGCTCAGCAGCTCCGGCTCATCGTCGTCAAGCTCGACCTTCAGCAGCCAGCCTTCGCCGTACGGATCGCCGTTGACCACGGACGGGTCGTCCGCCACGTCACGGTTCACATACTTGACCGTACCCGCCACGGGGCTGATCAACGGCTGGACGGCCTTGGAGGATTCAAGCTCCACGATCTCGTCGCCGGCCTCCACACGGGCGCCAGGCTCAGGCAGATCCACGAACACAAGTTCGCCAAGCTGGTCGGCGGCGTATTCGGTGATGCCGATGATTGCGGGGTCGACCGAACGGTCCACCCACGCATGCTCCTCGGAGTATTCGAGATGGTCGGGAATGTCGAGGTTCAGCGGCTGTTCGTTTTCGTTGTCATCACTCATAGTCATAAGCCTAACCTATCTTCGCGGTCCGTCACAGCTCGCGACCGAGCCATTCCTCAATCATGTAGCGGGCGATGGTGGCGCGGCCCGGCGCCGCCATACGGCCGGCGATGAGCTCGGCCGTGTATTCGTCGCGTGTGACCCATCGCGCGGTCATGGTCTCCTCGCCGTCCACATGCACGTCGGTGGTGATTGCATGTGCTTTGAACGCCATCATCAGCGAAGCCGGGAACGGCCACGGCTGCGAGCCCAGGTACCGCACCTCGCCGAGCTTGATGCCGGTCTCTTCCATGGCCTCGCGGCGGCAGGCGTGTTCAAGGTTCTCCCCCGCCTCCACAAATCCGGCGGACACCGAATACAGCCTCGAATCATTCCATGCCGCGTTGTGTTGCAGCAGCAGACGGTCGTGCCCGTCCACGATGGCGGTGATGACCGCCGGCTCCACGCGCGGGAACAGCACACGGTTGCCGTCCGCCTCGTTGGTGCATCGCTGCGCCCATCCGGCGAGCGCCGGCCGGACCGCCGCGCCACAGGTGGGGCAGAACCGCTGGCGGCTGTGCCAGATGCTTAAGGTGATGGCACTGGTGGCTTGCCCAGCCTCGCGCGCGTTGGCGTGAGGGGCGAATCCGCGCAGGTCCACCCAGTCGAACCGGGTCACGGCCTGTTGCAACAGCGTGGGCTTCGGGACCAAGGGTTGTACGGGCGCGCCGACCGAATCATCGAAGGCATCGTCCGCACCTTGCCCGGCCGAATCCGGTACACCGAGCGGCCCGGCGATTTTGGCTGCGGCTACGCCGCCATTGCCCTTGGTATTTCCCGGCTGCCGTATTCCGGCGGCAGCACCTCCGCTGATGCCGTTCTTGCCCAGCGCGCCGTCCACGGTGCCGGAATCCTGGGTGCCGAGCACGCCGCCGGCAGCACCGGAAACATCAGCAATCCCGTCAACACCGGGAACACCGGCTTCCGGCACGCGCGTGATATCCACGGCGACCACGGATTCGCCGCGCGCCCCGACATAGGAGCCGAGGAACATGGCGACCGCTTCGGGGTAGCGTGCCAGTTCGGCGGACACATAGGCGCCCGGCAACGTGGCGAGCCGCATTTTCACGTTCTCATAGTCCACGAGCTCGCCTTGGCCGCGCGGTACGGCGACAAGTCCGCCGCGCGTAAGCACGACTTTGGTGGTCGGCTCGGCCAACAGCTCGTCGATCAGACCGGGTTCACCGCGCCGGTCCACCTGATAGTCGATGTCACCTTGCGCGAGCGGCAGGAACGGCAGCGCATGGGTCAGTGCCAGAGGTGAGAAATGAATGTCAGCGGTCATCGAGGTCTCCTATGCGTTCTTCTGCGCGCTCTGCACGCGCCTGACAAGCGAGAGCAGCGCCCGCGCCACGGTATCCGGATGTTCGACGGCGCTGAAATGGCCGCAGTCCGGAATGTCGATGAATTCAGCGCCGGTGATTCGTTCGGCGAGCGGACGCATCACGCTCGGGTTGCTGGAGGGGTCCAGTTCACCGGATACCACCAGGCTCGGCGCGCTGATCGTTTCCGGCACCGCCTCCAATTCGGGCCGGCCATAGGTCATGCGCTGACGCCAAGCCAGACCAGCCGGGTTCTGTTCGTTGATCCAGTCGGTCATGGTCGCGATGAATTCAGGAGTCTTCTTGACGGTGGAATCGCCATCGGCCGGTTGCGCGAAGTGCATGACCGGTTCGACCGAGTTCGTCTGTTCGGCGGCGTCCGCCATCTTCAGTCGGTTCTCTCCGCCCACACCGTCGGACGCGGCCATCGTGTCGCACAAGGCCAGTCCGGCCACCGTTTCGGGGTACAGGCGCTGGATGTCCATCGCCACGTAGCCGCCCATCGACAGCCCGACCCAGATCGCCTGCTCATAGCCGGCGGCCTTGATCAGGTCCACGTAGGCTCCGGCCAGGCGATCCAGCGCCTCGCTGTACGCGCCGTTGGCCATACGCGGGCCGGAATCGACCTCGCTGGGAACCGGGGATGCGCCGGAGCCGGCCATATCCGGCGCCCAAATCGGGAAGTCCGGCACATCGTTCAGGTCGGCGAAGTCGGCGAGCGCCTTCGCGCACACGTCCCACATGCGGTGGTCCACCGGGTAGGCGTTCATCAGCACCACCGGCACGCCTTCGCCATCGCGATAGATATGATTGGCCAATTCGATTGCCATTGTCGTTACTCCTTCACATTCACACCCCACTGGCGGAGCTGTCGGCTCAGTCGGCTGGGAGCGGTTTCAACGCGGACCGCCCTCCGTCGCCACGCGCCATCCCCACCAGCGGGAAGCAGAACAACTGTCAGATTCCGGCCCAGGCCAACGCCTGCCGCACGATGCGACCATGACCGTTGACCATCTGCGCCACGAACGTGTTCATTACGTCGCTCTTGGGATCCACCCATTCCACATCCAGCGTCTCGTCCTGTGGCTTGCAGTCGCCAGCGATAGGTACCACGTAGCACAGTGCGATGGCGTGCTGGCGCGGATCGTAGTATTCGCTTAGTCCCGGCGTCGGGAAGAATTCGGCCACGGTGAACGGCTGGAGCCCGACCGGCAGCAGCGGCAAGGCGATATCGCCCAAATCCTTGGCCACATTGCGGGCGATGGCCTCGCGCAACGTTTCGTGATACAGCACACGGCCGGTGATCAGCGTACGCTCGATCGACCCGTCTTCGGCGACGCGCAGCAACGAGCCGACCTGGGCAATGCGGCCCATCTCATCGGTGCGCACGGGCACGATCTCCACGTACGCGATGGGCATCTGGTGGCGGGCCCGGTTGATGTCGGCCGGTCCCAGCCATCCCGGCGGGTTGCCGTGGCCCGAACCGCCGCCGTGAATGAAGTCCTCGGGCGTGATGTTGTCGAATTCGCCGCGGCCACGGCCGGCATCGTAATCGCCCTCGTCGGGCACTTCATCATTCATGACTGGCATGGTCTCATTATCGCGCGCATTGATGAACATGGGCACAATTCACCGAAAAATTGTCTGTGAATTCTCAGCAAAGCGCCTCATCGCCTCCATGCGCCCGCAATCCATTCAGCTTGGGGCACAAACTTTTGCCGAAATGTTGGGTGGTGCTGGGAAACTGGTATACAGCATCAAGCACTGTGTTTGAGGAAGGAACTTCAATGGCCACCACCGCCATCACTTCAGCTGAGTTTGAGAAGACCATTACCGACAACGAAATCGTGTTCGTTGACTTCTGGGCCACTTGGTGCGGTCCGTGCCGAGCATTCGGCCCGATTTTCGAGGCTGCGTCCAACGAGCCGGAGAATGCGAACATCGCTTTCGTCAAGGTGGACATCGATGCCAATCAGGATCTGGCTCAGGCTGCCGGCATTCAGGCGGTGCCTACGCTGATGATTGCCAAGCAGGGCGAGGTCATTTTCCAGCAGGCCGGCGCGCTGCAGGCCTCCGATCTGGACGACCTCATCGCCCAGGCCAAGGCGCTGGATCTGGCCGCCGCCAAAGCGCAGCAGGCAGCGCAGGAGCAGCAGTAAGCCTTATCACGCTGCGGCAGCGGAAGCACGGAAAAAGACCATATATAGCGCTTCCTTGCACTGCTAGCTACTACATATGCCATCCGTGGCGGGTCGAACACCCACCACGGATTTTTTATTCATCCACTCAACGTCCTATGATGGAGAGCAGTGTGTACCCAACCAAGGAGCGCAATGTCGAAGCACGCTGAGCGAACCTCAATCGTCAAGACCCTATCTCGGGGTCAGTGGGCGAAGATCGCAGCGGCCGTAGCCGCAGTGGGTCTCATTGCCACTGCAGGCGTTATATCTCGCGACTTCTATCAGTCGAGCACCGCTACGCATCCCATCACCCCAACCTCATTCTCCGCCACCGACGGCGCAGCTTCCCGCTCGGCCTCCCGTGGTGCGCTCAAGAGCACCACCTACGTGACCGTCAAGGTCAACGGCAAGTCCCGCGTGGTCCTCGGCGAAAAAGACAACATGACCACCGTCAAGGATGTGCTGGAAACCGGCGATATCGTTCTCGATCCGGAAGATAGCGTGAGCCCAAGCCTGGATTCCAAGGTCACCGAGTCCACGGTCATTTCCATCGACCGCGCCAACACCACGGTGGAGACCACTGACACCGATATCGCTTTCAATGAAGTACGCAAGGAGACCTCGAGCCTGCCCAATGGCCAGGAGAAGGTCGAGACCGAGGGTGAGAAGGGTGTGCTGGAGACCACGTCTCTGGTGACCCGCTCCGGCGATAAGGTCGTCTCCTCCAACGTGTTCACCTCATGGGTCAAGAAGGCACCGGTCGACAAGGTGATTCTGGTGGGTACCGCCACCGTGTCTTCGCCCAGCGCCGCCAGCATCGGCACTACCACGCCGGCCGGCGAGATTCAGTCCTGGGCGCATGACTACCTGATTTCCAACGGCTACTCCGAGGCCGACTTCACCGCCGCCAACTTCATCATCAGCCACGAATCCGGCTGGAGCCCCACCGCCACGAACCCGTCTTCAGGTGCTTATGGCCTGCCGCAGGCGCTGCCGGGCAGCAAGATGGCTTCCGCAGGTGCAGACTGGCAGACCAACTACCAGACCCAGTTCAAGTGGTTTGTGAATTATTGCAAAGACCGCTATGGTTCGATTTCCGGCGCGTACGCGTATTGGCAGGCGCACAAGAGCTACTAAGCCAGCCAAATCAACACGCACACAACAGGTTCCGCGCCGCAAGGAGGCTGAGTGAAACCCGGCCCAAACGCCGAGCGAACTCATGCGCATGATGCCGGTTCCCAATCATCGGGGATCGGCATCAGCATTTCTGCGCCTTATCAGCCGAATAATAATTGTGTTGTCTATCTCTAACATTTTATAAAATGTTAGAGATAGACAACACAATATTCATATGTAATGTTAGAATGATCGAACAATGACAGTAATGTTCGGTATTACTAACATCCAGGTGGATCAATGAAAGCTTCTAGTATCATACGGTCGCCCCGTCAGCTCGCTATCAGCCTACGTGACGCACGCATCGCCAAAGGACTCACGCAGACAGCGCTCGCCCAACAAACCGGTCTCGGCCGTCCTTGGATCAACCAATTAGAACAAGGAAAAATCGAAAACGCCAGCCTCAGCCGAATCCTTGCATTATGCAACGCCCTAGAGGTCACTTTTACCGTGTCATACGAAGTGCCCTCCACACAGGACATAGCCCCGTACCCATCAGCGCATGCATCTCTCGCAAGCAATCAGAATACGTTCGCAGAAACATCAGATGCATTGAGCCAAACCAATACACCAAGCATGGCAAAACTGGCCAAGCAGATTGCGGAACAAGCGACCTCGTTACCATCATTCCAAGAGCAGCTCAAACAATATCAGCTTCAACTGAAATCCATATCTTCGCTGCCAGTGCGACAATATCTCGACACATTGCATGACCTATCCTCAGCATCCGACGCATATGACCTTACAGGGGCAGACGAACCGAACGACAGCGAGGAATACGATGACAAAAATCAAGATGCTTAACGTTTTTTTGGAAGGCATCCACTTAGGAGTCCTCCAAGAGGATCTTTTCGGCAATCATACTTTCACCTATGACTTATCAAGCCCCAGCAATGCGCAGTTATCATTATCGATGCCGCGCCGCGCAGCACCATGGAAGGGCATTGCAGTCGAAGCGTATATTGATGGGATCCTTCCTGATGACCCAGCAGTCAGGCAACGCATAGCACGTTTACATGGCGTTAATGCGCGCAATCCTTTTTCGCTACTCACCGCCGTTGGCCTTGACTGTGGTGGAGGGGTGCAATTCATTCCCGAAAAATCAGACTCTCTAATCACAGAAACGATTACGCCAATCAGCAAAGAACAAATCGGACAACGACTCGAAAAAATAACAGGGGAACAGCCGCCTTCCTGGCAAAGCCCCGATGAACATTGGTCTTTAAACGGCGCACATGACAAACTCGCCGTCAGATTCACCAATGGACAATGGTATGAGGCCGAAGGCAAAGCCGCCACTACTCACATCATCAAACCCGGAGTAAGTAGTCTGCACGAACAGGCATTCAATGAATACATATGTCTTAATACCGCAAAGAAACTCGGAATTCCCGTTGCACAATCCGACTATTGTCTTTTCGGCGGCATTCCGGCAATAGTCAGCGAACGATGGGATCGCATTGTCGACAACAGCGTCGCACCCGCAATCGTGAAGCGCATTCATCAGGAGGATTTATGCCAAGCGATGAGTGTTATGACCGACCAAAAGTATGAATCAGAGGGAGGCCCAGGAGCCACTGACATCGTGCATTTCATGCGCGACAATGGTTTGCCAGAGGACAGCGTACATCTTTTCTTCAAAGCGTTGGTTTTCAACTACATCATTGCCGGCGGAGATGCACATGCCAAGAATTATGCTATTTTGGAACCAATCGGCGGGACACCCCATCTTGCACCGCTATACGATATCGCATCGTATTTTGCCTACGATACACAGCGCAAAGAACGTAAACTTGCGATGCGCATTGGAGGAGAATATTCATGGGAACGTATCGATTTACGTCACTGGCATCGATTTGCCGAAGCATGTACAGGACAATCCGATTGGGAGACGCTCGGTAATATACTTCTCGAATATGCATTGAGCACATTGCCAGCATTCCTACAAGTTTCTGAGGAAGCTCTTGCACTGGCACAACAGCTGGAGCAATCCGCCACCGGCGAACAAACCGCAAATAAATTCGAACTGATTATGCGAATCCGTGACGGCATAGCGGCACAAAGCACGCGTATATTGAGCTGGTTCGCAACAGCAAATGGTGGAAATGCGCGCTACTGTTATTCGCGGTTCCTTTGACAATTAGGCTAGAGCACAATCACTTACGGCTTCGGCTCAACTTCCGGTTCCTTCTCCTGATCATCTTTCGGTTTCTTCTCCTGATCAGGCGCCGGGGCGCCTGTCCCCCTCATCGTCTGGTTGTTCTGCTGCTGCAACAACTGCTGCTGCCTTAATCGTGCATAATAATCATTCAGAGCTTTCTGCCGCGCTGCTTCTTGCTGAGCCTCAACAGCTGCGCTGTAGTTGGCCATGGACGTGTTGACTGCATCCATGGACGCAGTCAACGTGTTGACGGCATCCTGCATGGCCTTTACGTCAGTGCCCTGCTGGGACAGCACGGTATTGGCGTTGGCGATGTCGCTTTCCAGCGTCACTCGCGTTGAATTATCGTCGACGGCATACAGGCTGTTGTCCAGCAAAGTCTGTGCCTCGGCGATCTTGCCTTGCAACGCCTGCTGGGCGTTAGCCTGATCCTTAGTGTTCTTGCTGTCCGTCACGGCCTTTGCCGCGGCAGTAATCACAGTGGCGTTCTTCTTGGCGGTCTTGGTCTGGCTAGTGGCCGTCTTGGCATATTCCTTGAGGTCCGACGTAGAAGCTGAAGTCTTGCACTCCACCGCTTCCACGTTCTTTACCGCAGCAACTGCCTTCTTCAACGCATCCACGGTCGCGCCGTCAGCCACTTGATCAGCTGTAATGCTTTGAGCACTCTTGGCGTCGGCCAACGCCTTGGCCAGCGCCTTCTGAGCGGTGGAATTCTGGTCCACGGCCTCAGCACATGCCGTCAACGCATCCTGATGCAGCTGATGGCTTTCCTGACGCTGCTCGCTGGAACGCCAGTACCATACACCACCAATGATCGCTGCAATCACCACCAGCGCAGCAATCACCGAAATGATAATGCCCTTGGTCTTCTTCTTGCCGCCCTTGCCACCGCGAGGAGTCCCTGCCACACGGTCTTCTTCCGGCTCCTCCACCGGCTCGGGATTCTGTTCGATGGCACTGAAGTCGATGTTCAAATCGTCTATAGCACTATCACGTTGCGGCTTGGCTTCAGGAACCGGCGCAAAAAGCGGCAGCGTCGCATTGTCATCCCGCCGAGGCGACTGAGCGCTCTCCGCAGTATCAGGCGCCGCAAAAGTCATCGGGGCAGTAGCCACAGCATCGGAAGGGGAAGAGGCACCGCCATCAGTATTCGCCGCGCCCGCAGCGGGCCACTCCATTACTTCGTCAAAGCTGGGGAATGCAAATTGAGAGCCATCCGCAACAGCACCAGTACTGTTGCCGTCACCCGACGCAGCGCTGCCTGCGTTCTCGACAAACGAGATAGGCGGTATGTCCCAGCAGGTATCGACGATATCACCACGAGCCGGCGACGTAGAGGAACCAGATTCCGCGTTCGGTTCAGGGCGTTCGTCTGTTCCCATGCTCTTCTCATTCCTTTGCATCATTGAAGTCATTCCAAACTGTCAGTTTATACAGCCCCATGCCAAGTGTGCCAGCTGGTACTCAAGAACGTCACAATTCTTTACTATTCGATATACAGCCAGCATCATGCACCCAAACAACTCAGTCCTTTAACAGTAAAACCGTGCGGCACAGAAGCACCGCACGGTTCATATTGCAAGACAATAGGCAAACGCCGAAACTACTACTTGCGGCCTTCCTTCTTGCCCTAGCCCTTGCTCTTGGCGCCCTTATGAGATCTGCGCTTGTTGCCGTCCTCGTAATAGTAGTAATAATAGTTCTTCGAGTGCATCTTCTTCGGATCAGCGAAGTTGAAGATGAAGCCGAGAATCGGCACTTCGGCGGTCTGCAGAGCCGTAGCGGTGCTTCTCAGCTCCTTCTTCTCCACAACGCCCTTACCGGTCACGAGCACCAGACCACCGGCCATACGACCGAATACGGTGGCGTCGCTGGCCACGGACAGCGGAGCAGTATCAATAATCACGTAATCGTACTGGGTGAGGGCCTGCTCGACCATTTCCTTCATGAGATCGGAGTTCAGCAAGATGCTGGCGTTAGCCGGGCGCTTGCCGGCAGGCATGATGTGCAGGTTCGGCTTCCAGTACTTCTGGATGACATCGGCTGGGGACGCCTGGCGAGACAGCACGTGAGACAGGCCCACGTGGCCTTCGATGCCGAGTTTGTGGGCCACGGACGGGTGGCGCAGATCGGCGTCGATAAGCAGCACACTCTTGCCTTCCTCGGCGAGAGCCACGGCAACGTTGCAGGAAACCGTCGTCTTACCTTCGGACGGATCGGTAGAGGTGATGACCAGCAGTCGGCCATGACCCTGCGTGGCGGTGGTGGTAAGGAACGAAAGGTTCGTGCGAATACGACGGAATTCCTCGGCCTCGCTACCGGCCGGCTGAGCAACCACGACCGGGCGGCTGTCGTCAAGAATCGCAGCCTGCGGCACGGCACCCAGCGAAGAGGCGTGGGTCAGTTCGCGCACGTCATCGGTGGAGTCCACCTTGGTGTTGAGGATGTCCTTCAGCAGGGCAACGCCAATGCCTACGATGAGGCCGAGAATCAGGCCCGCGGCCAGATACAGCGGAATGTTCGGGGAGCTCTGCCCGGTAGGAGTCTGAGCCTTCTGCACTACCGTGAGCTTGATGGGAGAGTCGCTGGAAGAGGAGTTGTTGTACAGGTCGGAAGAAACCTGATCGGCCAGGTTCTTCGCCACGCTGTTGGCGATGTCGGCCGCTTGCTGCGGATCGCCGACTTCCGCCGAGATATCCACCATGAACGTGTTCGTGGGGTTCGTAGCGGTCACCACATCGGCAAGATCGGTCGTGGTCATATCCAGACCGAGGTCCTTAATGACGGGCTGGAGCACGGCTTCGGTCTTCACCAGTTCCGGATACGTCGTGATCTGGGTATTCAAATAATTGGCACCAGAGCTCATATCGTTGGTAGTCTGCGTCTCACCGGACTGACCGGCATACGTGGCGAACACTTCAGCCGTAGCCGTGTACTTCGGCGGCATGATGAATGTGACAGCTGCGACTGCAGCAAACACCACCACGAACGAGATAATCGCAGACGCGAGATGCTTGCGAACAATCTGCAGCAAATCAGCGATGGTCAATGTTCTTCCTTACCTCTTCGGGAAATTTTCACAGATGGTCTATAATTTAGCACCTACCGGGGAACTTCTCGAGCTTTTGTATCCTTGTGAACAATGACCAAAACCCTTGATACGACTGCAGAATAACTGTACACAATCGCAATCACAATGTACTCTCACTAAATATTTTGCGACAGCACTATTCCCTATTCCATATTATGAATTGAAATTGAGAATGTGATATATAAAATTGTAATTCAAATTATCATTCATTACAATCAAAATTGTCAATAATATTTATGCAGTGTGAAGGAGTATATTATGGCATCCTTGCTTCAAGGATTCGAATTTTGTAAGCGACTGCCAATTACTTGGTGGGAGTTTAAAAGTACTTCATGAAAGTGAACGGTTGACCGAACCCCCATCACCTCACCCACACATGCAACTGGTACAGTTCTCACGGAGGATATGGGAGGGAACCAAGTATGTCCACACCGAACAATACGCAGCTCAGCAACAAGTCAGTTCAAGAAAAACGCAGAAACTCCGGTCATTGCCCCGCGCTACAGCGTGGGGCAATGACCGAGACGCTGACTCGTATCACCATCACCCCATCAGACATGTTGGTGTTTGCCGCAGTGGCCATGCTGCCATTTGATGGCACAAAAATTGGCATTCCACTCCCCTATTGGACGCCAATCTCCCCCTGGTTGTTCACCCTGTACACAATCATCAACTGGCGATACTTGCGCGATACCGCACGCCGCTTCCTGCCGTTCTTCCTCTTTCCCCTGCTACTAGTGCTCACATCCGTATACGGCTGGCAGTCATATGGAATACACGCCAGCGCAACCGCAAAGTCATTCATCTCCATATTGTTAGGGCTGGCGTGCTTGGCTTCGCTCGACATCGCGATCCGCATTAAACGTGTACCTGTACGAACATTGTTAACTACGCTATTCACCGCATATGTAGTGGCATTCCTCATTGGGATACTGCAATATATCGCTTTGGAACGACATCTGAACTGGCAGCCAGTACGAGCATATTTTTGGGGTGCTCTGTATAGAAACTATGCGAGCGTTCGTCCTCAATTCATGTTCGCAGAACCTAGCTATATCGGCATGCATTTGTTCGGCGTACTCCTGCCAGTTTTCTGGCTGACCCGCGACCGCAAGATTGGCATATTGATACCGATATTTGCCGCTGGAGCAATTGCGATGGGCTCCGGCACCCGAATCATACTGGATACAGTGGTAGCTACATTTATCTGGCTGATAGCGACAATCAACTTCCACTCACGTAAGGCAACAGCTGGGTTCGTCGGTGCTTTAGGACTTCTTGGAGCAGGTGGGTTGAGCGCAATTATCATCAATCCGCGTCTAAACTCTTTAGTCACCAATGGATTACTTGCTGGTGACGGATCGATGAGTGCAAGAATCTTCCATATGCTCGCTCCCATGTGGTCATGGAAACATGATCTACCTCACTTCATGTTTGGATGGGGCGCAGGCAATATCTCTAATGCAGTGCGTACTGGTTACGCCGGTGCCCGCCAATGGTATGACGCCCATGGCGGTGCGCCCAATACCGAAATCGACGGTTTAGCAAATCCCCCAGCGGATACTTTCACAATGAGCATCTATGCCAGCTTCATTACCGAATTTGGTCTATTTTGCTTTTTGACCTTCTTGCTCTTGGTATTAGCACATGTAGCGGTCCATCATGGATGGAGCCGACGGAACATATGCTGGTTCATTCTTCTCGCATACCTATATATTCAGTTTGAATCATACGCATTCTATGCAATTCCACTGTTCATATGGGCTGTCTGCACAATAATGAATCGAGGAAAAAACAACATCAATTCTCTTTAGAATGCGAGAATCGCAATTCGCTACTCTCTATCATGCCGATAAAGAGTGCGCATACGGAATGATCGGTCAGGCGTTTTAGGATACAGATGCGGACGGTATCCTTTTTGATGAAAAGTGCGGTACACTCACCCATCTTTTCACGTACCAGGTCTAGGAAAACACCTGATATGAGCTAATTTTTGTTCCGCATTTCCCCTAACTCGATGGGAGATGATGGAACCATGACAAAAGGAACGAGATACACGCCAGAGTTCAAGGCGTCGGCACCGAACCGGCTGCATGTCGCCGACATCACCTACGTGCGCACGGCGGGACCGACGGGCTCGTGCACCATTCCGACCATGGCGTGCAGTACACCGGCACCGTCTACACCAGCCGGGTCAAGGAATACGGCATGCTGCCCTCGACCGGCACGCACAGCGCCTCGCCGACCTGCTGTTGGGTGATGCCGTGACTTACGCGCCGTTCGCGCAGTCTGGCGCCGCGTTCGACCAACGTTGCACGTCTAGATAGACAACGGGAAAGACAAAGACCTCGAAACATCTGTTATACTTATGGATACAAGCCCCGTGCTGACCGCTGGTTCCCATGTCACCGGGGCATTGCTTTACTCGTTCGCCTACGACGCCAAGGAGTCCCAAGAATGATTGACGTCCTCGCGCACAACCACGCTCCAGATGAAACATGGGTCCTCGAATGGCTCTCATCACCACGTCTCCAAACGTATCTTGACGCTTCAGGGAACAATCTGCAGCGCGCCCTCCGGTTGTACGAATGGAATATCAATCTTGGCCAGACCCTGATGAAGGACATCGCGTTCTTCGAAGTCGCACTACGCAATGCCTACAACAGAGAAATCGACTCGCGTTGGGACGGTACCAGGCACTGGCTGTTCGATGACGATTCACCTGTCAACATCCCTATACCACGACATAACAGAGCCGGACAGTCGTTCGACGCGAACGCATTGAACCGGACGAGCATTCGCAACGCCACACCCTCCCGTACGGAGACCATACAACCGGACAAGACGATCGCGAACCTTCCACTTGGATTCTGGGCGCATCTGACCTACAAAGCCCACGAAAGAATTCTGTGGATACCATACCTCCACCACGCGTGGCCCTCCGGGACGAATCGTGCGGACCTGAACGCTAAAATCCGTCTCATCAACGAGTGCAGGAACCGTATTGCGCATCATGAGCCGTTGTTTCACAATGCCGACGGGACAAGGAACCCGACCGTGGTTGATGGATTGGTTGTGGATTTGTTCCATGAACTCCTGCCACAAGCAGATGTCTTCGAACCCGATGCGCCAACCCCCGTCGAACTTTTTCTGCATTCCAGCCCACGCCCCTGACTCACTTCGGAACATTCGTCCCGCGGCCGTCCGCTGACGCGATTCTGTCTTCCCTTACAGCATGGATTGACCGATATCCCGAATCAGTCAATTCAATCAAACCACAGCAGAAAGGGGCTGGTGACGTTTTCTTGGATGAGGTTGGTCACGGAAGAAATGGGATGAGGCATACAGTCGGTCTGGGAACGTAGAATTCAGAGGGAAGAGAGACCACAGACTAGAGGAGAATTGTGAGCGAGAAGAACCAGGCCACGGAGAACAACGGCGGTATGAGCGCCAAACACAGCGCACCGGCACATGGCGGATTCTAGTGGTGGTTGCAACACCTGAGGTTTGAGCGGCCTTCCATGGTCACGTTGTCGGTTGTTGAGGTTATCACGCGGCGTCGAGCAGTTCGATGATCTTCTCGCTTGGTTTCATGAACCCGAGGGTTTTGCGTGGCCGGTCGTTGAGTTCCTCGGCGACCGCGTCGAGGTGGTCCTCCGGGTAGACGGATGGGTCGGTGCCTTTGGGGAAGTACTGGCGCAGGAGCCCGTTGGTGTTCTCGTTGGTGCCGCGCTGCCACGGGGAGTGCGGGTCGCAGAAGTGGACGGCCTCCAGCGAGGCGCCGATCCGTTTGTGCAGGGCGAGTTCCGCTCCCTGGTCCCAGGTCAGGCTGTTGCGCAGGAGTTTGGGCAGGTGCTGCATCTTGTCGATGATGGCCTGCCGGGCGTGTTCGGCGTCGTGCCCGTCGGGCAGGTGCGGCAGGATCGTGAACCTGGTGGTGCGCTCGACGAGCGTGCCGATGGCGCTTTTGTTGCGGCTGCCGGTGATGAGATCGCCCTCCCAGTGGCCCGGGACCGCCCGGTCCTCGATCTCCGGGGGCCGCTCCGAGATCATGACCATGGGTTCGCGGAAACGGGGTTTGCGGCCTTGGCCGCCTCGGGGTCTGCGGGCGGTTCGCCCCTGCCTCATGGCGCGTTTCGGCTCCTGCCTGAGTTCGCCCCTGGCCTGCAGGTAGATGGGCTGGCAGATCGTCTCGACGCTCGCGTGCATATCCCCATTATCCGGGAGGTCCGGCCTCGGCCGGTTGGCTATCTGCTCCGGGCTCCAATGCCTGCGCAACCCGGCGGCGATCTCGTCCCACAGTCGCGTGTCCTCGGCCGCCTTGCGCGGTTTGGGGCGTTTGAGCCGGTCCGCGGCCTTCTGCCGGGCGCGGCAGGGCTCGTAACCGCCGGACTCGGGATTCCCGTCGCGCTCGACCTCGCGGCCGACCGTGCCGGGGTCGCGGCCCAGCAGGCGGGCGATGGCGCGGATCGAATCGCCCAGACACAGACGGTCCGCGATCTGGATGCGCTCCTCCTGGCTCAGGTAGCGCGGATGGAGGGTCCTGGGTTTGTCCATGGTGGAACGATACCGGTCCACCAGGGGTTTCTCGTTCCTTCCCGTGGCGCGCGTCCTGCCGTTGCGCCACGCCTTGCCGGTGCGTTTCGAGACGCCGACCGCGTGCGCGGCCTGGGTGAAGTTCATGCCTTCCTCGTCCAGCAGGCGCACGTACTCGGCGCGTCTCGCCTCGCACATCAGCTTCCTCGTCGGATATTCGACGCCGTTGAACGCCCAACGGTGTTCCCCGCCACGGTCTTCGTTTCGGTGGCTTGTGGTCACCTGACCCTCCTTGCGGTAGGTCAGGTGTTGCAACGATCACTAGAACCCGCCGGGCCGGTAGTATTCGGGGGCAATGGCACGAGTCGATCTATCTTGTCCTTGGTGAGCGGCGTCTGGTTGCGCCGGGCGCTCGGCTTGCGCAGGGTGATGGGCGCCACGGGCAAGGCCGTGGGACGCATCTATTGAATCGGAGTCGCGGAGCAGTCCAGGCCGGCAAGGCAACGTGTGACCGCAAGGCGGCGGGGGCCTCTTATGCTGGGAACGCACCTCGATGATCCTCCGATCGGCGTTTGGAATGGGCCCATGCCGTTCTTCAGGAGGAGTCGAAGATGGATGGAAGCGCAGGCGACTAGCGGTGAATGTTTGTAGTTTTCAAAGGACAGGAGTGTTGGGAAAATCTACTGTAAGCAAAATCCGATACAGGGAATCTGATTATCTACATAAATACAGTATCTAAAGACTGTTTATTGCTTGGATGATAAGTGGTTCACCATGAATGTATCGTGATTGAATATGGGTCTTGATATGACGAGATGCAAAGGGAGATTGCACGCATGTAAGACCGTGTATCTCCCTTTGACAAACTATCTGAAGTTCTCTACATTTATAACTCTGGAAAAACAATCGAGCAAATTCATGTTGTGAGTGACCATGATTATAGTAATGCCATCTTCATTTAATTCTTTCAGAAGCTTCATCACTATCGATTCATTCTCTTTATCAAGTCCGGAAGTTGGCTCATCGGCTAATATGATCCGACTTCCTTGCAAAATCAACTTGATAATTGCAATTCGCTGTTGCTCTCCGCCGCTTAACTGGTATACTTTCTTGTCAAGCATATCAGTTAGCTCAAATTGCTTTAGATACTTATCGATTAGTTTGAGTTTTTCTTTCTTTTTTATTTTCTTATATTCAAGAGCCAATTTTAAATTCCATAACACGCTTTCATCTTCTATAAGTCCATAATTCTGAAACAGATAACCTATTGTGTATCTTCTCAAGATCATAGCATTTTTACTGTTTATGGACACATTTTGATGACCGTCAATAGTGATTGTTCCCGCAGATATATCAGTAATCAATCCTATTATATTTAGAAGTGTCGTTTTACCCGCACCGCTTTTCCCCACAAGCCCCACAAATTCGCCTTTTTCTATTTCCAAAGACAGATTTTCAAATAGAACCTGATTTTTTCCATATTGTTTCTTGATGTTCTTCAATGTAATCAATGACATAATTATGCTCCCTTTTCAATCTCATATAAAGTGTTTGAGATATAAGTTCTATAAAGCAATTCGCAAAATATGTAGTCAATAAATATGATCACGAAAATGAAAGCAAAATAATGATTTATAGCAGTCAATATGACTGATATAATGAGTCCAATTCCCCAAAGAATATAACGATTCTTTAGAGTTCTAGAATGAGAGAATCCCAAAATCTCTTTTGCCGCATATTTCTTTCGATTTACAAAGATGTCCACATAATTTGAAATATACAAAATAAATAGTAAAGACACTATAAATACAATCATGAACATGGTGAGTGTTTTAAGAACGAAAGTCACATTTTCGAGCTGCATTAAATAAGGTGTGAGCAATGTTCCAGCTGTAACTAATTGCTCTAAACCATATTCTGACAACAAGGAAGAAAAGTCTTCTCTTGATTCCATCTGGAAAAATAGACACCTTGTATTTAAGGAATCCAGATAGTAAAGTCCAGCAAAATCGCCTGTATCAACAATGATAATAGGATCGGCTATATCAGAAAAACCATTTTCTGTATTAGCTTTTATTGTGGAAGCATCGTCGATATAAACAATATTAAACTTGTCAATGGTTCTTTCTTCTCCTGGTATTCCATAGAATTGATTGTAATTCATCAATCGGAAATATTCTTGCTTGATATATTCTTTAATAGATTGTTCATCATTCTTGTATTTATGCGGAACCAATACGGTTGGTTCATTGAATTTATCTTCTTCCAATGGTTTTCCGTTGAGCTTAATATTTGAAAAATCATTCAGATAGTTCCTGTTTGCGATAGCAAGCTGTTGTTCATAATAGGGGCGTGATGTCTGCAAACCATCGTCTGTCTTAAAATCACACAGTAGTGAATGGTTATGATTGTACATCTCCGATGCTTGCTTGGAATAGTTTTCTAATATGTTTGTGTTTGCTAACGCATAGTCATACTTCGAGGAATTAAAACCATTGGCGGTATAATATCCATCCAGATACTTATAGTCTAAAACAGCTTGTTGGCTTTGTCTAAATGAGTTTCCTTGATTTAGTAATGAAATAATGGTAATAACGATTATTGCTGAAAAAGCTATCTTTATAACCTGAACTACAGCGTTTGTGCCGTTATTTAGAGTCTTATTTTTTATCATTGCTTCTAAAGAAACAAACTTAATTAGAATACTTGTCATTAAAACACAAAGTATATTTATAGCTAAAACTCCAATAAAGAATAGCACGCTTGTTATTAAATAAGAAGAAGCATACCTGTTTGTTAATGCGTAATAGGTATTTAACAACAACAGTAATACTAGGCATACTACAGAATAATATTTTATTATATTTGTAATTTGTTCCTTTAAAATATGTATAGTAGAAAAGCCCATGCTTTTTTTAATACCTATTTTTTTCAAACTATAGGAGGTATAAATACAGTATATGATTTGAATTACAATAAATAAAATTATGAAATTCACAAGATTTAGTTCCAATACCATACTGTACGGAATGGAGTCGCTTTCAAAGTTGTTTATCGCGACGGACAGTCGAGATGCTATCTCTTTGATTGCATCGGCTGGTAAATCTGTATAGAATACACCAACACTATCTAGAAAATCTTCCTTCTGCAATTCATGATATTGAAATAAGATAGAAGAAGATATAGGCTGTTTTTGTGTAAAAGAATTTAACGGAAAGCAATACAGATCATAAACAGATTTATCTGTGGAAGTGAGCGTATTGTTGATAAGCTCTAATTTATTATGAGAATACTCTTTTGTAAATAACGTATAAAACCTATCGAGAACTTCTGGCGATGTTTCCTCTAAGACGTACCCTTTTAGATTCTTGGCAGCAATGTTATTCTTTTCATAAATGTTGTAAATGGAAGTATTAAAAATATAGGCAAAGAGTATGACTTCAAGGAAAATAAAAATCTTTAAAAACTTTTTCATAGCATACGCCTCTTCTTTGAAGGGATCTATAAACTAGAGCGGGACAAATAGCCCCGCCCTAAATACTCGAACTACTTTGCTCAATATGGATAATAATCATAATAAGATGTTTCATCCGCCCACCAAACTCTCCTTGCGTCTTTGTAAGCGTAGTTTGATTTGAGGCCGCTGGTATGCGTATCTCCGCCAATTTTCACGGCCTACTTTACCATGTAGTTACGACCAATACCTGCTTTGCGTCCAATTTCGGAACATACAACGATAGTCGTGGCCTTAATGTCTCATGGGCTTGAGGCCGGGTGTCGGACGCACGATTCCCATGCGTATGCCTTGGTGTGGCCTGTCCGGTTGTGGGGATCTGAGAGAGGTGGTGTTCGGGGTGGCTCTTTCCAGTCGAACGTGTAGCTTTGGCCCGACTGTTCCTCGCCGTCGAGATGCTGCCATACCAAGTGATGGTGAAGTTGTCCGAGTTCAATGATTTGCCTTCGTCGTGCAGTTATGTCTTGATTTCTGTGACGTTCTCAGAGTCGATAACATTGGTATCGGTGCCCCAGGAGACTTTGACCGTGATGTTGCTTGGGCCGATGATCATGGTCGGCAAACTGCCGCCCGGATGGTGGTTGTGCACATCCATCGACAATGCGTTCGGGCTTGGTGCCGTGACCAGAGTGGATTACGGGGCATGGACGTCGTCGATTGGTCTGGTGGCGTTGTTCGACGTTGCATTCATCTGCCTTGGTCTGGCTTTGGGGCGCATTCGCCGTACGCGCCCGTCCCCATCTTCTCACGCCGCCACGCAGTCGGCCGGATGATCACGAACGTTTCGTTCCATTGACCGGTTCTCGATGGAACGAAACGTTCGTGATGACCCGGTGGACGGGCCCTTCCCTGATCCGTGGCCACGGTTTGCGTATATCGCAAGTTGAACGCTGCGGATGGATGGGTGCACGGTATCTTGAAATCTTCAAAAAGTCTTCAATTTTGCTGTTTATTCTCTACCCTGAAAACAAGGAAAGGGTATTGGCAAACATGGAAGCAATTCTACAGACGAATAACCTATGTAAGGATTTCAAGAAGCAAAGGGCTGTGAATAAGGGTTATAGGCCAAAATGTGTGTCCGTTTTGGCTTGTGTTCCTTTGTGGCGGTGG